>Ga0114931_10002022_pt1 | contig 25839 bp, 24 predicted proteins | sample 2SBtaG_FD_89579 | JGI IMG/M metagenome (GOLD analysis project Ga0114931, IMG submission 89579) | Deep subsurface microbial communities from Kolumbo volcano to uncover new lineages of life (NeLLi) - 2SBTROV14_V59a metaG | ecosystem: Environmental > Aquatic > Marine > Volcanic | place: Kolumbo... | reverse complement strand
TGGCACAGCATGCCCTTTTCGTAGTGAACGTCGGCGTGCATGGCGATGTAGCTCTTGGTGTGGAGCTTGACCTGGCCGCCTCCGCCTTCGGTGTAGGGCGAGTCGTAAGCGTTCTCCATGAGGCCCTGGTACGTGACGCCGATGCGCTCGCCGCGGTTGTGGCACACCGCGCAAGTCTCCACGGGAATGCCGGAGTAGGTGGTGCCATGCACCGACACGCGCGCGTCGCGCGTGCCCTGGATGGCGTGTACCAGCGGATGGCCTCGCTCATCGTGCGGGATCGCGCCGTCGTGGCCCTCGTAAAAGCCCTCCACGCCATAGGGCATGTGGCACGAGCTGCATCCCATTCCACGATAGTCACCTCGTTTCGAGCGACCTTTCACGCCGAGGTGGCAACGCATGCACTGGTTGCGCAGGTAGGTATGGACGGCTTGTTCGGGGTGCTCGGCCAACTGCTCGAGCGGAAGCCCGCCAGGTGCACCCGGCGCCGGCGGCATGGTCTCGAGCGTCGGTTGGAAGAGGTTCGGGTAGGCTTTGTCCTTGGTCGCCATGTAGGCGCGGTAGTCTGCGGTCCCGACGCGCTGGGGCAGTCGCTTCTGGTCGTAGATGCTCCACTTGTGACGATAGCCCTCGAGCCCGCCAAACGCCCACGCCGCGCCCTGTGCCTCCCCCGATTCATTCATCATGAGGCTGTTCCGCTGGGTCTCGACCTGGCGCTTGTGGCACTGGCCGCAGGAACGCTCATTGACCCACGGAGAGCCGGGATCCGGAAAAAAGTCGTCGGGCCCGCCCGCGCGCGCGAGCGCCGCGACCGTCGAGGCGTGCGCCTCTTCGGCCGTGCTCGCCTCGAGCGCGCCACCGTGGCAAACGATGCAGCCATCCGGATCGCCGAACTTCGCGCCTTTTTTTACGATCGCCTTCATCATCCCCGAGTCCGGTTGGCGGATCGGTTCGATGTGCGCATGGCAGCCGCTGCGCGTGCAGCCGCGGCCCGACCAGGTGACCTGTTCGGTCGCCGGGCGCAGCGGCGACGAATGTTGCCCCGCGGCTAGAGCGCTTGCGCTTGCGCTTGCGCTTGCGCTGGCACTCGGCGCGCCAGGATCCGCCCCGGGACCGCCCGACGACTGCCGTGCGCACGCGGCCATGGCCGCAAAGGCGAGGCAGATTGCAAGCGCGGCGCTCTTCGCGCGCGGCCTGCCATTCGAGGCGTAGACGTGTTCTTCAACCATGTTGTTCTCGCGACTCACAGACTTGCACGACGGAGCAGCGTGCGAAGCTCTCCTTCGGCTACGTCGCCGACGAGCATCCAGGAGAGGCCACCACGCTCGTGGCCACAGACGTGGTAGCCGTTCTTTGCCCTACAGCTCGTCGGACGCTGGCGGCTCGAAACGTAGAGTGACAGCTTGGTGCCACCGCGCTCGTAGAAAAGGAGCTGCTCGCGGTCCCCGCGGATCCGGCACAGGCGTCCGCCGAGGAGCCTGGCGCCGGGAAGCCTCGGTACGACCGGGTCGAATGGAACCTTTCCGGTGAAGAAGCGCTGAACCTCGCCGGGGTTGTCGGAGGCCACCTCGGCGGGCATGGCCTCGGGCACGTACTTCATGTGGTTGGCGATGAGCTCGTCGGCGAGTCTGGGCTCGGGATGCAAGAGCCCACGCTCGATCGCGAGCGCCCCGAGCAGGCAGGCTGCGATGGCCGCGCCGACCAGCAAGCGCCGCAGCCCGCGCCGGCTGTGCGGCGCGCGCGCCCTGAAGCGTAGCATTTCGACGCGCGCCTGGACCGCCTCGGGCGGCGCCTGGCGGCCTGGCAGGCCAGCGACCGCGTGCTTCAGCGCGCGGGCTGCTTGCAAGCGCTGCCGGCAGTCTGCGCAATCGTCGACGTGGGCCTCGAGGTCTTTGCGTTCTTGCTCCGTGGCCTCACCGTCCAGGTGCGCCGAGACGAGCTCGATGTACTTCTGGCAGCTCACGACTTATCTCCTGCGTTGGCGGCGGGCGTTTTTTGATCGCCGACGAGGATCCGCGCGAGCTCGGAGCGCGCTCGCGAGATGCGCGAGCGCACCGTGCCGACCGGCACGTCCGTGATCGCGGCGATCTCGGCGTAGCGAAATCCCCAGAGGTCGCACAGAAGCACGGCCTCGCGCTGCTGTTCGGGAAGGCGGGCGAGCGCGGCTTCGAGCTCCTGTGCCGTGAGTCGTTCCACCGCTTCCGGCGACACCACCCGCTCCGGGGCGAGTCGATCGGTGGGCTCGACCAGGCGAAGCTCCGGCCGGGCCTGCTTCCGGCGCATGCGATCGATGTGGATGTTTCGGGTGATGCGAAAGAGCCAAGCCCGACAGTGGCTCGGATCCTCGAGGTCCTCGAAGCACTGAAATCCTTGCTCGAAAGCCGTCTGCACCAGATCATCGGCGTCCCACCCGGTCCGGCACAGGCGTCGCGCATACGCGGTGACCTCCTCCAGGTAGGAAAGTGCCAGCTGGGCGAACTCGTCGCGCGTCATTCGGGGGCCTCGGTGGGAACGACGAAGCTTGGGCCCGGATGGTTCCGACGCAGTGCCTCCTTCGCCTCTCACCCGATCGGCTGTCCCAGTCCGGAAGGACCGATAGCCGCGCCTGCGCCGCGTCCGGGCGGCGCCTCGCTGTTCGGGCACGATATGCCATAACTACTTGGAATGGCTCAAGTCATCGCCTGGCTGGTCGTGGTTCTGCGAAGTCGCTCGCGGGCACCCCGCGGCTGTCTCCGGCACCTTGCCGGCTGCGTGGAGCCGCGGACCGGAGCTCGTGATCCACTCGCCGGAAATGCGCCTCGTCACTCGAATGGGTGATGACAGCGACGCGCCTCGGGGCGTAATCTGCTAAAGTTCTCCGGACGCTGCTCGCGATCGGGGTTGGGCCGAAGCGCCGGGGGGGAGATGCCGCGCGCGATCAGTCGGCGGGGTACCGCAGGTCACGTTTCAACAACCGGTAGGGCAGGATCATGAAGACAATTCGCTTGCCATCCATGGGCTTGTTTCTGGCGGGCCTGATGACACTACTCGTCGTCTCCTGCGGCAGCAGCAACGACTCCAAAACGGGGTCGAAAAAAGACGGCGGCACCTTCTGTCAGACAGGAACGGCCGGCTGCGGCTGCAGCGGCAGCTTCCCCTGCCAGGACAAGGGCTACGCCTGCGTCAACGGCACCTGTGTCATGTGCCAGGCCGGCACGGAGAACTGTCCCTGCGACAACAACACCTGCCAGGGCGGCCTGTCGTGCGTGGAGCCGGACCCGACCTGCAACCTCGATTGCCTGCCGAAGATCTGCGTCAAGCCCAACGCTCAAGACGGTGGCTCGGACGCCGCCACCTGCGGCCCGACCCAGCTCTGCAACCGCACCATCCAGGAGTGCAAACAGAGCATCACCCAGCAGGACTGCGAAGCCTTCTACACCAGCTCCGGCAACTGCACCGACATCGCGGCCTACACGACCTGTAACTGCAACTGCATCACCGAAGCGACCTGCAGCGACTATTTCGCTTGCGGCAACATCTGCTTCAACGACCACTGCAAGTAGCCATGCTGCGCGGAAGGCTCTCCCATCTGGTGGCCGCCGGCCTGTTGGCGGTGGCCTGCGGTTCCGGCGACAGCGGTGCGCACGGCGGAAATGGCGGTTCACCCTGGGCGCCCACGACCCATCCCTTCGATCCCGACTGCGGCAGCTGCGTCGAAATCGGCAAAGGTGAGCTGGCGCACGCCGGCAACAGCCGCGTGCTGGTGGACATGACCACCGACGATCCGCCCGCGCAGTGGGGGCGTTGCCTGTTCAGCATCATGCAATGCCTCGACGCTGGCGGCGACAGCATCTCCGGCTGCGTGAACAAGGGCGCCTGCCCCGACGCCTGCAAGAAAGCCTTCAACGCCAGGCTCGGCGGCTCCACGCAGGCCGACGTGGAGGTCGGCGCGGTGGACAAGGTCTTCTTCGACGATGGCGCGCTCTGCGCGTCTCCCGATGAGCAGGTGACACCGTGAAGGGCCACAAGATCCTGGCCGGCGTGAGCCTGGCACTGGTCGTGGCCGCAACGGGTGCTCCCGCGCGAGCGTGGGATACCTACGTCACCAACAAACACGATTGGCGCAGCATCTACCAGAACAAGTTCGGCGGCACCGGGAGCTACCACAAGGGTCCCTCGGCAAAAGGCAACGAACACGCCGAGGTGATGGACGACATGCTGTTCAGCATCAGCCAACAGCTCGGCGACAAGTTCGGCGTCGATGCCCAGAGCACCTGCACGGCAAAAGGAAACTGCGACGCCACACCGTTGATCGTCGATTTGAACGCGAGCTTCATGCGCCCCGAGCTCTTCGGCGTGGACACCTGGCAGGACGACACCAATACCGTCCTCGAGGAGCGCCGCCTGCCACCGCTGGCGATGTGGAGCGGCCTCGCCGACTTCAACTACACGGTCTACGACTGGATCAACAAGGGTACCCGCTGTCCGGTGCTGCCGCTCGACGCGGACGGGTACGAGTACTGCCATGTCTACGAGGCCTGGCTGGGGGCGGGCCTGAACAGCACTCATTGGGGCGATCTGGCGGTCAAGATCTACGACCGCTACCACAGGATCGCGCTCAAGCAGGCGCAGCGCGCGGCCGACATGCGCAAGCGCTTTCGCGGTGGGGGCGGGCTCCCCGACGCATCGAGCTGGTACGCCGACTACGTACGCGAGGCAGAGCTCTTGGCTCTGATCTACGAGACTGCGGGCGATCACTTCATGCAGGACCGCTGGTCGATGGGGCACATGAGCTCGCGCTGGGGGCCCGGATCGTACGAGGAAATGCCGAAGCAGATCGGGGCCAAGCGCCCGCTGCTTCAGGACGCCACCAAGTTCGGCGTGCTCGCGGGCATCGTGCACGGTAGCCTCGCCGTGTTCGGCAACCCCGACCCGATGTGCGCGCCGCTCGTCGACTACAACTTGATCGGCCATGACGACGCGCAGGTGATGAGCTGGCGCTACACCAAGAAGAACCAGCCGTACCCGGATCCCGATCAGAGCCGGCAGAACGGCGTCGGCGACTACTACTACGCCGACGTGATGGATGACACCTTCGACGGCTCGGTGCTCAGCCCCGATCCCAACATCTCCATCAGCAAGATCAAGCCGCCCAAGCGTCTCTACTTGCTGACCCAGCACAAGGCCTTGCGCTACTGCGTCGGAGAGGGCGTGCGCGAGGTGATCTCCAGGTTCGACAAGCAGAACGGGACCTACGGCGAGTACGGGCTCACCTTGCCGGCGCCGGACAATGCCAAGGTCTTCTCTGGTGCCACCGCTACCGGTCGCAACCCGGCTGACGATCCCATCTGCACGGACGACTGGGCGACCAACGACTCGATGTGGGAAGGCGCGCGCACGATCGCCGGGGCCACGCGCGCTCTGGGCGAAGGGCTGGTCAACGACATCGTGGTCGTGACCAAGACCACGGTGAAGGGCGCGCTGCAGGGCGTTCTGCCGGACAAGGTGAAAGCCGCCTTCGGCGTGGCGGATCCGCCGCCCTACACGCCGTCCGCCTTCAGAGCCACGATCCCCTACATCCACGTCCTCTGGCAGATCTACAAGAAGAAGTACCTCGACGAGCGCAAGTACACCGAGAGGAACATCATCACGCCCGACATCAAGCACCTGGTGCGCTACGGCGCGGACAGCGCCAAGGCGGGCATCGATTTCTCGGTTCTGGGCATCGAGTTTTCCCCCAACCAACATTACAAGTTGCCCGGCTACTACGAGCCCGAAGACCTCGATACACTTCACTGGTTCGACGAGAAAACCGCGAAGGGCAAGGCGCCGTCGGGCGGCAAGGACGGGAGCGCGGTCGACGGATTTTTCAACAAGGCGCGCACCGAATCGTGGTGCAAGATGCTCTACGGCGACGAGAAGACCGACCAGACCAAGGCGGTGACGCTCAAGCTCCTGCGCCAGCGCGTGCTCGAAAAGTCGATCGCGGCCGTGGCCACCAGCGACGCCAAGCAGAAGCAAGCGCTTCAGCAGGAGGCGACGCGCGCGAAGGCCATGTGCTCCTACCTCGCGATGCGCGTGTACAAGGGCACCCCACCCAGCTACCCGGCGGGCTCCCCGCGCTACGAGCGCGTCGGGGAGTACCTGCCGTTCGACTCCACCACCAAATTCGGGTCGAACTACGAGCCCGTGTGCCGCTACTTCGACACGGCCGGGGCGGCGACCAACATCGAGACCAAGGACGACAGCGACGACGACAAGCCGTACTACATCAAGCCGGGCTACGTGGGGACGCCGGGCGAACAGGGAGGCCTGGGCTACGGCCCGAAAACGCTGGAGCACTGGTGCGACCAGATTCCGGTGCTCAACCTGTTGAACGATCCGGCGCATCCCGACATCGTCGGCGAGATCGCTTCCAACGACGGCGCGCGCTGGTTGAAGCTCACGGGCGAGAACCTGGGCATCAAGACGGGCAGCGGCGCGGTCGGCGACATCCAGGCGCTCGACGCCAACGGGACCTGGCAGTCCCTCGACGTGTGGGACGGCCAGCTGAAGACGGAAACCGGCGGCTGGTCGTACACCAACCAAGAGGTCTGGGGGCGCATAACGGGTTCGAAGCAGGGGTTCCCCAGCAACGCCACCGCGGGCATGTTGCCGCACCAGATCAAAGCGCTCGCTCCGCGCGAGTACGAGGTGCGCCTGATCCGCCCCTACGATCCCAAGGCGAGCGCCATCTACCGCGCCGACAGCCAGCAGACCGTCGGGAAATACCTGTTTCGCGTCTACACCAGCTATGAAGAGGTGACCGGCATCGCGCTGAGCGCGTCGCAGACCGTCGCGTCCTACCACGCCACCTATCCCGCGTGGTTGCGCGACCCGACCAAGACCGAAATCCTGATCAACGGGTTCTACAAGGTCAGCGGCGGCGTCTACACGCCGCTGAACATCCCCTTCGAATACAAGGAAGGCGGCGTGGTGACCTTCGACTCGAACAACAACGAGATCTTCACGCCGGACAAGGACAAGGTGAGCGTCGTGATACGCGCCCCGGGCGGGTTCTCACCGGCGACCTTCGACGGCACCGTGGCGTACGTGTTCGCGTTCCACTGAGCCACGGCCATCCCGGCCGTGGTGGGGCCGCCGCGGGCGACGCGTCCTGCCGGTGTCTTCAATACGTGAGCTTCCACATACCGTTCAACAGCGGAGTGAGCGGGTACCTCAAGTGCGCCGCTCGTTGGCCTGGACACGCCTTGCGACCGGGCGTCCGTCACCGGGTTCGCCTGATCCCTTGGGGGCAGCGTTGGCTTCCAGGTCCCCGCGGGCGGCCGGACGCTACCAGCACATGCAGGCCAGCTGTTGCTTGCCCCCGGCCGCAACGCAGGCCGTCCTGCCACAGCCCTTCCTCGGCTGCCCCGACACCCACGATGCCATGGTGATGTTCACGTCCATGGGACGGAAGGGCACACCTGGTGGGACTGGCGAGTCGCCCTCGGGGCCCAGGTCACGCCTACCGGAATCGCATGGCTGTCTCGGGCGCCGGGGAGGGCGCGTCCAGGGGGCGGGCGTCCAGGGCGCGCGCCAGCGCCGCGACGTCTAGAAGCAAGGGCTCCATTTCATCCGCAGGAAGGAAGGAGTCCGAGCCCTTGCTGCGCGTGCCGCGGCGCAGGCTGCAGCGGATGTCCTGGTTGCTGATCTCCAGGAAGCTGAGCTTCGCGCCCCAGCGCGCCATGAACCATTGGATCGGCGCCAGCGCCTCGTGCGACGTGCGCAGGCGCTCGACCGTCGCCGGCTTCGCGTAGCGGATGGGGAAGAAGCGATCGAAGACCGGGTCGCCCGAATAGAACCGGACCAGACCTTCGGCCGGGTAGCCCGGGGCTCTGGTGAACAGGCCCCACCCGGCAGCGTTCCGGAACTGTGCGGACACGCCGCCGGAGTCCCACCCTTCGAGCTCCATCTTCACTCTGGCGACCACGCCCTCGGCCCTTTTGTGATCGATGCTCAGGCCGTACTTCCACGCCAGTGCGCGCAGCATCGCTTTGCTCTTTCCCCGGGGCCTGATGATGCGCAGGTACACCCCGCCGAATATCGAAAGCAGGGCAAGCGCCACCACCACGCCGACGCTGGTTTCCTTGCTCCAGCCGAGGTCCAACCAATAGGCGACGCCGCGGACCACGGCGACCAGGACCATCAGTCCGAACATGAGGGCGAACAAGGCGATCCACTCCACCGCTTCGTCCGACCCGGTGCGCCCTGTCGCCGGGAGCTCGCCCATTTCCGCGGCGCGGTCGCGCCGGCGCTGCTCCTCGTCGATCTGCCGTTTGGTCCATCCCTCGAAGCGGACGTACCAGTGTCGAATCGTATCCGAGGGGTGCAGCCGCGCCCACACGTCGTCGGGCAGATATACGTCGGTGCGGCAGTAGTCACATGGCGCAAGCCTGGCGCGCTCCGCGGCGACGTGCAGTGCCGCCCCGCAGGCGGGACACTGGAGCGCCACCGTTGTTCCCTCCGGGACCAGGATTTACAGTGCGGATGCGGGATGACGAGATAGGGTGGTCTGGTGCTGGAGCAGCTTCCTCTCTGGCTGCGCCACGGCGAAGTGGTGTGGTGCCGCTGCTTGTCGTCGCGAGCGGTGCGACGCCGCTCTGGTGGCGGCGGCATGTGCGCGCTGGCGTGCTCGCCGAGGCAGCGGCGCGCCGTGATGGTCTCGGCGAGCCCCAGGCGCTCGAGTAGCGGGTCTGCACAGCGCGTTCGACGTCGATCGAACCGTGTACGGTCATGCCGGTCATCCGGGGACGCTGCGAGAGCGTTTCGCCTTGACGAAACTGTCCGGCAACTTGCTCCGTGGTTGGCGCAGCCTCGATTGACCCGGATCCTTTCCCTGGTAGAGTGCGCCCCGATGTTGCGTACAGCCGTCGTCGTGTTCCTCGCCGCCCTGCCGGTCGTTGCGTGTTCCAGCTCCAGCTCGAGTAGCTCATCCGTCGGCTCGGGCGGCAGCGGAGGCGCCGCACAGGACGCCGCGGCGACGGACTCGGCGGCGCCGGACTCAGCGCCGGAGGCCGCGATCGATGCAACGGCGGACGCCGGCGGTGGGTGCCTCGCCGACGGCAGGTACGGCAAGTGTTCCGACAACCCCGGCTGCTACTGTCTGAAGGGCGCGACCGTGTACCAGTTCTGCACGACCACGTGCCAGGCGGCCGCTGATTGCGGCGATCCCGCTTCGTTCCCCGGTGCGACTCCCGGCTGCTATCCCATCAACCCCGGCGCGTCGCAGATGATCTGCGCGCTGGTGTGCACCAGCAACACCGACTGCCCGTGTGGAATGGTGTGCACCGCCTCGGGCGTTGGCAGCACGAAGATCTGCGCCGAGCTCCAGTGACGTGTGGAATGGCCGAGCGGCGCTGACCGCTCCTGACCGAGCAGGCCCGCCGCGCCATCCGCCGCCGGCTCGGAGAGCCCGTGCAGGCGGAGCTGTTCGACGCCAGAGCGGCGGTCAGCCCAAGCCGCGCGGACAACTTCCCGGGATAGCCTCCTCGCCGGTGGGCCGCTCGTTGCAGGGAATCGCCAGCCCGTGGCCCGAAAAACTTCCGCCCGCGACCAACCAAGTTGGCGCTCTGTGGGCTCTCCGTCGGGTGATCCGCGCGACAATGCCTGCCGGCACGCCGTTTGCGTCAGGGGCAGGCTTCAGCTTTCTTCAGGAGGACGGCGATGGCTTCGAGAATGCGTGTGGGTCTGGTGGCGGCGGCTGTGTCGGCGATGGCTTGGGGTTGCGGCGGCAGTAGCGGAACGAACATCACGGCGGGCGGAGCGGGGACCGGCGGCAGCGGGACCGGCGGCAGTGGGACCGGCGGCAGTGGGGCCGGAGGTAGCGGTGCGAGCGACGCCGGAGGAGGAGCCAGCGGGACGGGCGGGGCCGACGGCGGGGTGCCCGACGCCGGCCTGAACTGCAAGCCGCCGACGGCCAACTGCAGCGGCAACGCCGCGGACGGTTGCAACATCGACCTCCGCTCGGACAACGCGAACTGCGGCGGCTGCGGCATCGTCTGCAACACGCAGTGCACGAAGGGAGTCTGCCCCCTGTTCACCAGCGACGCCGGCGCGCCGCAGCAGGTGGGCGACTTCGCCTGCCTGGCCGTCGATTCGAAGCACGTCTACTGGGGCACCGGTCTGGCATCCAACAAGGGTGGCGGCGTGTGGACGGTGTCGATCAACGGCGGCACCCCGTCGCTCCTCATCGGCCAGCAGGACCGCCCGCACGGCATGGCCTCCGACGGCACCCATCTGTACTACGCGAACTACGGTGCGGCCCCGAACACGGGGACCGTCGAGAAGATCCCCGTTGGCGGCGGCACCGCGAGCCCCATCGCGTCGGGGCAGGCCTCTCCCCTGGATGTGGTGTTGGACCAGAACAACGTCTACTGGACCAACTCCGGCGACGGGACGGTGTGGAAGAGCGACAAGAACACGCCGAACCCGGTCAAGCTCGCCAACGGCACCGGGCAGGGCCACGCCATGTACCTGCGCGTCGACGCGACCTACGCCTACTTCACCGACCGTCAGTCCGGCGCGGTGAAGCGCGTGCCGATCGACGGCTCCAATACCACCCCCGTGACGGTGACGTCGGCCCCAGGCGCGGGACACATCGCCATCGACACGAAGAGCGCGTATGTCGGTTCCAACTCCAATAAAAGCGGCGCAGTCCTCTCCGTCGCGCTCAACGCCAAGCAGGGGAGCTCGACGCAGATCCTACCCAACCTCGGCAACGTGCAGGGCGTCGAGACCGACGGCACCCGGCTCTGGTACGCGGTGAGCTCGAACGGCGGAAACCAGAACAGCGGCACGATCAACCGCGCTACGGTCGGCGGCAAGAACGCGACGCCGCTCGCCACCGGACAGAACTACCCCGGCTGCATCTCGGTGGACTCGAAGAGCGTCTACTGGATCAACGAGGGCGGCGGGCAGATATCCAAGACAGGCAGGTGATCAGGAGCGGGAATCGCTCTTCGCTCCGGGATGCGCCGCTAGCGGTAGTCCTCGACCTCGATACGGGCTGGCTAGCTGGCGCGCCGGGGCAGGCCCGGGCGCTAGGCGACCGCGCTGGCTCCCTCGCCGCTAGGCGGCACGCTGTTGGGGGCGTCAGCGTGCTCGGCGTATGCGGAGGCCTCGGCGGCTGGAGCGACGGGCAGCTCGACCCGGAACACGCTGCCCTTTCCCACCACGCTGTCGACGGAGATCCGACCTGCGAAGCTCTGGATGATGTCGCGGCAAATGTCCAGCCCGAGCCCGGTGCCCACTCCGGCGGGCTTGGTGGTGAAGAACGGCTCGAAGATTCGAGCTTGCACCGCTGGGGGGATCCCGCTGCCCGTATCCTCGATCTCGATCACTACCTGGTCGCCCTCCCGGTAGGTGCGGGCGCAGATCTCGGCCGAAGCGGAGCCGTCGTCTCCGACTGCGTGAGCCGCGTTGATCAGCAGGTTCAGGATCACCTGACTCAAGCGCCCGGCGCTGGCCATGACCGGCGGAACCTCCCGCAAGTCCTCTACCACCACGGCGCGCGACTTGATTTGACCGGCCGCGATGCGCAACGCGCTGATCACTGCCCTGCGCACGTCGACCGGTTCGTGGGTCGACTCGTCGTGTCGCGACAGCGACCTGAGCGCGTCGACGATCTCCTGCACCCGCTCGCCGCCGTCATGTGCATCGTCCAGCGCCTCCATCAGCGTGGCGTCCAGCTGCGGCAGTGTCTCGAGCTCTTCGCGCACGTACGCTACGTTGGTAGAGATGTAGGAGAGGGCGTTGTTCACCTCGTGCGCTACGCTGGCCGCCAGCACCCCGACGGTGGCCAGACGATCCGCCCGGGCGGCGCGCTCCTCGGCAACGCGCCGCGCGTCGAGCGCGCTTCGTTCCGCCGCCCAGCCGCGGCGGCGCTCCTCGAGCCAGCGCCAGGCGCCAAAGAGCACAGCGGCAAGCAACATCAGCGCGGCACCTGCCTGCGCATAGATCGCACCGCGCAGCGCGTGAGTGGCGTGCGCCGGGTTCGCCGCGACCACGACTCGAAATGGTGACCCACGGATCGGCAGCCGGGCCACCCCGAAGACTCGCTGCGCACCCGCGACGCGAAACGAGGTAGCGCTACCCGACGCGCCGGCCAAAGCGGCCCGCAGCTCGGGCTTGGCCCCGAGGAAGGGCTGGGTCGCGATCTCGGCCGAGTCGGTGGACGCGATCACCGTGTTGGCTTCGTCCAGCACCCAGATCTCCCGGGCCGCTTCCGCGCCAGCCCCGCCCAAATAGCGGGCAGCGAGCGTCTCGAGTGCGATTCGGGCTTCCAACACGCGCCCGGAAGCTCCCGGGCGGCTCCGAATCGGGATCGCGTGGTGGGTCTGGAGGCACACATGGCACTCCAGGATCCCCGCGCGGGTGCCGTGCGCATGGTCCGTGTACGTCCGCGCCCCGGCAGTGGCTAGCACCGTGCCGTCGGGTGCCTCGACGCGCAGCCCGAGCCAGGGCTCGAGCCGAAACACTTTCAGTTGCTGGGCGAGCCACCGATCAGCGGCAGCCCGATCGGCCGGTAGTGGGGAAAGGTCGATCGAGTCTACGGCCACCAACGTGCGCATGAAGAGATCGGACGTGCGCGCCGCGACCTCGCGGGCAGTCGCAGTCTCCTGCTGCTGAAGGTGACGGTTGCCCGCTGCGATCGTGCGGAGAACCGACCACGTCAAGAGCCCGAGTCCGGCCACGCTTGCCAACAGAACGCCGAGAGCCGCGCGTCGGCGCAGCCAGGCGCGAGCGACGCGACGAGTCAATGCTTCTCGCTCCACCAACGAGGAATACGGTCGCCACGGATCCCCGGTTACATACCCATCGGGGGCGGATTTGGTAACCGTCAAGGATCGCGCAGCTCAGGATCCTGCCCGGGAGCCTCGCCGCTGATCCAGCCGCGGCATAGGCGCTCGGAGCAGCTCCCGGCGCAGCTCCCCCCAGCTGCGAGCAGCGTCGAGCAGATCATACTCGCGCTCGCAGGGCCCCAGGGAATACCCGCGCATCACCTGATCGGCGGGCCGAGTGGCCACCGCGGCTGTCTCGCCGATCAGACGGGCGTAGACGGTGCCGCGCCTCGGCGTCGAGAGCGGCCAGCGCACGACCACGCAGGTGGAGCCGTCGCCTCGCAAGTTCCACAGCAGCCCGCCGCCGGGCGAATCGCGCACTTCGATCAGACCGCTGACCGCGCTGATCGGAGGCCCGCCGCTGGCGCTCACCGCGTCGAGCTGAGCCGGCCTGGGCGCACGCGCCACCGCCGGGGTCGGCAAGGAGAGGAGCAGCGCTACCCGGGGCCCGGGGATCTCGACCACCTGGCGAGGGACCCCACCCACCGCGCGCACGGCCCGCTTCACTCGGACGAGCCACGAGCGCGGGCGCACTGTTCGAGCCACGGGTGTGCTCGGCCGCAGCGTAGGCGGCGGCAGCGCTGGGCGGGCCGGGGTGGGCGCGCCCACCGAGCCGCCCACGCTCGCGCCCGCGAGGGCGCCACCGTGGCTCAAGAGCCGCGTCATCCGCCGCCGGCTCGGACACGCCGTGCAGGCGGAGCTGTTCGACGCGCACTGAACGCGCGCTCGCGAGGCCGCCGATCCGCCCGGAGGCGGGCGGTTCGCGCGGAGACGACGCGCGCACGGCCCGATGCTGCTGACCTGGCCACCGCCGCGACATCACGGGACTTTAATGCCGGCACGCCGCTCGCGATGGCCCACGGTTCGTGGGCCAGCTCCACCTGCCGCTCTGAGCGCGGCCGTTCAGCGTTGGTTCGGGCGGACGTGTGTGCGCGCGCCGTTCTACGCGCGACGTGTGCTCCCTGTAGACCACGCCGAGGGCAACGATGTAGTGCTGCGCTTCCACCGGATGGACACGCTGCCCTGCCGGCCGAACTGCAAAGTCGAACGTTTCACCGTGGCGCACGACCCCGTCGGCTTCATCCGCATTCCGGATCTGTTGCCGCAGTTCGAGATCTACAACTCGTACGAGTATTGATCCAGGTCATGGAGGGATGCCCTCCGCGCTTTTGCGTCGGGCCCACCGCGTCGCAGCCCGTCACATTGCCCAGCGGAAATGCACTGCATTTCCGCGTCGCATCGCGCAGCGATGGCCGCAACGCTCCCGCAACGCTGCGTTATCTTCCCGGCGTCGCGCGCTGGAGGTTTTGCATTGCACCCGCGTTCTGCGAGGGGCACACTCAGCATTCGAAAGGGGGTGCCATGGTCCGGGCACGCAATCCGCAACCAACCAACCAACCAACCAACCAACCCAGCGAGCCCTACTCCTCGCGGCATTGTCACTGACGTTCTGCGCGAACTGTACTGCGCAGAACCCGCGGGGGCGTTGGTCTGGACGCGGTGAACCCGTGTCGGCCCAGCAGCAGGCCCTTCTGCCGTTCAGCTGCGCGGGCACGCTGACGAGGCTGCCCGCCCAGCACTACCGGAACCTCGATCTCGACATCACGCCGTACTTCTGCGTTGCGGACGGGACGCCGGTGCTCCATGAGATTGACTCCACGGGCAAGGAGTGGACGTTCGACGACCTGCGGCAGGCCGACGCCGCCGCGTTCCGCGACCGCTACCACCGCCTGGCGCCCGATCTGCGCGCGCGCGTCGCGCGCGACGGCGAGTCGGTCCCCGAACTCGCCGACGTCTGGTTCCCGACGCCGCTCGACGCCGACCAGAAGCTCCCGCCGAAGCCGGAGTTCCTGGCCTTGAGCCGGGCCGAGCAAAAATCCATCATGGCCGGTCACAACGCTGCGGTCGCCGGGCGCGCTCGCCAGGTCGCTGCGATGATCGAGAGCGTGGCTCCCGGCGCGATCGTGGATCCCGATTCCTTCGCCTTCCACGGCGAAGGCCCGCTGCTGCAGGTCGCGGCAGTAGCCGCCGATCTGCGCGCCATTGGCGATCAAGACGGCATCCTCGACGTTGGGCTCGCGCTCCGCACAGACGAGGATCAGCCCACGTCCAACGCGTGGTTCCAGGCGGGGGAGTTCGACGCGATGCAGTGGCTGGGCATGGACGGAGACGGCGTGAAGGTCGCCGACGTCCTGGGCACCGACGGGCTCTACGATACCCGCTATCTTGGACCGGCCAGCGGCAGCTGCGACGCACCGCTCGGCCCGAATTACGACTGCTACTGCGGGCCATCGGCGCCACACCAGACTGTCGCCGAGCACATGCAACATGTGCTGTCGATCATCAAGAACACCTGGCAACAAAACCTGGGAGGGACGCTCCCGAGCGGTGCTGCTCGCCACTCGTCGACCCTGGCGGGCAATGGCGGCCGGGGCTACTGCGGCAGCGTCTATCTCGAACAGCTCGTTCCGTGGGCGGTCAACGAGGGGGCCACCGTCATCAACCGCAGCGCGACGAACGGCGAGTCCGCATCCCGCTACCTCGACTGCGTCGCGCAAGGCTATGGCTGTAGCGGCGCTTTCGGGTACCCGAGCATCGTCGCCTCAGCGGGGAACAGTGGCGGCAGTGTCCAGAGCCATCTCCGGAACGGGCTGGTAGTCGGAGCGGTGGACGATCACGGCAGCAGCGACCGAGCGTCGGTGACGATGGCGGATTTCAGCTCGTGGCAGAACACCGACCTCGCGGAGTTGCCCCACCTCGTGGCTCCGGGCGTCAACATCAACGTGGTCAGCGACGACGCGAGCGGCAACCCGGTGCAAGTGAACTTCCGCGGGACCAGCGCTGCTGCACCCCAGGTTTCCGGCGCCATCGCCTCGCTGCAGGAGTACGACACGAACCTGAAGACGTGGCCCGAAGCCGTCGTCCCCATCATGCTCGTGAGCGCCTTCACGGACACGCAACCGCTGGGCCCGGACGGCGTCCCTTTCGACCTCGACGACGGCAACGACGACAGGGACGGCGCGGGGCTCCTCGCGGCCGCCGAGGCGTGGGAGGTCGTGTACAGTGGTCAGAAATCCCCTGGAAACACCCCGGCCGAACGCGGCTTCAACTACGGCGGCTACAACACCGCGAGTTGGCCGAAGGCCACGTGGAACTACCCATACTACTATGCGTCGGTTCCCGCGGGGGCGTACCTGCGCGTGGCAACCTTCATGCTGAACCACCCGGCGTGCGGCACGCCCGCCACCCAGAGCAACTGCACCCACGACGACTTTCCAAACTACGGGTTGTACGTCTGGAACACGGCAACCGGCGCCTACCAGTGGTCTTCGAGCGCTGGCAACAACTACAAATACGTCATCATCTGGAACACGTACTCGACGACGCAGACGTTCGGGATCAGCATGTTCATGTTCAGCTGGGCTGGGATGTCGGCCGACACCTGGGGCATGGCGTGGGACAGTCACTAGAGGAGAGGTCGAGATGAAGCGGACACGATCGAGGATATGGCGCGTAGTGGTGACCGCAGCGGCCCTGGCCTGCGCCGCCGGATGCAAGTCGAACAGCGCCGCGCCGGGCGGCGCCGGTACTGGCGGCGCCGGTACTGGCGGAGCCGGAGCTGGCGGCACTGGCGACGCCTGCGCGCCGACGGCGGGGACGGGCGGTGCGGTGGACGTGAACGATTGCCCCACGGCTTACGTGCTGCATCACTACAGCGGGGATACGTGCGGGCTGTGCGATCCGGGCGCGTCCATGCAGTGCTCGTCCATCTGCGACTGGGCAATGAGCTATCCGAATCCGGAGTGCACGCCCGACGGAACTGCTTGCGCGAACTACTCGGCCGCGTGTGGAGGTGGTCTCGGAGAGGAGTGCGGCTGGACAGGCGCGGCGGCTTGCCCGGCATTGAAGCAGGCCGCCATCGCAGTGGCAGCAGTGACGTGCACGAGCGATGAGCAGTGCGGAACAGGCCACTGCAACGTGCGCGTGTACAATCGCATGTTCTGCGACTACGCGCCGCCAGTGTACGCCAAGGACTACTGCCCCGACGCCGGCGCGGACAGCGGCGCATCCGACGCTGCCACCGACGCAGCCGACGCCGGCACGTACGCGACAGACGCGGGTCAGGAGTAAGCGCACCTACAACGGCTTGCTGACTTCGAGCGAGTCGCGGCCGTAGCCCCACGAGAGCACGCCCCGGACGGCGCGCGAGCGGTACAGGTCGTGGTCGACGATGAGCTGCATGCTGCGCTGGATGCCGGCGCGGACTGCTTCGTCCTGCTGCAGATGCGCCGCCCGTGCTCGTGGACCCGCTGCCCGACGGCGAACAGCGACGCTACGGTTCGCGGTAGAAGCGCGGTACGCGACGCGACACGTTGGTCAGGACCTCCCAGGGGATGGTCCCGAGCGCGTCGGCGATCTCCGTGGCGTGGATGATGTCGTGGCCGAGCGGACCTTTCTGCTCGCCCATCACCACGGCCTCGTCGCCGACGCGCACGTCGTCGATTTCCGTCACGTCCAGCATGGTCATGTCCATGCTGACCACGCCCGCGATGGGGGCGCGGCGGCCGCGCACGAGCATGTGGCCGCGGTTGGACAGCGCGCGGCTCAGGCCGTCGGCGTAGCCCATGGGAACGGTGGCGATGCGCGAGCGGCGCTCGGCGGCCCAGGTGGCGCCGTAGCCCACCGACTGCCCGGGCGCGATCTCGCGCACGGAGATGATCTGGCTCTTGACGCACATCACGGGTCGGAGCTCCGGTGCGATGCGGGTCGTCGGATCCACGCCGAACAGCGCCACGCCCGGGCGCACCATGTCGAGTCGCGCGCGCGGGCTCGAGAGCAGCGCCGCGCTGTTGGCGGCGTGCTTCACGCGCGGCTCGAGCCCCATCGCGCGCAGGCTGCCCAGCGCCTCGTCGAACAGATCCATCTGCTGGTCGATGGACGCGGCGTCGCGCTCGGCGCACGCGAAGTGGGTCATCAGGCCGTCGAGCTCGACCTCGGGGTAGCGCGCGAGCGACACGGCCATTTCTGCCACGTCGCGCGGCATGCTGCCGAGCCGGGACATGCCGGTGTCGATCTTCAGGTGCGCGCGGATCGGTTCGGAGCCGGAGTAGCGCACCTCCTCGGCCAGCGCCTCGATCTGGCCGGCGTCGTAGACGACGGGCGTCAGGTCGTGCCGGAGCAGCTCGCTCCAGGCGCGGCCGTAGTAGCCGCCCATGACCAGGATCGGCGCCTTGATGCCGGCGTCACGCAGCTCGATGCCTTCCTCGAGGAGCGCGACGCACACGCCGTTGGCGCCGGCGCGCTCCAGCGTGCGGGCAACGGCCTTGGCGCCGTGGCCGTAGCCGTCGGCTTTCAGCACGCTCCACACCTCGGCGCCGCCCGCCATGCGCTGCAGCACCCGGAGGTTGCGCCGGAGGTTGGCCAGGTTGACCTCGGCGCGGGTCGGCCGGACCGCGTCGGAGGGCACCGCCCGCTGCGGCCTGAGCACCCGCGGCAGGGGAGTCGCGAGGGAGGGCGGCAGAGCGGAGTGCTGGAGGGTCATCGCAGTAGCCTATTTCGGTAGTCCCGCTTGCATCGGCGCGTCAACTATCCGGGCATTCGTCTGTAGCCAGAACCGGGCAGCTTACTTGAAACAACGCCGCATGCACTTGCGGTAGTCCGCGCGGCAGGTCTTGCACTGCTTCTTCCGGGCGGCCTCCGCTTTGCGGGCTTTCTTGTCCAGATGGGTCGCCTTTCCGTCATCTTTGCTGCCGGCCGGCGGGCTGCACGAGTCGGCGCAGCTGTCCCAGGCATCGTCACAACTGTTGCTGCATTCGCCGTCGGGGCGCTCGGGCGGCTCGTCGTCGTCTTCCAGCGAGGCGTCGGGGGGCCCGGCGTCGCTCGTGCCGGGCGCCGGTGCCGTCGGAGGCGGCGGTGCGTGCAGGCTCGTCGGGATGGGCGCTTCGGACGGGGCAACTGGCGGTCTTGCCAGGAGCTTGTCGGGTGTCGCCTCGAGCACGGGGCGCCGGAAGTCACCCGAAGCGAGCGCGCGGATCCGCCGCTGGGCGTATTCGACGCGGTCGCGAGTCTGGCCGTAGGTGTAGGTCTCCTTCCACTCCTTCCAGCAGGCCTCGCGGTGGGTCGGCGCGATGTGCGGATCGATGTCGAGCCGGTAGCAATGCTCGAACCGGACGTTTCCCTCGTAGATCGACTGTACGCTCGGCCCGCAGCCGGCGGACAACGCCGCGCACGGGCCCAGGAAAACCAGGACGGAGACAAGTCGGGCCACGGGGCAGGGCAAGCGTGCCGGCTTTTGTGCGGCCCGGCAAGCGACGGTGCTATGTGAACGGCATGTTCACGGGCCTGGTGGAAGGCACGGGGAAGTTGCGCGGCCGCTCCCGGCGCGGGCCGGGCTACCGCCTCGACATCGCGACGGATCTGGGGCCGCTCGAGCTGGGCGAGTCGATCGCCGTGAGCGGCGCCTGCCTGACCGTCGCGGCCATGACCCACGGCGCGTTCGAAGCCGACATCTCCCTGGAGACAGCGGACAAGACCACGCTCGGCCGGGTTGCGCCGGGCGGCGCGCTGAACCTCGAGCGCTCGCTCCGCCTGGGCGACAGACTCGGTGGTCATCTGGTCAGTGGTCACGTGGACGGCGTCGCCGTCGTGCGCTCGGTGAGCGCCGTCGGCGACGCGCAGCGCGTGGTGGTGGCCGCGCCGGCGGAACTGTCGCCGTTCATCGCCGCCAAGGGCTCGGTCACGCTCGACGGCGTGTCGCTCACCGTCAACGCCGTCGACGGCGCCGAGCTCGAGATCATGCTGATCCCGCACACGCAGCAGGTCACGAACCTGGGTCGGCTCGCTCCAGGCACCGAGATGAATCTGGAAGTCGACCTGCTGGCGCGCTACGTCGTGCACTACCTGCAGGCCGCCGGCGGCGGATCGGGTCAGGGCGGCCCCCCCGGCACGCCTGGATCCGGTGGTGGCTCTACGCTGAAGGCCGCGCTCGAACGCGCCGGCCTGCTCCGGGAAACCTGAGATGCCGAAATACAGCCCCAGCATTCCGCCGCGTCCTCTCGACATCCAGCCCGCGCTGCTCGAGCGGATGCAGGCGGCCATCGACGACATCCGCCAGGGTCGCATGGTGATCCTGGTCGACGACGAGGATCGCGAGAACGAAGGCGACCTGACGATGGCCGCCAGCGCCGTCACGCCCGAGGCCATCAACTTCATGGCCAAGTTCGGGCGCGGGCTCATCTGCGTGACGATGACCGAAGCGCAGGTCGACCGCCTCGAGCTGCCGATGATGACCGCGCCCAAGGGCGGCAGGGCGCCGCTTGGCACCGCGTTCACCGTCAGTATCGAAGCGCGCGACGGCGTGACCACCGGCATCAGCGCCGCCGATCGCGCCTGTACCATCCAGGTCGCGATCGATCCCGACGTGCAGCCCGAGGATCTGGTCACGCCCGGCCACGTCTTTCCGCTGCGCGCGCGCCGCGGCGGAGTGCTGGTTCGCGCGGGACAGACAGAGGGCTCGGTCGATCTGGCGCGGCTCGCCGGCCTCGCCCCCGCCGGCGTGATCTGCGAGATCATGAACGACGACGGTTCGATGGCGCGCATGCCCGATCTCGAGCGCTTCGCCGAGGAGCACTCGCTGCGCATTCTCACCATCGCCGATCTCATCGCCTACCGGCTACAGACCGAGAAGCTGGTGCGCCGCCTCGACGAGCACGACATCGTGCTCGACCAGACCGGCACGTCCTGGCACGCCATCGTCTACAAGGCCGCGCTCGAAAAGCGGCAGTTCCTGGCGCTGGTCAAGGGCCAGCCCTGCGGCAACGAGGCCACGCTCTGCCGCATGCACCGCGGCTCCACGCTAGCCGACACCTTCGCTTCCACGCGGCGCGAGGGCGGGAAGAACCTGCAGTTCGCCATCGACCGCATCGAGCAGGAGGGCCGCGGTGTGGTGGTGTACCTGCCGCCGAAGGGCGACCTTCGGCACGAGCTTGCGGCGTTCAAGGAGCTGGCCGACGAGGAACAGAGCTCGCCCGTCGCCAGCGCCGAGCTGAAGAGCTCGCCCGCCGCCACCGACGCCGCGCTGACCCGCCCCCACGGCGGCACGCTGCGCGAGTACGGCCTCGGAGCGCAGGTGCTGCGGGAGCTGGGGCTGCACCGGATCCGCTTGATTACCAGCAATCCCCGCAAGATCGCCGGCATCCACGGCTACGGTCTGGAGGTGGTGGAGAGCGTGCCTCTGGCTCCCGCATAGGATTCTGGAATACCGTAGGCGCGATGTCCCAAGGAAATCCCAGGTCGATCGAAGGCTCGTTGGTGGCGCCCGCGGACGCGCACTTCGCAGTGGTAGCAGCGCGTTTCAACAGCTTCATCACCGAGCGTCTGCTCGACGGCGCGCTCGACGCGCTCACCCGTCACGGAGTCGATCCCGCCAACATCACCGTCGTGCGCGTGCCCGGCTCCTGGGAGATCCCCGGTGCCTGCGCGCGCCTCGCCAAGAGCGGCAAGCTCGACGCCGTGGTCGCGCTCGGCGCCGTCATCCGCGGCGGCACGCCGCACTTCGACTACGTCGCCGCCGAGGTGTCCAAGGGCGTTGCCACCGTGAGCATGCAGACCGGCGTGCCCGTGACCTTCGGAGTGCTCACGACCGACAGCATCGATCAGGCCGTCGAGCGCGCCGGCACCAAGGCTGGGAACAAGGGCTTCGACGCCGCCCTGGCCGCGCTCGAGATGGTGACGCTCGGCCGCGCTCTGTCCGACGCCGGTCTGTGACGGAGCGCCCGACGTGAAGCGCTCGCTCCCTGCGGCGCTCGCTGCCGCGCTGTTCGCGGCGTGCGGCCAGACGCATCCGGCAGCGCCGCCGCCGCCCGCGCGCCCCGCGCCCAGCGCGCGCCCCGCCGAGCCCGCGCCCGCCGATCTCACCGCCACCACCGGATTCGGCTGCGAGCACGACTGCCGGGGCAGCGTAGACGCCGCGCTCTCCGCCGCGCTGCGCGAGCGCGCCCTGGCTGCCCGGAGCTGCTACGAGGCGGCGCTGAAGAAGGATGCGTCGCTGCGTGGAAAGGTCGTGCTCGGCTTGCAGCTGTCCGATGACGGCTCCGTGTGCGCCAGCCGTATCGTGCAGGACACCTTGAAGAAATCCGACGCCGTCAGCTGCATCCAGAACCTGTTCCTCGGCGCCCGCTTCCCCGCGCCGGGCGGCGGCTGCGTCAACGTCGCCCTGCCGCTGGCCTTCACGATCGGCGACGCTGGCGCGGCGTCCGCAAACGCCGCCGCGAAAGCCGATGCCGGCGCATACGGAAGCGACGCCGCGCCGCCCGGGCCAGCCCAACCATGAGCGCATCCGAAGACCTCGAGGTCGTGCTTGCCGGGGAGCTCGACTGCGCCGCTGGCGAGCGCCGCACAACACACTGCACGTGCGCCTCGTCCTGCACATCGCCGACCAGAGCGGCCGCGTCGACTGGACCAGCCAGCACACGCTTCTGGTCACGCCGGGCGCCTGAGCGCACGCGGCTGGGCGCCCATCCCGGTCCGCCCCTGCTTCACCTTGCCGCAGGATGTCGCGCCCTGGCCGCGCTGGATGCAGGCAGGCCTTGCGCGCCCGGCGGTTCGCCTCCACGATTCGCGCCGATATGGGTGCCCGGACCACAGCCCGCGAGGCGGCTCTGCAGATGCTCTACGCTCTGGAAGCGGGTGGGGCGCCTTCCGAGCAGGTGATTCGCGACTTCTGGCGCGAGCTGCCCGGCGACGCCGAGGGGCGCGCGTACGCCGACGAGATCGTGCGCAGCGTCCACTCCGAGCTGGAGCAGACGGACGAGCGCATCCGGGAGGCGAGCCGCAACTGGCGGCTCGAGCGCATGACGCGTGTCGATCGCAACCTGCTCAGGATCGGTGCCTGGGAGCTGCTCCGACGCCCGGACGTGCCGCGTGCCGTGATCCTCGACGAGGCGGTGGAGCTCGCCAAGCGTTACGGCGCCTCGGAGAGCAGCGCGTTCGTCAACGGGGTGCTCGATCGCATCGCAGACGACTGCGGGCGCGCCGACGGCGACGGCGGGCCGGACGGGTCGACCGAGGGGAGCCAGAACGCCGGCTGATCGCGGACGCACGATGGATCTGCGCTTCACGACTCCGCATCTGCGCAAGCTCGATCTGGCGGGCACCGAGGTGCTCGTGGCGACGCTCGCGAGCGACGAGCGCCCGCCGCAGGGCGTCGCGGGGCTCGCCGACTGGCGGCTGGCGGGGCGCATCTCGCGCATCATCGAGTCGGGGTTCGCGACCGGCGAGGTGGGCGAAGTGCTGCTGGTGCCGGGCAAGCCCAAGCTGCCCTTCGACAAGATCGTGCTGTTCGGCGTCGGCGCGCGCGCGGCGTTCAACGAGCGCGTGTTCCGCGCGGTCGTGGAGCGCATGCTGGCGACGCTGGAGGGCCTCAGGGCGCGCACCGCTGTGGTGGAGCTGCCGGGGCGGCATTTCGGCGCGATAGCGCCGGAGCGCGCGGCGGACGTGCTGCTGGAGAGCGTGGGTGGCCGGCAGGAGCACGACGTGTGGACGCTGGTCGAGCCGGTCGAGGCGCAGCGTTCCATCACGCAGCACATGATCCAGGAACGTCGGCGCGTGCGGCGTTGATGGGGCGGCAAAAATTTCCCGCTGGCATGTTCCATGCCGTGCGTGCGGCGTTACGCTGGGGCATGACTGAAGACCTCCAGGCATTCGATCGGATTACGCACCCAACGCTCGATCGCATCCGGAAGATGTATTTCTGGGCCCATCTATTCGCCGACTTCGCCGCGGGACTGCTGTTCGTGGCCGGCAGCTGGCTGTTCTTCAGCGAAAGCACCGTCTACACGGCAACGTGGATGTTCCTGGTAGGCAGCGTGTTCTTCGCTATCCAGCCGACCATCCGCCTCGTTCACGAGATCCACCGCCGCCACATCCTGCGACAGCTTGCGGACGCCGTGGAGGAAGCGGTCGTGCCGACCGGAAGCTGAGGCTTTGCGGACGCTGCCGCGCTACTCGGGGATCCGGATCTCCCCGAGCGCCAGCTTGCCGTTCGGCAGCTTGTCGTACTCGAGCGTCATGCCGTCGTAGTGGGCGACTTCGACGGTGTGGTTCGGCCCGCTGCCGTCGCGCTTCTCGACCTTCTTGGGCGGGCCGAGCACCCGCTGCACCGCCCACGGCAGCATGCCGGCCTTGATGTCGGGGGGGATGGCGCCGTGGAAGATGCCGTAGTGGCGCTCGTTCCCGCTCTGGTCCTTGCCCGCCGGGCGCCCCGGGCGCTCCACGCGGATCGTCTTGACCTCGCCGTTCTCCAGGTCGAACTCGACCGCGCGATCGATGTAGCGGCACATCTTGTCGGTCTTCACGTCGCACTTCTTCTGCATCTGCCGCTCGATGGTGGCGACGGTCGCTCCGATGCGGATCGGCCCCACGCCCTTGCCCGCGAGGATGGCGAGCACGGGGCCGCTCGGGACGGGCGGATGCCATTCCGCCGGGGCGGAGCGCACTGTACGTGGGGCGGAGGCAGCGGCGGATGCACGGGCGGCGGGGCCGGTTCTATCGTGCCTTTTGCAGGCCGGCGCGAGCGCAACAAGCGCGGTGAGCAGGATCGCACCGCGCATCGAGGATCGTCGCTCTGGGCTTCTCATCTCGCTCGCCTGGTGTAGATAGCGGATGGCCTCCGGGCAACCGATTTCCGACCGCCCAGGGCACCCCGGAGCCCATGGAACGCCGGAAATGGCGGTTGCCGCAGCTGTCCAATCCGCTCTATGCCTGAGCCTTCTCCGATGAACGCCCTGGACCAGCGCCGATTCCTGTTCATCACCGGCAAGGGAGGCGTCGGCAAGACGACAGTGAGCGCGGCGCTCGCCCAGGCCATGGCGAAGCGCGGAAAGCGCGTGCTGATCACGGCCACCGACGCCAAGGAACGCATCTCGTCGCTGTTCCAGGTCGAGCCGCTGGGGCCGGACATCTCGGAGATTGCGACGAACGTGTTCGGCGTGCGCATCACGCCCGAGCGCGCGCTGCGCGAGTACGGCGAGATGATCCTCAAGAGTCGCGTGGTCTACGACGCGGTGTTCGACAACAAGTACGTGCGCAGCTTCTTCGCTGCCGTTCCGGGCCTGTACGAATGGGCGGTGCTCGGCAAGGCCTGGTATCACTCCACCGAGGAGCTGCCGGACGGGTCGCCGCGCTTCGACGTGGTGTTGTTCGACGCGCCGGCCACTGGGCACGGGCTGGACATGCTGCGCGTGCCCAAGGTGATCGTGGACATCGTCCCGCCGGGCATCCTGCGTCGCGACGCCGAGCGCGCCTGGAAGATGTTCCGGAATCCGGCGGAGAGCGGCGTCGTGGTGGTGACGCTCCCGGAGGACATGCCGACGAACGAGACGCTGGAGCTCGTCACCACGCTCAAGGCCGAGCTCGGCTTGCCGCTGGCCCGGCTCGTGATCAACGCGGTGCTCGACCCCCTGTTTTCGGAGCCCGAACGCGAGGCGCTGCTTTCGCCCCGCGACCTCGACCGGAGCGCCGCGGGCGACGAGGCGGTGGCCTGCGGCGTCCGGCGTGCGATCCGCGAGCGCGTCCAGGCCGACGCCTTGGAGCGGCTGGCCGCGGTCGATGCGCCGGCGGTGCGCCTGCCGCTGCTGCTCGAAGAGGCCTCCACGTTGGAAGCCATCACCGAGCTGGCGGGCTACTTCTAGTACCCCGATTCTCTTGAATCGAGGGGCTAGACGAGCGCGGAGCGGTCGAGGGGGAGGCTCGGCGAAGCCGAGGGGGCGCTGCTGCGCCCCAAACAAACGGTGCTAGTCCCGCGTTGCGCGGCGCAGCCGCGCGTGCAAAGCACCCATCGCTTCGATGGAAACGCGGAACTAGCCGCTCGATTCTGTTGAATCGAGGGGCTAGACGAGCGCGGAGCGGTCGAGGGGGAGGCTCGGCGAAGCCGAGGGGGCGCTGCTGCGCCCCCAACAAACGGTGCTAGTCCCGCGTTGCG
>Ga0114931_10002021_pt1 | contig 25851 bp, 19 predicted proteins | sample 2SBtaG_FD_89579 | JGI IMG/M metagenome (GOLD analysis project Ga0114931, IMG submission 89579) | Deep subsurface microbial communities from Kolumbo volcano to uncover new lineages of life (NeLLi) - 2SBTROV14_V59a metaG | ecosystem: Environmental > Aquatic > Marine > Volcanic | place: Kolumbo... | reverse complement strand
GGTTGCCAGCGCCTATTGGCTCGCCGGCGAGGGCCACGAGGTGGTGGTGGTCGAGCGCCGCGAGGGCGTGGCCGAGGAGACCAGCTTCGCCAATGCCGGGATGATCGCCCCCGGCCACGTCCACGCCTGGGCCTCGCCGAGCGCGCCGTGGACGCTCTTGCAATCGCTCTTTCGCCGCGACACCGCGCTCAAGCTCCGGCTCCGCTTCGACCCCGAGATGTGGGCCTGGGGCCTGCGCTTCCTCGCCAACTGCACGGCCGCGGCCAACCGCGCCAACACGCTCGTCAAGCTCCGCCTCTGCCTCTTTTGCCTGGAGACCCTCAAGGCCTTGCGGGCGGCCGAGCCCGGGCTCGACTACGACGGCCGGGCGGCCGGGGCGCTCTATCTCTACCGCGATCCCGCCCACTACGAGAGAGGGCTCGCCAACATGGCGCTCCTCCAAGAGAACGGGCTTTCGCTTCGAGGCATCGACGGCAAGCGCTGCGCCGAGATCGAGCCGGCCCTCGGCCATCTCGCGGGGCGCCTCGCCGGGGCGATCTACTCGCCCGACGACGATAGCGGGGATTCGCATCGCTTCACGCTGGCGCTCGCCGAGCGCTGCCGGGCCCGCGGGGTCGCGTTTCGCTTCGCCACCGAGGCCCGTGGGCTCGCGCTCGAGGGCGGGCGGATCGGCGGCGTGGTCACGGCCTCCGAGACCATCGCCGCGGATGCGGTGGTGGTGGCGCTGGCGAGCGAGAGCCCGCGCTTCCTCCGTGCGCTCCGGGTGCGCTTGCCGATCTACCCGGTCAAGGGCTATTCGCTGACCCTCCCCGCGGGGCCCGGCGCCCCCACCGTGCCGGGGGTGGACGAGGGCTATCTGGTCGCCTTCTCGCGCTTGGGCGATCGCCTGCGGCTCACCGGCACCGCCGACTTCGCCGGGCACGACACCGGCTTTCGCGACAGCGACTTCGCCACCTTGATGACGGTCGCCCGCGAGCTCTTCCCCGAGGGCGGCGACTTCGCCAATCCCGAGCACTTCGCCTGCCTGCGCCCGATGACCCCCGACGGCCCGCCCCTGATCGGGCGGGTGCGCGGCTATGACAACCTCTGGCTCAACACCGGCCACGGCCACATGGGCTGGACCATGGCCACCGGCTCGGCCCGCCTGCTCACCGACCTGATCGCGGGACGCACGCCCGCGCTCCCCGCCGCCGGCTTCGACCCCAACCGCTATTGAGCGGCGCCCGGCTCAGAGGCGGAACAGCCGGCCGAAGCCGGGGACCGGGTCGGCGATGCCGGCGAGCCTGAGACAGTGCCAGGCGAGCGCGTGGTTGGACGACGTCACCGGCTTGCCGAGCTCGGCCTCGAGGTGGTCGACGAAATCGACCAGGCGCAGGCTCGTGCAGGCGATGAACACCGCGTCCACGGCCTCGTGGCGGCCGAGCTCGCACGCGGCCTCGGCGATCGAGGCGGGAGCGATGCGGGCGACCTCGAGGTCGTTCTCGTGGTTGAACGAGCCCATCACCGGGACCGCGATGCCGCGGTCCTCGATGTGGCTGCGCATCATCGCGTTGACCGTCTCGACATAAGGCGTGAGAAGCGCGATCCGGCGCGCCCCCAGCGCCTTCAGCCCGGCGAGCGCGGCGCCCATGGGGGTGGTCACGGCGATGCCGGGGCGGGCCTCGCGGATGCGCGCCGCGACCCTTTCCTCGCCGATCACCAGGGCGCCCGAGGTGCAGGCATAGGCGATCACGTCGAGCCGCGCCCCGGGAAGGATCAGCCCCGCGGCCTCGCGCATCCGCTCGGCCATCCGGGCGAGCGTCGTGGGATTGATCTCGGGGTCGTTGAGAATCCGGCTCTCATAGACCCCGACGCCGGGCAGCGCCAGGGTGCGGCGGAACTCGTGCTCGATGGTGTTGTCGGTGGCGAGCACGATCAGCCCGATGGCGGCGCGCTCGGCCACCCCGCCGTCGAGCGTGAATGGCAGGTGGCGGCGATCGACGACGAGCGAACCGTCGTCGCGGCGGGCGGTTTCGGCCATGGGACCCTCCTCTTCCCGGCCTTGCGGTTTGGCCCAGTCTAGCCGATCTCGGCGCCCCGGTCATGGCCGAGCCGGGCCTCGGCGACGGCGATGATCTCGGCGACGAAGTGCTCGGCGTAGGCGGGCAGGTAGCGGTCGGCGAGCCAACACACCATCCCCTCGATCGCGAGCGGTTTGCCCGCATGAAAGAGCGGTGCGAGGTGGAGGCCGTAGCCCCCCGTCGGCACCGTCGAGGGGATGACCGCGACCCCGAGACCCGCCTCGGCCAGCGCCAGGAGGGTGTGGGGAGCACCGCTCTCCAGCCGCACCAGGGGTTCGACGTTGTCCAGTCGGCAGGCGGCATCGAAGGCCTGTCGTGAGCGGTAGCCGCGGTGGAGCAGCAAGAACGGCTCGTCCACCAGGCCGCGGAGATCGATCGGGCTGGCGCCGGCGAGGGGGTGGCTCCGCGCCAGTGCCACCAGAACCGCGATCGGCGGCACGGGGCGGCTCGCGAAGCGGTCCGCCCGCGGGCGCGCGATCAGCGCCAGATCGATGTCGCCGCGCTCGAGCCAGCGGTCGAGATCGGCCGAGGTGCCCTCGACGAGGCCCACCTCGGCCAGCGGCCACCTGGCCCGATAGCGGAGTAACAGTTCGGGGAACAGGTGCTCCAGCGTCTGCGGCGAGGCGCCGACGCGAAGGACGCCGGCCTCGCCGCGGGCGAAGCTCTTGGCCCGTTCCGCAAGCGCATCGGCATGGGCGACCAGGGCGCGGCATTGGGCGAGAAAGCCCTGGGCCTGGCCGCTGAGCCGGATGCCGCGCCCGACCCGCTCGAAGAGTGCGAAGCCGAGGTCGCCTTCGAGCTCGCGCATGCGCCGCGACAAGGCAGGTTGGCTGAGGTTGAGGCGGGCCGCGGCACGCCCGAGACTGCCTTCCTCGGCGACCACGACCAACGACTTCAGGCGCTTCAGATCGAGCATATTTCATGCACACATTGCATGTAAAACCAAAAATATTATGCATTGGACGGAATTAAGATCAACCGTCACCATCCGACATTCCTGAACGATGCGGGAGATCGCGATGTTCGAGCGTGAGCAATTCATTGAAGACTGCCGGCAGGCGTTGGCCGAGGACGAAAGCCACAAGGCTGTGCGCGAGGTCGTCGCCCGGGCGGTCGCCGAGCCCGACGCCATGCTGGCGGCCCTCGGCGAGCCCACCGAGGCCGGGATCGAGAAGCTCTATCACGGCCCCGACCTCACGGTGCTCACCGTCGTCTGGGCGCCGCAGATGTCGGTGATGCCGCACGACCACCGGATGTGGGCGGTGATCGGGGTCTATGGCGGCGGCGAGGACAACATCTTCTGGCGCCGCGAGGAGGGCCGGCTGGCGGCCGCCGGCGCCCGGGCGCTCAGGACCGGCGACGCGGCCCCGCTGGGGCGCGACATCATCCACTCGGTCACCAACCCGACCGACAAGATGACCGCGGCGGTCCACGTCTATGGCGGCGACTTCTTCGCCACCGCGCGCAGCGAGTGGGACCCCGACACCCTCACCGAGGCCGCTTACGACGTCGAGAAGACCCTGCGTCTGTTCGCCGAGGCCAACGCCCGATATCAGGCGATGCGCCCCTGAGGGGGGTGCCGCGACGGCGCCCGCGGCGCCCCGCCCTCAGCCCTCCGGCAGGCGGGTGACCGCGGGGCCCGGGGGCCAGGCGCGCGGGGCGAGCCCGCCCCAGGCCCAGCGCACAAGGCTGACGATGTCGTAGACCGGGAGAGCGAGCCGGCGGGCGAGGGCGGCCGCATAGGGCGCCATGTTGGTGCACTCCAGCACCACCGCGCCGACCTCCGGGTGGGCGGCGACGAGGCGCTCGCCGGCGGCGAGCACGTCCCTCTCGGCCGCCGCGAGGTCGAGGGTGGGGGCGTCCGTCCTGATCGCCGGGGCGAGCGCGTCGCCGTCCTCGATCCCCTCGACGGGAACATCGCCGGGGGCACCGGCGGCGGCGAGATGGGCCGGCGTAAGGGCGGTCGCGTCGACCGTCAGCACGCCCACCCGGCGGCCCGTCGGCAGGCTCGCCGCCACCAGCGGGAGCTGCATCAGGCTCGAGGTCACCAGCGGAACCGGGAGCGCCTCGGCGAGCGCCGCCTGAAAAGGGGCGAGGAAGCCGCACGAGGTGGTGATCAGCCGGGCGCCTTCGCCGACCAGGCGCGCGCCGGCGGCGACGAAGGGGCCGAGCAGACGCGCGAGGTCGGGCTCGCGCACCACCACCCGATCGACCGTCGCCTCTTCGACGACCGCATAGCGCACCGGCATCGGCCAGGTTGCCGGGTTGCCGATGTCGCCGGGCGGGCGCGGAAACCGGGTCGCGAGCATCAGGATGCCGAGCCGAGCGTCGGCCATGGCGTTCCTCCCCTCGCCGCCCAGGATGGCCCGCCGCCGGCGCCATCGCAAGCGGGAGACGTCTGGTGCGGTGGCTCAGCCCCCGGCGAGGCGAAGGAGGAGGGTGCGGGCGTCATCCTTGCCCTCGAAGTCGGCGCCGCCGTCGAGCACCGCCTTGAGCTCGCGCCGGGCCTCAGTGGTGCGACCCAGGGCGTTCAGCGCCACCGCCAGGTGGTAGCGCACCTCGGGGTTGTTCGAGGCCCGCGCATAGGCCTCGCGCAGCAGCCTGAGGCCCTTCTTGGGCTGGTCGCTCTGGACCAGGACCCAGCCATAGGTGTCGAGCGTCGCCGGATCGTCGGGACGCTGGGCGTAGGCGCGCTGGGCGTACGTGACGGCGCGCGGATCGCCGACCTTCTGATAGAGCCAGGCGAGGTTGTTGAGGAGCCCTGGGTCATCGGGCGAGCTGGCGAGCAGGGCCTCGTGGTTGGCGATCGCCCGGCGGTAGTCGTGGGCCCGGATATAGGCGGCGGCGAGGGCCTTGCGGGCCGCGGCGTCGGCGGCGTGGTCGGCGACCCAGCCTTGGAGGAAGGCGAGCGCGCCCGAGACGTCACCGGCCAGCCGGCGGGCCCGGTAGAGGCGCAGCGCCAGCACCGTCTTGGGCTCTTTGCCGAGGCCGGCGGCGTAGGCCCGGGCGGCCTCGCTATAGCGCTTCGCCTTGACCAGGACGTCGCCCCGCAGGAGGTCGATGCCGGCGGCCTCGGGGTGCTCGCGCGAAAGCTTCGCCGCCAGCGAGAGCGCCTTGGCGGTGTTGCCGCTGCGCGCCTCGAGGTCGACCAGCGAGATCCGCGCCGGCAGGTAGTCGGGCTTGGCCCTGAGCACCCGGCCGAGCGACTTGCGCGCCCCCGACCAATCCTCGGCCTGCAGCTGGACCAGGGCGACCCGGTGCAGCGCCTTGGGCTGATCGGCGACCCGCTCGGCGACGTCGCGCAGCATGTCGATGGCGCGGGAGAACTCGCCGCCCGCGAGCTCGGCGCGGGCCAGCGCCACCAGCACCCACGGCGCCAATTGGTCGCGGGCCTCGATCTCGCGGGCGACGATCAGCGCCGCCTCGGGCCGCCGGGCGCGAAGATAGAGCGTGATCAGGTGAAGCTGCGGCTTGATTTCCTCGGGGTGCAGGTTACGCACCTCTTCGAGCCAGCCGGTGGCGTCGTCGAGCCGGCCCTCGTCCTCGGCGATGCGGGCGAGCGCGATCAGGGCCCGGGTCTCGTCGCGCTTGATCCCCAGCACCGCCTTGAGCCGGGCCTTGGCGGACTCGACCTTGCCCTCGGCGCGGTCGAGGCGGGCGAGGTTGAAGTAGGCGGGTATGTAGGTGGGGTCGATCTCGAGTGCGTGCTCGAGCGCCTTGCGCGCCCCCTTGCCGTCGCGCAGCCCAAGCAGAGCGGCGCCGGCGATGTTGTCGGGAAGGGGGCTCTTGGGCATCCGTTTTCGCAAGGCCGCCGCGACCTTCAGCGCCCGCTCGTAGTCCCGCTGGCGGAGAAGCGTGAGGCCGAGGACGATGCCGGGCCGCGAGGCCTTGGGATCGAGGGCGAAGGCGGCCTCGAGATCGGCGATCCCGGCCTCGCTCTGGCCGCTGGCGAGCCGGCCCATGGCGAGCTCGGTTCGGACCCGGGCCTGGTCGGGGGCGAGCTTGGTCGCCTTCTCCAGCGCGCTCACCGCGCGTGAGTAGGCGCCCTCGGCCATCAGGGCGGCGCCGTAGACCGAGAACACCTCGGCGTCGTCGGGGGCGAGCCGGGTCGCCGGCTCGATCACCGAGACCGCCCGGGCGAACTCACCCTTGTCGATCAGGATCGAGGCCACGAGCTTGCGCGACCCCGCGTGATAGGGAACGAGCTCGATGTAGCGGCTCAGATAGAGAAGGGCGTCGTCGTAGTGCTTCTGGGCATAGTTGACGACCCCGGCGAGGAGCAGGCTGGGCGGGTGGTTCATCAGGTAGTCGGGCTCGGCGTTGGAGAGCGCCATCGCGGCCTCGGCGAGCACCGACTGGGCATCCTTCATCCGGCCCTTGCGGGCCAGCACCAGGGCGACCAGATAGGCCGCCTGGGGCTCGTTGGGGACGATCTGCAGCACTGCTTTGAGGTCCGCCATGGCGCCGTCGAGATCGCCCTGGTCGATCCGCACCGCGGCCCGGCTCAGGCGCGCCTGCCAGTAGTCGTCCTTGAGCGAGACCGCCCGGTCGAAGGCCGCGCGGGCGCCGGCGAGGTCGCGGGTGAGCAGCCTGATCTCGCCCTTGGCGGACCACACCATGGGGTCGTCGGGGGCGAGCCCGGCGGCCCGATCGACCAGGCTCTCGGCGCCCTTGATCTCGCCGCGGTTGACCAGGATGCGGGCCCGACCGAGAAGCGGCTCGACGTTCTCGGGATGCAAGCGCGAAGCCTCGAGGAAGGCGCGCTCGGCCTGGTCGAACTCGCGCCGCTCGACGTGGGCCTCGCCGAGGATGCGCTGAATCCCCGCCTCGACCTCGATCGAATGGCCGCCGGGGGTGATGAGACCGAGGACCTTGGCGTAGTTGCCTTGCATCAGGAGCGCGCGGCCCAAGGGCACCAGAACGAGGTTGTCGTCGGCGCCGCCCTTGCGCGCCAGCGTCAGCTCCTTCTCGGCCGCCGCGCCGTCGCCGAGCCTGAGGTAGGTCTGGCCAAGGAGGAGTCGCGCCGGCAGGTTGCCGGGCTCGAGCTGGAGGACGTTCTTGAGCTGGATGACGGCGGCGTTGTAGTCGCCGGCCTGATAGCGGCCGATGGCGTCCTCGTAATAGCGCCCGGCGTCGGGGGCTTCGGTGGTGGTGGCGGCCGCCGCCGGCGTGCCGATCCAGACCATGGCGACGACGGCGAGAACGAGGGCAGAGAAGGTCATCGGCTTTGCTCCAGAGGCCGCCGTCGTCATACACCTGCGGGGCGGCCGCCCATGATGGCATCGAAGCGTTAACCGATTGTCCCCCGAGGGCCGCGTTTCGACCGCCTCCGAGTGTCGGAAAACTTTACACCCCGGCGCACCGTCGCGGCGCCTCGGCGCGCCGTTAACCCCTGGAATCCCGCACCTGCTTCGCCACCCGATCGCCTGGCACGCCGATTGCATGATCGTGGGTGAGGCCGGCGGAGCCCGGCCCCTCTTCACGCCGCGGTAAGGCGAGGCGGGCAGAGTGGTTGAAAGCGGGTGACACCATGATCGGTATCGGCAGACTTCTCGCCACGGCGCGCAGGCTCGGCCTCGTCGCCCTCGGTGCGGCGGCGGTTCTCGCGGTCGGCGGCCAGGCACAGGCCTTCGTCCTCAACTTCGACGACGACGGCGGTGTGGGCGCCAATGACATCGTCCACGGCCAGGTGATCGACGACGAGTTCACGCTGGCCAGCGGCGGCGTCCCCGGTACCGGCGGGGTGCTCGGGGTCACGGTCTCGGCAAAAAACAATGGCGGTGGGCCGAACCTCGCGGTGGCCTTCGATTCGAGCCTGAGCGGCACCCGCGACAGCGATCTCGAAGGCCCCTTCGCCATCGCCTCGGGCAGCGAGGCCTACGCCACAGAGCTAACGAACCCGGGCAACATCTTGATCGTGCAAGAGAATAACTGGGGCTGCGCCGACGGCGTCTGCAACTATCCCGACGACGAGGGTGGGGGGCCGAATTCCATAAAGTTCGTGTTCTCCGAGGCGGTGACGCTCAGCAGCATCGACGTCTTCGACATCGATGCCGGCAGCCAGAACGAGTCCGCGACCTTGCGGTTCTTCTCCGATGCGGCGATGCAGAACTCGCTGGGAACGGTCTCGGTCTCGGCCTTCGGCAACAACACCGCCAAGCGCGTCTTCTTCAATGGCAGCCAAGGCATTGCCGGCGTCGTCGCGATGAAGGCGACGCTCTCGAGCTCGGGCGCCTTCAGCAACCTCGCCGGCACCATCCCTGAGCAGCAGGTGCCGACCCCCGGGACCTTGGCCCTCCTGGCGGTGGGCCTCGCCGGCCTCGCCCGGGTTCGTCGCCGCGCCGCCTGAGAGGCTCGGGCCGCCGCCCGCCCGCCGGTGCCACCGTCTGCCCACCCGTTTCGCGTCGAAAAGACGGGCCCGCCCCGGCGCCGATGGCGCCGCCAGGCGGCTTCCGGACCCGCCCCGACTGTCGGAAAACTTTACACATCACCCCTTATCGCCCTAGCCGCCCGCGGCCGTTAATCCTTCAAGCCATCGGGCGATATGGCCTTTCCCGCCCCTGGCACGCGGTGTGCATGGATAACGGCGAGGGCCGGGTGCGAGCGATGATGCTCGCCGAACCGGCCGGACAGGCAGCGGTCATCGAGTGGAGGTAGACATGAAAGACGGCACGGCACGCGCCTATCGGGGACGGCTGTTGCGCTCGACTGCGCTCGCCGGGCTCGCGGTCCTCGCGGCCTCGCCCGCCTTGGCCTTCGTCACCGACGGCAAGTTCGGCGGCGCCGCCGAGGGTTACACGCTCGGCTTCGACGTCACCTTCAACACCGATTCGGGCCCAGTCAGCGGCGGCAAGCTCTTCTTCGGCACCGACACCGCGGGCACCGGCGATCACTTCCTCTACTTCGCCATGCCCAAGGACTTCGTCGACAACACCTGGGGCGCCAACGCCGTCGACTGGGGCTCCAAGGGTCACACCTTCGACAACCTCCTGGGAAGCGATTCGCTCGGCAACAAGGGCGCCGATGCTCTCATGTTCAAGCCGGTCAACGCCGATCCGTTAGGATCGAGCCTCGATGTCCGGGTCGATTACCTCGCCCAGGTCAAGGAGGACGTGATCCAGCCGGACGGCAAGAAAAAGAACACCGTCGTCGATTACATCTCGGGCGGCATCGGCCCCGATGTCACCCTCGCCGCCGGCCAAACGTTGGGAAAGAACGAGGCCCAGATCGTCTCCGACACCGGTGTCACCGTCGACGACAACGGGACCCCGCTGGACACCACCGACGATACGGTGGTCAACGCCAGCACGCTGGTCAAGGAGATCGCCACCTCGCTCGAGTACAATGTCCAGACCTTCAAGGCGACGACCCTTCCCAACGGCGCGACGAACCCCACCCCCATCACCGCCGACGACATCAAGAACAAGACGGGGCTTCTCGCCGACTCGCCCGAGGTCCAGGTGGACGCCAGCGGCAAAGCGATCCTCGATGCCAACGGCAACTACCAGGTGGTCAACTCGGCGTTCTCGGACTATGTCTTCGAAGTCGGCTACGAGTTTCGCTTCGACGCCAAGATGTTCGACAACCGCTTTACCGACCCCAACGAGGCCTTGGCCTTCGTGATGCTGGGCGAATCCCACGTCTCGCCCAGCAAGGAGAATTTCGTCTCCACCACCGTAAACCCGGTGTGCACCTTCGGCACCGATTGCCCCGAGACCCAGAACGTGCCTGAGCCGGGGACCGCCGCGGCGATGGTGGCGGGGCTGATCGGCCTGTGGGGGCTGCGCCGCCGCCACCGCCCGACCTGAGCCGAGGGTAATCGCGTAATCGGGGACAGACCACGTTTTTCGACCAGGCGAAAAACGTGGTCTGTCCCCGATTACTCATCTGGTGGCGAGCACGTAGACCCGCCCGGCCAAGGGTGCGCCGCTCTCCTTTCTGAGCGCGATCGCCTCCTCGCTCGCCACCGTGAAGCCGTGGGCGGCGGCGAGGTCGTGGATGTAGCGCGGTGAATAGGCGTAGCGGCCGCCCGGGGTGAGGGCGAAACCGGCGCCCGGGGCGTCCTCGGTGGTGAAGGCGAGCCAGCCGGGATCGCGGAGCGCCGCGCGTGCCGCCGCGAAGACGGCCTCCAGCGCCCCGACATAGATGAACACGTCGGTGGCGACGGCGAGGTCGATGGTTCCCCGTTCGGCGCGAAGCGCCGCCACCAGATCGTCTTGGCGAAGCTCGTCGTAGAGCCCGCGTTCGCGCGCCTTGGCAAGCATTCGAGCCGACTTGTCCACCCCGATAAGCCGCCCCGCCAGGCCCCGGAACTGGGACCCACAGAGGCCGGTCCCGCAACCGAGGTCGAGCACCGTCCACGCCGCCTGCTCGACCCCGGTCGTCTCGCCGACGGCGGTGCGCAAGAGTTCGGGGGCGTGGTAATCGAGGATGGCGACGAGATGGGCGTCGAAGGTCTCGGCATAGCCGTCGAAGAGGCCCTCGACATAGCCCTCGGGCGGCGCCTCGGGCGCTTCTTCGCCGGCGAGCGCGGCGTGGAAGTAAAGCGCAATGGGGTCGTCGGGACGCGCCCGCAGCGCCCGCTTGAGCGCCCGCGCCGCGGGGCCGTACTCGGACAGCTCCAGGAGCAACAGCCCTAGCGCCCGCCGCGCCTCGGCGTCGCGGGGGTCGAGCGCCGCGGCCCGGCGGTAGCAGTGCATGGCCTCGCGGAACCGCCCCAGCTTGGCGAGCGCGAACCCCAGCCGGGCGAGCGCCAGGGCATGGTCGGGGCGGAGTGCGAGCGCGCGCTCGAGCCAGCGCACCGCCGCCGCGGCGCGATCGAGGGCCATCAGGGCGACCGCGAGCTTGACCAGGTCGTCGGCCCCGGCGTCACCGGTCGCAGCGAGGCGGTCATACAGCGCGGCCGCGCGCGCGAAGTAGCCGCGGGCCTCGTCGCCACGGCCCGCCTTCGCCAGGGTCTCGGCGAGGTGGAAGAGGGCGTTGGCATGGTTGGGGGCGAGCGCGAGGGCGCGTTCGAAGGCGGCGCGGGCCTCGGCCGGGCGCCCGGCGAGGTTCAGGAGCACCCCCAGGTTGGTGATCAATCCCGGGTTGTCGGGGGCGAGCGCCAGCGCCCGGTGATAACAGTCGATGGCCTCACCCACCTCGCCTGAGCTGGCCAGGCAGTAGGCGAGCTTGCCCAGGGTCACCGGGTCGCCCGCGCGCGCCGCGACCGCCCGGCGAAAGGGCGCCACCGCCTCGGCGAAGCGGCCGGCCGCGACCAGGGCGTCGCCGAGACGAAGGTCGGCCTCGGGGCCGCCGAGCCGGGCCTCGGCGGCGATCGCGCGGCTCTGGCGGCGGGCGCGGGCACGGCGCTCTCTGCGGTTCATGCCCGGCCTGGCCGCCTTGGTCACGGCTTCTCCAGCGTCGCCATCAGGGCGCGGGCGGCGTCGGCGTCGAGCAGCCGGTCGGCGGCGGTGAGCGCGGCCTCGAGCTCGCGGCGGGCCTCGGCCGCCCGCCCGAGGTGGGCCAGGGCCACCGCCAGGTGATAACGGATCTCGGGCTCGTCGGGCGCCCGGGTGTGGGCCTCGCGAAGATAGGTCAGCCCCTGCGCCAGCTTACCGCGGCGGACCAGCACCCAGCCGAGGGTATCGAGGGTCGCCGCCTGGGTGGGGGCGAGGGCGTGGGCGCGCTCGGCAAAGGCCAGCGCGCGCTTATCGCCGACCTTGTCGTAGAGCCAGGCGAGGTTGTTGAGCAGCGCCGCATCGTCGGGCCGGGCGCGCAACAGCGCCTCGTTTCGCGCGATCGCCTGCGGGAACCGGCCGGCCCGGACGTCGCCGCCGGCGAGCACCCGCTGGGCCGCCTCGTCGCCCGGGTGGCCGGCGACCCAGCGCTCGAGCAAAGAAAGCGCGCCGGCGCCGTCGCCGGCGGCCAGGCGCGCCCGGTAAAGCCGCAGGACCACCGGCGAGGTCGCCTTCTTGGCGAGCGCCCTGGTATAGGCCTCGACCGCCGCGTCGACCTTGCCGGAGCGCATCATCGCATCGCCGGTCAGCACGTCGCCGACCGCGAGCTCGTGGTAGACCAGGCGCAGCCTCTCGGCCCGCTTGAGCGCGGCGTCATAGCGCCCCATCCGGGTCTCGAGGTCGGTCATCGCGGCATAGGCCGGAAGGTACTCGGGGTCGGCCCGGATGGCGCGGCCGAGCGTCGCCAGCGCCCCGGTCACGTCCTGCGCCCGGGCCTGGAGGATGGCGATGGCGTGAAGCTTGGGCGCCGAGGTCGCGGCCAGACCGACCATCCGGCTGAAGGTCTGCAGCGCCGCACTGGTGTCGCCGGTCGCGATCTCGGCCCGCCCGCGCGCCTCGAGCACGGCGAGGTCGGTGGGATAGCGCTCGTCGAGCGCCCGGGCGACCGCGAGCGCGGCCTCGCCGCGACGGCCCGCGAGCAAGAGCTCGATCAGATGGAGCTGGGGCTTGCGCGCCTCGGGGTCGTACTTGCGCGCCTCTTGCAGCCAGTCGATCGCCTCGTCGGTCCGGCCCTGGCCCTCGAGGGCGCGGGCGAAGGCGATCATCACGTTGACGTCGCGGGGGCTCTTCTCGAGCAGGGCACGGTAGCGCTTCTCGGCCGCCTCGGGCTTGCCCTCGCCGAGGTCGAGGCTGGCGAGGTTGAGCGCCGCCGGGGTGTAGCCGGGGTCGGCGGCCACCGCCTTCTCGAAGGCGACGCGGGCGCCGGCGGGATCGCCCGTGCGCAGCTTCACCACCCCGATCAGGTTGTGGGCGAAGGGGTTGTCGGGGGCGCTCGCGAGAATCCGGCGGGCCACCCGCTCGGCCTCTTCGAGCTTGCCGTCGCGGAGATGGAGGAGCGCCAGCACCACCCCGGCCTGGGTCTTGCCGGTGCCCAGCGACAGCACGGTCTCGAGGTCCGCGATCGCCGCCTTGTGCTCGCCGAGCGCGAGCCGGCTGAGGGCTAGATCGGTGCGGACCTCGGCGCGGTCGGGCACCAGCTTGGCTGCCGCCTGGAACATCCGGGTCGCCGCGACGTAGCGCTTGTCGCGCATGTAGGCGGTCCCGAGCAGGGTCAGGAGCTGGGGGTCGCGGGGGGCGAGCTTGAGCGCAGGCTCGAGCACCTCGATCGCCGAGCGCGATTCGCCCCGGCGCAGGTGCAAGGCGCCCAAGAGCTTGCGTGCCCCGGGGTTGTGCGGCACCAGGGCGACATAGCGGCCGAGATAGAGATAGGCGTCGGTATAGTTCTTCTGGGCATAGTTGACGACCCCGGCCAAGAGCAGCGTGGGGGCGTCGTTGAGGAGCTCGTCGGGGTCGCGGCTGCCGACCAACTGAGCCGCCCTTTGGAGCACGCCCTGGGCCTTGTCGAGATCGCCCGCGCGGGCGAGGAGAAGGGCTTGGAAGTACGCCGCCTGCGGGTTGTCGGGGACGAGCCGGCGGACTTGGGCGATGTCCTCGCGCGCCGCCTCGTCGCGGCCGAGGTCCATCAGCACACCGGCGCGGCTGAGGCGGGCGGGGACGTGCCGGGGGTCGATCTCGATCGCCCGGTCGTAGTTCTCGATCGCGGCCTTGCGGTCCTTGCGGGCGCGATAGACCTCGCCCTTGACGTACCAGGCATCGGCGTTCTTGGGATCGCGCTCGATGGCGAGATCGGCGAACTCCATGGCGCGGTCGAGCGCGCCGCGCTGGACCGCGACCATGGCCAGGCCCAGGGGCGCCGTCGCGTCGTCGGGGTTCAGCCGATCGGCCGCCCGGAAGGCGCGCTCGGCCTTGTCGAGGGCGTGGCGCTCGAAGTGGGCGCGGCCGCGCATCACCAGCACCTGCGCTTCCAGCGCCGGGCCGCGGGCGCCCGGCCGGATCTCCTCGAACAAGGGGTCGAACTTGCGTTGCTCGAGATAGGCCTTGGCGAGCGGGATCAGGGTGAGCTTGTCGTCGGCGCCGTCCTCGCGGGCACGCTTGAGCTCCTTCTCCGCCCCGGCGCCGTCGCCGACGCGGAGGTAGATCTCGCCGAGAAGGACGCGGGCCGAGATGTTGGCCGTGTCCTTCTGAAGGGCATTCTTGAGGTCGATCACCGCGGCGGCGAAGTCGCCGGCGTAGTAGCGCTCGAGCGCCGATTCGTAGAACTGCGACGAGGGCGTGCCCTGGGCCAGCGTCGCGGCCGACACGAAGGCCAAGAGGGCGAGCGTGGCGACCCGCACCAGTCCGGGGAGCGTTCGGGTCATGAATAAGCCTCCGCGATGCCGGTAACCCTCATGCCAACACGGCGCGTGCCGTCTGTCGAGCACCGTTGAGACCGCCATCATCGCCGCCAAGGGTTACGCCTTTCTGCACGCTTCAGGTGTCGGAAAACTTTACACATTGCCTGGATTCCACCCCCTCGAGCCCGACCGCGTGCCGAGCCCCCTCAGCCAACTCGTTGGCACAAAGGGATTTTCAAGAGATCGGCACGGCGCTTGCAATGGAGTCATCGAATCGGTGCGCAGCCGCTCCGGGCGGCGCCAACCGAACCAACGACGGCGCCAGGGAGGCGGCGTCACGGCGAGGAGGAGCGATATGACGATGCGCAGACTGGCGGCCACGATGGCGGCGGCGGCGATCGGCCTGGCGATGGCGGGCCCGGCGCTCGCCTTCACCCAGACCTGGGATCTTCTCGATCATCCCGACGGCAACCAGAACCCGCCGCCCTATGGCTTGCGGCTCGATAACCTGTTGAACTACGACGACTTCAGTTGGAGCTTCAGCTCGCTGGGCGACATGAAGCTCACCTACTTCAGCGCCGCCGAGGCCGGGGGCGAGCGCATCGAGATGCGCGGCACCGCCACCGGCGGGCGCTATCACTCGCCCAACTTCACCGACATGCTGGACGCCAACGGCGATCGGGTGTGGAGCGACAAGGCCACCTGGAGCTTCGACCTCACCTACAACACCTCGAAGGACGCCAACGGCGATCCCATTTCGATGCTGACCGACTTCGACGGCGATCCGACCACCACCGAGCTCCGGGTCGACAACGTGGTCAACCTCCTGGGGTCATCGACCACGCCCGGGCCCAACGGCCGGGTCGAGCTGATCGGCGATCTGATGCAGTTCAACGATTCGACCAACGTCTACAGCGCCGGCTCGAGCATTCTCCAGGTCGGCGACTTCGTCGAGCTCAACTCCCGCGGGCACACCAACGGCAACCACTTCTCCTTCAGCAAGGACCGCCACCGCCTGGGACCCAACCAAGGCGGCGCGCTCGGCCCCGGTAACAGCGATGCCGATTGCCAGGCGGCAGGCTTCACCGCCGAGATGTGCAACCGCTGGACCGGCTTCGGCTGGCAGACGATCACCGCCAGCCAGATCGGCGGCGTCTGGGACCCGCACCGGAACTCGGGCACCCGAGACCTCTTGTTCACCGCGCGCTTGACCGAATCGCAGACCGTGCCGACGCCGGCGACCTTCGCCCTCCTCGCGGTCGGCCTCGCCGGCCTGGGCGCGCTCCGCCGCCGCCGCGCCGCGACCGCCTGAGCGCCGCGGTCTCTTCGCCTTCGGGAGCGGCGCCTCGCGGGGCGCCGTTTCTTCGTCCGGTCCGATCGCCGCCGAGCGGCGTTGCGGGCGCCGCCGGGCTGGGCCATGCTGGCCGCCGACGATCGGCCAGGCGATGAGCTCTCCTTCCCGCCCGCACCCTCGGCACAGCCGCTGCGCTGCCGGCAGCACCGTCGGCGGACGATGAGCCGGCCGGTGCTGACCACGCCGCGGCTGGTGCTCCGCCGGTTCACCATGGCCGACGCGGCGGCGCTGGTTGCGCTCGACGCCGACCCCGAGGTCGTGCGCCACACCCGCGCCGGGCTCGCCGGGACGGCGCCGAGCCTGGTGCGGGTGCGCACCGAGACCCTGCCCGCGATGCTCGTGCTCTATGTCCGCCATCGCCATCGCGGCTTCTGGGCCGCCGAGGAGGCAGGCCGCTTCGTCGGCTGGTTCCACCTGCTGCCGGTTCCCGGCGACCCGGGCGCCGCCGAGCTCGGCTTTCGCTTGTGCCGCGAGGCCTGGGGCCGGGGGCTGGCGACCGAGGGGGCGCGGGCACTGGTCGAGACCGCCTTCGCCCGCTGGGGGGTGCGGCGCGTCGTCGCCAGCGCGCTTCTCGCCAACGCCGCCTCGATCCGGGTGCTGGAGAAGGCCGGGCTGCGGCCGAGCCGGCGCTTCCTCTTCGCCGGCCGCCATCCGGCGATCGCCTTCGCCCGCCCCTTGCCCGAGGGGCGCGGCCCGGCGCAGGATGGCGGGGTGTTCGGCGAGATCGGGGAGGACGCCTTGGCAACGACGATGGATGCGACGGTCGAGACCTGGACCGTCACCAAGCCGGCGGTCAGCGGCACCCGCGGGCTGGTCGCGACCCAGCATCACCGGGCCTCGGCGATCGGCGCGAAGGTGCTCGCCGAGGGCGGCAATGCGGTCGATGCTGCGATCGCCGCGAGCTTCGCGCTGGGGGCGCTCGAGCCCTGGATGAGCGGGCTCGGCGGCGGCGGCTTCCTGCTGGTCGCGCCCCGGGACGGCCCGGTCGAGGCGGTGGACTTCGGGATGATCGCCCCGCGCGCCCTCGAGGTCGCCGACTACCCGCTCGCCGAGGGCAGCGGTGGCGACCTCTTCGCCTGGCCCTCGGTGATCGGCAACCGCAACGTCGAGGGGCCGCTCTCGATCGCGGTTCCCGGGCAGGTCGCCGGGATGGGCGCGGTGCATGCCCGCTTCGCCAGCCGCCCCTGGGCCGATCTGCTGGCCCTCGCGGTCGCCCTCGCCCGCGAGGGCCTGGCGGTGGACTGGTATGCGAGCCTCAAAATTACCGGCGAGGCGGCCTCGCTCTCGCGCCACGAGGAAAGCGCCCGGACCTACCTGCCCGAGGGCTTCCCGCCCGCCCCCGACTGGGAGGGCGCCTTGCCGCGCCTTCGCCTCGGGCGGCTCGCCGAGACCCTCGCCCGGCTCGCCGAGGCCGGCGCCGACGACTTCTACCGTGGCGAGATCGCGGCCGCCGTGGTCGCCGACTTGCACCGCCTCGGCGCCCGGCTGAGCGCCGCCGACCTCGCGACTTATCGTGCCCACATCGGCCCGGCGCTCGCCACCGACTACCGCGGCGCCCGGGTCCACAGCGCACCGGGACTCACCGCCGGGCCGACCATGATGCACGCGCTCGGCCTGCTCGAGGCCCGGCTCGACCCCGGGACCGCCCCCGACCTCGAGGCCTACACGGCTTACGCGCGGTCGTTCCTCGACGCCTATGCCGAGCGGCTGGCGAGCCTGGGCGATACCTCGGGCGCGCCGAGCTGCACCACCCACCTCTCGGTGATCGACGCCGAGGGCACCCTGGTGGCCCTGACCCAGACCCTGCTCTCGGGCTTTGGCTCGCGGGTCATGCTGCCGGCGACCGGGATCATGATGAACAACGGGGTGATGTGGTTCGACCCCCGGCCGGGGCGGCCCAACTCGATCGCGCCCGGCAAGCGGCCGCTCTCCAACATGTGCCCGGCGATCGTGCTGGCGGGCGGCGGCGCGGGCTTCGCCGTCGGGGCCTCGGGCGGGCGGCGCATCCTCCCGGCGGTGAGCCAGATCGTCTCCTTCCTGGTGGACTATGGGATGGCCGTGGACGCGGCCTTCCGCCAGCCCCGGATCGACGTGAGCGGCAGCGACACGGTGACCGCGGACCGCGCGCTCGGCGCCGAGATGGTCGACGGCCTCGCCGAGCGCTTCGCGGTTCGCGCCGCGGCCCACGCGGTCGCCCCGTCGCTGTTCGCCTGCCCGTGCGCGGTGGCCCGCGATCGTCAGGGGCGGCAGAGCGGCGCCGCCTTCGTGATGTCGCCATGGGCGGCGGTCGCGGCGGCGTGATGGCGGCCGATGTCTGGGGGCTCGCCGGCAGGCGGGCGCTGGTCACCGGGGCGACCTCGGGAATCGGCGCGGCGTGCGCCCGCGCCCTCGCCGGGGCGGGCTGCCGGGTCGTCGTCAGCGGCCGTGATGCGGGCCGCGGCGAGGCGGTGTGCCGCGAGATCGCGGCGGCCGGCGGCGAGGCTCACTTCGTCGCCGCCGATCTCCGCGCGTCCGAGGCGGCCGAGGGCTTGGTCGCCGCCGCCCTCGAGCGCCTCGGCGGGCTCGATGTGCTGGTCAACGCCGCCGGCGTGATCCACCGCCGCGACGCCCCTTCGACCACCGACGAGGCCTGGCGCGAGACCCTGGCGGTCAATCTCGATGCGGTGTTCTACGCCTGTCGCGCCGCCTGGCCGGTGATGCTGGGCCAAGGCGGCGGGGTGATCGTCACCGTCGCCTCCGACGCCTCGATGATCGGGGCGCCGCGGATGGCCGCCTACTGCGCCAGCAAGGGCGCGGTCCTCCAGCTCACCCGGGCGATGGCGCTCGACGGCGCGCGCCGCGGCATCCGGGTCAACGCGGTCTGTCCCGACGAGGTGGCGACGCCGATGCTGGAGAGCGAGGCCCGCCAGCTCGGCCGCGACCCCGAGGCCTTCCTCGCCGAGGCCGCCGAGGGAATCCCCTTGGGCCGCATCGCCGCCCCCGAGGAGGTCGCCGACGCCGTCCTCTTCCTCGCCTCGGAACGGGCGCGCTTCGTCACCGGGACGGGCCTCGTCCTCGACGGCGGGGTGACTGCGCGATGAGCGATCTCACGGCCAAGCGGGCGTTGGTCACCGGCGCGACTTCGGGGATCGGCGCCGCGACCGCGCGCGCCTTCGCCGCCGCCGGCGCCCGGCTCGTCCTCTCGGGCCGTGACCGCGCCCGCGGCGAGGCGGTGGCGGCCGAGATCGTCGCCGGCGGCGGCGAGGCCCGCTTCCACCGCGCCGATCTTCGCGACTCGGGTGCCTGCGATGCTTTGGTGGCGGCCGCTGTCCAAAGCCTCGGCGGGCTCGACATCCTGGTCAACGACGCCGGCGTCTTCCACCGCGGCGACGTGGCCACGATCGAGCCCTGGGCCTGGCGCGAGACCCTGGCGGTCAACCTCGATGCCGTGTTCTTCCTCTCGCGTGCCGCGGTGCGCCTGATGCACGATCGCGGCGGAGCGATCGTCAACGTCGCCTCCGACTGGGCGCTGACCGCGGGCGAGGACGCGGTCGCCTACTGCGCGGCCAAGGGCGGGGTCCTGATGCTGACCCGGGCGATGGCGCTCGACCATGCGCGCGAGGGCATCCGGATCAACGCCGTCTGCCCCGGCGAGGTCGAGACCCCGATGCTGACCGAGGGCGTCGCCGACCTCGAGGCCGCACGGGCGCGCTGGGCCGAGGCCGTGCCCCTGGGCCGGATCGCGAGCCCCGAGGACGTCGCCGAGGCCATCCTCTTCCTCGCCTCTCCGCGCGCCCGCCACATGACCGGCTCGGCCCTGGTCATCGACGGCGGCGCCGGCGCCGCCTGATGCGCCCCTGGGCCGAGGCCGCGTTCACCGCGCTCGAGGCCGCCGGGGTGCGGCAGGCGGCCTATGTCCCCGACGCCGGGCTGGATGCGCTCATCGCCCGCTGTCGCGCCGCCGAGACCGTCACCGCGGTGGCCCTGACCAGCGAGGAGGAGGGCATCGCGCTCGCCGCCGGCGCCTGGCTCGGGGGCGCGCGCGCGGTCGTGATGATGCAGTCGAGCGGGGTCGGCAACTGCGTCAACATGCTGTCGCTGGTGCGGGTCTGCCGCTTTCCGCTCCTCATGCTGGTGACCATGCGCGGCCAGTGGGCCGAGGCCAATCCCTGGCAGCTTCCCATGGGCCGGATCGCCGCCGATGTTCTCGAGCTCGCGGGCGTCGCGGTGGTGCCATTGCGCACGGCCGCGGAGGCCGAGGAGACGGTGGCCGCGGCGGCGACCATGGCCTTCGAGGGCTCGGCCGCGGTCGCGGTCGTGGTCGACCAGCGCCTGCTCGGGGCCAAGCGTTTCGCGAGGGCGTCATGAGCGGCGCGCTCGACCGCCGCCGGGTCGTCGCCCGGCTTCTCGCCGAGCGCGGCGAGGCGCTGGTGATCGCCGGGCTGGGCTCGCCCGCCTGGGACGCGGCGGCCGCCGGCGACCATGCCCTGACCTTCCCGCTCTGGGGCGCGATGGGGGGCGCGGTGCCGATGGCGCTGGGCCTCGCCCTCGCCCGTCCCGAGCGCCGGGTGATCGCGCTGACCGGCGACGGCGAGATGCTGATGGGGCTCGGCGCGCTCGCGACCGTGGCCGCGGCGGCGCCCGCCAACCTCGCCGTCGTCGTCCTCGACAACGAGCGCTATGGCGAGACCGGCGGGCAGCAAAGCCACACCGCCCGCGGGGTCGAGCTGGCGGCCGTCGCCCGGGCCGCCGGCTTCGCCGCCGCCGCGACGGTCGCCGCCGAGGCCGACCTCGCCGCCGCGATCGCCACCGTGCTCGGCGCCCCGGGGCCGGTGATGGCGGTGTTCAAGATCGCCCCGGGGACGGCCCCGCCGGCCCTGCCGCCGCGCGACGGCACTTGGCTCAAGCACCGCTTCCGCCAGGCCCTTCTCGGCCGGATCGAAGGATGAGCCTCGACCGCGAGTCCTTGCGCTCGGGCCGGCTCGAGGCGATCGCCGCTGCGGCCGAGCGCCGCGGCCAGTTTCGCCGCATGTCGCCGGCGGCGCGCGCCGCCTCGCTCGCCGCCGTGCTCGCCGCCCTGCCCGGCGATCCCTGGGTGTTCGGCTATGGCTCCTTGATGTGGAACCCCGCCTTCCACTTCGTCGAGCGGCGGGTGGCCCTGATCCACGGCTATCACCGCCGCTTCTGCCTGTGGACGACGCTGGGCCGCGGCACGCCCGAGCGACCCGGGCTGATGCTCGGGCTCGAGCCCGGCGGCTCGTGCCGCGGGGTCGCTTACCGCATCGCTGGCGAAATCGCCCGCGACGAGCTCACCATCCTGTGGAGCCGGGAGATGATCGGCGGCGCCTACCGGCCGCGGCTGGTTAAGGCGAAGACCGATAGAGGCGCGGTCCGGGCGATCGCCTTCGTCATCGAGCGCGGCCACGAGCGCTATGCCGGACGGTTACCGGCGACGCGCATCGCCGAGGTCATCGCCGGGGCCGCCGGCGAGCTCGGCCACTGCCGCGATTACCTGTTCGACACCGTGGCCCACCTCGAGGCCCTGGGCCTCGCCGAGGGCCCCATGCACGCGCTCGCCGCCATGGTGCGGGCGCGAACCGGGAGGGAGAAACGCCAATGACCGATCGGCCGAAGGTCGTGTTGAGCGACGAGCAATGGCGGGAAAGGCTCACCCGCGAGCAATATCTGGTGTGTCGGCAGAAGGGGACCGAGCCGCCCTTCTCGGGCGCCTACTGGGACAGCGATCACCCGGGCACCTTTGTCTGCGCCTGCTGCGGGGCGCCGTTGTTCGCCTCGGCGGCCAAGTTCCGCTCGCGCTCGGGCTGGCCGAGCTTCACCGCGCCCATCGCCGAGGACGCGGTGGTCACCGCGACCGACCGAAGCCTGGGGATGGCCCGCACCGAGGTCCTCTGTCGCCGCTGCGACGCCCATCTCGGCCATGTTTTCGACGACGGGCCCGAGCCCACCGGGCTCCGCTATTGCATCAACTCGGTGGCGCTCGCCCTGGTCGACGAAGGCGAGGACGTGACCGGTGGCGGCGAAGCGGGCTAGACTACGAACGATCATCGGACGGGGAGGTGCGGCGATGACCATGGCGGCGGCGGCGCGGGCGCCCTTCACCGGCCCCGGGGTCTGGCACGGCCCCGAGCTCGAGGCCGACGACGGCTGGATCTGGCGGCTCGACGACGGCGAGATCGGCGAGATCGAGGCCGCGCTCGAGGGCGTGCGGGGGCGGCCCTGGGCCGCGCTCCGGCGCGACGACTTCCCGCTGCCGACGCTCGGCCACCGGCTCGCCCGGGCCGCCGAGGCGATCGAGAACGGGCGCGGCGTGGTGCGGCTGCGCGGCCTGCCGGTGGGGCGCTTCGATGAGGAGAGCCTGCGCACCATCCTCTGGGGGCTCGGCACCCATCTGGGCACCGCGCGCTATCAGAACGTCGGCGGCGAGCTGATCGGCGAGGTCCGCGACGAGGTTCGCGCCTTTGGGGCGGTGCGCTTGGCGGTGGCGCTGGGCGGCGACGGCGCGCTCCCGCTCGCCTCGCGGGCGCGGGCGCGCTCCAACGGGCCGCTCCGCTTCCACACCGACCGCTGCGATGCGATCGCCCTTCTTTGCGTCCGCCCGGCGCGCCGCGGCGGGGTCAGCCGGCTGGCCAGCGCCATGGCGGTGCACAACGCGATGCTGGCGCGCCGGCCCGAGCTCTGCGAGCTGCTCTATCACGACTACCCGCGGAGCCGGCTCGGCGAGGAGGTCGGCGGCGAAGGGCGCTGGTACCTGTTGCCGGTGTTCGCCGTCCACCGGGGGCATTTCACCACCCACTACTCCCGCACCTTCGTCGAGGCGGCGCAGTGCCTGCCCGATTGCCCGCGCCTGAGCCCCGCCCAGGACGAGGCGCTCGACCTCCACGCCGCGCTCTGCGAGGAGCTTTGCGCCGAGGTGCCGTTCGAGCCCGGCGACCTCCAGATCATCAACAACCACGTCGTCTATCACGCCCGCACCGCCTTCGAGGACGATCCGGAGGGCGGCTGCGACCGGCTTCTCTTCCGGCTCTGGCTGGCGATGCCCAACAGCCGCCCCTTGCCGCCGGGCCACGAGGTGCTGTGGGGCTCGATCGCGCCGGGGGCCTTGCGCGGCGGCGTCGCTCTGGCGGAGCGCGCGCCCGATCGCGCCGGCTGAGGCGCCCGGCGCCCGTGCCGTCGCGCCGGCGCGAGGCGATCGTCGTCGCCCTCGGCGGCGCCCTCGTGCTCGCCGCTTACGCGGCGATCTACTTCCCCTTCCTCCCCGCCGCCGCCGGCAAGCTGGGCCACGACTGGGCCTACTATCTGCCGCAACAGCTCGCCGGCCTCTACTGGCTGATCGAGAACGGCCCCTTCGCCATCCCCTGGTTCACCCCCGGGTTCTGCGGCGGGGTGCCGTTCTATGCCGATCCCAACAACCTCTACGTCTCGCTGCCCCAGGCGCTGGTCTGGGGGCTCGATCCGGTGCTCGCCGCGCGGATCACGCTGGTCGCCTTCGCCGCCGCCGGCTTCGTCGGCACCTATGCACTGTTGCGGCGGGTGTTCGAGACCGGCGCCGCGGCCGCCTTTCTCGGGGCGGTGCTGTTCGCCACCAACGGCTTCTTCGGCGCCCGCCTGATCATCGGCCACATCGGCTTTCATTCCTACATGCTGGTGCCGGCGATCGCCTACTGGCTGCTCGCCCGGCCGCGCCCGGGCGACGTGTTCGCGAGCGTCGCCGCCGGGCTCGCCTTCGCCTATGCCTATCAGTCGGCCGACGTCCACGGCGTCCCGATCGCCGTGCTCGCGCTCTGCGGCCTCTACTTCATCGATGCCTGGCGCCGCGGCTTCTCGTGGCGGCCGCCGGCCCGGCTCGCCGCCGCGGCCGCGCTCGCGCTCGCGCTCTCGGCGGCCAAGCTCTCGGCCAACCTCTCGTTCCTGGCCTCGTTCCCGCGCACCGGCTACCCGCTGCCCGGCGCGCAGAGCGTGCTCGACGCCCTGCGCCTGGCGGCGATGGGGCTGTTCGGCGCGCCCTCGAGCGAGGCTGCGATGCGGGTCATCGTCAACACCCGCTTCGCCCTCGGCCGCCACGAGTTCGAGTATGGCGTCACCTGGCTGGCGCCGGCGGTGATCGGGCTCGGTGGGGCGATCGCACTGGTGCGCCGCCGCTGGCGCTGGAACGGCGGCCGGGCGGTGGCGGCCGGCGGGCTCGCGCTGGTGCTCGCACTGCCCATCGCCCTCAATGTCTATGCGCCCGAGTGGCACGCGGTGCTCAAGCGCATCCCGGTGATCGCGAGCTCGAGCAACCTCTTCCGATGGTACGCCGACTATATCCCGCTTCTCGCAGTGGGCGCGGCGCTGGCCTTGACGCGATCCCCTGGCGGGGCGCGATCGCGGCGAGCGCGGTGCTCGCGGCCGGCGTCCTCGTCCTCCACTGGCTGCCCGACCGGACCTATTACGCCGAGCAGCCCTATCGCCCGGGGACCGTCGCCGCCGCCATGCGGCTCGCCCGCACCACCGGGCGGGCGCCGCCGGTCGACACCATCGCTGCCGTCACCGTGGTCGACGGCCGGGCGCGGCTGGGGCTCGCGCGGAACGATGCGATCGCGCTGGGAAGCTCGTTCCCGCTCTGCTACCAGCCCCTGTTCGGCTATCGGCTGGAGTGGTTCCCGCTCGGCTCGCTGCAGCCGGGATCGGTGTTCGCCCGGGTCGGCGACGGGGCGCATTACAACCTCAAGAACCCGGCGTGCTATGTCTTTCCCGGCGCCAACGGCTGTCGGCCGGGCGATCACTTCCGCCTCGACCAGCGGGCCGAGATGGTCCGCTTCCTGGCCTACCGGCCGTTCGTCTTCGCCCGCCCCTGGTGGCAGCGCGTGGCCGAGGTGGTGAACCTGGCGGCGCTCGCCGCGCTCGTCGTGATGGTCGGCTATGGGCTGGCGCTGCCGCGTGAGCGGTGACCGCGGCCCCGGTTCGGGGTTAAGCTCGCCCGGGTGAGGATCGAGCCGAGGGGGAAGCCCGTGGACGAGGAGCAGATCGCCTTTTCAGGCGCGGCCGAGCTCGCCGCCGCCTATAGCCGCCGGGCGCTGAGCCCGATGGAGGCCGTCGAGGTCGCGCTTGGCCGCATCGAGCGCTTCGAGCCGGCGCTCGCCGCCTTCCAGCTGGTCGATCCCGAGGCCGCCGGCGAGGCCGCCCGGGCGGCCACCGTGCGCTGGCACCGCGGCCGCCCGGCGAGCCCGCTCGACGGGGTGCCGATGACCGTCAAGGACCTCGTCCTCACCGAGGGCTGGCCGACGCTGGAGGGCTCGCGCACCGTCGACCCGGCGGGCCCGTGGACCGAGGACGCCCCCTGCGTCGCCCGCCTGCGCGAGGGTGGCGCGGTTCTTCTCGGCAAGACCACGACGCCTGAGTTCGGCTGGAAGGGCCTGACCGACAGCCCCTTGCGCGGCACCACCCGCAACCCCTGGGACCGGACCCGCAGCCCCGGCGGCTCGTCGGGTGGGGCGGCGGCGGCGCTCGCCGCCGGGATCGGGGGGCTCGCCCATGGCACCGACGGCGGCGGCTCGATCCGCATCCCCGCCAGCTATTGCGGGCTGGTCGGCTTCAAGCCGACCTTCGGCCGGGTCCCGCACGCCCCGCAGACCAGCCCCTATGCGACGCTTTCGAGCAATGGCCCGCTCGCCCACTCGGTCGCCGATGCGGCCCTCATGACCACGCTGATCGCCCAGCCCGACGTCCGCGACTGGCTGGCCGCGCCCTATGACGGGCGCGATTACCGAGCCGGCCTCGACGACGGCGTCAAGGGCCTCAGGATCGCCTATGCCCCCGGCTTCGCCGGCGCCGAGCCCCGGCCCGAGGTCGCGGCGATCGTCGGCGAGGCGGTGGCGCGCTTCGCCGGCCTCGGCGCCCGCCTCGAGGCGGTCGGTGAGGTGGTGCTGCCCTTGCGCCCGGCCTTCGAGGACTACTGGCTCGCCGGCCTCGCCTATCGGGTGCGCCGCCTCGACGCCGCCAAGCGGGCGCTGCTCGACCCCGGCCTCGCGGCGCTCGCCGAGCGCGGCGAGCGGGTCGGCCTCGACGGTTATTATGCCGGGGTGGCGGCGCGGGCCGGGCTCGCGCTGGCGCTGAACCGCTTCCACGAGACCTATGACCTGCTGGTCACCCCGACCATGCCGAGCGCCGCGCCGCCGGCCGACACGGTCTATCACGGCCCTGACTTCGACCGCTGGCGCGACGCCACGCCCTACACCGTCGCCTTCAACCTGACCGGCCAGCCGGCGGCCTCGCTCCCCTGCGGGCTG
>Ga0114931_10002020_pt1 | contig 25853 bp, 22 predicted proteins | sample 2SBtaG_FD_89579 | JGI IMG/M metagenome (GOLD analysis project Ga0114931, IMG submission 89579) | Deep subsurface microbial communities from Kolumbo volcano to uncover new lineages of life (NeLLi) - 2SBTROV14_V59a metaG | ecosystem: Environmental > Aquatic > Marine > Volcanic | place: Kolumbo... | reverse complement strand
GAGCAGCGGGATGCGCCCGATCTCGCCGAGGTAGCGCTGTAGGTCGTTGTAGTCCTCGGGCGCGGCCTGCCGCGGGCTGTCGGACGCCGGCCTCTCGCCATGTCCGTGCTCGTCGGCGTGCCCTTGCTCTGGCGTCGAGGGGTCGTGGTCGCGTTCATGCGTCTCGTGAAGCGGAACTCTGTTCATGAAATCAATCCCGGACGCCGATCGGGCGCCGCCCCGCGCGGCCCCGGGCGTCGCGCCTGGAGCGGGGGCACGCACCGGCCCCGGTCCGGGTCGGTTACGTGATCGACGTCGTGCTGGCGGGGGGCGTGACGACGCGGCGTGCCGCCGCCACACGAAACGAGTGTACCACGAGCGTACACTCTCCTCCAAGCGGTTATGGACGGCGCAGTCGGTGCCCCCCCGGCGCCGACGTCCGGGATGCGTCCCGAGCGGCCCTCGCCTCGCGACAAGGTGCCGGTGGGCGTCCCGTCCGGGCCGGGAGTCGGGCCGGGCGAAAGGGGGCGGGCCCATCGGGGCCCTGCCCGCGCGGTCCCAGGGCGTTCGCGGCGGCGACCCCGGGTTCGTTGAAGGGCCCTTCGCCGGCGACCCCCGCGCTCCGGCCGTGTGGGAGCGTCCCGGTGCGCGGGGGTCGCGCGGTGTCCCCGCAGGGTGGCGCGTCTACATGCCGTTGCCGCTCGAGCCGCGTCCCTTCATGGCGCTCGCCAGGTCCGCCTTCGGGGTGGTGACGATCCAACCGACCACCGCCGTCGGCGTGGGGTGGGACAGCACGTTGCCGTGGATGCTGCTGTGGGCGTTGGCGTCGATGATCTTCGGCGACGCGCCCGGCTCGACCGCCCAGTACACGCTGTGACCGTCGATCATGCCGTCGGAGACGGTGTATTGGACAGGAGCCCGGAAGGCCGCGACGGGCTCGCCGGTCCTGGTGTCGACCACGCGGTAGGCGAAGTTCGCCACCACCTTCAGACCGCTCTTCACCATGCCGTCCCAGCGGCTGTTCGACGCCGCCATGACCTGGAAGCGTACCGGGTCCTGGAAGGCGTTCGTCGGGATGTAGATTGTCATCTCGCCGGGGGCGGCACCCGTGAAGTAGGCATCCGGGACCGTGATGGACGCGGACTGGCCGGGCTGCAGGTCCACCGTAGCGAGAACGTGCGGGAACTCCTGGCTCACCGGGGTGCTCGGCATCTGCTGTGCGAACGTCGCACCCGCTAGGAGCAGGGCGACGCCCGCCAGGATCTTCGTGCGCATGCGCATGCCGACCTCCTTCCGGCCCCGTGAGGGGCCGCTGGTCATGGTGCGCGGTCGCTGGATGAAAGGGTTGAGGCTCACGTGATAACCCCCACCGCGCGACCGCCGGGTGGCACCCTCGAAGCGAGCACGAGAGTCCGGGTTCGTTGTCGGAGCTGGGAGGGCGAACCATGCGCAACCCGAAGTTGTGGATCGTGCTCACGGCGGTTCTGGCCGCCTCGGTTTTCGCCGACACGCTTCGTCGAGATGGTCATGGTCCGCGGAGCCGAGCGTGCCAAGGGCGCCGTGTGCGTGTCCAATACGGTGTTCCAGCCGGGTGAGATGATCGTCTGGCGGGCCTGCGGCCAGGACGCCGTGACGGGTGCCCGTGTCGACGAGGCGGAGCTCCAGAGCCGCGAACCTGCACTGGTGGGTACGAAGGACCGTCGAAGGGCTCCCTCGTACGGGTGCGGCGCCCGACGTGCCGGGCCCGCGGGGTGCGCGGAACGTGAGGTGGATCTTGGTCGACGGTCCGGACGCGATCGCCACGTGCCAGGTGGATGCGCCCCCAAGGAGCGCGGCCCATCGGCAACTGCGCCCCCAGGACCGGTTGTGGAGCCGTCGGCCCATGGCACCTCTTCTGGCGTCGAGGCTAGCGGTCGAGGCTGCGCGACGCCGTTGCGTGCGTGCCTCCGCGGCCGTCCGCAAGGGCCGGCGCATCCGGGCGCGTACATGTCAAATGAATGATTGACAAGATAACTATTTCTCGTTATATTGTTCCGCGTGAAAACGACTGCCATCATGGACGATCTGTTCCGGGTGACCCGAGCAGCGCGAAGGATGGCGCGCGCGCTCCAGGCGGTGGCCTCGGAACCCGTGGAGCGGGCCTGCGGCCTCTCCCCCAAGGAGCTGGTGATGCTCCACGCGTTCGAAGGGGGCGCGGCCCACCCCCATGAGCTCAAGGACCGCACCGGCGTCGCGGCCCCGCTCGTCACACGCGCCCTCGACCGCCTGGTCGAGCGCGGCTACGTCGAACGTCGACCCGACACCGTCGACCGCCGCCGCGTCGTGGTGGTGGTGACCGAGGCCGGGAGCGAAGCGGCCGCTGCCGGATGGACGGCACTGGGCGAGGCCCTCGATGACGTCCTGAGCGACGTGCCGACGGGAGCGTTCGCCCGCCTCGCCGAGGACATGGAGGGGCTCGCCGCGATCATGGAAACGCACGAGACCGCGCAGACCGTCGGGAGCCCGGCATGAGGCGCGCTGCGCAACGCGCCGCCCAGGACACCAACCGCATCACCGGGCAGGCGCGCTGGTGGGCACTGGGAGCGGTGCTGCTGTCGATGTTCTTCGCCTCGCTCGACCAGACCGTGGTCTCCACGGCGCTGCCGGTCATCGTGGGCGACCTCAAAGGCCTGAGCATCTATGCCTGGGTCTTCACCGCGTACATGATGGCGTCGGCCATCACGGTGCCGATCTACGGCAAGCTCTCCGACATCTACGGTCGCAAGCCGTTCTACATCTTCGGCCTGGTGGTGTTCATGGTGGGCTCGGCGGTGAGCGGCCAGGCGCACACCATGCTCGAGCTCATCCTGGCGCGGGGTATCCAGGGCATCGGCGCCGGCGCGTTGATGAGCATGCCGCGCGCCACCATCGGCGACATCTTCAACCCGCGCGAGCGCGGCCGCTGGATGGGCGTGATCGCGGCGACGTTCGGTATCGCCAGCATCATCGGTCCCACCATCGGCGGCTGGATCACCGACCACATGGGCTGGCGCTGGGTGTTCTACGTCAACCTGCCGGTGGCGGCGGTGGCGCTCGTCGCCGTGCTGGTCACCCTGCCGCGGGTGCGCGTCGGTCACCGCGTGAAGCTGGACTGGCAGGGCAGCGTGCTGATGGCCATGGGCCTGGTACCGCTGCTGCTGGCGCTCACCTGGGCCGGTGGCCAGTACGCCTGGGGCAGCCCGCTCATCGTCGGCATGTTCGCGGCGGCCGCCGTCTTCCTCGCCCTGTTCGTGTGTAACGAGCGCCGGGCGGCGGAGCCCGTGCTCGATCCCAGCCTCTTCGCCAAGCCCATCTTCACTATCACGGTGATCGTCGCACTGTTCGTGACGATGGGCATGTTCGGCACTCTCATGTTCCTGCCGCTCTACGTGCAGGGGGTCTTGGGTCTGTCGGCCCAAAGCTCCGGCGAGGTGCTCACGCCCATGATGCTGAGCTTCATCGTGGGCAGCGTCGGCTCCGGCTGGCTGATGACGCGCACCGGACGCTACAAGCTGCTCGCGATCGTCGGGGCGCTGTTCATGGTGGGCGGTATGGTGCTGTTCAACTTCATGGGCGTGTCCACCACCTGGCCCACCGTGGTCCGCAACATGATCGTCATGGGGATCGGCATCGGCACGCTGCTTCCGCTGCTCAACGTGGCGGTGCAGAACGCCTTCCCCTACAAGATCATGGGCGTGGTGAACGCCACGCAGCAGTTCGTGCGCTCGCTCGGCGGCGTCATCATCGCGCCGATCCTCGGCACGCTGCTGGCGCGCAGCTTCTCCACCCACTTCCGCCAGGCGTTGCCCGGTCCGCTGCAGACCATGCTGGCCGCCCTCCCGCCGCAGCAGAAGGCGGCCCTGGACAATCCTCAGGGACTGATCACGGCGCAGGCGCAGGACGCCATCCGGTCGAGCTTCGCGCGCTTCGGCGCGCAGGGGCAGACCCTCTACGACCAGTTCGTCCACGCCGTGCGCGTCGGCCTCAGCCACGGCATGGGCGAGATCTTCACGGTCGGCCTGGTGGTGGCGATCCTCGCGTTCCTCGCCACCTTCCTGCTGCCCGAGATCGACCTGAAGCACGACGAGTTCTTCGAGAACGACGACGCACCGCTCGATCGTGCCGAAGACGGGGTCGTGCCTTCGGCAGGCTCGGGCTCCGAAGGCGGGGCCCCCCGGAGTGGCGTCGCGCCGCACCCCGCCCGGGTCACGCCGGCCGACGCCGACACCTGAGCGACGGCAGGGGCGCGGCGGCCGGCGGGGCTCGCCGCCTCAGCGCCCCCGCAAGAAGTTGGGGATCGACGGCGCGTGCGGTGCGCTCGCGCCGTCGACGCTCTGGGAACGTGGGGTCCAAGCTGACGCTGCGGGGCGCAGGCCGTCCGGCGCGCTGGCCGCCAGGCCCTGGATGATGAGCGGCGCGCTCGCGCCGACGTTGAGGGCCAGGAGAGGTCCCAACCGCTGCCCCGAGGCCGCGTACGCCACCGCCAGCATGCCGCCGGCCAGCACGATGACGGCGGTCAGCCCCCAGTAGAGCGGGCTACGCGCGTAGACCGGCAGGTTGACGGTGTTCCCCTGTTGCTGAGCGCGGATCAGGCGCCACCAGCGCAGCGCCTCGGCCGCCACACCGCCTCCGGCCGCCCACAGAAAGACTCCCCAGGTCGTCTCCACCGTGCTCCCCCTCCCGCGACCGATCCCCCGTGCCCGTCGCCGTACCCCGGTCGCCCTGTGCGTGCGGCCATGCTAGCGCATGACGCCACGGGCACCCGCGTCCGGGCGTCGGGCGCGAGCTGGCTTCAAGACCGAACCGCGTCCGGCGCGGCGTTCGCGGGCGCGGTCGGCGGCGCCGGCGGGGCGACCACCACCGCGCTCGTGAAGATGGTCTGGTTGGGGATCAGCACGCGGTGGTCGTCGCTGGTCAGCTCCGTGTAGCGCAGGTCGATGGCGGCCACCGTTCCGCTCTGGCCCGTCACGGTGATGGTGTCGCCCTCCTGGAACGGCCGGTACACCAGGATCAGCACGCCGGCGACGAGGTTGGCCAGGATGTCGCGGAGCGCGAAGCCCAGCGCGAAGCCGCCGAGGCCGAGGCCCGCGACCAGCGCCGAGATGTTGACCCCGAGCGTGCCGAGGGCCGAGACCAGGCCGGCCAGCCACAACGCCACCCGCAGGCCCTGGCGGACCAGCACGCGCAGGCCCGTGTGGACCGAACGTGCGTGCAGCGCCCGGGCCAGGACGGCCTGCAAGATCAGGTTGACCACGACGAAGATGGCGAGGACGCCGACGGCGAGCGCGATGCGGGTGGTGAGACCGTACAGGGGGAGGAGCGTGGCGCTGGGAGCAGTCATGCCCCATTGTGGCGGGCTGGCGGCGACGGCGCCGCTTCCCGGAGACCACGACTGGTAGCCTGACGTCCCCGGGGGGGAAGCGGCGAAGCTCGTCCCCCCGGGGGACATCTGTCCCTTCCGGAGGAGCGTTCCAAGGCCTAGCATGACCTTCCCATAGGAGAGATCGTCGATGCATGCCTGAGAAGGCACCTACGATCTTTCTTAGGCGCCCCGGCGGCCGAGGATCGTTCTTGCGGCCGCCGGGGAGTTTTTTGGCGCGGCCGTCCGGGAGGGCGCCGCCGCCCGCCTGGAAGCGACCCGACGGGTTCGCGCGAGGTTCTGCCGTACCCTGGAGGCGCGACGGGCGCACGAGCGGCGGCCCGGCGGGAGCGGCTCGGGCGCCGTCGGCGCACCGCGGCCTCCCCGCGGGAGAGACGTACCGGCGGCGGGCATCGCCGCCGCGGAGAAAGGAACCGACCATGGCCCAGACCTTCCTCGATCAGCTCGGCGACCGGGCCGAGGCGCTGCTGAGCTACCGCGCCCGCGGCATCGCCAAGGAGCGGCTGACGCTGCCTGGCCCCGATTTCGTCGATCGGGCGTTCCTCGACACCGATCGCAACCCGCAGACGCTTCGTAGCCTGCAGCAGCTCTACGGCCACGGTCGCCTCGGGGGCACCGGCTACCTCTCCATCCTGCCCGTGGACCAGGGCATCGAGCACACCGCGGGCGCGTCGTTCGCGCCCAACCCCGACTACTTCGACCCGCGCAAGATCGTGGAACTCGCGATCGAAGGGGGTTGCAACGCCGTTGCATCCACCTTCGGCGTGCTCGGCGCCGTGGCGCGGCGCTACGCGCACCGCATCCCGTTCGTGGTGAAGCTCAACCACAACGAGCTCATGACCTACCCCAACACCTACGACCAGATCCTCTTCGGCACGGTGGAGGAGGCGTGGAACATGGGCGCCGTGGCGGTCGGCGCCACCGTCTACTTCGGCAGCGAAGAGTCCGACCGGCAGCTCATCGAGATCGCCGAGGCGTTCGCGCATGCGCACGAGCTCGGCATGGCCACGATCCTGTGGTGCTACACCCGCAACGAGGGCTTCGAGAAGGACGGCGTCGACTACCACACGGCCGCCGACCTCACTGCCCAGGCCAACCACCTCGGCGTGACGATCCAGGCCGACATCGTGAAGCAGAAGCTCCCGACGCTCAACGGGGGCTTCACCGCCATCGGCTTCGGGCGCAGCGATCCGCGCATGTACGGCGAGCTCGTGCCGGATCATCCCATCGAGTGGGTCCGCTGGCAGGTCGCCAACGGCTACATGGGCCGGGTGGGGCTCATCAACTCCGGCGGCGCCTCCGGCGAGAACGACTTCGCAGAGGCCGTCACGACCGCCGTCGTGAACAAGCGCGGCGGCGGCAGCGGCCTGATCAGCGGGCGCAAGGCCTTCCAGCGCCCCTTCGCCGACGGCGTGAAGCTGCTCAACCTCATCCAGGACGTCTACCTGGCCGACGAGGTGACGGTGGCCTGAGGCCCGCCGGCCGAACGGAGCGGCCTAGGCTCCGGGCCGCACCCGCACGACGCTTCCGCGCCGCACGCTGAGCACGTCGGCGGCCCTCCCGTCGCGCACGGCGATCTCGAGCAGGCCACTGCTGCCGACGTACGCGAGCGGCCGCCCGACCGGCACGTCGGAGAACGCGCGCCGGATGGGGCCGATCTCGAAGTCGTCCAGGAACACGTGCCAACGCGACAGGTCCGGCTGCAGCGCCGTGCTCGACAGGTTGCTGATCAAGTTGCCGAAGGGGTCGTGGTGGATGAGGTTCGCCTCCCAGCCGTCATCGGTGCGTCTGGGTTCGTCCCACGGCAACCGCACCAGCGAGGCCGAGTCGACCTCCGCGCCGAGCGCGTCGACGGCCACGCCGCGCGCCAGGTGGGCGGCGGCGGGCGCGAAGACGTCGCGGCCGTGGAAGGTGCTGCTCACGGCCGCCAGCTGGTAGGCGGGGTCGTCGAGGCTGACGGCGGCCTCCACCGTGGCGCCCTCGAGGACGGCGGTGAAGAGGCCGTTGTCGGGCCCGACGAAGCGGTAGGGGTGCCCGGAGCCGCGCCGGAGCCGCAGGGCCACGCCCCGCCGGCTCGAGCCGACGCCCGGATCGACGACGCAGCAGAACACCGTGTCGGGCGGGAAGAAGGCGTGCGAGACGAACAGGTCGAACGCGCCCTCGCGCACGTCGTGCGCCGCCACCTGGTGGGTGAGATCGATGACGGTCGCCTCGGGGGCGATGCCCCGGATCACGGCCTTCAGCATGGCCACGTAGGTGTCGCGCAGGCCGAAGTCCGTGAGCAGGGCGATAGTGGGGAGTGGATGGCCGGCGTTCGGCGTGCGGGCGGTCATGGTGGTTCCATCCTACGGTCTGGCATCTCGCGGTCGCCTGCGGCCTCGTCGGTGCTCGCGTGGTCGGCCCTCGGGCGCCCGCGCGGGGCGGCGCCGCTCGGGCGTCGCTGCGGGGAGCCCGCGCTGCCGCTCGCCGGCGCACGCTCGGGGCCGCGGTCGGCGGGAGTGCGCGGACCCCCTCCCGGTGCGGCGTCGGGCGCCGGGCCACCGCGGGGGACGGCCGCCGCTCCGAGGCGCTCGTAGCGCTTGCGCTCGAACTGGTAGAAGGCGGCCGGCACGACGAAGAACGTCAGCAGCGCCGAGCTGAGCACGCCGCCGACGATGACGAGGCCGAGCGGGAAGCGGAACTCCGCCCCCTGCGTGGCGCCGATCATGAGCGGAACGCTGATGACGACGACCGTGAGGGTGGTCATCACGATGGGCCGGAAGCGCACCCGGCCCGCCTCCACCAGCGCGGCGTAGAGGTCGCCCCCCTAGGTGACCCGCTGCATGGTCACGTCGAGCAGCAGGATGGCGTTCTTGGTCACCAGCCCCACCAGCATCACCACCCCGAGGATGCTGATGATGTCGAGCGAGTTGCCGGTGAGGTAGAACAGCCAGATCGCTCCGACCAGCGCCAGCGGGACCGTCAGGAGCAGGTAGAGCGGATACTTGAAGGAGTTGAACTGGCCGCCGATGGCCAGGTAGTTCAGCAGCAACGCCAGCGCGAAGGCGATCGGCCCGTACTTCAGCAGGTCTCCCAGCAGGTCGAGGTTGCCGCTGGTGGTCTGGACCACCTGGGCATCGAGCACGCCGGCCGCGACCAGGCGCTTGTGCGCCTCCTCCTTGGCTTGGGACTGGGTCACGCCCGGCGCCAGATCGGCCGTCACGTCGGCGCTGTAGGACTGGTTGGTACGGCGGATCACGGCGGGCGCGAGGCGGGTCTCGAAATGGCCGAGATCGCCCAACGTGACGTTGCCCTGGAGCGCGGGCGCGTACAGCGGCAGGCTGAGGATGGCCTGCTCGTTGACGAGGTCGCGCGGGCTGGCCATCACCTCGATGGGGATCTCCACGCCGGCCCGCCGCATGGTCGCGGCCTGGGTGCCCACGTTGTAGGTGCGCAGCGCCTGGTACACCTGCGCGCGCGTCAGGCCGGTGCCGGCGAGCTTGGAGGCGTCCGCCACGTAGACCCGCTCGGTCGAGCTGGAGGCCACGTCGGAGCGCACGTTGCGGAGCTGCGGGTCGTTCTGCAGCACCACGACCGCCTGGTCGGCGTGCTGCCGCAGGGCGTCGAGGTTGGTCGATGCCAGCGTGAGGTCGTAGCCGGGGTTGGTGGGGGCGTTGCTGGGATCGGAGCTGCCGACGTTGATCCGGATCTCCGGATGGTCGGCGAACATCGTGCGCAGCCGGGTCTGGAAGGCGACGGCCAGCTCGTTGGTGCTTCGCTTCCGGACGCTCTTGCCGACGAGTTGCACGGTGATGCTGGCGTCCTCGGGCAGGGCGCCGCCCACCTGGGTCCCCGATCCGACGGTGGTCTGTACCGTCTTCACGAGCGGATCGCCGAGCAGGTCGTTCTCGATCTGGGTGGCGACCTGGTTGGTGCGCGCCAGGCTGGTCCCGACCGGCAGGCGCGCGTCGATGACGAGCTGACCCGTGTCCGACGGCGGCTGGAAGTTGAAGCCGATGCGCGGGAACACCCAGAACAGGCTCGCGAACAGGAGCCCGGCCGTGAGCAGGACCGTCCACGAACGCGGGAGGAGGCGGGAGAGGGCGGCAACGTAGGCGTCACGGGTGCGCGAGACCAGGAAATCCCCCACCTGGAACAGGTTGAGCGCGAGCGCCCCGAGCATCGCGAGCACGACGCGCAGGACCATGCGGAGCACGACCAGCATCGCCGGCAGCAGCACGAGCAGCGCCAGGTAGGGCGCGCCGGGGCCCCGGACCAGTCCGGCGGCCACGACCACGGCGATGAGCCAGAACCACACGCTGCGGTAGAAGTGCAGGCCCCAGCTCAGGTCGTTGCGGGTGCCGCGAAGCGCGACCGGGAGATCGCGCCAGGAAGGCGGGAAGGGATCGGGTGACAGCGCCAGTCGCACCGTCAGGAAGAACATCGCCTCCAGGTAGCTGAAGGCCACGGTGGCGGCGAGGGTGATGCCGAATTGGGCGAAGAACTGGCCGATGATGCCGGGCAGGAAGGAGATCGACAGGAACACCGCGAGCAGCGACACGGTCGCCGCCAGGACCGCCGTGGAGACCTCGCTGGCGCCCTTGAGCACCGCCTCGTGGCGCGCGTACCCCATCTCCCGGTAGCGGTCGATGTTCTCGGCCACCACGATGGCGTCGTCGACCACCAGGCCGATCGCCACGGTGAGGGCGAGCAGCGTGATGATGTTGAAGCTGTAGTGGAACAGCCAGAACATGACCAGCGCACCCGACAGGGCCACGGGGATCGCCAGCACCACGGCGAACACCGAGCCGAGCCGGCCGACGAACATCAGCACCACCAGCGACACGGCGAGGGCGGCGATGATCATCTCGTGCAGGGTGTCGTAGACGCTGGAAGCCACGTAGGTGGTGGTGTCGCCGACGATCTTCGTGCTGTAGCCCGCCGGCAGGTCGAGCTTCTTCAGGGCCGCACGAAGGTCGTTGGCGGTCGCGACGGCGTTGCTGTCGGACAGCTTGCGCACCTGCAGCAGCACGACGGGCTCACCGTCGAGCCGCGCGTACGAGGTGGGCTTGGCGGTGGTGTCGCGCACCGTGGCCACGTCGGAGACGGTGAGGCCGCGCGAAGGATCGACCGGGATCGCGGCCACCTGCGCCAGGTTGGTCGGGGTGGAGCGGGCGGTGAGCAGCACGCGGCTGTTGGCGAAGTCCAGGCTGCCGGCCGGCACGTCCAACGCCGATGCCTGGATGGCGTTCGCCACCTGCTGCGGCGTCAGGCCGAAGTTGGCGAGCGCGTTGGGGTCGAGCAAGACCTGCACCTGCTCCTTGGCCGGACCGACGACGGTCACGTCCGCCACCCCGTTGACCCGCTCGATGGCGGGTTGCAGCGTGTTCTCGGCGTAGCTCTGCACCGCCATGAGGTCCTGGCCGGGCGCCGACACCGCCACGCTGAGGATCGGCTGGTCGTTGGGGTTGAACTTCTGCACCGTGGGGTTGCCGGCGCCGTCGGGGAGCTGGTTGCTGATCTGGGCCACGCGCTGGCTCACATCGATGGCGGTCTGGTTGATGTCGGCGTTGGCGTTGAACTGCGCGATGACGGTGGCGTAGCCCTCGTAGCTCACCGAGCTGACGGAGCTGATCCCCGGGAGCGTCGTCAGCGCGCCCTCCTCGGGTTTCGCGACCTGGCGCGACACCTCCTCCGGCCCGGCGCCGCTGTAGCTGGTGGTGACGGCGATGACCGGAACCGTGATCGGCGGGAACAGCTCGATGCCGCGACTCAAGGTGCTGACGGCGCCGAACAGCACCAGTGCCCCGAACACGCTGATGGTCAGGACGTAGTTGTCGACGAAGAACTGGACCAGGCGCCTCATGGTGACGTGGTGCCGCCCACGACCTCGACCCGGGCGCCCGCGAGGAGGTCACCGGGGACCGGATAGACGACCCGGGCGCCGGCGGGCAACCCCTGGATCGCCGCGGTCCCTCCGACCTCGGCCAGGAGCTGCACCCTGGTCTGCTTCGCGACGCCGTTCTCGACCAGCAAGACGGTGCTCTCACCGCCGTCGGTCTTGAGCGCGTCGGCGGGGAGCAAGAGCCCGGACGCGAGCGTCACCTGGTAGTCGATCTGGCCGGTCGCGCCGGTGGGGATGCGGTGCTTCGAGGCGTAGAGGCGCGCGGTCAGCTCCACCTGCCGGGACGACCCCGGCACGGTCGTGCTGCGGACGATCTGGGCCCCGAAGTCGAGACCGCCGTAGCGCACGTACACCAGCCCCTCGTCCAGGAGCTGCTGGGCATCTTGCGGGGGCACGTCGAACTTGGCGAGCTGGTCGCCGATCGAGACGAGCCGGAACACCGGGCTTCCGGTCGCCACGAACTCGCCCTCGGAGACCCGCATGTCGGCGATCTGCCCCTCGAACGGCGCGGTGATGGCGGCCTCATCGAGCATGTGCCGCGCCTGGTCGAGCTGGGTCTGCGCCTGCTGGACCTGGAGGCGCTGGAGTTGCAGGTCCTCCGTCTCGGCGCGCTTGGCCTGGTCGACCGCGTCGCTCGCCTGCTGGTAGCTCGACCGGCCTGGGCGAGCTGCACCTGGAGGCTCTGCAGGTCGGTGGCGGAGATGCCGCCGGCGGCATAGAGGTTCTGTCCGTTGTCGGCCTGCTTCTGGGCCAACGCGAGATTCTGCTGCGCGGCTTCGAGAGCGGCCTGCGCCTGCGCCAGCCCGTCCTTGGCCGAGCCCTGGGCCTTGTCGAGGCTGACCTGCGCGCTCTGCAGGGCGGTCTGCGCGTTCTGCACCTGCAGTCTCAGCGAGGTGGTGTCGAGCTGTACCACCGTCTGGCCCGCCTGCACGGTGGCGCCCTCGCGGTGGAGCACGCTCGCGACCAAGCCGGAGGTGCCGGCAGCCACCATCGACGAGCGCGCCGGATCGATGGTCGCCGAGGCGCTGCGCTGCGCCGTGAGCGCGCCCTGCCGGGGCTCGACGACGCGCACCTTGCGCAGATCGGCGGCCGGCAACGACCCGGAAGCGGGCTGCGTCGCAGCAGGTGTCGCCGCGGGCCGGGCGCCGCTGTCGGCACGCGTCTTGCCTCCTCCGCAGGCCGTCAGCGAGAGCAGGGCGAGCGAGAGGAACAGCGCCGTGCCGGCGCGCCGGAGCGTCCTACTGGCCATTGTCGGAGCCGCTCTGCGTTGCCGGGGTGGAGGCGGCACCGGCGTCGCCGGGGAGGGGACCCACCGTGGCCGCGAAGTCGTAGACGCTCGGGCCCTGGAGCCGGACCTGCGTGCCGGCCTGGAGCTGCAGCAGGGCCACGACGTAGCCGTCGCGCGCCTGCAGGGCCGAGAGCTTGGCCTGGAGCTGGTCGAGCTCCGCCTTCTGGTACTGGATCTTGGGGATCGAGCCGGCCTTCAGGCGGTCCGAGGCGAAGGCGAGCCGCTGATCTGCGTTGGCCAGGTTGTCCTTCTCGATGCGGTACGACTCGGCTGCGCTCTGGGTCTGCACCACCAGGTTCCTGGCCTGGATCTCGAGGCCGCGCTGGGCCTCGGCGACGAGCTTCTCGGTGGTTTGCAGCTGGGTCTTGGCCGACTCGATCTGGGAGGCCGACGCGTAGCTGGGATCGAGCATCTGGACGCCGAGCCGGGCGATCACCAGGCCCTGTAGCGACTGCAGGAGCTGCGGTGTGCGGGGCAGCGCCTTGGTGGCGGCGTCGGCCGACGGCACGTCCACCAGGAAGTTGTCGGGGATGGGCTCGAGGGCGCCGGGGTCGAGCTTCTGGCCGACCAGCCCTTCAAGGTTCGCCTCCGCGACCGCCAGGCTCTTGTGGGCGGTCTGCGCGTTCTTGTTGGCGTTGTCGAGCGAGACCTGCGCGTCCTGCACATCGAGGTCGGTGCCGCTGCCGTTGCCGCGGCGGATCTTGGCGATGTCGAGCGAGGCCTGGCTCACCTCCACGCCCTTGTCGGCCAGCGCCGCCTGCTCGCGGGCCTCGAGGACGCCGGTGTAGGCCTGGGCGATGGTCACGAGCGCATCGTCGTAGGCCTTCTCGAGCTGGGCGCGGTCGAGCGCGACCGCCTGCTGTGCCTTCACGAGGTCCATCTTGAGCGCGAGAGGGTCGCCCTGCACGCGCACCAGCTCGTTGCTGTCGTTGAGCAGCTCGAGACGCTTGGTGACGGCGTCGGGCCGCGTCTGCGCGGCCAGCAGGGCGCCCTGGAATCCGAAGGCGTGGGCCGCGGGCAACAGCAGCGGCAGCGTGCCGACGAGCGCGAGGATGAGGCGTTTCACGGCTGGACCTCCGACGGAGTCTGGCTCACCAGGGGGTGGGCGTAGAAGCGGTAGTACGCCAGCGTCTTCGAGAGGACGTCCTGGCGTGCTTGTTGCACGTCGAGCTGGCGCTGGGTCAGAGCGAGCGCCGCTTGCTGCGTGGTCAGGGGGGTTCCCAGGCCGAGGTTCTGCCGGGTCTGGTCTTCCCGGAAGGTGGCGCGTGCGTCGTCGAGCTGCCGCTGCGCCAGGCGCAACGCACCCTTGGCCTGCGTGAGATCGTTGTCGAGCGAAGCCTTCTGCACCGCTGCGCTGCGCACGGCCGCAGCGATGCCGTCCTGGGCGGCGCGCAGCTGGGCTTGCGTGGCCTGCAGCCCGTCGATCACGCCGGGGGAGATGTTCATCGAGACGCCGATCTGGAAGCTGCCGTTGATCTGGTCCTGCGGGAACGAGGTCCCGGGGCTCTGGAATCCGTAGCTAACCTTGGGTTGGAGGGTGCGTGACTCGATCGAGATGCCGAGGCTGTCCTTGCTGTCGACGTTCCAGGTGTAGCCGACCTGCACCACCGGGTACACCGAGCGCGTGGCGTTGCGCACCGACACCGCGGCGAGCTCGCCGTTGAGGCGCGCCTTCTGGACCGAGAGGGCCGTGCCGTCGGGGACGGCGAGCGCCAACGTCGACACGTCGGGAGCGGCCGCCCTTCCCACCAGGCTCTCGAGGGTCGTCTGCGCCAGGGCGAGGCCGCTGCGGGCGTTCGCCACGAACTGCTGGGCCTGCTGGAGGCCGGTCTCGGCGCTCCGCAGGTCGCGGTCGCTGGCCGCGCCCTTGTCGTGGCGCAGGCGGGTGGCGTCCAATGCGGCCTGCGCGACCTTCTCGCCTTCCTCGGCGGAGTCCAGCGACTCCCGGGCGAGCTGGACGCCGTACGCCGCCTGCAGCGCCTGGATCTGGAGCCCGGTCAGGGCGTCGCGGTAGTCGAGCCGGGCCTGCTCGAGCTGGAGCCGGCTCTTGTCGGCCTGATCGGCGGTGTCGCCGAACAGCCAGGGGCGCACGGTCACGGCCGCGGAGATCTGCCCCCCGCTCGCGGGGAGGCTCTGGACGCCGGGTTGCGCGGGGTTGATGTCGGCCGACGTCGTGTCGAAGGCGGTGTAGCCTCCGAGGCCTGCAACGAGACGGGGTCGTAGGCGGCCCGCACCCGAGCCTCGGCCGAGGCCACCTGCTCGCCGACCGCCCGCAGCGAGGGCTGGTCGGTGAGGGTGGCGAGGAAGCTGCCCAGGGTGGGGGCGTCCTGGCTCGACTGCGCGGCGACCGCCGGCATCAGGAGGAGCAGGGCGAGCAAGAGCGTGCGTTTCATGACGTCACTCCTCCAGCAGGGTTCTCTGGATGCGCACCAGCGCTTCCAGGTCGGCCGTCCCGAGTCGATCGATGCGTGACCGGTTGGCGTCGAGCCAGGCGCTGTGGATGGCGCCCAGGGTGCGGCGGCCTTCGGGCGTGAGCTCGAGCCGTACGCGGCGCCGGTCGGCCGGGTCTACGGTCCTGCTGACCAGGTTGCGCCCTTCGAGGTCGGACAGCAGCACCGAGACCACCGAGGGTGGGGCGTCGAGCAGGTGCGCCAGCTCCTTCGGGTAGCTGGCCTCGTGGCCCAGCAGGGCCAGCGCGAACGCCTGCACGGGCCGCAGACCGAGGGGCGCGAACGCCCGCTCGGCGACCTGCCGCTGCACGCGCATCATGCGGAAGGTGGTCTCGTGCAGCTCGGCCAACAGACCCGAGCGCGTGTCCGAGCGGGCTTCCTTCATCGCCGCCTTCGGCCGTCGGGTCGCGCGGGACGAGAGTCCGGGGAGCGACCGCCGCGGTACGTGAGAACAATTGGGGTTCTTGAAAAGTTCAACATAGCCAACTATCGATTGTAGCAGGCGGGCCGGGTTCGGCGTTGTGGCCCCGCGCCCAGTCTCGGGGGGCCGCTTCGGAACGGGCGGCACGCCCGCGAGGGGGGTTCAGCCCTCCGGCTCGTCCAGGAGCCGCTCGACGATCACCACATCGCGCCACGTACCATCCAGACGCCCGTGGCGATGGTAGACGCCGACCTCGCGGAACCCGGCGTGGGCCAGTAGCCCGCGGGACGCCGCGTTGTCGACGAACACGCGCGACACCAGCTTGCCGAGGCCCGCTTCCCGAGCGGCGTCGACGAGCGCGCCGAGCGCAAGGCGGCCGAGTCCGCGCCCACGGGCCTCGCGCGCCACGTAGACCGAGAACTCGGCGATGTGGCGGTAGCAGTCGCGGGGCCGGTACTCCGACGTCGCCGCGAAGGCGCGGACCTCGTCCCCCTCGCATGCCGCCACGACCGGGTAGCGCCCCCCGAGCCAACGCGCGACGTCCGCGGCGGTGCGGTGGCGCGTCTCGAAGGTGGCGCAGCGGTCGTCGATGCCCTGGTTGTAGATGCGCGCGATGGCCGCGGTATCGGCCGGAACGGCGGCCCGCACGGTGGTTGGCCTCTTCGGCATCCGACGTCCTCCCAGGTCCTTGGCACGAGACTCTACCGCCTCGATGCCCGACGCGCGCCGAACGAGGGGCCATCGCGGATTCTGCACATGGGCTGCACATCGTCCGCGTGAGTTCTGCACGCGGCTGGCGGAGGCTTGGCGGCATGAGTCCCAACCGTAAACGGGCGCCGGGGGCGGTCGTCGTCCTGGCGCTCGTGCTGGTCCCGTTCCTGCTCGGCCCGCCTGCGCGCGCGCAGGCGTCGACGCAGACAGCCTCCGGCTCGTCCGGGTTCACCCTCGACGACGCGCTCGCCGCACTTCCGCGCGCTCCCGGATGGCAGAAGGCCGACCTGGACTACCGGAGCACGGCGGATGCCCTCGCTGCGGCGCAGGCCGGTGCCGACCTCCAGATCTCTGCGGGAGGCAGTTACAACCGCACCGATTCCCTCGGGAGCGGAGGCCGGAACGGTTCGTCGGCGCGGCTGTCGGTCTCGGCCTCAGCCGCGGTCCTGCCGTGGGCGCCGGTCGGCGCCTCCATCGCCAACGCGGAGACGTCGCTCCAGGTCGCGGCATTGAACCGCGCCGACGCCCGTGTTGCCCTGCGCCTGACGGTCGTGCAGCAGTACTACGCGGCGCAGGCGACCATGGCCCAGGCGGGCACCGCGTTGGATCTGGATCGACGTGCGCTCTTCGATACGCTCGGCCTGCCCGTGTCCGACGCTCCGCTCGCGACGCCGCCACCCCAGGCCGCGGTGCCGGCCGGAACGGTGGACGCCCTGGTCGGCTCGGGCGTCGCGAAGAGGACCGACGTCCAGGTGGCCCAGCTCAGGTTGCGCCAGGCGCAGCAGGCCCTCTCGGCGTCGTCCGCACAGCGCTGGATCCCGGCCGCCAGCGTCAACCTCGGCGTGGCGGGGAGCGACGGCACCGGGAACCAGGCGGGGCTCGGCGTGAGCGCAGGCCTCGACCTTCAGAAGGGGACCCTCACGGGCACTGCGTCCTACCCGGTCGCCCCGGCGCCGACCGGCGCGGTGTCCACGCAGCTCAGCATCGGCGCTTCGCTCAGCATCCCCCTCGACGCACCGTTGTCGGATGCGGCCATCCGCTCCGCCAGGACCTCGCTGGCGAGTGCCGCGGCCGCGTTGACCGCCACCGAGCGCTCGGCGGCACTCGACATCCGTCAGCGCTACGCGGCGGTCCAGGCCTCGCAGGCATCGCTGGCCGCCGACCGGGCGTCGCAGGACGCGGCCCGCCAGGCGCTCGCGACGGCGCGGGCGAGGTACGCGGCTGGGCTCGCCACCAAGCTGGATGTGGGCGATGCCCAGGTCGCCGCCCTGCAGGCCCAGCGCTCCGTCGACGCCGACCAGAACGCGCTCTATCTCGCTCTGCTCCAACTGCGCAACGCGCTGGGGGAGCTCGACGCAACCCCCGGAGGGACGCCATGAAGACCCGCATCGCCACCTGCCTGATCCTGGCGCTCGGCGTGACATGGGCGCAGCAGACGCCCACCACGACGGCGCCGGGCGCGCAGCCCGCGCAGCAGCAGACGACCCAGCAGAGCGGTCCGACCGCCCAGGCGGCGCCCGCCCTCGACCTCGCGCAGGTGCTCGTCCGTGCGTACGCACAGGGCGCGGCCCTGGCCAACACACGGACGAGCCTGCAGAACGCGCAGCTCCAGCTCGCCGCCGCCCAGGCCGATCCCTCCACGCTGGTCGTGCAGAAGACCCGGGCGCAGCACGCCGTGGCGCTCGACCAGGTCACGGTCGAGGCCACCAAGCTGCAGGTCCTGCAGAGCGTCGCGAGCGCCTACCTGGCCCTCAACGAGGCGCAGCAGAACGTCGCGTTGGCCCAGGCGCAACTGGATCTGGCCGCCAAGAACCTGCAGGTGGCGCAGGCCAAGTACGACGACGGCAACGCCACGGCCCTCGACGTGTCGAAGGCGCGGACGTCCCAGCAGAGCGCGCAGCAGACGCTCGCCGATGCGCGGGCGAAGGTGCCCACCAGCGCGGCCCAGCTCGCGACCCTCCTGGGCGTGACGGACCTCGGTGCGGTCGCCGTGGCGCAGCCGCCCGCGTTCCCTCAGGTCACCGTGCCGCTGGCCGACCTCCAGAAGGGGCTCCTCGACCGGCTCCCGGCGGTCGTGCAGGCCAGGCAGGCCGTCGAGCTCTACACGTTGCAGGTCAAGCTCTACGACAACGACTACACGCCGCGCATGACCTACCAGACGGCCAGGACCTCGCTCGACACGGCCCAGCGCACGCTGGCGACGGCGCAACAGAACGCCGCGACCAGCGTCGCCAACGCCTACCAGGCGGCCCACAACAGCTACGCCAACATCGCCATCGCCGAGCAGAACCTGACGAACGCGCAGCAGGTGCTGGCCCAGGACCGGGCCGCGCTCCAGGCCGGGACGGTGGCCGCGGTCCAGGTGCAGGCCGATGAGGTGAACGTCGCCTCGGCACGCTACAGCCTGCTCCAGTCGGTCGACATCTACCGGAACGCGGTCGTGACGCTGTCCGTTTCTGCCGGTCGGGACCTGACCGGGCTGGTGGCGCCGGCGGCGTCCGGTTCCGGCGGCGCATCGTGAAGGCCAGGACCGTCGCGGTCCTTGCCATCCTCGTGGTGGCCGCGGGCTTCGGGGGGTACGCGCTGCGGGGGAGCCTCGGCGGCACGCCGGCGGCCGGCAGCGGTTCCGCAGCGAGCCCGTTCGCGGGCGGCGGTCGGCCGGGCGGGAACGGCGGCGGCTTCGCGCGTCCCGGCACCTTCGGGGGTGCCGGCGGCGCCGCCGGCGCCGCCGGGCGCGCGCCGACCGTCACGGTACAGGCCGTCGAGGTCGTTCGGGGCCCGCTGGTGGCGCAACGCACCGCGACCGGCGCCGTGGTGCCGGTCACGCAGAGCAACGTGGCGGCCCAGGCGAGCGGCACGGTCAAGAACCTGTTGGTCGCCGCCGGGGACGACGTCAAGGCCGGTCAAGGGATCGTCCAGCTCAACACCGACTCGCTCGAGCTCGCCGTGGCGAACGCGCACAACCAGCTCAGTACCGCGCAGATCAACCTCCAGACCCAGCAGACGAACACCCAGCAGGCGACCACCCAGCTGCAGAGCCAGCTCGCGTCGGCGCAGGCGGCCCTCGCGGCGTCCGAGGCCAACTACGCCTCGGCCCAGAAGGTCTACGTCCTCGGCGGGACCTCCAAGGCCAGCGTGGACAGCGGCCGCAGCCAGCTCGCGCAGGCGCAGGCCAACGTGACGTCCGCGCAGAACGCGCTGTCCCAGAACCAGCGGGCCGAGAGCGAGAGCCTGCAGCAGCTCGAGCTGGCCGTCGCGCAGGCCGCGAACGGGGTGAAGCAGGCCGAGCTCAACCTCGCCAACGCGACGATCCGCGCGCCGTTCGACGGCCAGGTGGCCTCGTTCGCGGTGGCGGTCGGCGAGTACGTCGGCCCCTCGACCTCGGTCGCCACGCTGGTGAGCGCGCAGCGCCAGGTGCAGCTCAACGTGCCTCCGTCCGACGCCGCGGCCTTCACGCCGGGAACGAAGCTCGTCTTCTCCACGGGCGTTGCGAAGTTCCCGGCGACCGTCACGCAGCGGCCCGGCGCTCCCGTCAATCAGGGCGTGACCGTGACCGCGAGCTTCGACCCCGCAGCGGGCTCGGCCGGAGACCCGCCGGCCGTCGGTGTCGTCGGGACCGTGGCCTACCAGGTCACGCTCGCCACGGCCACGCTGGTGCCCATCACCGCCATCCAGAACGACGGCACCAACACGTTCGTCTTCGTGATCCAGGGCGGCAAGGCGGTGCAGACCGATCTCACCATCCTGGCGCAGGCCAACAGCCATGCGGCGGTCGACGGCGTTCCGTCCGGCGTGACGATCGTCGATCTGCCGCCGCCCGGGCTCCTGAACGGCGCGCCCGTGCAGGTCGCCGGCGCCCCCGGGTCCGGCGCCCCCGGGCCCGGCGGGAACGCGACGCCGGGTGGCGGCGCCGGGGGGACCCCCGCCGGTCGCACGGCGGGCGGCCCGGCCGCGCCCGGGCGCCGGACCGCTCCCGGCACGCGTAGGCCCGACGGCGCCGGCGCCGTCGCGACGAACCCCGGACGTGCGGGGTCCGGTAGCCCGGCCGGGGGAGGGACCCGGCCGGCGAGTGCACCCGGCGGTGGGGCGGCCGGCGGCGGGCGCCCGTCCAACGGCCAGGCCGGGAGCAACGGCGCGCCCGGCGGCACGGGAGGTCAGTGATGACCGACCGGCCGCAGCACGGGACCTCCGGACGCCCGGCCGGCGCCAGCGAGGAGGCGCGTGAGGCCGACCGCGCGATCGCCGAGAACGTGCGCGTCAACCCCCTGGTGGGGCTGTCGGTGGCCCGCTACGTGCTCGCCATCGGCATCTTCGTGGGCGTCGTGGTGTTCGGGCTGATCGAGACCAACAACCTCGGGGTGGACCTGCTGCCCACGACCAACATCCCCGTGGTCATGGTCGCGACCAGCTACCCCGGCGCTTCGCCTGCGGTGGTCGACCAGCAGGTGACACAGGTGATCGAGTCGGCGGTGTCCACCGTCGGGGGCATCACCAGCATCAGCTCGAACAGTGGGACGGGCTCGAGCCGCGTCATCCTGCAGTTCGGTCCGGACACGAACCAGACCGCCATCGCCAACGCGGTCGCGGCCCAGGTCGCCTCTCTCCGCGGCCTCCCCGGCGACGCGAGCACCCCCATCGTGCGGACCTTCGATCCCAATGCGCAGCCCATCCTGGAGCTCGGGTTGATCGCGCCGGGCGCCAACATGGACGAGGTCTACGCCTACGCCAACAACATCCTCGTGCCGGCGCTGCAACTGGTGACGGGCGTGGCGAACGTGAGCGTGTCCGGCGGCTCGCAGCTCCAGTACCAGGTATTGCTCGACCCTGCCAGGCTGGCCTACTACAACCTGTCGCCGACCCAGGTCAGCTCGGCCATCGGCTCGTCGATCGTCAACCAGCCGATCGGATCGATCACGCGCAAGAACGACGTCTTGACGTTCGCCACCAGCAGCCAGCCGTCGGGCGTCGCGGACATCGCAGCCATGGTCGTGGACAGCATCCGCAACATCCGCGTACAGGACCTGGGGCGGGTGCAGACCGCGTCGATCGCCAGCAACTACACGCGCGTCAACGGCCAGCCGGCGGTGCTGTTGTCGGTGCAGCAGGCGGCGGGCAGCAACGCCGTGGCGGTCGCCGACGGGGTACGCAGCTACCTGGCGTCCACCACGCTCCCGACCGGCTATCACATCGCGGTCAGCAGCGACACCACGGGACCGATCGTGGCGTCGGTCCATTCCACCTTCCACGAGTTGTGGATCACCGCCATCGTGGTGGCGGTCATCGTGCTGCTCTTCCTGGGGCGCCTGAACACCGCCTTCACGGTGATCCTGGCCATCCCCATCGCGCTCTCCGCTGCACCCGTGCTCTACGGCCTGCTAGGGTTCACCTTCAACGAGGTGTCGCTGCTGGCCCTCATCGTGGCGATCGGGATCGTGGTCGACGACTCCATCGTGGTCGCCGAGAACGTCGAGCGCTACCGTGCCATGGGCATGGACCGCCGCACGGCGGTGCTGCGCGGGGCCAGCCAGGTGTTCGGGGCCGTCACGGCCGCCTCGCTCTCGCTGCTGGCCGTGCTCATCCCGGTGAGCTTCATGGGGGGGTTCGCCGGCAACTTCCTCCGGCAGTTCGGGCTCGGCCTGGCCGCCGCGGTGTTCCTGTCGTGGCTCGAGGCGCTGCTGTTCCTGACGGTGCGCATGGCGTACATCGGCGACGCTCCGCCCCAGACCTGGCGCGACGCAGGCCGTCACCTGCGTGGCTTCGGTGCGGCAGCGCGCTGGGGCTGGCGCAACTGGCGCCGCCCCTGGGGGCTGATCGTCGCGGCCGCCGCGGCCTACGTGATCTGGCGGTTCCTCCCGCACGTCGACGTGCTCGGGCTGGTGCTCTACCCGCTCGCGGTCATGCTCGCCGCCTACCTCGTGCGCGCCGGCTTCGCCCTGCTCGAGGCGCTCACGGGCACCCTGCACGGCTGGACGGAGGCGGGGCTGACGTGGGTACGCGACGGCTACGCGGGGCTGCTCGACCGGATGCTCCCGTACAGTGCCTGGGTGCTGGTGGGCGCGGCGGCGTTCCTGGCGCTGACCCTCTTCGCGGTGGGACCGCGCATCACCCTCAACTTCGTGCCGCAGACCGACTCCGGCCTGATGCAGGTCGGGGCGCGCCTGCCGTCGGGCACGACCCTCGCCGAGGCCAACCAGGCCGCCGGCAAGGTCGAGGACTTCCTGATGGCGCAGAGCGCGGTTCGCACGGTGCAGACGAGCGTCAGCAGCAACGACATCAACGTGCAGGCGCAGCTCGTCGGCGTGACGCGGCGGCCGAGCATCTTCACCTTGGGAGCCGAGTACCAGCGCTCGTTGCAGGAGACCGTGAGCGCTCTCCCGGGCGCCCGTGTGTTCGTGCGGACCGGGGGCGGGTTCCGCGGCCAGGGCTCGGGGGTCGGCTTCAGCCTGCTCTCGACCGACTACGCCCTGCTCAGTCAGCGTTTGCAGGAGATCCCCGGCGTCCTGGTCAACGACCCCAGCGTGCTGAGCGTCGACACCGGCAACGTGCAGGCGTCGCCCGAGTACGCCTTCATCCCCAACCCGAACCTGCTGGCCGGTACCGGCATCACCGCGTCCGGCGTGGCCCAGGTGCTGCGGAGCTACACCGGCGGCACGACCGCAGGCACCGTGCAGACCGGGGGGAACAGCGACGCCATCGTCGTGCAGCTCGACCCCGGGTACCTCCAGGACGCGCAGTCGCTGCTCTCCCTCCCGATCTACGCACCGACCCTCAGGACCAACCTCCAGGTGAGCCAGCTCGGCGCCATCGTGCAACGGCAGGCGCCACGCAGCATCAGCCGAAGCAACCGCCTGTACAATGCCGGGTTCACCCTCACCCCCAGCTCTTCGGCGCCTAGCCCCATCGAGTTCCAGCAGCAGATCACCCGCGAGCTCACGCAGGCGGGCGTGCTCGACAACATGGTCACCATGGGCGCGGGGGACACCTTCGGTCGTGCCGGTCTGTCCCGCCAGCTCGGAACCCTGGGGCCGAGGGTGTTCGCGCTGGCCCTGCTGCTCGCCTACCTGGTGATGGGGGCGCAGTTCAACTCGTTCCGCTATCCCATCTACCTGTTGTTGCCGGTACCGCTGGCGGTGGCCGGCGCGGTGTGGTTCCTGGTGGTGCAGGGGCAGTCGCTCGACATCTTCAGCCTCATGGGGATGCTGCTCCTCATCGGCCTGTCGGCGAAGAACGCCATCCTCTACCTCGAGTTCGTGGTCGAGCGCATCGGCACCATGCCGCTCCGGCTGGCGATGGTCGAATCGGCACGGCTGCGGTTCCGTCCCATCGTCATGACCACGTTGACGGTGCTGGTCATCAGCTTCCCGCTGTTGCTCGGCCGGGGCGCGGGGTCGGAGTTCAACCACGGCATCGCGCTGGTCATGCTCGGGGGGATCGTGGTCTCGGCGCTGCTCACGTTCTTCGTGGTTCCGGCCGCGTTCTACCTCTTCGAGCGTGGCCGGGCGCAGGTGCCGCAGGAGGGCGGCGCGTAGCGGGCGCCGGGGCCCGTCCCCGGCCGGGAGCGTGCCCGGCGGCGGCATGCCCGCTCCCCGCCGGTGTGCGGGCGCCCGCGGCGGCGGGACCCCACGCGCCTCGGCGCGGGAGCCGCGGCGCTTGCGTGGGCCGGAGCGCTCGCCTATAATGACGGTTCTGGAGGCCGGCGCCAGGGTGGGCCGCCTCCGCCGAAGCAAGCGCTGATCGGCGCCGGGCGGTCCCTCCGGGGGCGGCTCCGGCGCGTGCTGGTGGAAGGTGCACCCGATGCAGGTGCGCTTCAGGCGGCCGGCCCGGTGAGGGCGCGGGTCGCGGGAGGTTGACGATGTTCGCAATCGTGAGAACGGGCGGCAAGCAGTACCGCGTCGCGGAGGGCGATGTGGTGCGCGTCGAGAAGCTCGCTGCCGAAGCGGGCGAGACGGTGGAGCTTCCGGTGCTCCTGCTCGGAGGCGACGAGGTCAAGGTTGGCACACCCCTGGTCGACGGCGCGACGGTCCGGGCCGAGGTCATCGGCCACGGGCGTGGCCCCAAGATCGATATCTACAAGTTCAAGGCGAAGAACAACTATCGCCGCCACCGCGGCCATCGGCAGCCGTACACCGACGTCCGGGTCACCAAGATCCAGGGCTGAGCACACCGAAGGAGTAGAGCGAGATGGCTCACAAGAAAGGCGTAGGCAGCTCCAAGAACGGTCGCGACAGCCAGTCGAAGCGGCTCGGCGTCAAGCGCTTCGACGGACAGGTGGTCAGCGCCGGCAACATCCTGGTGCGGCAGCGCGGCAGCAAGTTCAAGCCCGGCCGGAACGTCGGCGTCGGTAGTGACTGGACGCTCTTCGCGCTGCGAGACGGCGTGGTGCGGTTCGCCGACAAGGGTCGCAAGGGCCGCTTCATCCGGATCGAGACCGAGCAGACGACGGCCGCGCACGGCGCGGACGAGGCGATCCCGGCGGACTGACCAGCCGGCAGCACGGAACAAGCAGGGCAGAGGGTGCGTGGGCGCGGCCGGCATGGCCGCGCCCACGTTGCCCGGGCCACGGGAGTGAGCGATGCCGTTTCGAGACGTGCTCGACATCACGGTGGAGGGGGGCAAGGGCGGTGACGGCGCCCTGTCCTTCCTGCGCCTCAAGTACATCCCCAAGGGAGGTCCCGACGGCGGCCACGGCGGCGCCGGCGGGAGCGTCTACCTGCGGGCGATCGACGACGTCTCGTCGCTCGACCGGCTGGTGCCGCACCGTCGCTACAAGGCGGGCACCGGCCAGCAAGGGGAGGGGCGCAACCGTTCCGGATCGGGCGGGGAGGACCTGGTGCTGGAGGTCCCCGTCGGCACCACCGCGGTCGACCTCGACAGCGGCGAGCTGGTGGCCGACCTGGTGACCGTGGATCAAGCGGTGCTGGTGGCCGGCGGCGGCGAGGGGGGGCGCGGCAACGCCTCCTTCGCCAGCGCCCAGCGGCAGACGCCGCGCTTCGCCGAGTACGGCACGGCGGGGCAGCGACGGCGGTTGCGCCTCGAGCTCATGACCATCGCCGACGTCGGGCTGGTGGGCTACCCCAACGCCGGCAAATCGAGCCTGCTCGCAGCGCTCTCGAACGCCCGGCCCGTCATCGCCGATTATCCGTTCACCACGCTCAGCCCGAACCTCGGCGTGGTGGAGCGCGACATGGAGCGCTTCACCGTCGCCGACATCCCGGGCATCATCGAGGACGCGCACCTGGGGAAGGGGCTCGGGCTCGACTTCCTGCGCCACATCTCGCGGACCCGCCTGCTCGTGTTCGTGCTCGACATCGCGTCCGATCCCCTCGCGACGCTGGACGCGCTGCGCCGCGAGCTGCAGAGCTTCGACCCCGGGATGCTGGCGCGGCCGGCGCTGCTGGCGCTGAACAAGATCGACCTCGCCGCCCCTGCCGAGGTCGCCGAGGCCGAGCGCGCTCTGAGCGCGGCGGGGCTGCCGGTGGTGAGCGTGTCGGCGCTCGAGGGTACGGGGCTGGCCGACCTGGTCGAGGCGCTGTTCGCGGTGCTGCCCGCTCGGCAGGAAGCGGTGGGCCGCGAGGCGCCGGAGCGGAGGATCGAGGTCCGACCGTTGGACGTCGTCCGCGACGCCAGCGGCGAAGGGTGGGTCGTCCGCGGCAGCGAGATCGAGGCCCTCGTCGGGCGCTTCGACGCCTCGAACGCCGAGGCGGTGAGCTACCTGCAGCGCT
>Ga0114931_10002019_pt1 | contig 25857 bp, 24 predicted proteins | sample 2SBtaG_FD_89579 | JGI IMG/M metagenome (GOLD analysis project Ga0114931, IMG submission 89579) | Deep subsurface microbial communities from Kolumbo volcano to uncover new lineages of life (NeLLi) - 2SBTROV14_V59a metaG | ecosystem: Environmental > Aquatic > Marine > Volcanic | place: Kolumbo... | reverse complement strand
TCCCAGTCATTGCCACCCATGGCGGACAGGAAATCACCGGCAACAACAGGTAATGTATGGGTTACGAGGTTGGCGGTATAATTGTACTTCCAGGTTGTATCGGTGGCAGTAGTTAGAATAATTTGCTGGTTGTTGTCAGGGTACCAGTTTCCATCTTCAACAACCTTATATTCATTGGTGCCTGCCGGTAGGTTTTTTGTTAATTCGAACAAGCCGTTGGCGTTAAGGCTCATGTGATAGTCCGGGTCACTCGGATTCCAGCTATTGAATGAACCGGCAATATATGTAGAAATGTCCAGTTCGCCTTCAACCAGCACATTATCTACTTCCCAGGTGGCAGCAGCCGTGTTGTCACTGGTGTATTTAAAAGCAATATAAGTATCGGAACCCACATACGAAGAAATGTCAACAGTTCCGGCATCAATAAATGACCAGCCTCCTGACGCAGGAAAAGTAAACTGGCTTGTAACATCGTTCCAGGTTCCGCTGGTGGTCGGATCACTGACGCCATCGTAATCATTTGACACCAGAACAAATAATCCCGAGTTGTCAGCATAATTACGTGCATGGTCAAAGGATAAAGTTACATTGATGTAATCAGTACAGTTGATAGCATTGGTAATCAGCCAGTCTTCATTTTCCTGGGCTCCTCCGGAATATCCACTCATTTTGGAGCAACCGGGAGGGTTCCCATAATTGGCCCATTCCCAAACCTGATTATCGCCTGTTACCGAATATTGCGTTGTAGCGCCCAGGTCGGAAGCAAATTCTTCCAAATATAAAGTTTGCGTTGTCCCGCCGCCACCGGATGCAGGCTGAATAACATAATCGTCCACATAAACAATTTCATCACCGTCAAATCCGGTTTGGTCATAAAATCGCAAACCGATTTCTACGTCAGCATCTGCAGCCGGCGTATAAGTATAGGTTATCTCCTGCCAGGATCCTGTAATTGTATTATCAGAATAACCTTGGTAACCATCAACATAAAGTCGTGCTTTCATGTTTCCTTCGGTGTGGTAAACCCAAACACTGACATCGTAGGTTGTTCCCCCTGTTACCGATACGGTTTGCCTTAAGTCGGTATTGCTTTGGGTTCCTGTTATCACATCAACCGAAGCCGAACTGGATCCCCCATGAATAATCGTTGTTTCCTGTGTAACGGTAATTCCCGGATCAATGGTTGTCCAGCCGTCGGGCTGGCCTCCTGTCCAGCTTTCAAAGTCACCGTTGGTAACTATGTTTTGGCTTTTTACCAAAGAAGTGCTGCCCGTAAGAAAAAAAAGCAGCATTATCAGGAAAAACGGAGTAATTGATTTTTTCATAATGTCCCAAATTTTATATTAATAAGAATTTAATTATTCATTTTGCTCAGCCAGCTATATTGCTCTGACAAAAAATCACTCCTTAAAAAGAGTGAAAAACGAGTGCCAAATTAATTAAAATCTCAACCCGTTTTTATGGTTGTTGAAAACTTTGTACAAAAACAAAAAGAGACGCCCTTTGGCGTCTCTTTTTTAAAAGATGGGATTTGTATGGAATTTACTTGTCGTCCACTTCTTCAAAGTCAACATCGGTTACCTCGTCATCACCGCTTTTGGGCTCCTGCTGTCCGCCATCACCACCCGGGGGCGGGGTTTGTCCGGCACCTTCCTGGGTATTTTTGTACATATCCTGACTGGCAGCCTGCCAGATGTTGTTGAGTTTTTCCATGGCAGCATCAATTGCAGGAATATCCTGACTTTTATGAGCCACTTTCAACTCTTCAACAGCAGCCTCTATTTCCGACTTTTTATCAGTGGGGAGTTTATCGCCGTACTCTTTCAGTTGTTTTTCCGTTTGAAATACCAGGGCATCGGCATTATTCAGTTTTTCAACTTTTTCTTTGGCTTGTTTATCCTCTTCGGCATGGGCTTCGGCCTCGGCTTTCATTTTTTTGATTTCATCATCGGTAAGGCCCGAAGATGCTTCAATACGGATGCTTTGTGATTTGCCTGTTGCCTTGTCTTTGGCGCTCACGTTCAAAATGCCGTTTGAATTAATGTCAAAAGTGACTTCAATCTGCGGAACGCCACGCTGGGAAGGCGGAATCCCGTCAAGATGGAAACGCCCGATACTTTTGTTTTGATTGGCCATGGGCCTTTCTCCCTGAAGAACATGAATTTCAACAGAGGGCTGGTTATCGGCAGCCGTTGAAAAGACCTCGGATTTTTTTGTCGGGATGGTCGTATTGGCTTCAATCAACCTGGTCATTACCCCGCCCAGGGTTTCGATACCCAACGATAAAGGGGTAACATCAAGCAACAAAACGTCTTTCACTTCGCCTGTCAGCACACCCCCCTGAATGGCAGCGCCAATAGCAACTACTTCATCGGGGTTTACCCCTTTTGAGGGTTCCCTGCCAAAGAAATCTTTAACCACTTTCTGGATAGCCGGCATACGCGTTGAACCTCCTACCAGGATTACTTCGTTAATATCGGAAGTAGTCAGGCCGGCATCTTTCAACGCCACTTTACAAGGATCAATGGTAGCATGGATCAAATTGTCAGTCAGTTGTTCAAATTTAGACCTGGAGAGTTTACGTACCAGGTGTTTGGGCACACCGTCAACCGGCATGATGTAAGGCAGATTGATTTCCGTTTCAGTAGAACTCGACAATTCGATCTTGGCTTTTTCAGCAGCTTCTTTCAAACGCTGCAAAGCCATCGGGTCTTTCCTCAGGTCAAGCCCTTCGTCTTTTTTAAATTCATCAGCCAGCCAATTGATGATCTTTTCGTCAAAATCATCACCGCCCAGGTGTGTATTTCCATTGGTTGATTTAACTTCAAAAACGCCTTCACCCAATTCAAGGATGGAAATATCAAAAGTTCCTCCACCCAGGTCAAACACGGCAACTTTTATGTCTTCTTTCTTTTTGTCAAGGCCATAAGCCAGCGATGCAGCCGTAGGCTCATTGATGATATGCCGTACTTTAAGCCCGGCAATTTCGCCGGCTTCTTTGGTAGCCTGACGCTGAGAATCGTTAAAGTAGGCCGGTACGGTGATGACAGCTTCCGATACGGGAGTTCCCAGATAATCTTCGGCAGTTTTTTTCATTTTTTGCAGCACCATAGCAGAAATTTCTTGCGGTGTATAAAGCCGGTCATCTATTTTGACACGTGGCGTATTGTTATCGCCCTTTACCACTTTGTAAGGTACCCTGGAGATTTCTTTTTCAACTTCAGTAAAAGAGTTGCCCATTAACCTTTTAATGGAAGAAATGGTTTTTGTCGGATTGGTGATGGCTTGTCTTTTGGCAGGCTCACCCACTTTTCTTTCGCCGTTTTCGGTAAACGCAACAATAGAAGGCGTTGTGCGGTGTCCCTCGCTGTTTGGAATTACAACAGGTTCGCTGCCTTCCATGACAGCAACACACGAATTGGTTGTTCCCAGGTCTATTCCAATTATTTTACTCATATTAGTTGTCCTCCTTTTTTTCTTTGTTAATTAATTGAACTGTTTCCTGCACATAGTCAAGCATTATGCCAAATGAAAGATTTTTTGACCTGATCAGAAAGAGTTTTCCGGAGGGGCAAGGTAACAAATTCAACCTAACGTGTTGTTTATCACTAAACAATAGAAATATGAATGTTGAAAAATGGAATTAATGAAAAAAAGATTATGACAAAAAGGCAGCAAAGATTATTTATTTGATTGGTAATTTAAAACCGAGATCGTATTCGTTAACCAATTTTTGCTGCGATAAATTTGACAGCCTGACAGAGCGGGTAGTTGTGTGACGTGAAGCTAAAATACCCACGCCATTGGTAATATTGGTATAGAGCGGGACTTCCTCCAACAGGTTTCCCTCAGCGCTGTTTATTTGCAAATAGTTTTGTAATACCTGTGATCCACCACTCACCGAAACATCCACATTGCCTGCCCAGCGTTGTACGTTGGGAATTTTTTCCAGTTCATCATTAAGCCTGCTGTAAAATGCATCCCCCGAATAATTCTGTGACATATCTTCTCCCCCGTTTGTGTTTAATGATAACTTGTTTCCAACATAATAAAAAACCTTTTTATGTGTTGTATCCGAACTTCCGGGCAACAACTCCCGGTAATTAAAAACATAGGTAACCTCATATCGTTTTCCGTTTTTTGCCGAATTCCAGTCAATATGGCCATCCATGGTAAAATCAATGGTGTTTCTCGGCCGTACTATTCCAAAAGATTTGACCAAAGGGGTTTCGGATTCAACAACTTTTTTATTTACTTCTATATTCAAATGGTAGGTAGCATCCTCATCCAACTTCACTTTGGCAAAATACATCAACTGGTCAGGGAAATAAAAAACAGAATCCCCGGGCCGTTTATTGGTAATGGTCATGGTATCAAAGACTATTTCCGGCAGGTCGTTTCCGGGTTTGTGGCCTGCAAGTACCACATTAAGCCTGGTGGGATAATTACTTGAATCCGGATTTTGGGCCAATTGAAGAATATCGCCGGGCCCTGAGAAAGCACGTGTAATTTTTATCCAGGTTGTGTCATCAGAATAATCCAGAATACAATAAACAATAGTAATATCCTTGTGATCAGCATAAAGATCAATATCGTTATTGCATCTTTGAAAGATAAACAATGCTGTAAATGCCACAAGGAAAAAAATTGACTTTCTCATTTTCTGCCATAAAAAGGATGAGGCCAAAAGTACAATTTATTCCAGTCAAATCGCCCGCAACATTCCAGGACACCGGAAGGAATTGGATGGCCAAAAAAAGAGCGGGGATAGGTTTTTGCTGTAAAGTTGTTTAAAATTAACTTGTTATGTACTGATTTATAGCCTTCTATACCGCACATTCTTTTTTTAACTTTAGTCATCTTTTATATTAAACTTCTCAGTTTCATGGCTTCGATGACAATGGAAATAATTTGGTTTCTTGAAAAAGCCTCGGTATTTAATGTTAAGTCGAAATATATTTCATCAAATTTTTTTCCATAAAACTGTTCGATGAGTTTTTTCTTTTTCAGGTCGTGTTCTTTGATAAAAAGCCCTGTGTTAATGTTTTCGAAAGCTTTTCTTCGGTTCAGCGAATTAACCCGCCAATCGTAGGGAGCTACAAACCGAAGGTGCAATCCGCGTGCCATATCCCGTGTAACGGCCACGCCTGCCCTTCCCACAATGATCATGTTTCCTTCCTGTGCAAAATGACACAATACCATCGAGATCGCCTTCCTGACCATTTTGTCATTTTTGTAATATCTGTTTGAAAGAGCGCCCAGGATTTCATCAATATGAGTTTTTGCTTTCGAATCAAAAACATAATTAATCTTTGATTCATCCAGGTTTAACGTTCGGGCTGACTCCTCTAACACTTCCTTATTTACGAAATGCCAGGTTTTGCCGTAAGCGCTTAACGCTTTTGCCAAATCCCGTGCAATGGCTGTTCCGTTGCAACCGGTTTCCCTTGAAATAGTTATAAAAGGCCCGGGTTCTTTTTTTGCGGGCATTTTTTCCGTTGCAAACCGCTTTTCAAAATAAGTGAGCAAATCGTTTGGCATGACAAATTTTCTGATTTAAATTCAATCATAAAGATACAAAAAAAAACACCTTGAAATCAAGATGTCTTTTAAAATTTTATTGAGGAGTGACGGCTGCCCCACCGCTGTTTTGCATGGTTGTCCTGCCGTTAAATGTCCTGTTGTCCTGCTTTTGCTTTGAAAAAGTCAAAAAACAGACGGACACCCACTCCGGTTCCACCGACGCTCCTGTAGCTGTCTTTTTTGCTCAGAAACGAAGGCCCTGCAATATCAAGATGTATATAAGGATAATCCGTAAAATGTTCCAGAAACTTACCGGCCGTAATGGCCCCTGCTTCAGGGCCCCCTATATTTTTCAGGTCGGCAATTTCCGATTTCAGGTCTTCCTTGTAATCATCCCATAGCGGAAATTCAACCACCCGTTCACTGACAATTTCCCCTGCCTTTTTAAGGATTTCAAAATCAGCATCTGATTTGACCTTCATGCCAACCATGGCCTGGCGCCCGATAGCACGCATGGCGGCTCCGGTTAAAGTGGCCATATCAATAACCAGTTCCGGATTGTATTGTTTGGCATAACTCAGGGCATCAGCCAGGATTAAGCGCCCTTCCGCATCCGTATTGAGCACCTCCACCATTGTTCCGTCATACATGGTAATGACATCACCGGGGGTATATGCATTTCCGTCAGGACGGTTATCCGTTGCCGGAATTAATCCCACAACATATACCGGTAATTTTGCTTTGGCAACTGCATAAACTGCACCTGCAACGGCTGCGCCACCGGCCATGTCACATTTCATGGTATCCATAAAGTTGGAAGGTTTCAGACTTAGTCCACCGGTATCGTAAACCACACCTTTCCCCACGAGGACAATTGGTTTTTTGTTTACTGTCTTTGCCGGTTTCCATTCAATAATGGTAAATGTTGGCGGGTCAACACTTCCCATGTTTACTGCCAGCAAGCCGCCCATTTTTAAAGATTCGATTTTCTTCTTGTTTAAAATTTCCACCTTGGCTTTGCACTCATTTCCCAGTTTTTTGATCTCTTCGGCAAACCGGGTAGCATTAAGATATAAAACAGGCTCGTTGACAAGGTCACGGACATTGTAAACCGATTCAACAACAATGCTCAATTCATTGATGTCATCATCGTTGATTTCATCCGAATAAAGGTTGATCTCTTCAAGGGTATTGGCTTTGTCCTGTGAATCTTTTTTATATTTTAGAAATTGATAATTGGCAAGTAGCAGGCCTTCGGCAAAAGCCAGTGTTTCTGCCTTTGAAGCGTTCACCGGATAAATAACTACCCGTTCCGATTTGGCTTTGTTTAGCTTAACCTGAACTTCGGCACCCTGTTTCCGGATGTTTTCCAGTCTTTTTGCCCTCACCCCCAAAAACTCGCCATAAACAAGGTAAAGACGGTTTTTATACCGGTTTATTTCGACAACGTTCCTTTTGGCACGATGTTCCTTCTTAACATAATCCATTTCCTGGGCGTTTAATCCCGTTTCTTTTAAATCCTGTCCTGATTTTACCAAAAAAACAGTATCAGCCGCAGTGGGTTTCCTAAGCGCTTTTCTTATAATGGTTTCCATGTCTTGATTGTTTAATTTAAAAAAATATTGAAACCTGCAAAGGTATTAAAACAGCAGCAGGAAAAACACCGCCATTTTAATATTATGTTAAAATTTTCAAATTAGGGGTTTTAATAAGAATTGAGGTATTCAGATGCTTTATCAATTACCATCTGTGAAGCACCTGCGTTTGAAATTACATATTGTCCGGCAACACCCGATGCATGGGAATATTTCTCTTTATTATTCAAAAGTTCATCAACCGTTTGTAATAGATTTTCGGCATTGTGAACGACAAAAGCACCTTCAAGTTTTAGCAATTCAACTGCCTCATTAAATTTTTGATAATTGGGGCCAAAAATCACAGGTTTACCGTAAGTAGCCGCTTCAAGGATATTGTGGATGCCCACTCCAAACCCGCCGCCAATATAAGCCAGGGTAGCGTACCGGTACAAATAAGATAACAATCCGATATTATCAATGATTAAGACCCCGGCTGTCTGCAAACCGTTTTTTTTCGCTTTTGAAAACAATACCGGATTAAACCTTTCAAATTTCTTCATCAGGTTTAAAATATTCCCCCGATGGATTTCATGCGGCGCAACAACAAGTTTCAGGGATGATTTGGGATTTTCCATTAATGTCAATAAAATGTCCTCGTCAGCCGGCCAGGTGCTGCCTGCTACCATCAGTGGGCTATTACCTTTAAAACGGGCAATGGCTTCAACTTCTTTTTTCTCTTCCACCAATCCTGCCACCCTGTCGAAACGTGTATCACCGCTTATTTCTGCATGATAAACCTTTATGCCTGACAGCAGGTCAATGGATTTCTGGTCCTGTACAAAAAAGTAAGTTACCTTCTGCAACTGCCGTCGTGCCCATTTCCCCCAGGGTTTAAAAAAATGTTGTGATTTCCTGAAGGAAACCGAAAAATAAATCAGCGCAATCTTATTTTTTGACAACTCATGGATATAATTGAACCAAAATTCATACTTCACAAAAAAAGCCATCCTGGGACGGGTGATCCTGATAAATTTTCTGGCATTCTTTTTTGTGTCGATGGGCATATAAAAAACATAATCGGCACCGGAATAATTTTTTCTGATTTCATATCCGGAAGGGGAGAAAAAAGTAAGCAGGATTTTATGACCGGGATAACGGTTTCGGATGGACTCAATAACGGGTCTGCCCTGTTCAAATTCCCCAAGGCTGGCACAATGAAACCACAGTAGCTTTTCATCCTGTGGTATTGTTTTTTTTAACTGCGTGAAGATTTTCCTGCGCCCGCTCACCCATTGATGTGCCTTGGTATTGAACAAGGCATTGATACGGATCATGAAAAGGTAAAAATAAACAAACAGGTTATAAAACAGGTGCATATTTAATTGTAATAAAAATCTTTTGGGGTGCGTTTGTAAATGGGGATCATCCATCCGATTTTAATTCCATAGAAAAAATCCAGATAATGATTGGTGTCTTTTTTCATCTGATCAAAAATGTAATCCCTTTGGCTTCGTGTAAAGGCCTGGTAAAACTCAAAGCCGCCGTAAAAATTCAGTAGTCGCGTTTTCCCCATATAGAAGTATCCTATAAATTCGCTAAAACTAAAACCGCCGGTCAGACGATCGTATCCTTTGGCATAGTCGCCGGAAATCTGAGGTGCTGTTCGGTATTGGTTGTCAATTTTCATGCGATGTGCCAAATAACCAACACCTCCCATGACCATGATCCCGGAATTGGGGTTGGGATTTAAAACCCTGAATATTTTACCAACCCTGAAATTAATACTGTATCCTCTTTCATACAAGGCATACAGTGCAAAAACCCCATTGCCGTCAATAATGTGTCCGCCACTGGTTTCCACCATACTCATAATGGAATCTGCATTCTTAATATCGTTACCGAAAATAAAATTAACATCCAGTGAAAACATAAGGTTTTTTGCTGTTTTATAAGTTACACCTCCGCCAACTGTAGAGTTCAGCCCGTAACGTCTGGCAACATCGCCACCCGGCATCTGAAATGCATAAGAAAAATAAGGAATGAAAGCAGCAACAGTGGTATCGCCGGGATTAACCTGTGCCCGGGAAGGGAATGTAAATAAGATGCCCAATATCAAAATTAAATACCGTTTTTGCATGCTTACAATTTTCAGGCAAAGATAATAATTTGCCTTACGGGATTACTTATTTCACTGAACCGGGTTCCGGGAATTGATTATCAGGATAAGGATCTTTTAATTTGGGCTTTTTCTCTACCTTTGCCGGTCATTAAAAACAATAAAAAACAAAGTATGATCAAATATCCCATGGCTGACCTTGTGGGCCAGTACAAAAAAATCCAGCCCGAAGTGGATGCCGCCATTGCCGAAGTGCTGAATTCTGCTGCTTTCATCAATGGCCCGGCAGTGAAACGTTTTCAGAAAAACCTTGAAGAATATCTCGGTGTAAAACATGTAATTCCCTGTGGAAATGGTACCGATGCGCTCCAGGTAGCCCTGATGGCCCTGGACCTGCAACCCGGTGATGAGGTCATCACAACTTCTTTCACCTTTATTGCTACTGCAGAAGTGATTGCCCTTTTAAAATTAACGCCTGTGCTTGTAGATGTTGATCCGGATACTTTCAATATTGATCCTGAGGCCATTGAAAAGGCAATTACACCCAAAACAAAGGCAATTATTCCGGTACACCTCTTTGGACAGTGTGCCGATATGCATACGATAAAAGGAATAGCCAAAAAGCATGGTTTATTTGTTATTGAAGACAATGCCCAGGCCATCGGTGCTGAATATACCTGTACTGAAAGTGGCAATGTAAAAAAATCGGGAACCATTGGTGACATCGGCTGTACCTCTTTTTTCCCGTCGAAAAACCTGGGCTGTTATGGTGACGGAGGTGCCATTTTTACAAACAATGACGAGTTGGCAGCACAAATGCGCGTAGTGGTCAATCACGGAATGAAAGTTCGCTATTACCATGACTTTGTGGGCGTTAATTCCAGGCTTGACACGCTTCAGGCCGCAGTACTCAACATCAAGTTGAAACATCTGGATGAATACAACAACGCAAGGCAAAAAGCCGCAGCGTTTTACAACAAGGCATTTGCCGGCCATCCAAAAATAAAAACACCAGTTACAGCTCCTTTCACCACACATGTGTATCATCAGTACTCCCTTGTTTTACAAGATGTTGACCGTGAAGGATTGATGAAACACCTGGCTGACAAAGGAATTGCCTCTGCAATATATTATCCGGTGCCGTTGCACATGCAAAAAGCATATCAAAATCCCAGGTACAAAGAAGGTGATTTTCCGGTTACCGAAACATTGTCAAAATCAATTATGTCCCTGCCCATCCATACAGAGTTGACAGAGGAAATTCAAAAAGAGATTGTGGAGGCGGTATTGGAATTTGTGGGGAAGGCGTGATGGAATGCCGGAAGATTGGATTAAATAATTGAATAAATAACACATCATAAACAATGAACAACGAATATTTTGCTCATGAAACCGCCGTTATTGACGAGGGCTGCGAAATTGGAAAAGGAACCAAAATCTGGCATTTCTCGCACATTATGACGGGCGCCAGGCTCGGCGAAAAATGCAACATTGGACAGAATGTGGTTGTGTCGCCCGATGTTGTCCTCGGCAACAATGTAAAAGTGCAAAACAATGTTTCCATCTATACGGGCGTTATCTGCGAAGACGACGTTTTTCTTGGCCCATCCATGGTTTTTACTAACATTGTCAACCCGCGTAGCGCGGTTGTCCGGCGTGGGGAATATGTGAAAACCATTGTCAGAAAAGGAGCCAGCATCGGCGCCAATGCCACCATTGTCTGCGGACATGATATTGGGGAGTATGCCTTTATCGGAGCAGGAGCGGTTGTGACAAAAGAGGTGTTGCCCTATGCGTTGGTTGTTGGCAACCCTGGCCGTCAGGTGGGTTGGATGAGCGCCTATGGAAACCGATTGAATTTTGATGAAAAAGGTATGGCTGTCTGCCCCTAAAGCGGCGAAAAATACAAACTGGAAAACAACAAGGTAACCAAACTGGGATAAAAATGATGAAAATACTTGTAACCGGAGGCACAGGATATATTGGTTCTCATACAGTTGTGGAGCTGCAGAATGCTGGTTTTGAGGTCGTGATCGTGGATGACCTGTCCAACTCAAAAGCAGATATTGCAGATGCAATTGAAAAGATTACCGGTACTAAACCGCTATTGGAGGTGTTTGACCTGACAGACCGGGAAAAAACCGGAGATTTCTTCAAACGGCACGACGACCTGAAAGGGGTTATCCATTTTGCAGCCAAAAAAGCTGTCGGGGAATCGGTTCAAAAACCGCTGCTCTATTACCGCAATAACCTGGTGTCGCTAATGAATGTGCTGGAAGGTATGATTGTCAACAACATCCCGAACATCGTTTTTTCGTCGTCCTGCACGGTTTACGGTCAACCGGATGAATTGCCGGTTTCGGAAACGGCGCCCATCAAAAAGGCAGAGTCTCCTTACGGGAACACGAAACAAATTTCGGAAGATATTATTTATGATACAGTGAAGGTTACTAATGTGAAAGCCATCGCCCTGCGTTATTTCAATCCCATCGGTGCCCACGAAAGCGCCCTGATTGGTGAACTGCCGCTGGGCGTTCCGGACAACCTGCTGCCTTTTATTACTCAAACAGCTATAGGAATCCGGGAGAAATTGCGTGTCTTTGGCGATGATTACAATACGCCGGACCACACAGCAATCCGTGATTATATTCATGTTGTGGACCTGGCCAAAGCCCATGTGGTAGCCGTTCAGCGGATGATAGAAAGAAAAATGAAAAAGGATTTCGAGGTGTTTAACCTGGGAACGGGAAACGGCTATTCGGTGATGAAGGTGATTAAATCTTTTGAGAAAGTTACCGGGCTGAAGCTAAACTACGAGATTGTGGGTAGAAGAGAAGGTGATGTGGAGCAGGTGTGGGCTGACCCCTCATTCTCTAACAAAGAACTGGGCTGGAAAGCCGAAAAAGAGCTGGATGAAATGGTGAGCTCGGCGTGGAAGTGGGAGAAAGCGTACCGGGGACTCAGCTCAACCAGCCCTGAAGGTCCGGGAAATTGAAAGCGAACAACAATTAATGCTATGTAGTAAATCAGTTACCCGGTCCTTTAGGGCTGGGATCAAAATAATAAAACCATGAAAAAAATACTCATCACCGGCGGAGCCGGCTTTATCGGTTCACATGTAATCCGGTTATTCGTTAACAAATATCCGGATTATCACATTTATAATCTGGATAAACTTACTTATGCAGGCAACCTGGAAAATCTGAAAGATATTGAAAACAAACCCAATTACACCTTTATAAAAGGGGATATTGTGGATGGCGATTTCATTCAGCACCTATTTGAAGAACACCGGTTTGACGGGGTGGTCCACCTGGCTGCTGAGTCGCATGTGGACCGTTCCATCAGCAACCCCATGGAATTTATCATGGCCAACATCGTTGGAACGGTCAACTTGCTGAATGCTGCCAATTACATCTGGAAAGATGATTACAAAGGCAAACGGTTTTACCAGATATCAACTGACGAAGTTTACGGGTCGCTTGGTAAAACGGGTTTCTTTTACGAAGATACGGCCTATGATCCACACAGCCCCTATTCAGCATCCAAGGCCAGTTCCGATCATCTGGTAAGGGCTTATCACGACACGTACGGGTTACCTGTCATCATTTCCAATTGCTCAAACAACTACGGCCCGAACCAATTTCCTGAGAAGCTGATCCCGTTGTTCATCAACAACATCCGCAACAAAAAGCCGCTGCCGGTTTATGGCAAAGGCGAGAATGTCCGCGACTGGCTCTATGTGGTTGACCATGCCCGCGCCATTGACGTGATCTATCACAACGGGCCTGACGGTGAGACCTTCAACATCGGCGGGCACAACGAATGGAAAAACATTGACCTGGTCAAAGTGCTTTGCCGTGTGATGGACAAAAAGATGGGGCGTCCCGAGGGAGAATCCGAAAAGCTGATCACATACGTAACCGACCGCGCCGGACACGACCTGCGCTATGCCATTGATTCATCCAAGCTGCAACGTGAACTCGGTTGGAAACCATCCCTGCAATTTGAAGAAGGTATTGAAAAAACCGTGGACTGGTACCTGAACAACCAGGAATGGCTGGATAATGTGACTTCTGGAAATTACCAGAAGTATTATGATGAGATGTATGGGAACAGATAGAACTCATTTTTCTTACAAATAAAAACCCGAAACCGCTGCACGGGTATCCCGATAATTTTACCGGATGGATTGAGAAAGTTTAAAACAGAAATTTCAGGAAAGCTTTCATAAACATTTTACAGGCATAGCTCAGAATAGGGCGGTATTTTATCCATAAACTCATATTTACTTTGTTCATCATTTATTTTGCAACAAAAATGTATTATGCCATTACTAACCATTAAATAATCAACTTTTAATTTCAGGTTATAGGATGCGATCTGGTCAAATACTTTCTGCTCCAGTTTAATTTCAGGGGATTTGAATTCAAGAAGCATAGCCGGCTGGCCGTTGTTTGCATATACAACTGCATCAAACCGTTTTAGCATCCTGTTGATTTTTAATCCTTTTTCCACGGCAATGAGCATTGCCGGATATCCTTTTTCATTAACCAGAAAGTGTAGAAAATTCTGTCTGACCCATTCCTCAGGTGTCAATGCAATGAACTTTTTACGGAAATCATCAAAAATTTCACGTTTGCCATCTTTTCGGAGCCTTGTCTTAAACCGGTATTCGGGAAGGTTTAGTTTCATCCTGTTTTTTTGAAAGTGGATAAATTTAGCATATAATTAGGTAACTTTGCAAACAAATAATAGAAATGAAAGATAAAAGTGAAATTGTAGCCAACTGGTTGCCCCGCTATACCGGCATGCCCATTAAAAATTTCGGTCAATATATTCTTCTCACAAATTTCAACCACTATCTTGATTTGTTTGCTTCCTGGAATCAAATTGAAATTGTTAATTCCGAAGTTCCCATGCCGGCAGCGACTGCAGGGGATATTACCATGATTAATTTCGGCATAGGAAGTTCAAATGCAGCCACCATTATGGACCTGCTAAGCAGCATTCATCCCAAAGCGGTGCTTTTATTAGGAAAATGTGGCGGACTGAAAAAGAAAAACGAGGTTGGCGACCTGATTTTACCCATTGCTGCCATCCGTGGCGAAGGTACTTCCAATGATTATCTTCCACAAGAAGTGCCTGCACTGCCTGCATTTAGTCTTCAAAAAGCCATTTCAACCACTATTCGCGATTTTAAAAAAGACTATTGGACAGGAACCGTTTACACGACCAACCGGAGAGTATGGGAACACGATGAAAAGTTCAAACGGTATTTAAGAAAAACCAGGAGTATGGCCATTGACATGGAAACGGCCACGATTTTCACTGTGGGATTTGTCAATGAAATTCCTACCGGTGCCATATTGCTGGTTTCAGATCAGCCCATGATTCCCGAAGGAATAAAAACAATGGAAAGTGACCGTGTGGTAAATAATCAATATGTTGAAGACCATATAAAAATTGGTATTGAATCGCTAAAACAATTGATAAATAAAGGACTGACTGTTAAACATCTTCGATTTTAAACTTTGATGACTGCCGAAGAAATTATTAAAGATTTACGGAACAAGATCTATTCACCGGTATATTTTTTTTACGGGGAAGAGCCTTATTTTATTGATGTTCTTATCAATTATATAGAACAAAACGTACTCGATGACAGCCAGCGCGAATTTAACCAGATGGTGGTTTACGGTCGTGATGTGACACCAAAAGATATTGCAGACCTTGCCCGGCGTTTCCCCATGATGGGCAACTACCAGGTGGTGATAGTAAAAGAAGCACAGGACATTAAAAATATCGGGGAACTGGAAATTTACCTGGAATCTCTGCCCGATACCACTCTTCTTGTCATCGGGTATAAATACAGAAAACTTGATAAGCGGAAAACTTTTTATAAAAAGTTATCGAAAAGTAAAAATGTTGTCCTGTTTGAATCACAAAAGTTAAAGGATTATAAGGTGCCGGCCTGGATTGATAAAAGTGCCCGTGAAATGGGATTCGCCATTACCCCGGTGGCAACGGAGTTGCTGTATGAACACCTTGGAAACGACCTGGGCAAAATCAGGAATGAACTGAACAAACTGGCCATAAACCTGGAAAAAGGTTCCGAGGTAACTGAGGAGGAGATCGAAACAAGTATTGGCATCAGCAAGGATTTCAATGTTTTTGAACTTCAAAAATCGCTTGGACAACGAAATGCACTAAAAGCACAGCGGATTGTAAATTATTTTGAAGACAATCCTAAAGAACACCCTTTACAGATGATATCCGTTTTACTGCATAACTATTTCATGAAAGTTTTTCTCTGTCATCAGATAGGCAACCGCAATCCAAGGGAAATAGCAGCAGAGTTGGGCATCAATCCTTATTTTGTTGATGATTACAAAAATGCTGCAAAAGTATTTTCACAACAAAAAATTAAATCAATTATTTCGGACATCCGTACCCTCGACCTGAGAAGCAAAGGGGTTGGCAGTAAGGATGCCACAGGTTATGGGAAATTGAAAACGCTGGTTTTTAAAATTATCCATTAACCATCAGGTACCGGAGCATTTCTGCTACAAACAACGAAAAAATGCCTTTTTCACTACCGCTCTCCCGGATTTGATACGAACGAAAACTTATTAAAGAAACAAAAAGATTCTGTTTGGCACAATCTGGCACCAATTAATGAAAGAGTTCATTAATTGTCTTTTTATATCTCTGCTGAATGAATTTGCGCTTGAGTTTCAGATTAGCTGTAATCTCCCCCGATTCAACGGTCCATTCATGATCAATCAATTCAAATTTTTTAATTTTCTCAGTACTTCCAAATTGTTTATTGAAACAATCAATCTCTTTTTTGATGCGGTTCCTGAATGCTTTGTGCCTGATCATTTCAGCGTTTCCGGTATATGGAATTTCTTTGATCTTACACCAGGTTTGCATGTATTCAAAATCGGGGACAATAAGGGCGGCTGCAAACTTTTGGTTTTCACCCAGTACCATAATCTGGTCTATGAACGGTGATTCTTTGATCTTGTTTTCGAGCAACACGGGTGAGATATACTTACCCATGGAAGTTTTAAATATTTCTTTAACACGTCCTGTAATTTTAAGCATGCCATCGTTGTCAATCATGCCCTTGTCACCGGTGTGCAACCATCCGTCAACAACTGTTTCTTCGGTCATTTTCGGTTCTTTGTAGTACCCAAGCATCACTCCGGGACCTTTGACAAGTATTTCGCCTTCTTCCGAAATTTTAACTTTAGTGCTTTTCAGGGGAGGCCCAACGGTTCCGATTTTTCGCTGGCCGCGAACGTAGGTATTCACTGCAATTACCGGCGAGGTTTCGGTCATGCCATAACCCTCAACAACCGGAATTCCCGCAGCATTATATATCCGCGCCAGCCTGGGTTGCAGGGCAGCGCCTCCTGAAACGATCGAACGCATCTGCCCTCCAAAAGCTTCCCTCCATTTACTAAAAACAAGTTTATTGGCCAGCATCAGTTGAAAGTTGTACAAAAAACGGTTTGGCTTGTCATATTCATATTTTGAACCCAGGTTAACAGCCCTGAAAAAGATTTGTTTTTTCAGACCTGTCAGTTTTCGTCCTTTGGCCAGTATTTTATCATATACTTTTTCAAGCAGTCGCGGAACCGTCGTCATGATGTGGGGTTTAATTTCTTGAATGTTATCCACGATCGTCCCCATATTTTCCGCATAATAAATGGAAACCCCCTTGTACTGAAGAATATAATTAACCGTCCGCTCGTAAACATGGCAGAGCGGAAGATAGCTGAGTCCCCTGGAGGTTTCGTCTACCGGGAATATCCATTCCGCATCGGTTACATTACTCAGAATGTTGCTGTGCGACAACATTACACCCTTGGGGTTACCTGTCGTTCCCGAAGTATAAATCAGCGTGGCAAAATCATTCGGGGCAATATTTTTTTTGATCTTTTCAAGTTCCTTTTCTTTTGCAGAGGCTTTTCCCATATCAATAAGTTTTGACAGGGGTTGATGCTCATCAATCTTTTTTATGGTAAAAATTCCAAGTATGTTGTCAATTTCAGGAAGAATATGTTGAATTTTTCTTAAAAGGTCTTTTCCGGAAACGAAAACATATTTAACCCCGGCATGTTTCAGGATATACCGGTAATCATCTTCACTAATTGTAGGGTAAATGGGAACATGAACCGCTCCGGCCTGCATGATCCCCATGTCTATCATGTTCCATTCGGGACGGTTATTTGAAATGGTGGCAATTTTATCACCTTTTTTTATGCCCAGTTCCAGCAATCCTTTACTGATGTTATCAGCAGTTTGGCGGTAAGCCTTCAGATCATACTTAACCCATTTCCCGTTTTCTTTTCCTGCCAATACATCTTCTTTGGGTTTGTACAATTGCGCATGACGTGGCAATAAGTCAAAAATTCTGGTTGCTTCCATAAAATATTCCTGGTTGACAAAGTAGGCAAAAATAAAACAATCTATACAATGTTGCTTTTTAAGAGGCAGGTCACCAGCATATAATACTGTCTTGCTTAATTAAAATGTCAGGATAATTCCCCACACCGGTTACAGTTCTTCTTTTTTATACAATGTAGTTGCGTTGGCTTGGGCAGTTGGCATAATCAATAAATCGTTGATGTTAACATGAGGGGGAAGTGTTGTAACATAATAAGCCACACCGGCAATGTCTTCCCCTTTGAGTGGTTCATAACCCTTGTAAACACTATCCGCACGATCGTTATCCCCTTTGAACCGGACCTTCGAAAATTCGGTTTCCACCAGGCCGGGGGCAATTTGTGTAACCTTTATTCCATAGGGCAGCAGGTCAATTCTCATCCCTTTTGAAAGGGCATCAACAGCATGTTTGGTGGCACAGTAAACATTTCCGTTTGCATAGACTTCCCTTCCGGCGATGCTGCCAATATTGATGATGTGCCCTCCACTGTTTTCAATCATTATACGGGAAACGGCTTTCGATATATACAACAATCCTTTGATGTTGGTATCAATCATCTGTTCCCAGTCATCAATATTTCCATTTTGTATGGGGTCGAGTCCTGCTGCCAGTCCTGCATTATTGATCAGGATCTGAATTTTCTTCCATGCACCGGGGAGATTATTGATAAAGTGATCAACTTCCTGCTTGTTTCGTATATCAAAAACCAAGGATAGATATCAACATGATATTTTGTTTTTAGCTCTGCCGCAAACTTCTCAAGCCTTTCTTTTCTTCGTCCCGTAATGATAAGGTCATGTTTGTTTTGTGCAAATTTTTCAGCACAGGCATGCCCTATTCCCGAAGTTGCCCCTGTGATCAATGTAATTTTATCCATTTTTACTATAATTTTAAATAAAAAGAAGTTCGAAAATAACGAAAAATCTTCATCCGGTGATCAATTCGTGTATTGAAAATGCCATAAATGGCTGATCCGCTTCCCGAGAGTGACGCATAAACTGCCCCCTCGGCATAAAGTCTGTTTTTTATTTTTTCAAGTTCAGGGTATTTTCCAAAAATAATTTTTTCAAAATCGTTGGAAAGCTCATGTTTCCATGTTTCCGGATTTTGCATTATAATTTTGCGCAGTGGTTTTAACGGCCTGGATGGTTTTATAAGTGAATAAGCTTCTCGCGTTGAAATCCGGGCTCGGGGAATGACAAGAACCAGGTATTTTCCTTTTAACGACAGGGGAAGCGGCTCGATATTTTCACCACGGCCTGAAACAAAAGCCGGTTGGTTACGAATAAAAAACGGACAATCACTGCCTGTTTCCAATGCAACAGCCTCTAGTTCTTCCTGCGACATTTGCAATGAAAGTTCTTTGTTCAGCGACATGATAAAAAATGCTGTATCGGATGATCCCCCGCCAAGTCCTGACCCAATGGGAATATTTTTTAATAAATGGACTTCAACCGGGGGGACATTGTATTTTTTCTCCATAATTTTCCAGGCTCTGGCAATCAGGTTTTCATTTTTGGGGATAACCGCGGCATGAACTTTCACCTCAAAATCAGATGACTGTGCCAATTCAAGGACATCCCGTAACGGAACAGGGAAAATGACTGTTTCTATATTATGGAAACCATCGGTTCTTTTGGCCAGAACATTCAGCCCAAGGTTAATTTTTGCATTGGGAAAATATATCATGCATTCAAAGATAGTTTTTTCTGCTTTCTTTTATTAATTTTGAACCCGGTTATCCCTGAATGATTTTATCAAATGGCATTTATCAATTCATTTCTTCACTGGCTGATTAAAAAAAGGATTCATCAAATTGAATTGTTTCAGAAGTATCCCGTTGAGGTACAGGAAGAATGGCTGAGGAAGTTGATATCATCGGCAAAGGACACGGAATGGGGGGAAAAATATAATTACAAGAGTATTAAATCCAGCGGTGAATTCAGCCAAAGGGTTCCGGTGAGCAGTTATGAAAAATTAAAACCCTATATTGACCGTTTGCGCTCAGGCGAACAAAATCTGTTGTGGCCCGAGGAAGTTAAATGGTTTGCCAAATCATCGGGCACAACGGCAGGGAAGAGCAAATATATCCCCATGAGTCTTTCGTCTATTGAAGATTGTCATTTCAAAGGGGGAAAAGATATGCTTTCAATCTATTTCGACTTAAATCCTGATTCTGAAATGTTTGAGGGCAAAAACCTTGTGATGGGAGGGAGTGGAGTGGTCCAGGAGGTGAGCAATACAAGCTATTATGAAGGTGACCTTTCAGCTATTTTAATGTCGAACCTGCCTTTCTGGGCACAGTTTAAGCGAACACCTTCACTGGAAATTGCCCTTATGGACGAATGGGAAAATAAGCTCGAACTAATGGCCGAATCAACCCTGGAACACGATGTCAGGAGCATTTCAGGTGTCCCCTCCTGGATGATAGTCCTGTTAAAGAAAATCCTGAAAAAATCCAAAAAGGAAAACCTGAAGGAAGTCTGGCCTAACCTGGAAGTGTTCTTTCACGTAGGTGTTAAATTTGGCCCGTATCAGGAACAATTCAATGCCATCATTCCGCCCGGTGAGATATTTTATATGAATACCTACAATGCTTCAGAAGGCTTTTTTGGAATTCAGGATCAAAAAGATAATGACGATTTGTTGCTCATGCTGGACTATGGCATTTACTATGAATTTATTCCTGCCTCTCAAATAGGGATGGAAAATCCCGAAGCAGTACCACTTTCAGATGTTGTGCCGGGCATTAATTACGCTATGGTCATTACTACAAATGCCGGGTTATGGCGTTACCTGATCGGCGACACCATTACATTTACTTCGGTTAACCCACACAGAATACAGATTACGGGCAGAACCGTGAATTACATCAATGTGGTGGGAGAAGAATTAATTGTGGATAATGCTGAAAAAGCCCTTGTGATAGCCTGTGCAAAAACGGGAGCTGTGATCAGAGAATATACTGCCGCCCCGCTTTTTAGCGAAAATGACATTCACCATCAGTGGTTGATTGAATTTGAACGTAAACCTGAAGATGTTGATTTTTTCAGGGAGGCCTTCGACAATGGGCTGAAATCCCTGAATTCGGATTATGAGGCCAAAAGGTATCAGAATATGGTATTGAAACCCCCGGTATTAAAAATCCTGCCACAGGGAACATTTTATCAATGGATGAAAAAACGAAATAAACTTGGCGGGCAGAATAAGGTTCCCCGCTTATCAAACGACCGGGAATATGTGGAAGAAATTCTTGAATTGATTAATAATCCATCAAAAAAAATAAAGGTGAAATCATGATTTTTCCAAACCGGCTTTTTTGGTGGTGAAAAAACCTTAAATTCGTGCGATAAAAAAAACAGTTAAAATGCATGTAGCAATTGCAGGTAATATTGGTTCGGGAAAAACTACGTTGACCCGCTTACTGGCTAAAAATTTTGGATGGAAAGCACAATATGAAGATGTTGAGAACAACCCCTATTTGCATAGTTTTTATGAAGATATGCAACGCTGGTCGTTCAATCTCCAGATTTATTTTTTAAACTCCAGGTTCCGGCAGGTGGTCGAGATCAGGAAAAGTGGCAAAAACATTATTCAGGACAGGACCATCTATGAAGATGCTCACATCTTTGCGCCCAACCTGCATGCCATGAACCTGATGTCAACACGGGATTTTGAAAACTATTCTGCCTTGTTTGAACTGATGAGCTCTTTTCTTCAGCCCCCCGATCTGCTGATCTACCTCCGTGCCAACGTATCTACGCTGGTTGAACAAATTCAGAAAAGGGGCAGGGAATACGAAGAATCCATCCGGTTGGATTACCTGAAATTGTTGAACAACAGGTATGAAGCATGGATTGAAAAATATAAATTGGGCAAATTACTGATCATTAATGTTGACAATACTGATTTTGAAAAACCGGAAGACCTGAGTGTGGTGATCGAAAAAGTAAACGCTGAAATTCACGGGTTGTTTTAAACAGGCTTTGCTCAGTGCTTGTTAAGAAATAACCTTATCATTTTGACTTGTTCTTTTACTTATTTTCATCGTTATAAAAGTTTTAAATAAACTGCGGCTATTCGCAACTTTTATGCCTCGAAAATAAAAAAAAATAACTGCGTCAATTCTGTAAACTTTATTTCTTAACAAACACTAAACGGATTTCTTAAATTATTCTTTTTGAATGAAAATTCTCGGTATTATCCCGTCACGTTTTGCTTCTACCCGTTTTCCGGGTAAACCGTTGGCCATGATCAATGGAAAAACGATGATCCAGCGGGTGTATCAACAGGCCAAACAAGCTGAAAGCCTGCAAAAAGTAGTGGTTGCAACAGATGATAACCGGATTTACGACCATGTTAAAGATTTTGAGGGCGCTGTGGTCATGACTTCCGCAAAGCACCAAAACGGAACTTCCCGTTGTGCCGAAGTAATTGAAATCCTTGAGTCTTCCATGCCGGAAACCAAATTTGATGTGGTTGTCAATATTCAGGGTGATGAGCCTTATATCCATCCATTGCAAATTGACACCGTTGCGGGAATTTTTAATGACAATGAAGCAGAAATAGGCACTCTGGTTAAAAAAATCACTTCTGAAAAAGAATTGACCAACCCAAATGTTGTCAAGGTAGTTTTTACAAATCGCAGGCTCGCCCTTTATTTTAGCCGTCAGCCCATTCCTTTTTTTAGGGATGTCCCTGCTGATGAATGGATAAACCAAAGAGACTTTTATAAACACATAGGGATATACGGTTACCGGACTGCAGTGTTGAAAAAATTATCCGGTTTACCGGTGGGGGAGCTTGAAACAGCTGAAAAACTCGAACAATTACGATGGCTCGAAAACGGATATCCCATCAAAGTGGAAATTACCGATTTTGAAAGCATTGCCGTGGATACACCCAAAGATTTATTAAAATTTAATAACAATAGTTGATTTCAAAGAAAGGATTATTTATTTTAGCGGACCGGAGCTTTAAAGAAAATTTTACAAATGCATATTGATCAATACATTTCTGAACTTCTTTATGATTTTGAATGTGTTGTGTTGCCCGGTCTTGGGGGCTTTATCGCCAACGACCATTCGGCAACAATCAACAGGATCAACCATCATTTCAGCCCTCCCTTTCGAAAATTGGTTTTTAACAAACACCTGAAGGCCAATGATGGCCTCCTCATTAACCATATAGCCAAAGCAGAAAACATTACTTATAAGGAGGCCAGGAAAAAGGTTGAACAGTTTATCGGATCTTGTCTCAGCGATTTGCAGGACAACCACGTTGTCCGGTTTGAAAATATAGGCCAGTTGCACTATGATAACAACCGGAACCTCATATTTGAACAGGATGAGCGGATCAATTATCATCCCGATGCATTTGGCCTGGGCGAATTTGTTTCCCCGGTTATTAAAAGAACCAGTGATGAAGAAAAATTAAAAGGTGTAATATTCCCGAAACAAACGGCTAAATCAATCCGTGCCGACCGGAAAACCGAAATAGGAAAAACCGGAAAAAGAAACTTCAGGGTGTTTTTTTATGCGGCTGCTGTGTTGTTGCTACTGATTGGTTTTGGATGGGGATATTTTAATAAGGAAAAGATCAATGCCTACTGGGAAAATCAGGCATCCCTACTTCAGTTTGTTGTTTGGAACTCTTCGCACCCAACCGTTACAAGTCAGAAACACCGCTCTGCCCAATTAACTTTAAAAGACAAACCGGAAACCAATGAAAATAAAGAACCTGTAAGACCGGCGGATGTTGAACTTAATAAGGTTGCCAAAAGTAATGCAGTCAATCATCCGGAAGAAACAAAAAAACCAAATCCGGTTAGCGACAACAATATTGTAAAGCCCGATAAGACAAAACTGATTTCACATGAAAAATTATCCGTAAAAACCTATTACATCATTGCCGGGTCATTTTCCAGTGAAAAAAATGCCGGCCGCCTGATCAGTCAATTGAAACAACAGGGCTTTGAAGCTGTGATGGCCGGTACCAGCAAAACGGGCATGTACCGTGTTGCCTACACAGCAGTTGAAGGGCGGGCAGAAGCCAACCGTAAATTATATGCCATTCGTCGGGATAATAATCCGGATGCCTGGATGCTTCGCAAACATTAACAACCCTTTCCATTGTAAGCCGCAAGAACAAATTAATGCGTTTTGCCGAGAACAGGACGTTCGGTAATCTTTTTCAACCCACTTATGAAGAAATTGTTAATGGGTTTAAACTGAAAGGAAACTGGAACCGGCAATTTTTTAACAACAAGAATGACATTGTGCTTGAACTGGGCTGTGGAAAGGGTGAGTACACCACAGGCCTTGCCCGGATGAACCCTGAAAAGAATTTTATCGCGATTGATATAAAAGGTGCCCGGATGTGGCGTGGGCTGAAAACAGCAAAGGAAGAAAGTTTGACAAATTTGGCTTTCGCCCGTACCCGCATCAACCTGATCAATTACTTTTTTGGCAAAAATGAAGTTTCTGAAATCTGGATCCCATTTCCCGATCCGCACCCACGTGAATTGAAATCCGGAAAAAGATTGACATCTCCCTATTTTTTAGGCCTTTATCAGCAGTTTTTGAAACCAGACGGCATTATCCATCTGAAAACGGATAACATACTGTTCTTTGAATATACACAGGATGTGATTAGGGAAAACGGTCATCAACTTCTGCTTGCCAACTATAATGTTTATGGATCGGGAATGAAAAATGAGGTTACGGAAATTCAAACTTTCTATGAACACAAGTGGCTTGAGCATGGCACCAAGATCAAATACCTGGAGTTTCGGTTAAACCGTGAATAAAAACAGATGAACCAGGGATTTTTTAAAAAAGTATATGATGTCGTCCGTCAAATTCCGTATGGCAGGGTGACTTCCTACGGTGCAATTGCAGAATTCCTGGGGAGCAAAGGCTCTGCACGGATTGTAGGATGGGCCATGAACAGCACGAAAAATCTTCCTGAAAATCTTCCTGCCCACCGTGTTGTTAACCGCAACGGACTGCTCACGGGAAAAAGATATTTCGGAGGAACAGAACTGATGAAAAACCTGCTCGAAAACGAAGGCCTGATCGTTGAAGATGACCTGATTAAAAATTTTAAGGAAAAATTCTGGGATCCGTCAAAAGAAATCAATAAAAAAAAGGATTGAGGTTTTCAAATGTGTTTTTACAATATTAAATGATATTCTGAATTAAATGATATTCTGACTTTGAGTGTTTTGTGGCTTCTCTGCATTCCTCTGTGCAACAGCCGGCTAATCCTCTTTTTTTATACAGCAGAAACATTATACGGATGAAGGTTGTTTAGAAAGTTGTATAAATTAGTTTTCATCGGATTGGCATAAAAATAAAATGTAAATTTGCCCTGTGTTTAAATATTATTATAATTTAATCTAAATAAAAATAGAATATCATGTCAATAACCAAACAAGGCGTTCAGGATGCATTGAAACAGGTCATTTTTTTTAAAAAGCAGAACAACATTGTTGACCTTGGGATGATCAATGAACTGCAAGTTAACGGGAAACAGATAAAGGTTGCTGTTGTCTTTCCGGAACTTTCCGATCCGTCAGTTGGCATAGTTACCAATTCCATAAATTCTGTACTCAAAAAGGAATTCGGAGATGAAATTACGGTAGATATCAGGCCGATGTCAGAAAAAGAACTGGGTAAGGGACCCTTGTCGGGTGTAAAAAATATTATTGCTGTTATTTCGGGCAAGGGCGGAGTTGGAAAATCAACAGTTGCTGCCAACCTGGCCATTTCCCTGGCAAAGACAGGAAAATCGGTAGGTATTCTGGACGCTGACATCATGGGTCCTTCCATTCCAATCATGTTTGGCGTTGAAGGACAGCAACCCGGTGTTATCCATCGTGACGGAAAAGGTATATTGATACCCTTGGAAAATTACGGAGTAAAGATTCTATCCATCGGTTTTTTTGTAGCTCCCGACCAGGCACTGATGTGGCGCGGTTCGATGATCAACAAAGCGTTTAATCAACTGATGACCGATTCGGAGTGGGGAAACCTGGATTATCTGGTCATTGACATGCCTCCCGGAACCGGTGATATTCAGTTGACTTTGGCCCAGTCATACAAAATCTCAGGAACTGTTTTGGTGACCACACCACAAAAGATTGCCACTGCCGACGTTAGACGTGCAGCCATGATGTACAG
>Ga0114931_10002018_pt1 | contig 25858 bp, 26 predicted proteins | sample 2SBtaG_FD_89579 | JGI IMG/M metagenome (GOLD analysis project Ga0114931, IMG submission 89579) | Deep subsurface microbial communities from Kolumbo volcano to uncover new lineages of life (NeLLi) - 2SBTROV14_V59a metaG | ecosystem: Environmental > Aquatic > Marine > Volcanic | place: Kolumbo... | reverse complement strand
GGACTCTGGCGATGGTCGACGGCGTCATGCTGCTCTTGGTTGCGTCCGAGGGGCCTCTGCGGCAAGCTCGTTTCGTACTACAAAAAGCGCTCGCGCTTGGATTGTCGCCGATCGTCTGTATCTACAAGATCGACCGGGCCGACGCGCGTATCGCCGAAGTCCTCGACGAGATCTACGGCCTTTTTATCGACCTGGGTGCCACCGATGAGCAACTCGAATTCCCGGTCGCATATACCAACGCTCGAGCCGGCACGGCTACCCTCGAACTGGAGAAACCCGCTGCGGACCTGCGGGCGTTGTTCGAACTCATCATCGGTGAACTCCCCGGCCCCGTGGGTGACGCCAACCTGGCGACCCAGTTCCAGTGCAACAATCTCGACTACGACGATTACATCGGTCGGATCGCGATCGGCCGGATACGTAACGGCCGGCTGAACGAGAACGAGGCCTACGCGTTGTGCCGCGAAGGAGAAGAGCCGCGCCCGATCAAGGTCACGCAATTGTTCGTCTGGAAAGGACTCAAACGGGTGGAAACCACCTCCGTCGCCGCCGGCGAGCTGGTGGCCGTCGCCGGTATCGAAGATATCCGCATCGGAGACACGATCGCCGACCCGGAGCGACCGTCGCCGCTACCCGCCATCCGCATCGATGAGCCCACGATTTCCATGGTTTTTGCCGCCAACACAGGGCCGTGGGCGGGCCGTGAAGGCGACTATGTGACCTCGAGCAAACTGCGCGAACGGCTCCTGCAAGAGCAACGTCGCAACGTGAGCATGCGCGTCGAGGACTGCGACTCACCCGAAGCGCTCACGGTGACAGGCCGGGGAGAACTGCAGTTGGCGATTTTGATCGAAACCATGCGACGTGAGGGCTACGAGCTGCAGGTTTCCAAGCCAAGCGTCGTGATCCGCGATGTCGACGGCGTCCGGAACGAACCCATGGAACTGCTCGTCATCGATGTCGCGGAAGACTACATCGGCGTCGTCAGCCAGCTACTCGCCGTCCGCCGCGGCAAAATGATCAAAATGACCCACGGCGGCTCCGGACAGGTGCGTCTGGAATTCCACGTTCCTTCGCGCGGCCTCATAGGCTTTCGTTCCCGTTTCCTTACCGAAACGCGTGGTACGGGCACGGTCAACACCCTCTTCGAAGGTTGGGCTCCGTGGCAAGGCTCCATGTATTCACGTACGAACGGTTCGATGGTCGCCGACCGTGAAGGCACGGCTACTCCGTACTCCATTTTTCACATGCAGGAGCGCGGCACGCTGTTCGTGGCTCCGGGCACACGGGTCTACGAAGGGATGATCGTCGGCGAATATTCGAGGACGAGCGAACTCAACGTCAACATCACCCGCGAGAAGAAACAGACCAACATGAGGGCTTCGGGGCACGACGAAAACGTCATCATCACTCCCCACCGGGACATGGGGCTCGAGGCCGGACTGGAGTGGATCGATGACGACGAGCTGGTCGAGATCACCCCCAAGTCCATCCGCCTGCGAAAAATGATCTTGAGTCACACCCAACGGCCTAAGCATCGGCGCGCAAAGGGCGGCTGACGCCGACTGCACGCGGCACCCGCTGTGGACTCATTCTTTGAGTCTGATACGCAAACGGCCGTCGCTGACTTCGATATCCTCGATTCCCGCCGCGAAGGTCTTCCACGGGCCTGCGTCACCGCCGAATTTTTCCACCAGATCGATGTTTTTGAGGCCCCCGAGCCACGCGTTCGGAATCGGTACCCCCATGACGCTCACACCCTTGAGAGCGACCACCGGGCGTCGGTGTTTGGTATCGAGGATGACGCCGGCGCGTACTCGTATGGTACGCCCACCCACGATGGGAAAGTCCGGATCGACGGGTATGAGCACTTTGGCGCTTATCAAGCCGCCGGACAGATCAATCGCCACCCGCCGCGCGAGATCCGTGTTGCGCGACAGCAACGCATTGACTTCGCGCTCGCTCAGCGTCACCTCGCGATCGGAAGCGTTTTCGACGTACGGTTCGGGCTTTAACGCGCCCGCCCCCGAGCCACGATCCGCCCCGTCGTGATCGGCGTAGCGGTCCTCCGTCCGAGGGGCTCCGGCGACGGCCTGCTCTGCACCCTCGAGACGGCGGAGCTTCGCGTCAAGAGTCTTTTCCTCGCGGCGGTCGAGCACGACCGGCTGAAAGCGGGACGGGAATACGTAGGTCTTGACGATCCACACGCTGGCCAGCGTCGCCAGCACGACGGTGAGGGAAAAAACGCCGATGCGTCGAAACACCGGGCTCATCGCGAAAGACGCGCGGCGATCGCCGCGTCAACCAACTTGGCGACGTACTTACCGAGCATGTCGTTCTCCACATTGACACGCGCCCCCGGCCCTTTCTCGCCGAGAGTCGTCGAGCGGGCCGTGTGACCGATCACCGCGACTTCGAACCCGGTACCGGTACAACCGAAGCAGGTGAGGCTGATTCCGTCGATCGCCACCGAACCTTTCTCCACGAGGTGTCGCCCGAGAGATTCGTCCAGCTCGAACGCATAGATCCACGAATCGCCCTTCGGCTAGACGCCGGCAACGCGTCCTACGCCGTCCACGTGGCCGGAAACAAAGTGGCCGCCGACGCGATCGTCGGCACGCATCGACCTCTCCATATTCACACGGTCGCCCGGTTCTCTCTCGCCGAGGGTCGTACGCGACAACGACTCCTGCGAGATTTCGATATCGAAGGTGTTCCCCCGGGCTGCGACGACAGTCATGCAGGCGCCGTCGAGTGCGACGCTCTCGCCTATCGCCCAGTCGGCGGCTTCGACCGAACTTTCGATGGTAAAGCGGGCGCCGGTGTCGAGAGTCCGCCGCTCTTTCAAGCGTGCAGTTTCCTGAATGATCCCGGTAAACACGAGGTGTTCGGCTTCAGCCGTCGAGAACGCTGCGAACCCATTGGCTGAACCAGCTTTCCGAATCCCGGATCACGACGGCCTCGAGTTCCCCCGCATCCAACCACACGCCTTTGCAACGCCTGCAACAGTCCACTTTGACTCCTTGGCGGTCGACTTCCTCCAAGGCGATTCCACAGCGCGGGCACATGCCGAGAGGAACCGACGGCGAGGCCTCCCGGCGCAGCGCCTCCAACCTCTCCTTGTCCCTTTCGGCGAAATAGCGGTCTTCGTCGGCCTTTTCTTTCTTCCGAAAGGTGTCGCCCAGTTTGTCTTTGTCCGGTGCCATCTCTAACCCCTTTCTCCCCCTGAGCCGCTCTTCAGTTCGCTCGCGACCGGGGCCGGCTCGGTCGCTTTCGTCCCGCCCTTCGCCTTGGTTTTAGCCCAATCGAGCAGGCGTCTCGCGCACCTGCTCTCCGGAGCCATCAGTGTAAGTCCGGCAAGCACGAACACCCAGCCCTGAAGAATCGGGATAAAGCCACCAATGACGCCCAACACGATCAGCAGTAGCCCGATTGCCAACCGAGCGTAGCGGACGACCTGTTTTCGCAACAACCTCTCTACCTCGGCGGAACACCGGGCGCTATTGTACGCGGCGACTCCTCGGTCGGTCAATCGGCCTTGTCGAGGCTCGAATCGTGCTTATTTTGCTGCTGTGGACAAGCAGCTGACCGAAAAATCCCGCGCCGCAGTCGCCGAAGCCCAAGGGCAGGCGATCGACCGCCGTCATTCGACTCTGGAGCCGGAGCACCTGCTTTTCGCCCTCATCGAGCAGGCTGACGGACTGGTGCCCACCATCATCCGCAGAATGGGCCGCGAACCGTCGGCCCTGAGAACCAAACTCGAACAGGTGTTGGCGGACATACCCGTTACCACCGGTCCCGACCAAGAGTTGCGCGCCGGCACCCGCTTTACGCGCCTCATGCGCGAAGCCGGCCGGGTGATGGGGCGCTATGGAGATGCCTACATCAGCGTCGAGCACCTTTTGTTGGCCCTTCTTGCCGACAAAGGTCAAGCGGGCCGCCTGCTCGCCGATTTCGGGGTCGAGGCCCGGCAGGTGGAAGCCGTCGTCAAGGAGATCCGTCAGGGGAAAAAAGTGGAATCGGAGAGCCCGGAAGCTGCCTACCAGGCACTCGAGAAATACAGCCGCGACCTCACGCAGCTTGCCGAACAAGGTAAGCTTGACCCGGTCATCGGACGCGACGAAGAGATCCGCCGGACCATCGAAGTACTGTCGCGTCGCACAAAGAACAATCCCGTACTCATCGGCGAACCCGGCGTAGGCAAAACCGCCATCGTCGAAGGGCTCGCCGGAAGAATCGTCAGCGGCGATGTTCCCGAAGGACTCAAGGATCGTCGTGTGGTCGCTCTCGACATGGGTGCTCTGATCGCCGGCGCCAAGTATCGAGGCGAGTTCGAGGAACGCCTCAAGGCCGTCCTCAAATCGGTTCAAGAAGCCGAGGGCCGGATCATCCTGTTTATCGACGAGCTTCACACCGTCGTCGGTGCGGGGGCGTCCGAGGGCTCGATGGACGCGAGCAACCTGCTCAAACCCATGCTTGCGCGCGGCGAACTCCACTGCATCGGTGCAACGACCCTGAGCGAATACCGAAAATACGTCGAGAAAGACGCCGCGCTCGAGCGCCGTTTTCAACCCGTGCGAGTCGACCCGCCGAGCGTGGCCGACACGGTCTCCATCCTTCGAGGTCTGAAAGAACGATACGAAATCCACCACGGCGTCCGCATCAAAGACGCCGCCCTCGTGACGGCGGCCGTGCTATCGGACCGCTATATCGCCGACCGTTTTCTGCCCGACAAAGCTATCGACTTGGTCGACGAAGCCGCAGCCCGGCTGCGTACGGAAATGGACTCGAAGCCGGTCGAACTCGACGAGGTCTCGCGCCGTCTGATGCAACTCGAAATCGAGCGTGAAGGACTCAAACGCGAAACCGACGAAGCGTCCAAACGACGCCTCGAAGCACTGCAGGAAGAACTCGCCGACCTCAAGGAAAAGCACGACGCGCTCAACGCTCGTTGGGAGATCGAACGCGGCGACATCGGCGCACTCAGGCAACTCAAGAGCGACATCGAACAGGTTCGAACCGAAATCGCGCAGGCCGAACGCGCCTACGATCTCAACAAAGCGGCCGAACTCAAGTACGGCAAGCTGGTCGAACTGGAAAAAAAGCTGAACGATGCCGAACAGCACGCGTCGCAAAGCGGCACGGGCCGGCTGGTTCGCGAAGAGGTCTCCGAAGACGATATCGCCGAAGTCGTCGCCCGCTGGACCCACATTCCGGTAACGCGCCTGCTCGAGGGAGAGTCCGAACGGCTGGTACACCTCGCCGAACATCTACACACCCGCGTCGTGGGACAGAACGAGGCCGTAGAGGCCGTCGCCGACGCTATCATCCGCTCGCGATCCGGGCTGTCGGATCCCAAGCGTCCGGTCGGGTCCTTCCTGTTTCTGGGCCCCACCGGCGTAGGAAAGACGGAGCTTGCCAAAGCCCTGGCCGAGCAACTCTTCAACGACGAAGGCGCAATGACGCGCATCGACATGAGCGAGTACATGGAGAAACACTCAGTTTCGCGTCTGATCGGGGCGCCACCGGGGTATGTCGGCTACGAGGAGGGCGGACAGCTGACAGAAGCGGTGCGGCGCAAGCCCTACTCCGTCGTCCTTCTCGACGAGATCGAAAAAGCCCACAGGGATGTATTCAACACTCTGTTGCAGGTCCTCGACGACGGCCGTCTGACCGACGGCCAGGGGCGAACCGTCGATTTCAGCAACACCGTCATTCTCATGACTTCGAACATCGGGAGCCACGAGATCCTCGCCTACCGTGACGGCGGTGACGAAGCCGGGTACGCGGCGATGAAAGAGGAAGTTCTGGGCCTCCTTCGTCAGGAGTTCCGTCTCGAGTTTCTCAACCGCCTCGACGAAATCGTCGTCTTCCACGGACTCAGCCGCGAGCAGCTGCGTGCCATCGTAGAAAAGCAGGTGGATTTGCTTGCCAAGCGTTTGGCGGAACGCGATATACGCATCCGGTTGACGTCGGAAGCCTACGACTACCTAGCGACGGTGGGTTACGATCCGACCTACGGGGCTCGACCACTCAAACGGGCGATCCAACGCGGTCTGGAAACCGAACTCGCCAAGCGAATCGTGGCGGGTACGGTTCACGAAGGGTCGACGGTGAACGTCGACGCGGCCATCGACGAACACGGCGCCACCAATCTGACCTTTGAACCGACACTGAATGCCGCCGCCTGAGCCCCCCGCCGCGGCGGCATCGACCAGGGCAACCACTTCAGTAGCGGAAATGGTAGAAAAGCGAGCACCCGGTGTAGTACACCGGGTACAGAAGCGACACCGAAGCGAGCAACGGAGAAGGCTCGGGCAGGCGGGCGAGCATCCATAAGCTCATCAGCGCCCATACCAAGCCCAGCGAGATCGTGGATTTGCGCAGGACATCGCTGCGTGTCGGATAGATCCAGCGCATCGGTACGAAGACCAGCACAGTGCAGACCACCACGACTGCCAGGTTGAACGCCGGCGAGCTGTCCAACACCACGAAGTAGAAGGCGACGACATTCCAGTAGGAGGGGAAACCGAGGAAATAATGCTCGACGAAGCCCTTCGCGTCCGTCCGACTGAAGCCGTAGGCGCTCGCCAACAGCACCGCCAGAGACAAAAAGCCCGTTCCCTCGGGAAGTATCCCCGGCTGCATAAAAACCGCCGCGGGGACTACGACGTAGTTCACATAGTCCACGAGGTTGTCGAGCAGAGCACCGTCAAACCATGGGATGACGCGCTTGACCTCGACTGCCCTTGCCAACACGCCGTCGCTCGCGTCGATTGCCAAAGCGGCCGCGAGAAGCCGAAATACGAGAGCGTAATCTCCGGAAAATGCGGCTTGGAGCGCCAGAAAACCTAGAACGGCCCCCGTCGCCGTGTACAGATGCACCAGCCACGCCGCACCGGTGCGAGCGAACGAAAACTCCTCGGTCTTCACGTGAATTCCCCGTCGGCTCCGTTCAGCCCTGCCCCCACTCCTCGAGGATCAGGTCGGTAACCAAATCCGCTTTTTCCATCGGCACAAAGTGGGCGCAATCTTTCGCCACCGTAAGCCGGGCCGACGAAACAGCAGCAAGCGCTCGCCGTGCGCGATCTTCGGTAAACGCCATACTACGCTCGCCACGCACCATATGCACCGGCACGGTGAGCCTTCGCAGCGCGGAAAACGGATCCGCGAGCAGCGCGCTCCGGTAGATCTGCGCCTCGATACGCCCCGGACACAGGAGTTCTACCTCTCCATCCGGACGCAAGAAGGTTCCGAAGTCGATATACGCGTGCAAGGATTCACGGGTCCAGCAATCGTAGGGCTCGCGCGAATGATAGGAGGCAAAAATCTCGTCGCGCGAAGACCACACCAAACGGCGGGTCTCGGTACGCCGGGCCATGGGATTATCGTTCCCGGCAGGAATCGCGTCGTGTTCGGGGTCCAACAGGATCGGGTCGATCATCAACAAGCGCCTGAAACTGCTCGGTTGCTCGGCTTGCGTTAACGCCAACGTGGTGGCGCCACCCGAATGCCCGACGCCGAGGGCCCGTTCGATTCTCCGCTCGCGGATCAACCCGAGAAGATCGCAGGCCATCTCGGGCCAGGCATAGCCATGATCCGGTTTGGAGCTGCGCCCGTGCCCGCGCGCGTCGTAGGTAACGATGCGACCGCGAAATCCCCGTGCACGCAAACGCCGGATGATGGGCCGCCACACCGCGCCCAGGAACCCCGTCGGATGCGCGAACAGCAGCACCCCCCCGTCTCCGCCGTAATCTTCCACATACAGTCGTATCCCGTCGACGACGACGATCGATTCGTCATATTTCAGGTCTTCTGGCCCCACGGAAGCATCCAGCGAGCGAAGCGTGGGATGTTTCGGACGACGATGCAAGACGCGGTCACCGCTAGCTGCCTGAGAGTCGCTAGCCGCCTCCGATCCGCTGGCTGCCTCCGAGTGAGTAAGGAGGTGCGCGTGCGAATTCCTTCGACGGACGCTACAAAGCAGGGATGAAGAAACTCATCGAACTATTTTCCCTCGAAGGCCGCACCGCCGTTGTCACCGGAGCGTCGACGGGTCTGGGAGTAGAATTCTCGAACGTACTTGCAGCGGCCGGCGCGCGTCTGGCTTTGATTGCGAGAAGGGAGAAACTGCTCGAAGAATCGGCCTCTCGATTACGCGCCGAGCACGGCGCCGAGGTCGCCGTATTCCCGGCCGACCTGAGCGACCGCGACCGTTGCCGGGCGGCGTTCGGCGCGATCGTGGCGGAGCTCGGAGAAATCGATATTCTCGTCAACAACGCGGGAACGGCGCCCACCGGCAGAGCCGAGACTCAATGGCCGGCGGCTTGGGACGCAGCGCTCGAAGTGAATCTTACGGCGTCGTTTCACTGCTCCCTTTTATCCGCCGAGTCTATGCGCCGGGGAGCGCGAGGCGGACGCATCATCAACGTGTCCTCCATTTTCGGCCACCTCGGCAGTTCCTTGTTTCGCCTCTCGGCGTATGCGGCTTCCAAGGGGGGCATCGAGAATCTTACCCGCCAACTCGCTATCGAATGGGCTCGCGACGGTATCACCGTGAACGCGGTCGCACCGGCGTGGTTCCCTTCCGAAATGACCGAGGGAAGCCTGAAACGCGAAGGCGTTGAACAACGCATGGCCTCGGCCAATCCGATGGGGCGCATCGGGCGTCGTGGCGAGTTGGAAACGGCGTGCCTTTTCCTCGCTTCGCCGGCGTCCAGCTATATCACCGGCTCGGTGATCCCGGTCGACGGCGGATATTCGGCTTGGTGAGGCCTGCAGGCACGGTCCATAAGCCGGGGCCGATGGTAGACTTGTCGGCCGCTTACAGCCTGCTCCTTGCAACGGCGACTTTCCCTGCTTTCGTCCCAAGCCAGCCGACCTGATGATAGATCGCGCCGCCGGCGGACGCACTCGCGATGAGTCCGTGCGCAGGCTTTACTCCGCACATCAAAATCACCATGCTCCCCGGCCGACTCATGTATCCGGCGGCGAGCCCGGAATCTTCTCCCTCACCCCAATAAATGTCGGCGCGTGCCGGTCCTTTGATAGCCGCACCCGAATCGTGGTTGAACATGAAGCGACCGAAAGGCCGGAAGCCGACCAACTCGCCGGTCTCGTCGACCACGGGCTTCTCCGTGCGTACGTAAACCACCACCCCCGGAGGAACGTAATTCATGTCGGTCGCCAGCGAACGTCCCGCCACCAACGGTACCCCAACGAGCCCACCGGGCCTTCGCCAGCCTTGAGATCAACCGTGCGGAAAAAGATGTAGCGTTGGTTACGGAACAGAATTGCGTCGCGTTGCTCGGGATTGGCGTGAAGAAAGGCGCGCATGGCGCCGGCCGACCCTTGGTTCTGGGCGATCAACCCGGAATCAATCATGTAGCGCCCTACGCTCGTGTACGGCATACCGTTGCTCGCCGCGAAGTTCACACGCAGAACGCGTCCGTCATCGAGAATCAGCCTGCCCGAACCTTGCACGTGAAGAAAATACAGCGCCACCGGATCGTCGACCCACGCCAGTTCGAGGCCTTGGTCTCGTAAGAGACCCTTGCCGTCGATCTGTGAACGCGTAAGGTACGGAAGCAACTGGCGGCCTCTTCTCCAACCGTACAACCGGCGCCGATCGTGGGGGAAGAAATTCATCAGTCGAACCAACGTCAAATCATCCGGCTGTTGGTAAATCGGATACCGGTAGCGGCTGGTCCGATGCAGGCTCGCGTGCAAGACGGGTTCGTAATACGCCGTGAAGCGGTTCTCGTAGCTGCCCCTACGCGGAGAATACGCGGTGCAGTTCCTGGCCAGACGGCGCTGCACGCCCGAGGCCGGCGTATGAGAGACAATGTCCAGAAATCGGTCGACGCTCTGCGAGAGCTGCGCGAACGTGTAATGATCAGAGCCCAACGTGTAGACGGCATTCGGCTTGGAGGCTACATCAAAGTAGCGCTCGCTTGCCTGCGCCCCGCGTTTCAAGCCGGCGAGATCCAGGTCATCGCCTGCGATCGACAGCCGCGCGAGCTGGCGGTACGGCGGAGAGGGCGGCGCGTGCAGCGTTACTCGCACTCCGTAACACCCGGAAAGCGCCAGGGAAGCCACGCCTAAACACGCGACTGCGGTTCGTCTGGACCACACGTTCACAACAAAGCTACTCAGTACGCCGCTCCACCGTCGTTAACGAAAGTGGCCCGAAAAAACTCGAACACTCATTTTGTCGCCTGACAATCTGAAGTCAATACGACGAAGCCGATCGCGTTGACGAACTCGACCGTGTACGAGCGATCTATCGATTTGCTCAAGCTGAGTAAACACCGTCATACTCATCAAACGCACGATTCACGTCGACGCGCATTCCTGTACGCTTGAGTTCCGTTCCCAACGCAGCGAGCAAACGGCGAACATTGGTTTCCGTACTCGATTCTCCCATCAGTCCGATGCGTACGATAGGCGTTCGCCTTCCGCGACCGGCGCGGTGTGGTGATACACCCCTTTCCGGCCGAGCCTTTCGGGCGCGGACCTTCTCCATGGCACGTTCGCTCACCGTCAGTGGCGAAAGTTCCGGCGGCGCGCTCAAACACTTCTGCGTCCCACTGTAACAAAGGTCCACATCCCAAGCGTCGGTTTCGACCTTGCAACCGCCCGAGGACGTGACCGTACCAAGGAGAAAAAGGGCTCCGTCGTCACGGGCGAGTGCGCCGATCCGGCCCACCGGTTGCAGCACCCCGGTAGACGTCTCCGCGTGCACGAGCGCCACGAGACTGGGACGCCGGCATTGCACCAGCGCACGGCGTACATCTTCGGGAGCAACCCGCCGGCCCCACGGGGCCTCCACACGAACGAACTTCGCGCCTCAACAAGCCGCCACTTCGCACATTCTTGTACCGAAGACGCCGTTTACGCCGATAACGACTTCCTCTCTATTCTTCGATCGCGTTCGCCAAGCGCCTCTCCATGCCTGCTGAACCGGTGCCCGATATGGGCAGTGTCATGGCGTTGCCGGTAACAAAAATTTTGCGTAGATCGCTCAGGATCTCGTCGAGGAGATCCAGAGAAAAGGGGTCCAAGTGAAATCCCTCCCTGACAAAGCTATCGACGACAACACCACCGACAGCGCCACGCACACCACGGCTCAACTGGCCGGCCTCGCGGCTGCCACTTTGGTACGAGTTCGGGAGTGCTCCGCACGGCGGCGAAGCACGCGGATGTCTAGCGAAGAATCGCGGGCGTCGATTGAACCTCGGAGACCATGGGCTCTTGCTTGCGAGGGTTGCTCGGCCATCGAATGGCGTCGATGCGCTCTTCGAGGCTGCCGAGCTTGTCAACCAGGTCGACCACGGCGCTACGGGTTTCCTGCCGAGTGACACCGGCAAGGACCTGCTCCAATTCGACGATACGGGCCTGCAACAGCAATAGCTCTCCGCGCGCACGCTCACGTGAGATTATGTCGATACGGGTCTCGAGATCGTCGAGCCGTTCTTCGAGTTCGGTCACCGCCGTTGCCGAGGCGATGCCTACCCCTGTATACAGTCGCTCGAGCCACGGCGCGGGATTCCAACGGTACAGCAGATCCCCGGCCCGATCGCGCAACCGTCCCACCACTCGTCCGCTACGACGGTTGGCGATGTCGGCCAATTTTTCGATCTGATCGCGACCTCGCTCGAGAAAGAAGGTCAGGCTTCGAGCGTATTCCCAAACAAGCTGCTCTCGCTCGGGCTCGGGCTCGATGGATTCGTGTCCCTCGTCTCTCACACCGTCCCTCCTGACCTGAGCGCCGCACCACCCCGTGGCGCCAACGATACAAACGATACAGTGTTAGTTTAGCCGTCGGAGGACTAGGCGGGCAAGTCTTCAGTGCACAAGTCCGAGCGATGGCACCTAGTCGCCGGCAACGGTAGGGGATGAGAACTCACGGTCAGCGCGGATTTTTTTGTTGATTCTTGGTCAAAAAGACGGCCGCCAATACGCCGATCGCCACTCCCACAGCCGTGTTGACGGCCAGCGTGCCTCCTGCCGTCACCACAGCCAAGAAGAAATCGTCGCGCTCCGTACAATCTCGTGCAGGTAACGAAAGCTCAGTCCCGGCGAAGCACAGCAACACGCCGAGGATGCTCACCGGGTACGCCGCCAGGAGTACGGCGGCGGTGGAGCCAAGGGCGAGGGCGACCGCGATCTTGGCGATACCGAGCACCACGACACAGCCGCCGGTTCGTCCGCCGAAGCGATACTGACCGGCAAGGCCACCCGCTCCGTGACACATCGGCATGGCCCCGAACCAGCAACCGATGATGTTCATCAAGCCCACGCTCGTCGCCATCGCGCGGGTACCGACACCGCGGCCGGGAAACAGATCGGCACTCAGCGCGCAAACCGCCAGCACCGAATTGAACAAGGTCAGCGGTACCTGCGGCAGGGTTCCCAGAAGCAGTCCGTTCCGCCACTCCGTCCCCGTCGGGAAGCCCGCCACCGGCCCGCTCCACCCCAGCGTCAGTCCGCTCACGATACGAGGCGTCGTAAAGCCGATCAAAACCAACCCAGCGCAAAACAGAATCAGCGCGCTAGGAACGCGTTTCCTATTGCCTACGAGAAGAATGAAAACCGCCGCAACAGCAGCCGTGAGACGACTGTCGAGCGCGACGGCAGGCGTCGCGCCTATCATGGCTAACCCTTTGACCAAAAGCTTGAGACCGACTCCCAACTGGATCCCACGTACGATGGCACGCGGCACGTGCCGTTCGATCGCCTCGACCGCACCGGTAACGCCTAGGATGAAGACCACGGCTCCCGCGCCCAATCCCGCCGCTGCTATCGACCCAGGGGCCAGCCCCTCGGCGATGGCGACCGCGGCGATCGCCTTCATCGGTTGTACCGGCACCGGCTGATTGAAGAGGTACCCGGTCAGAACGTTGTAGACCCCGGCGAACAGGAGAACGCTGCCCACGTCGAGATGGCAGACCGCGACCAAACTGACCACCAGCGGCACGAACGTTCCCAGGTCGCCGAATGCACCACCGACTTCGGCGAGATCAAAGCGCATCCCCGATGGTCTTGGCAGCAAGCGCATATTCAAAAGCGGAGCCAGAATATTGCCCGCACCCGGCTCGCGGATGCAATGTAAGGTCGAAAACCGGCAGCGCGCATACTATCGTTGTACCCAAGAGGTGTTCGCATTGAGCAAGCCGAGGCGCTTTTCCGATCCAAAACTCGACGACGCCCTGAGCGCTCTGGTAGCCCACTACACCCCGGGATCCAAAGACAAACGCAGAGCCAAGCTGCTACGCACGCTTTTTCTCGAGGCGATCGCAATGGTCGACGACGATATCGACACGGGCGATCTCAAACTGGTCGCGACCGCGTTCTCGGAGATCCGCGACGCCCTCGAACGTTTCGGCCCCTACAAAGACAGGCCCAAGGTCACCGTGTTCGGATCGGCGCGAAGCCCCCGAGAGAGCCAAGATTACGCGCTCGCCGAGCACTTCAGCCGTAAAATCGCCGACGCGGGTTTCATGGTCATCACAGGCGCCGGGCCCGGAATCATGGAAGCGGGCAACCGCGGTGCCGGGGCCGAGCGCAGCTTCGGCGTTAATATCAAATTGCCTTTCGAACAGGCCGCCAACGAAGTCATCCACGACGACGTTAAGCTCGCCGAGTTCAAATACTTCTTCACCCGCAAGCTGTTCTTCGTAAAAGAAGCGGCTGCCATCGTCATGTTTCCGGGTGGGTACGGGACCCACGACGAAATGTTCGAATGTCTGACGCTGGTGCAGACCGGCAAAGCACAAATGATGCCGATCATCGCCTTGGACGTTCCACGTGGAACGTTCTGGAAAACTTGGGATCGCTACGTACGCGAGCACCTCTTGCGCAAAGGCCTCATCAGCGAAAATGACCTCGATCTGTACACCGTCACCGATAACGTCGACGCCGCAGTACGCGAAATCAGGACATTTTACAGCAATTACCACTCCTCGCGGGCCGTACGCGACAAGCTCGTGATCCGCATCCACGAAAAGCTGTCGCGGCCGCAACTGCGGCGTCTGTCGGCGGACTTTTCCGACATCCTCGACAACCAAGAGATCGTCCAGCGCGGCCCCTTACGCGACGAAGCCGACGAACCCGAACTCTCGCAGCTTCCGCGTCTGGTCCTCAGCTTCAATCGTGCCGGTTACGGCAAAAGCTACGGCCGCTTGCGACGGCTCATCGACGCCGTCAATCAGAACTGAGGCCGGCGAGCAAGGCAGGCAGTTCGCACAAGCGCTGCACGGCGGTTTCGCACTGTTCGGCTACGGCCCCGATGCCTACAAAGCGGGTACCTGCACGTCGGGCACACTCTGCATCGCTGGGCTGGTCGCCGACGAATACGATTTCGGCCGGGGAAACACGAAAACGTTCGCTGCAATCGATGAGCATGTCGGGATGAGGCTTGGGACGAATCGCACCGCGTGCGCCAACCGCGTAATCAAACAAGTGGGCCAATTCGAAGCGTTCGAGAAGTTCCTCAAAGGTCGCGCTGCGATTGGTTGCCATTGCAATCGCATAGCCCGCCGTTTGGCGTAATTCACCGAGAACCTCGAAAAGGCCGGCGCGCGGCGTCATCAATTCGAAGAACGGGGTGTAGGGCGTCTTGCCGGCGGTCGTCTTGATACGCGCGAGCAGTTCCGGCTGTTCGCCGAAATATCGTTCGAAAAGTTGCACCGAGGCCATCGCGTGCGCCGCTGTCCGTGCATCGTCGGGCAGGGGCGGCACCCCGGCACGTCGCAAGACCTCTTGATAGAAAGCGAGGTTGGCCTTCTCGGAGTGGAACATCACACCGTCGCAATCGAAGACGACCAATTTGATCGACCCCGGCACCCCCGACGGGTGGATCGTCTCAGAGTTCGGCGGCAACGATCTTGTCCAACCGACTACGCCAGAGCGACTTACGCGCGACTCGCTCGTCCTCGGAGATGGACGGTTGAAAAACACGTTGCGGACGCCACAAGCGCTCGATTTCATCCATGCTCGACCAAAACCCCGCGCCCACACCGGCGAGAAGGGCCGCCCCGAGAGCGGCCCCCTCCAACACCGGGCTGCGTTCGATCGCGACGCCCAGCAAATCGGCCTGGGTTTGCAAAAGAAAATCGTTGGCCGCCGCCCCGCCGTCGGCACGGAGATGTTCGCAACGGGACTCACTCGCCTGCCACACGGCTTCGCCGGCGTCAGCCGCCCGGTGCGCCACGCCTTCGAGTACCGCCCGCACGATCTCGCCGCGCCCACTCGCGCGCGACAAGCCGCCGACGAGGGCGCGGGCTTGGGGCCGCACGTCCGGGGTACCCAAACCCTGGAAGGCGGGCACGGCCCAAACCCCGGAGTCACGGGAGGCACGGTCAGCGACAGACGAGGTTTGACCGGCGTCGTCGACGATCCCCAGCCCTTCCTTCAGCCATTGAATGGCTGCGCCGGCCGTGACGACCTGACCTTCCACGCAATAGGTGAACCGATCCCCGATCCGCCAGGCGACCAGCGGAAACGTACCCGGGCCTCCCATGGCCACTTCACCGCCGCTGTTCATGTCGACCGAAGCCGAAGTACCGTAGGAGATCTTCGACTCCCCCGGCTGATGACAACCGAGACCGAAGAGCGACGCCTGCTGATCCGCACAGATGGCGCTGATGGGTACCTCGGCACCGAAGGCGGCTTTGCTCGTCATTCCTACGATCCCCGACGACTCCACGAAAGCGGGCATCCAATCTCGCTGGATGCCCAGCACACCAAGCAGAGATGCGTCCCAGGAGGAGTCAAAATGCGCATACATCCCGGTCGAGCTGGCGTTGGAGTGATCGGTGACGTGCAGCGATCCTCCCGTGAGTCGCGCCGCCAACCAACAGTCCGGGGTGCCGAGCCTGAGCACTCCCCGTTCGCCGGCCTCGCGGACGGCCGGCAGATTGCGAACGAGCCATTCGGCTTTGCTCGCCGCCATCATCGGGCTCACGAAAAATCCCTGCTCGCCGAGTTCCGCGCATCGATCGGCCGAGCGAGTATCCTGCCAGTTGATCATGGCCGACAGCTCGTGGAGGCTCTCGTCCCAGGCGACCACCGACGAGCGCTGGTTGGTGAGGCCGACCGCAGCAAGATCGATCCGCTCGATACCGGCACCCGCCAGCGCATCCGCGGTGGCCTCACGCACACGTTGCCACACCCGCCCGGGCACCTGTTCGACCCAGCCCGGCTGAGGATACAGTGTGTCGACCTCACGCACCGCCCGACCCCGAGGTTCCGCTTTCGCGTCAAAAACCACGGCCTTCACGCCCGTGGTGCCCAAATCGATCGCCAAAACGAATTCAGCCATGCCGGCGTCCTCGCGAGCACCGCCGCCCGGCCTTCACCTCAGCCCACATCCATCAACCTCAGCCCACATCGATCAACGCACCGGGATTCAAAATCGTGTTTGGATCGAAGGTTCGCTTGAGTGCGACGAGAAGCTCGTGCGCCGTCCCCAATTCTTTGCGGAGCCAGGCTTTGCGCATGCGGCCGATGCCGTGATGGTGAGCAATGGTACCGCCGAACTCATGGGTGGCACTCAACGTGGTCTCCCACGCCTGGTCGTACAAGCGCAGGCGCTCGGCCATCTCCTGCTTGGCGCCGACAAACGTAAAGTAGATGTTGGCACCGTGAGTATAGCAGTGCGAAATATGCCCCGACATGACGATCATGCCTTCCAACTTGCCGGCACGGTCGACCACGGCATTTCAGAGCGGGACGAGATTTTCCCACGCCGCGGCGATTTCGATCGTGTCGACGACCAGCCCCTGATCGAGCAGGCTTTCGAAACTGGGAACGTCGTTGCGATGTTCGAGCCAGCTCTCGACCGGCGCCCCACCGTGGCTTTTGCCGGCACGGGCTTTGGCGAGCCCTTGCAGGGCCGATTGTTCCGCCTCCACCTTGGCCGCCGGTCCTTCGCTGAGCAGCAGCAGAACCGATTCGCCTTCCGATGCAACGCCCGCAAAATTGCGGCCCGCCTCTCGCGCGTCGTACAGTCGTGTAACCGAGGGCGTCCAACCCACGCGCAACGCCTCGCGTATCACTTCGACCCCCTGGCCGAGATCCGTGAACGAGTATGCGCAGCCCTTTCGTGCTTCGGGTTTGGGATGAATACGAAACGTCAGTTCCGTAAAAATGCCCAACGTTCCCTCGCTACCCAGGAACAGGTGGCGTAGATCCGGCCCCGTCGCCGATCGAGGCACCGCGGGCAAGCGCACGATACGTCCACCGGCGAGCACGACTTCACAGCCCAGGAGCATGTCCTCGATATTCCCGTACAGGGTCGAATGCTGGCCCGAAGCACGCGTCGCGCACCAGCCGCCGACGGTGGAAAGTTCGATCGATTGTGGAAAATGTCCCATCGTGTAGCCACGCCGCTCGAGCTCGGCTTCGAACGTGGAGCCGCGCATACCGGCCTCCACGGTGACCGTGAGGGAGTTTTCGTTGACCTCTACGATTCGATCCATGGAGCCCATGTCGATGACGATCTGATCACGCCCCGCGAGCACCGCACCGCATACACCGGAGCCGAGACCGAAAGGCACTACCGCGGTCTCGCTCGCCTCCGCCCAAACCAGGACCTCCGAGACTTCCGCCTTGTTTTTGGGCCGAACCACGGCCCCGGCATGCTCTTCGACGCCCATGCGCCGTTCCAACAACGAGCGCATCCAGGTGTCGTGACTCTTCTCGGCTACGGCCGCTTCGTCATCGACCACCGTGAGACCGGGCAGTGCGCGGAGAAGTTCACGAACGACTTCGCCTTGCTTGTTCGTCATGCAGGTACCCCCTGTGCCGACCCTCGGACGGCGGAAAGTTCCGAACCCACGAAACCGCGAAACGACTGAACCTCCCGTTGCTCGCGCTCGGAGTCCCACCCCAGAAGCCGTCCCATACACGCGGCCGCTCGTGGTGCGGCCTTGCACGCGGCAACACCGTCGAACATGGCCACCCGCGACCGGCGTCTCAACAAATCGTCCAGGGTCAAGGCCATTTCGGCTTCCACGGCATGCTCGACCTCGGCAACCGTCAGCTCCTCGAGGCCCGCGATCCCGTCGCCGGAGGAGGGTCGATCGGCGATGCGTCGTGCGATGCTGCCGGCCGCCGCTCCATAGGTCGCCCACAGACGATCCTCCAGAACTCGGTCGGCGAGGTCCGGGGCATCCCGGCGCGCCTGGGTCTGTTCGCGAACGCCGCCTCCCGCCAACGGCCGCTCGGAGGAGTCTCCGCGGTTGCGCGGCGGCCGACCGATCATGCGCGAGACATGGTCGAGCACCCGCTCCGCCATGCACCGATAGGTCGTCAATTTGCCTCCGGCAATCGATACGATAGGCCCGGGACCCTCGAGTATCTCGTCGCGGCGCGAGATCTCCGACGGGGACTTGCCCGCCTGCGCGAGTAGCGGCCGCACCCCCGCCCAGGTACCGACGATGTCGTCGGCGGAAGGAGCGTCGTCGAAGGTGAGCGCCGCCGCTTCGAGGAGATAGTCCGCGTCGGAACTGGAGACGCCCGGCTCTTCGCGCTCGCCGCGGTAGTGGGTGTCGGTGGTACCTAGGTACGCATAGCGGCCTGCGGGGACTACAAACGTAGAGCGACCGTCGGGTGCGCGCAGAACGACGATGTGTTTCACCGGTAGCCGTTCACGTCGAACCACCAAATGGATTCCCCGGGTCAGCTGCAGTAGCCCGTGCTGCTGTTCGGCTGCAAGGCCGCGAACCGATTCCATCCACGGACCGCCGGCGTTCACCAGGCAACGACAGCGCACGGTCAGGTCCTCGCCGCCGACGGAATCGCGTAGCGAAACGCGCAGCCCTTTGGGGTCCGACTCGATCGCCCGCACACAAACGTAGTTGGCCGCCAGCGCCCCTTCGGCGACCGCGGACTGGATGGTTTCGAGCACCAGGCGGGCGTCGTTGGTCAGGTATTCGGTAAAAACAACCGAGCCGCTCAATCGTTCCGCCTTACGCAGTCTAGGCTCGGCTCTACGGCTTTCCTTTTTGCTGAGCACCCGATGGCGGTCGGCGGGATCGCCCGCCAAGCGGTCGAAAGTCCAAAGTCCGGCGGCTACTTTCAGCAGGCCTCCGCGCGACGGCGCCGGAATCATCATCGAAACCGGGCGCGCCAGATGCGGGGCCATCCGATGCAGGCGAGCGCGTTCGCGAGCCGCCTCGCGTACCAACCCGAGGTCACCTTGTTGCAGGTATCTCACGCCGCCGTGGATCAACTTCGAGGACCGACTGCTGGTACCGGAGGCGAAGTCGCCCTTGTCGACCAAAGCCGCCGAGAAGCCCCCAAGTGCAGCCTCGCGCAAGACTCCGGCACCGGTGATCCCCCCGCCTACGACGAGGATGTCCACGACCGATTCGGCCGCGCGTTGCAAGCAGCGGCGGCGGCTCTGCAAATTGAACTCCATGGAAACCCCACACGCCCTCGGCCCCTCGGCCTCGGTCCGGGTTCCTTGTTTGGTCGACAAACCCCGCGAGAGCAAAGAGAGACGCCCGATTACCCCCCATCCGGGGGCGAGAGAAATCTCTTGACAGGGGCAAGAACAGTCTAGTATAAACAATCGAGGTCATAAGTAGATAGTTGTACTTTCTACCTAGCGGGACTCGTTTGGCGCTATGAAACCGGTTGTCGATAAGAACAATTTGTACAAGATCTCCGACCTTGCGCGCGAGACCGGCGTGTCGACGGCGACCATCAAATTTTACATGCGCGAGGGTCTGCTACCCAAACCGACTCTGAAGACGGGCCGCAACATGGCGTACTACGACCGTAGTTTCATCGACCGTATCCGCGTCATCAAAGAGCTGCAGAAAAAGCGTTATCTTCCTCTTGATGTGATCCGCGCGATCATCGATCACGACTCCACGGTGATCAGCCAACGAGAAGTCGACACCTTGCTCTCGGTCGAGGGAACGTTCTACGAAGCTATCAACTATGCACCCGGGAGTGTCCCCGTCTCGCGCGCAGAGGCCGTCGAAAAATTCGGACTCAACCCCGAGGAACTCGACTATTCGATCGAACTCGGCGTAGTCACGCCTGTGATACACGACGGGGTGGAATATTTTGAAGGCGACGACGTCTTGCTCCTCGAGGTCTTCTCCAAACTCGAAGAGGCGGGGTTCAATTCGGAGTTGATCCCTCACGAGGTGACTTTGCCCATCTACGTGGAGGCCATCGATCGTCTCGCCGCTGAGGAGTTGAAACTTTTTACACGGGCCGTCACCGACAAGGTGGGAGAAGACAGAGTGCCCGACATGGCGTTGGCGGGCGTGAAACTGATCGAACAGTTTATCGTTTTGCTCCGGCGTAAGAGGCTGCTCAAAGCGGTGCAAGAGCTTCGACAGGAAACCAAATCGACCGGCACCCACGATTAGGAGGCGGATCAGTCATGGCGAAAGACCTTGTCGCAAAATCATTCGAAAGCATTACGACCACCTACGATGCATCGTTTTTGGCGGATTACGAGCACATGCGCGAGGACCTCGCGCGGCTCTACCAGTTGGCCAAGGACAACCAGTGGGACGGCGCCCACCATCCCGACATCGACTGGTCCACGAAGGTTGACCCGGAAAAACCCTTCTTTCCCGAAGAGCGTGCGGCGATCTACGGCACCAAACACTGGGCCAAGATGACACCCAAAGAGCGCCAGCGGTTCGGTCATGAGTACATGGCGTGGACGCTGTCGCAGTTTCTACACGGCGAGCAGGGGGCTTTGATGGCCACCTGCCAAATCGTCGACGCCGTGCCCAACATCGACGCCAAGCTGTACGGCTCGACCCAAGTGGTTGACGAGGCGCGTCACGTAGAGGTCTACGACCGCTACCTCCACGAAAGCCTGGAGATCGTCTATCCCGTCAACAGCGAACTCAAAACTCTGTTGGACCAGATCCTCACCGACTCGCGCTGGGACATGAAGTACCTGGGAATGCAGATTTTGGTCGAGGGTCTTGCGCTGGCCGCATTCCAGATGATACGCGATACCGTCGAGGAACCGTTGATTCGCGAGATCACCAGGATGGTCATGAAAGACGAAGCCCGGCACGTCGCCTTCGGCGTTTTGAGTTTGAAGGACTATTACAGCCAGCTCAGCGCGTCGGAGATCAGCGAGCGTGTCGAGTTCACCTATGAGGCTTCGCGTCTCATGCGCGACCGACTGCTCGGCCGCGACGTCTATGAAAAACTCGGTATGGACGTCGACGCCTGTATCGAACTCGAGCGTTACGACGAAATGCAACTGGAGTTCCGCCAGATCCTGTTCGCGAAGATCGTTCCCAACGTAAAAAAACTAGGGCTCCTCACGCCGGAGCTGCGCAAAGGCTTCGAAGAACTGGGAGTGCTTCAATACGAGCATCTGCCTTCCTCCGAGGAAGAATTGTACGAGCCCGGCGGCGGGCTTGAAAGCCTGTGCGCAAGCGACGAGGAGACCGGCACGCCTGTCCAAATGGCGAGCTGAAGGTCACACGGCCGACTGATGAAATCCGCCGGAAAGGGGGTACAACCCATGCAGGAATCTCAAACCGATACTCAGCAGACGCAACAAGCGAGAAAATCACGGACCGTATGCGTCGAGGATCCGGCGCTGACAATGGTCGAGCCCGATACCGTCACGCCCTCGCAGTTCTTCGACAAGGGGCTGACCGATTGCAGCCTGGTGCCGGAAAAGCGGCTCATGTTAGCGGTTCTCGAAGATGCGATTGCGTCGTTTCAGCGCAACACCATCCAGGAACAGAAGACGGCCGAGGCCAGTGATGAACTCGACGTCGACGCCTGGCTGGATTCCGATGACCTAAGTTGGCCCTTCTCGTTTGCGTCCATCTGTCAGGCTCTCAACATGGAGCCCGAATATCTGCGCAAGGGGTTGTCCAACTGGCGCGATCGCGCAGCAACGCAGAAAAACGCCGGTCAGGTCTATCGGTTCCCGTTCCGCCGTGTAAACGGACGGCGCCATTCGATCAACGCCAAACGCGAACGCAAGCGTATACGCCATTCGGCCTGACGGTCGCTCAGCGCCCTCTCGGCAGGCCGAGAACACGCTCGGCGATGATCGAACGCTGGATCTCCGAGCTTCCGGCCGCGATCGTGCGCCCGCGCGAGTAGGTAGAGGTGAGGCCAGCGTCCGCCCATGGGCGCAAGCGGATCGCCCGGGGCAAGTACCGAAAACGACCCGAGCATCGCCATTGCGGTCTCCGTCATGCGCTGGAACATTTCGCTCCAGAAGAGCTTTTCCATCGATCCTTCGGGGCCGGGCGGGTCACCCTGTAGTTGTTTCGTGAGGTGCCGTAGCGAGGTCAGTCGCAACGCCTCGCTTTCGATACGCAGCCGCGCCAAACGCTGACGGAAGATCGGATCGTCGGCCGCGCGGGTACCGTCGGGACGGAACTCGCGTGCAAATCCGAGCATATCGTTGAAAGCTACCCGCGACTGAAGCTGACGTTGGAAGGTCAAGGTCGCACGTTCATACATGAGCATCGCAACCGCCATCGTCCAGCCGTCGCCTTGTCGGCCGATGACGTTCGTCTTGGGGACTCGTACGTCCTCGAAGAACACCTCGTTGAACTCGGCGTCGCCGTTCATCTGCATCAACGGCCGCGTTTGCACCCCTGGGCTGTGCATGTCGACGATCAGAAGCGTCAAACCTTTGTGTTTGGCCGCTTTCGGGTCGCTGCGCGCGAGCAGAATGCACAAGTCGGCATACTGCGCGTAGCTCGTCCATACCTTCTGACCGTTCACCACAAACTCATCGCCGTCGAGGGTGGCACTGGTCCGCACCGAGGCCAGGTCGGATCCCGCTCCCGGCTCGGAATACCCCTGGCACCAGATCTCCTCGGCGGTGAGGATGTTCTTCAGATACCTAGCCTTCTGCTCTTCGGTGCCGTGGTCGATGATCAACGGCCCGACCATCGACAAGGCAAGAAGATTGATGAGCTGCGGAGACCCCGCCCGAGCCAGCTCCTCTTGAAAAATGATCTGCTCGATCAATCCGGCGCCTTGGCCGCCGTACTCCGCCGGCCAGTGCAAGCCGCACCAACCGCCGTCGTACAAAAGTTTTTGCCAGCGCTTTCCGGCCTCGACCAAGTCATCGAGCGAACGTGGCTCGCCGGATCCCACCCCGCCCGCGCGGCGCTGCTCGTCGAGCCACGCCACCAAGCGACGGCGGAATTCGATCTGCTCAGGGGTGTAGGAAAAATCCATTGTCCGCGACCCGAAGCGCTACCATAGCCCAACAGCCTTTGCTTGCGAACACCAGGCCGGGGCTGACTCGACACTTGCAACCGGTGCGCCCAATCGATTAAATTCGAAGCCGTCGATGAGCGACCCCGACCCACCTCCGTCCGAAACCCGGTCGAACAATTTTTCCACCCTATCGGTAGTCGCTGCGTGAGCACAACCGCCGCATTGGTGATCGCCGGAGTCTTGATTCTGGTGAACGCGTGTTTTGTAGCCGCCGAGTTCGCGACCGTATCGGTTCGGCGATCGCGGATCGATGGTCTGGCGAGAGCCGGCAACCGACGCGCGAGGGTTCTATGCAAGATCCTCGACGAACTCGACGCCCACCTCTCGGCGGGCCAGATCATGATTACCGCCGCCGGCATCGGCATCGGCTGGCTGGGTGAACCCGCAGTAGCTGGATTGCTCGAACCGGCGTTTACACTTCTGTCGATCGAGGAGGGGGTCCTCCTGCGCTCGGTATCCTTCCTCGTGGCGTTCGCCGCGATCACGTTGGTGACCTTGATCGCCGGTGAAATAGCCCCCAAGTTACTGGGTTTACGGCGAGCGGAAACGGTAGCCCTGTGGATGGCGATTCCCTTGCACACGGTCGAGATTATCGCGAGACCCGCGCCTCGAATCCTGACCGGCGGGGCCTCGATATTGCTCTCGCTTGTCGGCGTCCGCGGCTCAGCCGACGAAGACAGCCTCGATGCCCTCGACCCCGAGGAACTCCGCGCTTTCGTGCGTCAATCCTCGACGTTCGGCCGCCTATCGCTGACCAAGCGCAAGCTAATCGAGAACGCCATCGAGTTCACCGAACATACTGCCAAACAAATTATGGTGGCACGCAACCATATCGATTATCTGAACCTCGACGACAGCCTCGAAGACAATCTGCGGGTCGTCCACAAAGCCGCGCATACTCGCTATCCGTTGTGTCGATCGAGCCTCGACACCGTCGTTGGGATGATCCACATCAAGGATCTGTTCCGTCGTAGCGGACAAGTACGAACGTCAGCCGACCTGCAGACCATCCAGCACGACATGTTGTTCGTGCCGGAGACGCAACCGATCGACGTGTTACAGAGGACCTTCCAGCGCAAGCGTGCACACATGGCAATCGTCGTCGACGAGTACGGGGTTCCCGTGGGGTTGGTGACGCTTGAAGACGTACTCGAAGAACTGGTCGGCGAAATCCGTGACGAGTTTGACGAAGACGAAAAACCCCAAATCGCCAAATCGGCGAAAGGGGTATCGATAGACGGCATGCTTCTCGTCCAAGACCTTGCGCGGGAGCTGGGGATACGGATCGAACCGGGCGAAGACGACACGGTCGGCGGCTTCGTGACCACGGTGCTGGGCAGGATCGCGCGAGTCGGCGACGGGTTCCGTCTAGGCGATTACCAAGGAACGGTAACCGAGATGGAAGGCCGGCGGGTTGCGCGTATCTTGTTGCAGGAGGCGGGAACCGGCACCGGACCCGGCGAGAAAACCCGGCAGGCATCGTAGAGGAGTCCCATCGCCATGGCAGACCTCGTCATCAAACGGCACCCGACTTCGCATAGTTTTTTCTCTCAGAGGCTGCGACTTCACTACGTCGACTACGGTTCCCCGAACAAGCCGCTCATGGTGTTGGTTCACGGAAGTCGCGACCATTGTCGCGCCTGGGACCTGGTCGCCGGTGAACTCGCCCCCTACTACCACGTCATTGCTCCCGACCTACGGGGACACGGCGACAGTGCATGGGCGATCGGAAGTCAATACTCGATGGCCGAATACGTGCTCGATCTGGCGCAACTACTCCGTCACGTCGACGAACGCAGGATGACGTTGCTCGGTCACTCGTTGGGCGGGGCGGTGGTGCTTCAATACTCCGGGCTGTATCCGGAAACCGTCGAGAAAGTCACCGCGATCGAGGGGCTCGGGCCGCCCCCCGGCGTCGATGTCGACGATCCCCCACACCAAAGGCTGCACAATTGGATCTCCGCCATGCAAGCGCTCGCAGCGCGCACGCCACGCCGCTATCCATCCCTCGAAGCCGCGTGCCGTCGTATGCACGAAGCTAACCCCAACTTGTCGCCCGCTCTCGCGGAGCATCTGACCATCCACGGAACCATGCGTATGGAAGACGGCACCTATACTTGGAAGTTCGACAACTATGTCCGGGCTTTCGCCCCCTACGCCTTCGACCGGGAAGGCACCAAGCGGTTATGGCGGCGAATCGACTGTCCGGTTTTTCTCGCCCGCGGCAAGGATAGCTGGTCTCAGAACCCGGTCGACGACGGCCGGGCGGATAACTTCAAGGACTACCGCTACCGCGAATTCGAGCATGCCGGACATTGGTTACACCACGACCGATTCGAGGCATTCATGGCCGAACTCGAGCAATTTCTGGGGATCGACTGAATGCGGGATCCTTCACAAGCAGAGGCGAGCGTATCTCGATTGCTGGCCCATCATTCCTACCGGAGGGGCAGTTTTACGTTGGCGTCCGGAAAGCGCAGCGATTTCTACGTAGACGTCAAACGAACCGTATTCACCGCTCAAGGCGCAGCCGTGGTAGCCCGTCTGCTGCTCGAGCGCTTACGTGCGCACTCGATCGCTTGCGTCGGCGGTATGGCGGTCGGAG
>Ga0114931_10002017_pt1 | contig 25863 bp, 25 predicted proteins | sample 2SBtaG_FD_89579 | JGI IMG/M metagenome (GOLD analysis project Ga0114931, IMG submission 89579) | Deep subsurface microbial communities from Kolumbo volcano to uncover new lineages of life (NeLLi) - 2SBTROV14_V59a metaG | ecosystem: Environmental > Aquatic > Marine > Volcanic | place: Kolumbo... | reverse complement strand
GTGGGAGCAGCCTAGTCGCTCCCGCCCATCTTTAAACTGCTCAGTAGGTGCTGCTGCATTACTCTATATTTATATCCAAAGTTGGGCTCCGCGACATAAGAACATCCTTGTTCAAAAGCCGCGAATAAATAAGTTTATTATCCTAAATCAATAGCTTACAGATAAAATGCGATTTTTGTGGCGAAATTGCTGGTAAATGCTTCGATATTCGCTAAACTTGTCGCTATCTGTCATTACTTGCTCCCTTATCACGCTGATGCGCGTGGGACTGAGCAGAGATTGATTTAAAAATGCAGCTATCTGCGCCGAACATGCAGGTAATTCCGTTGAAATAGACATGATAATGCCTGTGATACAAGCACTCTATAAACAGGTGAAGGGGAAGAAAAATATAATGGCTTCTTGCCCATTCTGCACGTAGGTGAAAGGAGAGAGGAACATAATGGCTTCGTTGTTGGTGATTCACGGACCCAATCTAAATTTACTCGGTGACCGCGAGCCGGAACATTACGGTCTGGATGACCTGGCTGCGATTAACGCACGGCTGGTCACTGCAGCTGAACAAGCCGGTCATTCGCTTGAACACTACCAGTCCAACGCTGAACACGAACTGGTCGACCGTATCCAAAAGGCCCGGCAGGACAAGGTTGGCTATATCATCATTAACCCGGCAGCCTTCACCCATACCAGTGTCGCTTTACGCGATGCACTGGCCGCTGTCGACATCCCGTTCATCGAGGTCCATCTGTCCAATATATATGCACGCGAAGCCTTTCGCCGTGAATCCTATTTCTCCGATATCGCGACGGGCGTCATTTCGGGATTGGGCGCATTCGGTTATGAACTGGCACTGATGGCAGCCATCAATCAACTCGGCAACGTTTGAACTAGAAGCCATCTCAAAATGTCGCGAGCGCAGGGGAGACAAGGCAAAAATGAACGAAAAAGCAGAGTTTACACGCTAGTAAATGAGCATTTTGAGTTCATTTTTAACGCAGTATCAGCAAGCGCAGCAATTTTGAGATAGCTTCTAACGACTGGAAACGAATAATGGATATACGCAAGGTTAAAAAACTGATTGAGCTGCTGGAGGAATCCGGCATTGATGAACTGGAAATTCACGAGGGTGAGGAATCTGTCCGGATTAGTCGTCATGGTTCGACACCGGCGCCTGTCTATTCGCCCCCCGTGCCAATGCAGGCTGCACCAGTACCTGCTTCACCGGCTCCGGCAGCGGAGGAGGAACAAGCCGCCCAACCCGGCGAGAGTGCTGTCCCTGAAGGATTTACGGTCACATAACCCATGGTCGGCACGTTCTATCGCTCACCCTCGCCCGGAGCCAAATCGTTTGTCGAGGTCGGCGATACGGTCAGTGTTGGTGATACTTTGTGCATTATTGAAGCGATGAAAATCCTCAATCAAATCGAGGCCGACAAGTCCGGGGTTATCGTTGCCGTCCTTGTGGAAAACGGTCAACCGGTCGAATATGACGAACCGCTGTTTGTCATTGATTAATTTCTTGTTGTCTTCCCGTAACTAACCTTTACATGTCTGCTGACCATGTTTGAAAAAATCGTCATTGCCAACCGGGGTGAAATTGCACTGCGTATACTGCGTGCTTGCCGGGAGCTGGGTATTAAAACGGTTGCCTTGCACTCCTCGGCTGACCGTGATTTAAAGCATGTGCGCCTGGCCGATGAATCCGTGTGTATCGGACCACCGCCATCCGCTGAAAGCTATCTGAACATTCCGGCTGTCATTGGTGCCTCCGAAGTGACAGACGCCCAGGCCATTCATCCGGGCTACGGTTTTCTGGCTGAGAATGCCGATTTTGCCGAGCGTGTCGAACAAAGCGGGTTTGTGTTCATCGGTCCGCGTGCTGAAACCATTCGCTTGATGGGCGACAAGATATCGGCGATCGAAGCCATGAAAACGGCCGGTGTACCCTGTGTACCGGGTTCAGACGGCCCGTTAACTGACAATGCTGAACAGAATATTAATCTGGCCAAGTCCATTGGCTACCCCGTCATTATTAAAGCCAGCGGAGGTGGGGGTGGTCGCGGCATGCGCGTGGTCCACAGTGAGGCCGCCCTGCTCAATGCGATTTCATTGACACAATCTGAAGCCCGGGTCGCATTTGGTAATGATGTGGTCTACATGGAAAAATTTCTCGAAAATCCCCGGCATGTCGAATTTCAGGTATTGGCCGATGAACACGGCAATGCCATTCATCTGGGTGAACGAGACTGCTCCATGCAACGACGTCACCAGAAAGTCGTTGAAGAAGCACCCGCGCCTGGTCTAACAGAAAAAGAAAGAAAAACCATCGGTGAGCGCTGCGCAGAAGCATGCCGCAAAATCGGTTATCGCGGCGCCGGCACGTTTGAATTTCTTTACGAAAACGACGAATTCTATTTCATTGAAATGAACACACGAGTGCAGGTGGAACATCCTGTCACGGAAATGATCACCGGCATAGATATCGTCAAGGAACAGTTACGCATCGCAGCTGGCGAAATGTTGTGCTGTCGGCAAAAAGATATCGAAATCCGGGGCCACTCAATGGAGTGCCGTATTAATGCCGAAGACCCTGAAAACTTCATGCCGTGCCCCGGCACCATCACCCAGTTCCATGCGCCCGGCGGCCCGGGTGTGCGGGTCGACTCGCATATCTACAATGGCTACAAGGTTCCGCCCAACTACGATTCCATGATCGGCAAAGTCATTGTCCACGGTGATACCCGCGAGTCAGCAATGGCCCGCATGCGTAATGCGCTAAATGAAATCGTGATCGATGGCATCAAAACCAACATTCCCCTGCATCAGGATATATTCAATGATGCCGGCTTCCAGCGGGGTGGTTTGAACATTCATTATCTGGAAAAGAAACTGGGTCTGTAAAGACGGCTTTCTGCCGAAAAACAAATAGACAGGATGTACAAGATTATTGCCCTGCCGGGTTATAGTCAGCTGCAAATTCAATTAATCGTGTAAATCTTGTCTGATTATTTTAAAAAAAATCCGCTTGTTTTGTGATGACCTGGCTTCAACTGACATTCGCAACGACTTCTGACAACGCCGACCTGATCAGCGAGGGTCTGACTGACGCCGGCGCTCAAGCGGTTACTACCCGCAACAATGAACAGGCATTAATCGCCACTCAAGAAAATGCCCGGCGCAATGGCGTCAGTGAACAGATTGAGACCTTCTTCCCCGAGACAATGCCGTCTATTACAGCAGACATGCTTGTTGCCAATATCCTGTCTGAACCGCTGATTAAACTGGTGCCCGTATTTGCCGACACCCTGTCTGCCGATGGACGAATTGTGCTGTCCGGCATTCTGGCAAACCAGGCAGGCGAAATCGTTCGTGCATATGAGTTATGGTTCAACATGAGGCCCGCTGTTTCATCCAATGAATGGGTTCGGCTTGAAGGCATCCGGCTACCGGTAAAACAAACAGATGATGTTTAGAAATCAATAAGATATGATTAAGCTGAAACAGCAACCTGTTATGGATATCTATGTTTGCTCAATGTCCTGAATGCCAGACTGTGTTCAAGGTCACCCCCGCCCAGCTCCAGGTGGCTCGGGGTAAAGTACGCTGTGGCCACTGCCAGCACGTATTCAACGCACTGTTGACTCTCACAGAATCTCCAGCCGAGGCGACGCCGCCGAACCAAACCATCCCTGATCCGGAGCCCCCTGCCAGGGAACATAGTATTTCTGACAACAATGATATTGGTCTGGATTTGGTTAACGAATTTCTCGATACAAATGATGAAGGCCCGGATGAAGCGGTCAAATATGAACAGATCGGAGACGCTAAAATAGAGAGCGACATTCAGTTCGATGCCAATTCTTTTTCTCCCGATAACATAAATCTGGAAGAACATCCGGATACCAGGGACCAGGCGACAGACGCCGCCGAAAATGCTACTGATGAACAACCAGACTCTGATACCGGCCTTGATGCTTATTCCTCCAACGAAGGTGAGATCGAGACGCTACCTGATCCGGAACCAGTCCCGGAGCCCGAATCACCAGTTCATGATGAAATCGTAGAAGAAGCGCCAACAACCGGCGCTACAGAGGAACCACAAATAGATCCCGATGCGTATTTCTCTGATGAAGGTGAAGTCGAGGCACCACCAAAGCCGGAGTCTGAAGAACCGGATGAACCCGGTATTCCCCCCGATCCGGAACCGGAGCCTGAAACATCGGTCACTGATGAGACTGTGGAAGAAGCGTCAACGACTGTCGCGACAGAGGAGCCACAGATAGATCCCGATGCGTATTTCCCTGATGAAGGTGAAGTAGAAGCACCTGTTGATCCGGAAACGGAGCCTGAAACACCGGATGAACTTAAAGCGCCCCCTGAAGATAAACCGGAACCGGAACCTGATGCGCCGGCTGATGATGAACCACTGGCAGAGGCTTCCAGTGATAAAGTAACGACCTCTAGTGATAAGGTGGAAGACAGTAACGAAAGCGAACAAGTGGCTACGCCTGAAACATCACAAGAAAGCGACGAAGCCAGTTCGACTGACGCGGTAGACCCTGATGCTGATGAAACGGATCTCGATATTGATATCGATGAACTGTTGGAAGCGAATGCCCCTGATGCCGATGAAACAGATCTCGATATTGATATCGATGGGCTGTTGGAAGCGAATGCCCCTGATACCAGCACGAGGAAAAGAACAGAGGCTGCCAATGATCAGGATACTACTGATAATAACTCAGTCGATTTATCAGCTGATGGGCCGTCAGAAACTGACGACACCACTACAGACACTGATACGGATGCCAATAAAGCCCCGGCAACAGAGGTTGAAACTGCTGACAAAGATGAGACTACGTCCGAAGCTGAGACAGGTGAAGAAATTGAAATAACTGATGAGATCGCGGTCACTGATGATGCGGCTGACAATGACTCAACAAATACAACCGATGACACTGCAACTGATGAGAATAGCGAAGAAGCTTCAGCTGAAGCGCTGACCGAACCAAAAGAGGGCATAGGTAAAAAACTGGTGGCGCTGCTAGCGCGCATTAGCGAATTCGTGCACTCCGTCTACTGGTCGTTTGAACCAGTATTGTTGTCCACCTTCGTGTTGTTGCTGGTCACCCTGTTCATCGGGCAAGCGACATATTTCTGGCGCAATGACCTTGGCCAGCGCTATCCGGAATTCAGGCCAACACTGGAAAAAATATGCACCCTGATGAACTGTGAACTTGCCTTATATAAAGATGTAAGCCGGATCACATTAATCGATCGAGAAGTCCGCACCCACATGATCAAGTCAAATGCCTTACAGGTGATGGCCACATTCACTAACGAGGCGAAGTATCCACAGCCTTATCCCGTACTGAAGTTGAGTCTGTCCAACCGAAATGGCCAATTAGTAGCACAACGAAAATTCCTCCCATCGGAATATCTTGAACCGACTATCAATGTGGAATCCGGAATGCAACCCAATACGCCTGTCAATGTAAACCTTGAAATTGAGGACCCGGACAGGGGCGCGGTTGGTTTCGCTTTTGATTTCCTCTAACTTGGCGGTACGGTGACGTCTAAAGTTGGTTTTGCTTTTGATTTCCTCTAACTTGGCGGTACGGTGGCGTCTAAAGTTGGTTTTGCTTTTGATTTTCTGTAACTGCCAGTGCTGTTGTTACTCCTGATGGTTATTTGGCACACGGTAAGTACCCACTGTTTGTATCAAATAGCGTAAACCTTGATTTCAGTATGATGTAACATTTCCGCTGTTCATCAGTTGATGTAATTACAATGACTTGAGTGATCTAACGCAGTGCAAGAGGTAACATGCGCACTGGTTCCGGATTTAAGGAACCTCTGATAAATTCCGGGTCGAGTGGATGATGAGGTAACATCTTTCAGGTCAAGGCGCCAATCGCAGGTAATTGCCAGGATTGGCAACGTAGAAATGGGGGATTTTAACCATCAGCAACCGATTCATGAATTAATCAGAGGCTGCTTATCTATTTGTTGTGATCAAGACTTTAACCATGACAAATTTGCGCGTATGATTATCGGTTCCGGATTTTTCATTCATTCGGGTAATTATAATTTTAATAAAGAATACTAAAGAGCTTTTTTAAAGTAACTTTCGTTTCATGCAAATTGGTAATTTCAAACTCGGGAATAATCTGATACTGGCCCCGATGGCCGGCGTCACTGACCGCCCTTTCAGGCAATTATGCCGACGCATGGGTGCCGGCATGGCGGTGTCTGAAATGGTGTCATCCAACTCCCTGTTGTGGGGCAGCAAAAAAACGCTTCGTCGCGCCAACCATGACGGTGAACCTGAACCACGATCAGTGCAGATTGCCGGCGCTGATCCTGACATGATGGCGGAAGCAGCTCGCCATAATGTGGATAACGGTGCCCGGATTATTGACATCAACATGGGCTGTCCGGCAAAAAAAGTGTGTAATGTCATGGCAGGTTCAGCATTGCTGCAGGATGAAAACCGTGTGGCCCGTATTCTGGAATCGGTGGTCAATGCTGTCGATGTGCCGGTAACACTCAAGATACGGACCGGCTGGGACCGCGACCATAAAAACGGCGTGAACATTGCGCACATTGCCGAACAGGCCGGCATACAAGCGCTGGCCATACATGGGCGCACACGCGCCTGCGCCTACAAGGGCGAAGCTGAATATGACACCATTGCCGCAATCAAAACCTCTGTTTCAATCCCCGTTATTGCCAATGGTGATATCACATCCCCGGAAAAAGCACGTTTTGTACTCGACCGCACGGGCGCCGATGCTATTATGATTGGGCGTGCCGCCCAGGGGCGTCCCTGGGTCTTTCGTGAAATCGATCATTTTCTTAAAACCGGGCGACACTTGACTGAGCCATCAACCAGCGAAGTCAGAGACATCATGCTTGGTCATCTTGGCCAGCTGTATGAGTTTTATGGTGAGCACACGGGCATTCGCATGGCGCGCAAACATATTTCCTGGTACAGCAAGGGGCATCCTCATGGTGCTGTCTTCAGAGACAAAATCAACCGGGTAGAATCTGCTGAATTACAGTTGGAAATGACAAAATACTTTTTCGATCAACTCGCAGCAAACCGGGATCTGGCGGCATGAGTAAAAATTCCGCATCAGCACAAGCAATCAAATCTATTGAGCCATCTCATGGCCGTAAGCCGTTTCGCAGTCACGTTAAAACTCTGATGAAAGACTATTTCAACGACCTTAACGGACACAAAGCAGCCAATTTGTATCAAATGGTTCTGGATGAAGTTGAATACCCGTTACTTGAGTCTGTGTTACAACACACGGGTGGCAACCAGACCAAAGCCGCAGAGATTCTCGGCATTAACCGTTCCACTTTACGTAAAAAACTTTCCTTGCACGGCCTCGACTGAGATTATTTACTCTTGTCCTCATCACCATGATTAAACGCGCTTTGATCAGTGTCTCGGACAAAACCGGGATAGTAGAATTTGCACAAAATCTTGCTTCATTCGACATCGAGATTTTATCCACGGGGGGTACCGCTCGCCTGCTGAAAGACAACGGGTTAACTATCACTGAAGTGGCCGACTACACCGGGTTTCCTGAAATGATGGATGGCCGGGTCAAGACACTGCACCCTAAAATACACGGCGGCTTATTAGGTCGGCGCGGTATCGATGATGAGGTGATGTCGCAACATGGCATTGAGCCCATTGACCTCGTCGTGGTCAACCTGTATCCCTTTGAGCAAACCATCGCCAGGTCCGGGTGCCAGATAGAAGACGCTATCGAGAACATCGACATCGGTGGACCAACCATGTTACGGGCTGCTGCCAAAAACCATGCAGCGGTTGCTGTGGTGGTCGATGCAGCGGATTACTCCCCCGTCATTGATGAGATGCGCGAACAAAAGGGTGTATTAAGTGATGCTACCCGCTTTGCGCTTGCAGTAAAAACCTTTGAACACACCGCCCGCTATGATGGCATGATTGCCAACTATCTTGGCAGTATGGGTACCGAAGGCAAACGGGTGCCCTTTCCCCATACCTATAATACCCAGTTCATCAAGAAGCAGGACCTGCGTTATGGCGAAAACCCTCATCAACAAGCTGCATTTTATACTGAAGCTGAACCCGCTGAAGCCTGCATTGCCAGCGCCCGCCAGTGTCAGGGCAAAGCACTTTCCTTTAACAACATCGCTGATACCGATGCTGCGCTTGAATGCGTCAAACAATTCCGCGATGTTCCGGCCTGTGTCATTGTCAAACATGCCAACCCCTGTGGTGTGGCGACAGGAACATCTCAACTGGACGCCTACGGCCGTGCCTACGCCACGGACCCGACATCAGCCTTTGGCGGTATCATTGCTTTCAATCAACCGCTCGACGCATCCACAGCCAGGTCCATCATTGATCGTCAGTTTGTTGAAGTGATTATCGCGCCGGCGATCGATAAAGATGCGCTTGGTGTCCTGGCTGAAAAGAAAAATGTACGCGCACTTGCCTGTGGTCAATGGGAAGCATCACGCCCCCCCGGATATGATTACAAGCGGGTCGGTGGCGGCCTCCTGGTGCAAGACCGTGACCTGGGTATGATTAGCGAAAATGACCTCAACATCGTTACTCAACGATCGCCGACTAGACAGGAAATGCAGGATATGTTGTTCGCCTGGAAAGTGGCCAGATTCGTCAAGTCCAATGCGATTGTTTATTGCAAGGATCAAATGACCATCGGTGTCGGTGCTGGTCAAATGAGTCGTGTCTACAGTGCGCGCATCGCTGCCATCAAGGCCGCCGATGCCAAACTGGAAGTTAAAGGATCTGTCATGGCCTCTGATGCTTTTTTCCCATTTCGTGACGGGCTCGATCAGGCAGGCGAAGTCGGTATCACCGCTGTTATCCAGCCCGGTGGTTCCATGCGTGATGAGGAAGTCATCGCAGCTGCCAATGAACATAACATTGCCATGGTGTTCACCGGCATGCGTCACTTTAGACATTAATATCAACCACGGGGAACACGGTGCGAAAAAAGATCTTTTTCATTTCTTGATGATCAACCACGGGGAATACGGTGCGAAAAAAGATCTTTTTCATTTCTTGATGATCAACCACGGGGAACACGGGGATTCAAAAGACTTTTTTGTCTTGGAAACTACAACCTTGATGTTATTGGCAAATTCAGTTGTAAATCCAGTCATGAAATAGATTAGAAGTTCCCCGTGTGCCCCGTGCACCCCGTGGTTCAATCGTTATGAGGTGTTGCAGATGAAGGTGATGATCGTTGGTGGTGGTGGGCGTGAGCATGCACTGGCATGGAAAGTCGCCCAATCGCCAAACGTTGACCAGGTGTTTGTGGCACCGGGCAATGCCGGTACTGCACTTGAGTCAGGCATTGAAAATGTGCCGATTACGGACAGCGATACAGAACCATTAATAGCGTTTGCACAAGGTAATGACGTCGGTCTGACTATCATTGGTCCGGAAGCACCGCTGGTTGCCGGTATTGTCGATGCCTTTGAGGCCGCCGGACTTAAATGTTTTGGGCCGCACCAGGCAGCCGCTCAACTGGAAGGCTCCAAAACCTTCACCAAGGAATTTCTGGCGCGGCATTCCATTCCTACCGCGGCCTACGCCTCATTTATCGATATCGATAAAGCAGTTGCCTATATCAAGAAGGTCGGCCCACCGATCGTTATCAAAGCTGATGGGCTGGCCGCTGGTAAAGGCGTTGTCCTGGCCGCGGATGAGGACACGGCCATCCAGGCAGTCCATGACATGCTCGCAGCCAACGCGTTTGGTGATGCCGGTCATCGGGTAGTAATCGAAGAATGGCTACAAGGTGAGGAAGCCAGCTTCATCGTTATGGTCGACGGACAACACAGTCTGCCGTTGGCAACCTCACAAGACCACAAGGCCCGTGATAATGGCGATACCGGCCCTAACACGGGTGGCATGGGCGCCTACTCACCAGCGCCTGTGGTCACCCCGGAATTGCATGACCGCATAATGCGGGAAGTGATCACGCCCACTGTTGAGGGCATGGCTGCTGAAGGTATGCCCTACACCGGCTTTCTCTATGCCGGCTTGATGATCGCTGCCGACGGTACGCCTAATGTGCTTGAGTACAATTGCCGGTTTGGCGACCCGGAAACCCAGCCCATTATGATGCGACTACAGTCCGATCTTGTTGCGCTGTGCGAAGCGGCTCTGGGGGGGGCGTTGGACAACGTATCCGCCCAGTGGGATGCCAGGCCATCACTGGGCGTGGTCATGGCTGCCGGTGGTTATCCTGGCAGCGTCCGTAAAGGTGATGTTATCAGTCTGCCGTCGAAAGTAGCTGATGGCTGCAAAGTGTTCCATGCGGGGACCACCGAGCAGAACGGCGACATTGTTACAGCAGGTGGACGCGTCTTGTGTGCTTGTGCGCTGGGCACCACTATCAGCGACGCTCAGGCAAAGGCCTATAAACTGGTCGATCAAATCACATGGCAGGACGTTTACTACCGAACAGACATTGGTTATCGTGCCATCGCCCGTGAATAATGCCAGACGGTTTAACCCGTCCGCATCTGTTGCTGCGTATGTGCTCGTTTTTATATTTCTGCAAGCGTGCTCTTTCGGCGAGGCACGGGTATCGAATGCTGATAACGCCGGCGAAAATCCAGAGACTGCCGCTTATAACAAAGGCCTGCTATGGAAAATTACAAATGATGACAACGAACCAGGCTATCTATTTGGCACCATGCACAGCGAAGACAAACGTGTTTTGTCTTTGCCACCAGCGGCCAAAACAGCCTTTGAAAATGCTGATAGCCTCACATTGGAAATCTTTCCTGACGTTTCCGCTTCAGTCACTGCCTCAGAATATATCTACTATAAGGATGGTCGCACACTTGAACAGGTGATTGGGAAATCTCTGTTCAAAAGGACAGTGCTGGCACTGAGAAAGTATGAAATTCCTGCAACGAAAATTGTAACCATGAAACCCTGGATGGTATTTGGCATTCTGAGTCTGCCAAAACCGGAAACAGGTATTTTTCTGGATCGATTGCTTTATCAGAAAGCCAGAAAAAATAATAAACAACTCTACAGTCTTGAATCGGTATCAGAACAACTGACTCTGTTCGATACGATGCCCGAGAAAGATCAAATAATATTACTCAAGTACGCAGTTAACAACATTGATCATCTGGAAACATGGATAGAGGAAATGACAAAGGCCTACCTGGCGGGAGACCTGCAACAACTACAATCCATCGGTATCCAGTACTTACCAGAGGAAGATGAAGTCGCATCGGCGTTCAATGAGCGTCTTATTGACAGACGTAATATCACCATGGTGGAACGGATGCTGCCAAGACTGAATGCAGGCAATGCATTTATAGCAATCGGCGCCTTGCATTTACCGGGAAAGCACGGAGTATTGAAACTACTTGAACAAAAAGGTTACCAGCTTGACCGTGTTGGCCGTTGAACCAGATGATTCAGATAAACAGACATTCAGGCATCAGACGTATTGCCTGAGAGTGCCTTGTCCATCTCCTTGAGCAACTTGTCCACTTCGATAGGTTTTGACAAAAACAGGTAACTGCCGTCTTCATTATCGACGACCATTTCCTGTTCCTTGGAGATCATGCTGGTCAGGAAAATAATGGGGATATTTCGGGTCAGGATATTCTCTGAGAGTCGATGCGCTGCCATGCCACCACCCATTTCCGGCATGATCACATCGAGCAGGATCAGATCAGGTGTTTGTTCCTTCGCTATTTCAATACATTCCATGCCACTACCCGCCTGCAAAACTTCATATCCTTCGCGGGTCAGGAATTCCTTGAGCAGGGCCTGGACTGCGTTATCGTCATCCGTTACCAGGACCTTTATTTTGCGGTCTCCATTAGCAGGCATCTTGTTATAGTATCTCCATGTGTCCCTTTAACAAACTCATTATGATATTCAGAGTATAACCCCGCTGGCACAATAAAAATATCATATATTCCGGCAATATGACTATATAAATTGATTCTATCTCTACTTTTATTCAATCCCGGTGACTACCAGCAATACGTTGATCATCAAAACCGGAAAATTATTCAACCCGGAGCAATCAGGAGGCTTCTAGTATTCACGTACCAGACGAATGCCAAGATTATCTAATTGAGTGTCCGGTTTGAACTTGCTTCTATGGCGAATACGCAGATTATCGGAAGGACTATCAAAGGCACCGCCGCGTGCAACCCGTAATTCACAACCTGCTTCTTCCCATGCCTGATTGTTTGAAGGCGCGCCATTATAATCTTCATGGTAACAATCACGAATCCATTCATTTACGTTACCAGACATGTCATATAAACCATAAGTGTTCGGTTTGAATGTGCCGACCGGTGCAGTACTTTTTTGGTCCCATTCACTACCACAACCATAACAGGCGGCGCGGTTCGACCCCAACTCCTGGCCCCACCAGAAAGCAGTGTCAGCACCGACAGCAGTGGCGTATTCCCATTCAGCTTCGCTTGGCAGTCGGTATTTCTGCCCTGTCTGCTTTGATAGCCAGTCAGCATAGTCGACTGCGTCCTGCCAATTGATATTGGTCATCGGTTGGCTGTCGTTAGTGCCAAGCGGTTTGTCCGGGTTTTTATTGGTGGCCTGCAGAAATTTCCTGTACTCACCAATGGTGACTTCATACTTGCTAATCGCAAACCTGCTAATACGAACTTTATGCCGTGGTCTTTCATCAAAATTAGTTGATACATCCGGACTACCCATTTCGAAAGGGCCAGCCGGAATCACTACCATCACCGGGCCACGCCCGCCCATTGCCAGGGTGTCGCTAAAAGTGCGTATACGAACCGGGATTCGGGCTGTTCGTTTTGGCTCGGTTCTGAGTGCAATTTTCGGCTGTTCTTCCTTGGCTGCTTTCTCAACATCATTACTTGTTTTTGGTGTGGCCTGTTCCTTTTCAGGACTTGCTGAATTTTTCTCTTCCTGTTTTTCTTTTTCAATGAGTTCGCCTTGCGTTGACGCTTCCTGCGCCTGGATGTTCTTTTGACTTACTTTGGATCCGGAAGTGTCTTTCTTTGTCGATGATTTCTGTTCAATCGGTTTGACCTCGGCAGCTTGCTTGCTAACTTTCGCGTCAGCTGGTTTGGTTGTTAGCGTCTCCTTATTCGCCGCGCTATCTGGCCTGGTTGCCGGTTTTTTCTTTTTCACCAATATGGATTTTTTGGCAGGTTTTTTATCACCAATCGCCTTTAGCGTGGTTGGCGGTTCGGTTGTTGATGCTTCGGGTGAGGTAGTTGCTCTCTCATCAGGTAACGATGATTCATCACTTGAGAACAGAATGATGGAGATAATGGCAATGAGTACAACAAATACACCCGCAATGATACCGGCCCCTCTTTTCTTGTTGCCCGACAGCCAGGAAAAAACAGCTTTGGTCCCTGTGTGTTGTACTGAGGTGGTGTCTTTGTCAAATGATTGACTGACAGAGTCTTTTCCAAAGGCATAGCTTTCTGAAACTACCTCTGAAATACTTTCCGTGATTGACTGATTGGACTCAACTGCCCTGGCAATAACATCTACCGCTGAAATTTCATTTGAATTACCGGGGGTGAAATTGTCAGGAACCTCCACATAATGCCCTTTTCCTTCGGGTCGCTTATAGTTGCCCACCTCTGGTTGAATCTCGGGAATCTCTAATATCGGGATAGAGGCTTCTTCGGCCGCCTCATTCGCCGGAATTGATTTCTGTTTCTTTCCAGCTTCGGCTTCAACTTGATTTACTTTTCGTTGGCCTGCTTCAGCATCCTCATTTAATCTGTCAATGTGCTGCTGTGATTTAATTTTTGCTTGCTCGGTTTCATGTTGTAACCTTACGGTTTCAGCCTCAGCCCTTTTACGGGCTTCATCGGCTTCTGCTTTCAGTCGCTGGGCTTCAACTTCTGCTTTTTGGCGTTCGGCTTTGGCTTCTTGTTTGAATTTTTCGACTTCCTTTAACGCCTCGTTCCGCATTTTTTCAGCTTCTTTCTTGAGGCGCGTGGCTTCCAATTCTGCCTCTTTGCGTGTGGCCTCAACTTCAGCCATCAGGCGGGCAGTTTCCATCTCAGAACGTGCGCGGGCCTGTTCTGCATCAGCAACCATACGCAGAGTTTCATCTGCTTCAAAACGTGCGGCCTTGGCTTCCGTCTCCAGTCTTGCTACGTCTTCAATGCTGCCCTTGTCCTTCTCGGCTTTGATCCGGGCCGCTTCAGCAGATAGTCGTGCAGCTTCCTCCTCTGCCTGACGCCGGGCCTTTTCAGCTTCGGCTTTCAACTGCGCCGCCTCTTCCCGGGTCTTGTGCTGGGCAGCCTCGGTTTCAGCCTTGAGTCTGTTTGCTTCAGCCAATGTCTCCAATCGCGCTTTCTCAGCATCTGACTTCTGGCGGGCAGCGGCAGCTTCTGCAGCAATTCTTTTTGTTTCAGCTTCGGTTAACTTACGATTCTCCTCTTCCGCCTTAAAACGGGCGGCTTCGGCTTCGGCCTTGAGTTTTGCTACTTCTTCTTCCGCTTTGAGCCTGGCGCTTTCCTGGGCTGCTTCCAGTTTCAATGCTTCGGCCTGGGCATTAAGTTTTGCTGATTCAGCCTCAGCCAGTAACCGGTCACGTTCTTGTTCTGCCTTTTGTTTGGCCGCTTCCACCTCGGCAACGATTTTACTGGCTTGCTTCTTGACTTGTTTTCTCGCTTCAATTTCTGCTTTTTCTTGCATGGCCTGAGCATCGGCAATTAATCTGGCCGCTGCTTCTTCTGCCTCCTTTTTGACCAGCTCAGCTTCATCATGTAAACGTTTTGCTTCCTGTGCAGCCTGGTGTTTGGCCCGCTCCCGCTCTGCGTCGAGTTTTAGCTTTTCTTGATCCATTTTATTTCTGATGGCCTCCGCTTCCCGCTTAAAGCGTTCAGCTTCTTCCAGCGCTTTCTTTTGCGCTTTATCCTGCTCTGATTTAAGCTGCGTTGCCTCCTTGTCAGAACTCTTTTTCAGGGTCTCCTGCCTGGCCTTCAGTTTTTTTATTTCCGTTTCTACTCGTTTCCTGGCTTCCTTTTCCTCGTTCCTTATTTTGGCAATTTCAACTTCTGCCGTTTTTTTTGCGGCTTTTGCCTGTTCTCGTAATTTTTTGGTTTCAGCTTCAGCAGCACCGCGCTTGTGAGCCTCTTCCTCGGCTTTGCGGATGGCGTTTTTCTGCTCGGCACGTAACCGGGCAACTTCTGCTTCAGCCTCCTGGCGCTTTTTCATCTCTTCCCTGGCGCGTTTCAGAATCGCTTCCTTCTCGGTCTGGGGTTTATCCTGTGAGGCAGCGCCAGTCGCGACTCCGGCTTTTGGCGCACTTTGTTTACTGGCTACTTTTTTCGCGTTGATATCAACGATTTCAACAGCTTTATCGGGTTTGATTACCGCTTCTTCTACAGCCTGTTTTGGTGATTCCTGTTTTAGAGGTTCAGGCGAAGTAAAAATATCTGAATTTTCAGGATCGTAACCACCACTGAGGACAACGGCCTCAAACCCGTGTTGGCTTAGCAGAAATGCAGCAATCGAACTACGGCGACTATTGTCACAATACATAATGTACTTATTGTTCGATTTTAATGATTTGACCTTTTTCCGTATCACCGACAAAGGCATATTCTTGCTACCTTTAATGTGGAATTTTTTATATTCATTAGGCAGTCTGACATCAAGCCAAACGGCACCTTCTTTGGCCAATGCGGTTGCCTCATCAAATGAGACCCAGTACAGCAAAGTATCCTTCATCAATTCATCGAACTTGTCCTTCGATAACCGCATTAATTCACCGTCGGTCAACATAGTGACGGTTGCATTTCGTTTCGTATTTGAAATCAGCGATTCTTCACCAAAACCATCGCCTGAACTCAGTTCTGCCAGCGTAACATCTTCTCTTTTGTCGTCTGATTTACGTGTGACCGAACAACGTCCCTGTCTGATGATGTAGTAATAACGTCCTTCATCACCTTGCCGGATAATGACATCACCTTCCTTGACGGATTGTGGCTCAAGATGCATGAAGAGTGACTGGATGTTGGCCGCTGACAAGTTGGCGAATGCCTTGGAGGTAAGCACCTGCGTCATCCAGTCGCTTTCATCGCCATCAATGATTTCATTGACTTGATAAACATCGGCAACAGGAGGTCGATCAGAGGCGATCAAAACATCGAGCAAAGCGGTGTCTAATCGTATAAACGAGATATTGGATTTTGCGGTTGCACTCAACTGTCGGGGTATATGATGAGCAAGCGGATACCGGGCTTGCTCAGTACCACCCTCTATCGTGTCAACTTTCGAGTTGTTTTCTTTAAGCGTGACCTGGCCGGATAACAGGTACACGGATTTATTATCGGTATCACCTTGCTCGAACAACACCTTGCCTGACGATAACTCTTCAATCGTGATCTTTGATAGCAGGTCTTCAAAATTGTCCGGCGTCAGAGTGTTCAGCGGCACCAGCGTCCGCAATGCGGAGCGCTCATCCAGTGGCCTCACTGCATTTTTCTTCATGCCGCTTGTCCTTTGTTCCGGATCTCCCGGTGCCTTGTGTAAGTATATTTACTCAAAATCCTGGGTCCTGTTTACCAAATACTCTGCTTTGTGAATGCTATTTATCATAACCGGTAAGTGCTTTTTTAACTCAGGCCGGAGCATTATGCTTACCCATGCATATGCATGCTCACATCGCTTACGTCCCCTGGGCCATTATTATAATTTCATGATAAGTTATTGTAATTAATGAATAATTACGTGTCTCTCGGTTATGCAACAGCCAATCACACACTCAAAAAGCATGCGTTTTTTGAAGGCCAATAAGCCACCCCTGTGCGCATCAATATCCTTAAATATTAATAATAACAAATAGTTGGGGAATTTTCCTCATGTGCCCAGCCTCATATTTAAAGATAACACACCTATCGGAAAAGGCACTGTCCAAACAATGACTCCGTCCGCATAAAACAGAGATTTTCTCTCAATCTTTTCAACAGTCTGCCGTCTACTGGGGGAAGTCCCTGGTTTGCTCAATGTAGGACAATGCTTACCTGTATATGAGTATATTCCTGATTGCGCATATCACTGAACTCTGGACAATCATTCTGTCATTTTCTCTAACATTTGCACAAAGGTGCACGCATGAAAACAGTCCATTACACGCTCGCCATTTTGCTACTGACCATCACCCTGGATGCGTCGGCTCAAGCTAACTATTCTGCAGTCGAGACCGTAAGGATCACCGCGAACCACATGATGTCGGCCATCAGTACAGAGCGTGAGACCCTTGGCAAGGACACAGCCCGCCTCCATGCACTGGTCGAAAAAATACTCATTCCCCATGTCGATTTTGAGCGTATGTCCCGCTGGGTGCTCGGCAAACACTGGCGTCGGGCCAATAATGCACAACGCCAGAAATTCACCCATGAATTCAAAATGCTTTTGATAAGGACATACGCCACTGCCATGTTAGAATTTTCGCGGGAAGAGATTGACTTCCTGCCAGTCAGGGGTGGCAACAAAGCAAGTGAAGTAGTGGTCCGGACTGAAGTTCGTCGCAGTACCCAACCGCCAATTCCGATTAACTACAGCATGCATCTGAAAGACGGGCAGTGGAAAACCTACGACGTCACTATCGACGGAATCAGTCTTGTTTCCAATTACCGCTCTTCTTTCGCCAGCGAGTTACGGCGAGTCAACCTTAACCAATTAATTGCTACACTGGCTATACGCAACCAGAAAGCAGCAAATTAACAAACGCTTGTCAACCCTGTTTCTATTCTGTAGAGGTCGAATATTTCGTTCTTGAGTCATTATACTCTGTGAATAGAGGGCTAAACGCAATTTTTTATTGCTTTTCCCGTCCGCTTATGTGATAAATTACGGTCAATCACGGTTGTTAAGGCGGCGTTGAAAAATTTAAAATTTGAACGCCACTCTCGTATCACACCATGGCTTAAGCCGCCACCAGATGAAGAAGACATCTTCATCCGATGGCTAATAATAATTTGACAAATAATTAAGCAAATATCAGGAGTAACAAATGGCAGCGAAGAAACCCGCAACAAAATCCGAGGTTTTCACATTTATTGCTGAAGAAACCGGTCTCACTAAAAAAGATGTCGGTTCTGTGTTTGAAGCACTTTCGGCAGTCATCCAGAAAAATCTTAAAAAGAATGGCCCTGGCGTTTTCACAATTCCGGGACTGGCAAAAATCAAGGTTGTTCGTAAACCTGCTACCAAGGCCCGCAAGGGAACGAATCCTTTCACCGGTGAAGAAATGATGTTCAAGGCAAAACCGGCGCGTAATGTTGTCAAAATCCTTGCACTGAAAGCACTCAAAGATATGGTTTGAATCAAACCTCTTTCATAAAAAACGGGCCATAAGGCCCGTTTTTTATGCCTGAATTAACAGCCATATTCAAGGGTACTTCTATAAATTAGTCATAGTGCTTTCTGGGTAGGCGAAAAGGATGAGAAAGCGGGCGACTGCAGTGCCAGGGCAATTTATAGATGTGCCCTAAATCATATCAGCGACACGATGCTTGGCCTTGATAAAATCCTTATGGGAAACATAGAGCAAATCTGCAATCTTTCTTACCAGATGTTCTTCATGGTGATCCAGCTGATTATCTGCAAAGGCAACCTGCCATAACATCTCGACAATTCGAGCCTTCTCTTCCTGTGAGAAATTATTGTTGATAAGTTGTGTAAAATCATACAAACAGGTTGCCTGCTTCATTTCCTCTTCGGCCATGGTAACGAGTTCATGGCATTCTTTTTCCGTAAGTTTAAATGTAGTGATCAGGGCATCAACAACGGCATTCATCTCCTCTTCCTTGATATCATCATCAGCATGCACCATTTCAATCAGCAAAGCCGCCGATGCCAAACGTAATGCATGTTCCTGATCTACCTGTCCTTTGCCTGCGGAACCGGTCATAATCCGTGTATTAAAAAACTGTTTTATTGAATCAAGCACAACTATTTATGAATAATCCTGTTGGCCAGGTTGTAGTATTTAATCATAATGCGATTTCTTTATTCAATCCATTGAAGGTAGAAAAATAACATGACGACAACTGTCACTCTTCAGCCAAGTGGTCACACTTTTCCGACAGAGCAGAATGAATCCATTCTGGATGCTGCCTTACAGGCCGGACTGCACCTTGATTACCGGTGCAGTAACGGGACGTGTGGACAATGCAAAGGCCGCTTGATCTCTGGTGAGGTACAAAAGCTCTCTTTTCACGACTATATTCTCAGCGAAGCCGAAAAAACAAAGGGTTATACCTTGTTATGCAGTTATGCCGCTAGCACGGATGTTGTAATTGAGGCCAATGAAGCCAGCAGTGTTGGAGATATACCGATTCAGGAAGTGCAGGCAAAGGTCAGGCGCATTGAGAAGTTGAACAATAACATTATCAACCTTCATATCAGAACACCACGCTCGCGGTCACTTCGGTTTATGGCGGGTCAGGAAGTATCACTTCGCATCGCTGATCTCCGCGCCAGGATGGTCTCCATCGCCAGCTGCCCATGTGACAGTATGAATCTTCAATTTCATTTCAAGCGTGAACCCGATGATGCATTTATTGAGTATGTTTTTAACCAGCTCAGTTTATCTGATGAGGTCATCATTAAAGGGCCTTATGGAAACTTTACGCTGGATGAAGACAGTTCGCGACCGCTTGTATTTATCTCACGTGACCTCGGGATAGCCCCGGTAAAAAGCCTGATTGAGCATGCGCTCTCGCTCAATGACGATCGAATCATTCATCTTTACTGGTTATCTTCATCAGAACAAGGGCATTACATCAATAATTATTTTCGGTCACTTGCTGATGCGCTGGAAAATTTTTTCTATCGCCCGTTAACGGTCAATAACGACCAGCCCGAAACCGGCCAGATATCCGCTATGATAACCAACGAATTATCGTCACTGGAAAACCAGGATTTCTATTTGTGTGCTCGTGAGATATGCCTGACAGAATTCAAAGACTACCTGACAACAGCGGGTGTGCCATTAAGGCAAATTCATGAGAGAGTGTTAGAGGAAAACAGCGAGTAACTATGTCTTAACGTAGTCTTATAGCTGACGTTGGTTCAGACCTGGCTCGAGGGTTCCTTATCCTTGGGCAGGTCAATACAATCCTGAGGCAAAGGCAAGCCTGCATACTTGCATCCCTGGCTGGATGGGCCTTCCTCAAACAGTTTATACAGATATTCCTTATTGCCTTTGTCCGCACCATATTCCTTGGCAAGCGTCTTGATCAGCAATCTAACATTCGGCGTCTTGCTATATTCCTCATAATGCTTACGTAAAAAATTGATCACTTCCCAATGACCCTCGGTTAGCTCAATATCATCCCTGCGCGCCAAAAGCCGTGCGATATCCTCGTTCCATTCATCCCGGTTAATGAGAAAACCGTTCTGATCGGTCTCGATTTCGATGTCTTCAAACAAATACTTGGTGATATCTGACATAGATCGTGCTCCTGAAATCAATCCTTATTACAAACGCTGTTTCTTATTTAGAAGCCATCTCAGAATGTCGCGAGTGAGACAAGGCAAAAATGAACGAAAAAGCGAGGTTCACATGGCGTAAATGAGTATCTTATGTTCATTTTTAACGCCGTATCAGCAGGCGCAACAATTTTGGGACAGCTTCTAATAATCATAGGCGCTAATCAAGCACTCGTCCAAGTTATAGTCAGTATGGAGCGATTCAAGGTCATAGTGTCTCCGGGATCGTCTTTCATCAAATAGATGATTTATTCGCCATGCCGTGCAGGAAAGTAACAACAAGATATCCACAAATTCTAAGTTAATCTATTGAAACATGAGCTAACTATATTGATTAACCTCGTAATAAGAATATTGTCAAATACTGAATTAACCCAGTATTGTCATGCCCATAAATCATTCCGATTAGCACTTATCGCCAACTCTTGCTCTAATATGTGCCAGACAGAACCCATTACTTACAAAAGGAGCGCCTAATGTCGGTATCCCTCATACCTACGATCGGTTGCAAATACAAAGATGTACACGGGACCATATTTGAAGTAATAGGAATGGGCACCAAAGGAATTGTCATTGAGTTCATTGATGGCCAATCCAGACTGGTTGACCTGGCCACTTTTCAGCAGAATCCGGTAGAACTGACCCAGATACAGGATAAGCCATCAAGCTATGCTGCTGACAGTAACAGCGACCCAACAGAGCAGACAGTCGCTACGTCCTGATACTCAACCTGACCGGAAAGGAATTTCCTTTTTAAAAAGAATTAGTTTTATCGTTTCTGTTTCAGCAGTGGTTAGTTAGCATAGTCTGGATTATAGTTTTTCTTCCCATTCTTCCAACGGCGATGCTATCCCACGAGCGGTCGTAGCCAGCCGTCTTGCTTCCTGTTTGTCCCTGGCAAATACCATACGATAGATGTCGGTATCGCCTTCCTGTTGCTGCTTGCGACGTTCTGTAACATCGACTTTGGCGGGTTTGTACTTATCAAAAGTCTCAAGCAGGGTAAACTGCTTGGCAGGCGTAATCACGTAGACAAAATAAGGCATCATTCTTCCCGGTACATTAAATCAGCGTGCTGTGTATTATAGCGGCGTGCCTCTTGAGGGTTCAATGCGGTCATATGCCAGTAGCAATGGCCTAACTCAGGCTGACAAACTGTCAAGCAATGGAAGCCATTGTTCCCCATTGCCAATTCCCCGGCGGACATGTCGCTTGCGCTGATGCAACCCGTCTTCCGTGTACATACGCACGAGCCGTACTCATGATATAAACGAAAAGGAACAATAGACAGTGAGCAACACGGACTAGTCGCCAATCGGAATTATGCTGAATTCCTGCACGGGCCCCAGATCACCAAACACCTCGGCAAGCTTACGAAAATTTGTTGTGTCTTCTGTGCGTACAGTCATCTGGTACTGAAATACGCTGCCTTCTTCCAGCAGATGATAACTCGGATTCACTGCGCTGATATGATGATCCCTGATGATTGAACAAAGTGTATCTTCACTCATGACATCCTTCTGCAAAAACTGAACGGTCAGTTTGGCATAATGCAGTGATGGCATGATTTTCTCTATCCAGCTGAATATTGTAAGCGTACCCAGGGTCAAAACACTGGCAACAATCGCGGTGAAATAAAAGCCCATGCCAATAACAATGCCGATGGAGGCCGTCATCCAGATTGAAGCGGCCGTTGTCAATCCACGGATGGTCAGCGACTCCTTCATAATGACACCAGCACCGAGAAAGCCAATGCCGGTCATAATTCCCTGTGCCATTCGTGTCGGGTCGACGCGGACAGTACTCATATACTCGGCTGGCACCAGCGCCCACTGGTACACCATTAGCAACATAAGCGTGCTTGAGGCCGTACATACCAGCGTGTGTGTACGAAAACCCGCTGGCCGACCATGATAGGCACGCTCCAGCCCGATGGTGCCACCAACGATGACAGCGGATACAAGCCTGAGAATGATGGTACTGTATTCAATATCCATTTCTGATGCGGTTTCGGAAATATTGTTTCACGTTGGATCCCTGTTAATGAGTGTAGCATCTCATTGTTGCGGATAATTGCCAGACTTAACACAAGGGCAAATATTTTGTCTTATAATAGATAATAGATGCTATCTCAAAATGTCTCGAGGACAGGTGAGGCAAGTCAAAATGAATGGAAAGCGGGGGTTTACACGCAATATCAGCAAGCGCGGCTCTTTTGAGATGGCTTCTCTTGTTATGAATAGAAGTAGCTTGCCTGCTCTGCTCACTATCCTTGTATCGTTACTGGCTGCTTGTAGCGCTCACCAGTTGTCGCATGTCATCGCCAGCAAGGATCCAAAGGCCGCCGCCAAAGCCATCCTTGAGCAAAAAAAATATGCCTACAAACATAATCCCCTGACGCTGGTACAGGATGTAAAACGGTCACGCTACCAGTTCAACCAGCTGGTTGCCCTGTTCAGTGGTAACATCAACAAATCATGGGGCAAGAAAGAAGTCATACTGCCGTCCCGGCATCAATACGTCAAATATACCCAGAACTACAAAAGCCGGGCTATTGTGAATTTTGACAGCGGTATTATCACGGTCGAGACACTTGACAAAAAAGCGCCTACGACGAGCCTGAAAAACGCCATTGTGACGACATTACTCACACCGGATGATCCCCGCAGTGTCGATCTGTATTCAGCCAAAACGATCAAACTGACAGGGAAACCCTATCTGTATACTCTGGTCGTTGACCATCGTGGTAAAGCCGTTGGCTCACCTTCTCAAGCAGGGGCCTATGCCAACTATCTGCTTTCAAATAAACGCTATCAGAGAATTACGAAACCGCCTGGCAAACGAAAACGCGTTAACTATGTCAAGTTCAGAATGGTCAGCGATCACAGTCATCGTCAGTCCCAACGTTATGCGCCCTATATCAAGCAATATTCAAGACATTTCGGTATCAGTAGAAGTCTGGTCTACGCCACCATTAAAACAGAAAGTAATTTCAACCCGTTTGCGGTAAGTCGTGCACCTGCTTACGGTCTGATGCAGCTGGTACCCACAAGTGGTGGTCGCGATGCCTACAGGAAAGTGAAAGGGAAAAACGGTATCCCTTCCCGCCAGTACTTGTTTAACGCAAGAAACAACATCGAACTGGGCACAGCCTATATGCACATCATTAATTATGAATATCTTGGCGGGATCCGGGACCCGGTGTCCCGGGAATATTGTGCGATTGCTGCTTATAACACGGGCAGCGGCAATGTGCTAAGAGCTTTTAATCATGATCGGCGTGAGGCTGTTCATATCATTAATCGGCTGTCACCGTCTGCCGTGTACAAGCGCCTGCGGTCTCATCTGGCACATGCCGAGGCACGTCGATATCTGATAAAGGTGATTAACGCGCGGAAGGCGTTTATCAATATTTGAAGTCGCGCAAGAAAATATTGTTAAAGCCCGTTAACCTTTATCAATATTTTAAATTGGACAGGAAGTACTGTTAAAACCCGTTATCCTCTGCATACGACGGGGAGGGAATATGGGCATGGACAATAAGATCCAGACAATACCATGAGGCGATATTGATCAACTGCGTTTGACCGTCGCGGTATTCAAGAAGCACTGAGACAGGACCAACCTTGTCGTAGACAACCATCATCACCTTGATGAGTTTGCCTGTGCGATTGACATACCATGAACCTGGCGAAGGTACCAATAACTGGCTCATAACCGTTTACCCCCATACTTTATGTACCATCTGAAAGCATTGTGGTACTTTTTTTACTGCCCCTCTAATACCCTCTGGATGATCCCGGAGGTACTCTCTAATTGTGTAATTATTTTGACAACCGACTAACATAAACAGTTCAGCTGTTACTTATATTATAGGGGATCAGAAAAGGGATTTCCTGACCAAATTATTATTCAAGTTATTGTATTTATTGAATATTATATTTGGCAACCGGGGGACAGCTACCGCTGGAGGGTGGCCCTCCAGAGAATTGCCTGTTTTATTAGGCTGTAATCAGGCGACTAGCGTGTGCCTGAACGCTTTTCCTCATGCCAGATCACATCAAGGTCCAGATAACGCCATGCGTTATAATCAACATTCAAACGCATGCCATCAAGAAACTCGATCATGATCGTGGAAATACGGTCATTACTAAAGAGCAACATTCTGACTTTCATCAGTTTACCGGTCTTGTTCACATACCATGAACCGACGATCGGTTTGTGTTGCTGTTTACGCGCTTCCCCTACCTGTTGCTGATTCATCTTTCCTCCAGTTGTTGCTTTTTTACTTATCCATTACTGACTACAGTTCTGGAATTCAGTCATCCCTGTTGTTTTTATTAGTTCCATTAAATACGTAAAGTTCTTTTATCCGCATTTACTTTCTGCACAATTAAGGCAGGTCAAACAACCATCCATCTGAATAGCCGCCCTGGTATTGCAATGAGTACATAACTGCGCACCCTCGGGAAAATCAGGGGTGCTATTACTGTCGTTTGTCTTTTTTTGAGCCGCTTCAAACTGGGTCCGCTTCTCTGCCAGGATCGCCTTTTGGTTCTCATCAAGATCATCGTCCTTTAACAAACCGATCATGCGCATGTGGCATTCGATGGCATCACCGAGCTCTGCCACCAGTGAGGGCATGTACTTGCCACCTTTCTTGAAATAACCACCGCGTGGATCAAACACAGAGCGCAATTCCTCTACCAGGAAAGTCACATCGCCACCTTTTCTGAACACAGCGGAGATAATGCGGGTCAACGCCACAATCCACTGAAAGTGGTCCATGTTTTTGGAATTGATAAATATCTCGAAAGGACGGCGCAACTCATGTTCAGTGCCAGCATTGAGAATGACATCGTTAATAGTCACATACAAAGCATGTTCGGATAACGGTGTCTTGACCTTGTAAGTCGAACCCAGCAACATTTCCGGACGTTCAAGTTTTTCATGCATCTGGATAACATTGGATTTTGTATCCTGCTTGATCTCCGCGACAGGACCGGCGTCGACAGCCTCCTCCTTAACACCATCTTGCATCTTGTCCTCTTCCTTGACGACGTTATATTTCACAATCTTCTTTTCAAGCTTTATCGCCATTCACCTTAACCCCTTTCCTGTTTCCTGTTTCCTGTCTCCTGTCTCCTGTTCCCTGTTCCCTGTTTCCTGTTTCCTGTTTCCTGTTTCCTGTTTCCTGTTTCCTGTTCCCTGTTTCCTGTTTCCTGTTCCCTGTTCCCTGTTCCCTGTTCCCTGTTCCCTGTTCCCTGTTCCCTGTTCCCTGTTCCCTGTTCCCTGTTCCCTGTTCCCTGTTCCCTGTTCCC
>Ga0114931_10002016_pt1 | contig 25866 bp, 14 predicted proteins | sample 2SBtaG_FD_89579 | JGI IMG/M metagenome (GOLD analysis project Ga0114931, IMG submission 89579) | Deep subsurface microbial communities from Kolumbo volcano to uncover new lineages of life (NeLLi) - 2SBTROV14_V59a metaG | ecosystem: Environmental > Aquatic > Marine > Volcanic | place: Kolumbo... | reverse complement strand
CGACGAACCAGGAAGCCAACGACAGCGGCATGGGCATGAACACCCCGCCGAACCGGGGCGGCACGGGCATGGGCACACCGCCGCACCAGGGCGCCATGGGCATGAACACACCGCCGAACCAGGGCGGCATGGGCATGAACACACCGCCGAACCAGGGCGGCATGGGCATGGGAATGAACGCCGGCAATCGCAGCGCGAACATGGGCATGTCCAATCCCAACGTCGCCAGCAAGGACAAGAAGAAGAAGAAAAAGAAATTCTGGGGCGCAGCCGCCAAAGTCATCGGCGCCGGCGCCATCGGCGGAATCAAGGCGCTGGCGGACTAGGACTAGGACTAGACTAGTGCTTCGAACCGGAGCTCCGTTCCGGGATCGGAGCACTGAAAACAACAATCGTTACTCTCCGAATGCACAGTTCGCCGTGCCCGGGGTTCTTGCCTGGCCCTCACCTGAGAGCGGGCGGGTGAACAACCCGGATCGAACTTCGGGCGTGAGGTACTAGCCCGGATTATTCGCGGGGGTGTTCGATGATCGGCGAAGGCATTGGTTTCACAGTCGAATCGGCGATCGCAGTGAATACCGGGTGTATTTGCAAGACCGGCGATATCGGCTGTGGGGCCAAGGACCTGGTGATGGCGGACGTCCCTCGTGAATGATCCGGGCTAGCTGCCTTTGGGGACGCTGGGGTTGTAGGCGGCCGGTTTCTTCTTTGGCGGGGGCCTGGTAGTCGTGGTGTGTTTCGTCGCGGGCTTTGGCTGGTGCTTGTGAGATGGCGTGCCCTGCCTGGTGAGCGAAACCAGGCCGGAGCCGTCTGGTTTGATGAAGGGGATGGCACCGGCGCCATTGGCAAAGCCAAACTCGTCGGGGTCCAGGCCATCGACCGGTTCACCGAGCACTGCCGTGGACGTACGGGGGGACAAACCGTACCGGTCACCGAAGCGGCGACCGTTAGTGATGCCAGCGCGCTCGGCGCCGACATCCTCAAGCTCGAAGGCGTGCTGTCCGGGCCGCAACTCAAGCACATCTTCACCGCCGAGGTGTTTGACGAGCTTCGAGCCGACAACCGCGTGGACATATTCCTCGACTACGTAGCGACCTGCCACCCGTTGCTCCACGCCCATGAGGGTTACGAGATCTGGTCGTTCCTGGCTCTGTCTGACATCGCCGTTCCGAGCACGTACAATGACATCGTGGGTGTCCGGAACTACCATCGGTTCGAGGGCGAAGCACTGGACGCAATGCGAACCAATCAGGCGGGGAACGTGGCCAACAAACCGATGACCCTGATCTTGCATTCGGCCTTTGACTGGAACGGCCCGAGTCTGGTTTCGGCGATGCGCCAGATCGCGAACGACCAGGGCCGCGACAACCTGAGCGTGCTCGGCGGCAACGGATCATTTGGCATGGTTGGACTCAGCCAACCCGACGGCGACCTCGATATTGTGGCCGATGGGGCGGACGTGGACCACGACGGCACTCCCGACCGCACGCTCGACCCGGAGCTGACCAACCGGACAAGTTCGTCTACGTCGAGCGTGGCCGCGAACCCGGCGGTTGTATGTCCGCGGTGGCCGACTGCTGGGCACACGACCAGACACGCGCGCTCACCGTGGTCCGGGCGCGACTTGCCGCGCCCAAGGGCGACGAATGGGCCGAGCGGGTCATCCAGTGCTTCTATGCGCTCGTCAATACGACCTACGCCAATAGCGGCGCCGACATCGCGCGCCTGGCGCGCGACATCGACGGCTTCAAAGAGCTCGGCGACAGTGGCGCCGCCGCGGTGTGGCGGATCTGGCGCTTCACCAAGGACTGGGCCTTCGTCCACTCCAAGCTGTCCACGCACGCTACCTGGACCGCAAACGCGTTCGTACCCACCGTGTTCTTCCAGGCCTGGATGTGGCATGAGCCGAGCAAGCAAGCTGACTTCTTAACCGCGCTCGGCGCGATGACCTGCCGCGCGGCGCAACCCTATGTCGTCGTCGATCGAGTGAGACACTGGTGGACGCAGCTGGTGCCCACCGCCGCCGCGTCCACGCCCAATGCAGGACGACTGCGCCTCGCCCTGTTGGACATTGTGGCCAAGAAAAAACAGGCCCACCCTGCCAGCAAAGCATTCCTCAGCAGCCTGGTGACCAACGGCGCATTTACCGTGGGTGTGGATGGCCCGCTCGACGGGCTCAGCAATGCCGACGCGGTGTTGCAGATTCTCGGGATACAGCAACAAGCCAGCAACACCGACGCCAACGTCGACATGGACCAGGAAGGCCACAACGAGTCCCGAGTCCAATCGATGTCCCGCCACGGCGTGGTAACGGCCAGTCGGCTGTATGTTCGTGCGCGGCCGACGACCCACGGCCGGCCGCTGGACCGACTGCTGGCGCGCGGAGAGCGCGTCTACATCATGGGGCAAACCGGCCACTGGTACCTGCTCGACCTCGACGGCCAGCGCGGCTACTCCTACAAACGCTACATTCGCCTCGACTGATGCGCATGCCACATCCGACCAGATTGTTCTTTGTTTGCGCGCTGCACCTGTTCGCCTGCTCGTCCAAGGGGCAAGAAACCAGCGCCAAGGACCCGCCGCACGTGAGGCCGCCGACGCACTCAAAAAGGGCAACCGTGAAACGCTACATCCAACAGCCACCCGTCAACCGCGCAAAGCTCTCGCCGAAGGGCGAAGCGATCCAGGGTCTCCCACAATTCCTCGCCAGCGCGCCCGATGGACAGACCTGGGCGGCAGCTAGCGTGGCCTGGATTGATGTGTACAGCCGGAGCAAGAAGCTTGCTGCCCACGATGTAAGCACCCACGCCGCCAGCTCGATTACGTTCTCTCCGGATGGCAAGCTGCTCTTGCTGGGCCTCGGAGTATTCGACATCGCCCACGGCGACTGGCGAGCTCACCCGTCGTGGCCCAACCTGGCCGCCTGGCTCAAGGGTCGCGCCCCGACGCCGCCGACCTTGACGTACGTCAACGCCCAGTACAGCGCAGACCAGTCCCTGGTGGTCGTGGCGGCGACCGGGCAAACGCGCGACCGCCGGCACTCCATCTCGCCCAAAACAGGCGATGTGGACTGGCTCGTCACCATCGACGGTCGAACGCACCAACCGGAGCGCCTGCTGTGGCACGGCCGGGGCCGGAACAAACACATTGCCATCAGCGATGACTACATCGCCGCCGGGGGCCGCGGCCTGCGGGTGTTTTCACGAAAAGGCGACCACACGTTCGACCTGACGGGGCAGCTGCGCGCGGTCATTGCGGTCGCCTGGAGCCCTCACGGCGAGCTCCTCGCTGCCCTGGGCCAGCAGAACATCGTCGCGGTGTGGAAAGCCGGTAGCTGGGACAAGCCAATCGCCCGCTGGTCCCTCGCGGCCGACTACGGCAGCGCCCTGGCCTTTCATCCGACGCGCCCCGTGTTGTTCACCGGCGAAAACGACGGCCACCTGCGCGCGTGGGCGCTGGACGCAGCGCGGCTAAAGGCGCCAACGCAAATCCTCGATCACAAGCTGCCCGGGGCGATCAGGCCACTGCTGGTCTCGACCAAGGGAGACGAGGTCATCCTCACGACCACGGCACCGCCCGGGCTGATTCATCGCTTCGCGCTCGTGCTTTCGCCGTAAGGTGGACATCTTGACCATGAGTCAATCAGACACCGAGGAGACTATGGCATTTGATGGCCCGAGTCCGTTCGACGGAGATCCGGTCTTTCACTATCTGGACTGCGTGTCAAACGCTATAGTCCGCCGATGCGACTCTCAGCGTCATCCCGGTGGAGGCTCCTGCCCATCCTCTGCGCCACCCTGGCCACCATCACCGCCTGCAGCAAAGGCGACAAATCCGACAAACCAGCGGACAAATCCGCCGCCACCAAACCCGCAGACAAGCCCGCCGCCAAGCAGCCAGCCCGCGATGACACAACCAGCGAGGGCCGCGTTGCCACGCTGACCGCCTTTCGTGACCGCGTCTGCAAGTGCACCGATGAAGCCTGCGCCAACAAGGCCAACATCGAGCTTCGCACCTGGCTCGGCGGCGTGCGCGGCTACAAGATGGACAACAAGGTCGTGAAGCAGGTCCGCAAGTTGATCCGCGACTTCCAGCGCTGCCAGAAAAAACTCACGGGCAAGATGCTCAGACCGGACGGCACGCCCGGCGACACAACAACAAAAACCACGGACACCAAGATGCCCGCCGGCTACGACGACAAAGTCAAAGCGTACATGACCGACGCCGCGAAAGCGGTGACCGGCGCAAAAGGTGACTGCGGCGCCATGGCCAAGGCAATGGCAAACGTCATCACCGCACACGGGGCAACCATCAAGATGATCCGCGAACAACAGGCCAACCCGGCCGTGAAAACGTGGACCGCACAGCAAACCGCGCTGAACGAGCAGGGCAAGAACCTGGGCCGGGCCCTGGGCAAATGCGCCACCACGCCGCAGATGCGCGCGGTGCTCAACCGCCTGCGCGGCGTCAAAAGGTAGCCCCGCCATGCGCTGCGCACTGCAAGAGCGCCGAACAGGTTACGTACGCTCGCCAAACTCGGGCGCAGAGCCCCCAACAGCCCCGACGGTGGCGCATTCCTGCGTCGCTCATCAGTCGCTGGGCCCCACCCAACTCCTTGTTCGCTCCTTGTCCTGCTTGCATCTCCACGATTTTGCTTTGCGGTGCAACCTGTTCGGCGCTCTAGCGCTGACCCTCGCGCTCGTCACCGCGTGCGGCAACAGCAGGGACTCCCCAAACAATACCAGAGCCAACCCCGCCATCGATGCGGCCGCAGCTCCGCGCACGCGCCGCCACAAAGGCCCCCGCTTCGACCCCGCGTACGGAGCCCGCTTCGCCGACGTGCTCAAAAAACTCGGTGACGCGGTGACCGCCAGCAAAGGCACCTGCGCCGCCATCGCCGACGCCACCGGCCCCATCATCACCGGGCACCCCAAGCTCTTCGCCATGCTGCGCGACAGCGACGCCCCCGCCGCCCGGCGCTGGCGCAACGAACACAAACAGGCCATCGACGCCTTCCGCAGCGCCATGCGCCCGATGGTCCGCTGCGCCAAACACCCTCGCGTCCGCGCGCTACTCGGCGCGATGAAAGACGGAACCCAACCGCCGGGCAAGGTTACGACTCTCCCGCCGGCGAACTGACAGGCCGTCTAGCCGCGCCTCGACGCCGAAACCGGGAGCTCAGCGTTTGTAGGTGACCCGAACACCGCGCGCGCGCAGCCTTTGCAACAGCCGTTCGGTTGGACCATGCGTAGGGCCACGCCCACCGAGTATCTCCAGGTGCCGCAGCGCCCGCATTCGTAGCAACGGGGCAAAGAAGCCCAATGGGACCCGTGCCACGAGGTCATCCGAAATCTGAGCGTGCGTATTGTCCGATCGCCGACGAGCGGTTTCAAGGTTTTCGTGGGGCCGATCCTGAGCGAGCGCAATCGGCGCAGTTTTCGTACGAACGACAGCTCAACCTCACCAACGAGACGCAACGTCTCCAATCGTCGCAGCCGGGCGAGGGTCGGAGCGTAACCGGGCCTGACCTCGATATCCAACGATCTCAGGTTGCGGAGCTTCGCGAGCGGTTTGATATCGAATGCCCTGCGGTTCCAGTTCGTGATCCGCAGCTGCCTCAGTTGCCGCAATCGCGACAGTGGTGCGAGATTTGCGAGCTTTCGGACGCGGAGGAGGGTGAGGTCTCGCAGCTTCCGAAGCCGGCCAAGCGGCGTGAGATCGGTAATGGACTGCGCATTCTCGATATAGAGCGATCGGAGCTGGACCAGAACATATCCACCTTCAGGCATCGCAGCTCTGGCAAGCTGCCCCGTCAGTCGGTAATTGCCGATGGTCGTGCCGAGCACCGTGGCTGAGTGTAACCCCAGCACAATCAGCCAAGCGACAGTGCGACCGCGCGGGAGCGGCGGAAAGTGCGCGGTACGGCCGAAAACGCCTGTTATTTCGCGCTACTCCCGGGGGGAGCCTGACCCGCGCAGCACCTGATGCACCAGGTTGGCACCGTAGTGATACGGAATGTCGCCGGGATGACTCGCGTCCCACAGCACAAAATGCGCGCGCGCCCCGGTCATCAACATGCCGATGTCGTTGCGGCCCATCGCACGAGCCGCATGGCGGGTGACGCCGAGCCAGGCCTCCTCGACCGTCATGCCGTAATGAGTCGTGGCGAGCCACATCTGAATCGGCAGCGTTTCACAGTGGCTGGTGCCGGGATTCAGGTCGGTGGCCACGGCCATGCGCACGCCGGCGGCGCGCAACGCTTCGACCGGCGGCGTGTCCAGGCGCAGCTGAACGCAGGCGCCGGGCAGCATCACGGCGACCACGTCGTTGGCCGCCACCGCGGCGATGGCCGCGGGTGAAATGTTCTCGACGTGATCCACCGACAGCCCGCCCAGCTCGGCCACGAGCTCGGCCGCGCCGAGGTCGGCGAACTGGCCGACGTGGGCGCGCAGGTCCAGGCCTGCGGCGCTGCCGGCTTCCAGAATGCGCCGGGTCTCGGCCAGGGTGAACGCCCCCTGGTCGCAGTACACGTCCACGGCGGTGGCCAGACGGCGCTCGGCGGCCGCCGGGATCATGTGCCTGACCACCAGGTCTACATAGCCGCCACGGTCGTCTTTGTACTCGGCCGGAATGATGTGTGCGCCCAGCAGCGTCGGCTGCAAATCCACCGGGTGCAGCGCGTCCACGGCCAGCGCCACCTGCAGCAGGCGCAGCTCGCCGTCGGCAGTCAGGTCGTACCCGCTCTTGGCCTCGCTGGTGGTGGTTCCGGCCGCCAGCGCCCGGTCCATGCGTGCGGCGGTGAGCGCGATGTGCTCGTCGAGGCTGGCCCCGCGGGTGGGCTGCACGGTGGCGTTGATGCCGCCGCCCGCGGCCGCAATCTTTAGATAGTCGGCGCCGGCGGCGCGTAGAGCGAACTCGTTGCCGCGGTCACCGGCAAACAGCGGGTGCGAATGACAGTCCACCAACCCGGGGCTGAGCATGCGACCAGCCGCGTCGATGCGCCGGGCCCCGGCCAACGACAACGCCCCGGGTGAATACTGGTCCCGGGGGCCGAGCCAGGCAATGCGACCGTTGCTGCACGCGACTACAGCGTCGGGGATGAAGCCCAGCGGGTCCGCCTCACCGCCGACGCAGGTCAGCGCCAGGCCGATGTTTTCGATCAACAGGTCGATGTCCGCGTCGTCGTGGTCCAGCACCGCCGCGGCGGCGATGACCTCGGTGTCGCCGTCGGTATAGCTCACCTGGAGGTCGCCGGTCGCCGTCACAGCCGCGGTGGCAAACCGCCGGGCGTCTACGCCCGCGCTGCCCAACACATCCGCCAGATCTTTGCGTCGCACCAGCGTGCGTGCGCCGCCGGCTTCCACCACCAGCGCGGTGCCCTGGCGGATGACATCTACCTGGTCGATCGCAGCCATGGCGCTAGTCTTCGCGCAGCCGCGGCACGACCACGCCGTGCTGTTTGGCGAACTCGATGGCTTCGGGGTAGCCGGCGTCCGCATGGCGAATCACGCCAGTGCCCGGATCCGTGGTCAGCACCCGCTCCAAACAGCGCGCCGCCCGGTCGGTGCCGTCGGCCACCACCACCATGCCGGCGTGCAGCGAGTAGCCGATACCGACACCGCCGCCGTGGTGAAACGACACCCAGGTGGCGCCGGCCGCCGTGTTCACCATGAGGTTGAGCAGAGGCCAATCGGCGATGGCATCCGAGCCGTCGCGCATGGCTTCGGTCTCGCGGTTGGGCGACGCCACCGAACCGCTGTCGAGGTGGTCGCGGCCGATGACGATGGGCGCTTTGACCTTGCCCGTGCGCACCAGCTCGTTGAAGCGCAGTCCGACCCGATGGCGCTGGCCGTAGCCCAGCCAGCAGATGCGCGCGGGCAGGCCCTGAAACGCGACCCGTTCCTGGGCCATGTGAATCCACTTGCGCAGGGCGGGGTCGTCCGGGACCTCGGCCAGCACCGCCTCGTCGGTGGCGCGAATGTCGGCCGGATCGCCCGACAGCGCGACCCAGCGGAACGGTCCTTTGCCCTCGCAAAACAGCGGCCGGATATATGCCGGCACGAATCCGGGATAGCCGAACGCGCCTTCCAGACCGCCCAGCTCCGCCTGGCCGCGCAGGTTGTTGCCGTAGTCGAACACATGGGCGCCGGCGGCTTTCATCGCCAGCATCGCTTCGACCTGGGCGACCATGCTGGCGCGGGCGCGGCGGATGTACTCGTCCGGGTCGCTGGCGCGCAACGCGGCCGCCGCGTCCACATCCAGCCCCGTGGGGATGTAGCCGTTGAGCGGATCGTGGGCGGACGTTTGATCGGTAACCAGGTCCGGCGTGATCTTGCGCGACACCAGCTCGGCGTACACGTCGGCGGCGTTGGCAATCACGGCGATCGACCGCGCCGTACCTTCTTTGCAGCACTCGTCTACCCGCGCCAGCGCGGTGTCCAGGTCCGGCGCAATCTCGTCCAGGTAGCGGGTGTCCAGGCGGCGGCGCGCTCGCGCCTCGTCGACCTCCACGCCCAAAAACACACCGTTGGCCATGGTTACGGCCAGAGGCTGGGCCCCACCCATACCACCGAGGCCGCCCGACAACAAAAACTTGCCGCGCAGGTCGGCATCGGCGCCGTAGTGCGTGCGCGCCGCTGCGACGAACGTCTCGTAGGTGCCCTGCAAGATGCCCTGGGTGCCGATGTAGATCCACGAGCCCGCGGTCATCTGGCCGTACATGATCAGGCCGGCCGCCTCGAGCTTGCGGAAGTGGTCCAGGGTCGCCCAGTGCGGCACCAGGTTGGAGTTGGCGATGAGCACGCGCGGCGCCTCTTCGTGGGTGCGGAACACGCCGACGGCGCGACCGCTCTGCACCAGCAGCGTCTGGTCGGCTTCGAGGTTTTGCAGCTCGCGCACGATGACGTGAAAGTCGTCCCAGCTGCGCGCCGCGCGACCGGTGCCACCGTAGACCACCAGGTCTTCGGGCCGCTCGGCCACCTCGGGGTCCAGGTTGTTCATCAACATGCGCATGGCGGCTTCTTGCGGCCAGCCTTTGCAGCGCAGCTCGCTGCCGCGGGGGGCTCGGATGGTCGGGGCGTCTTTGCTCATTGCGGGCTCCTTCGTTAGCGGATGGAGTCGACCAGGGCGCCGCTGTCGATCAGCTGGCGCACGGCCTGGATGTCTGGGTAGATCGGCCGGTCGGACATCATCGGCTCGACCACGTCGCGAATGCACGCGTGAGCCGCCGACAGCTTGGCGTTGGGTTTCAGGGGCGCGCGCAGATCGATGGCCTGCGCCGCGCACAAAAGCTCGACCGCCAGCACTGTACGCACGTGGTCGTGAATGCTGCGCAGCTTCAGCGCCGCCAGCGCGCCCATGGACACATGATCTTCGCGTCCGGCCGACGACGGGATCGAGTCCACCGACGCCGGATGGGCGAGCACTTTGTTCTCGGACACCAGCGACGCCGCGGTGACCTGGGCCATCATGAACCCGGAGTTGAGCCCGCTATCGGGGGCCAGAAACGCCGGCAGGCCGCTGTTGAGCGCCGGGTTGACCATCTGCTCGATTCGCCGCTCGCTGATGTTGGCCAGCTCGGCCACGGCGATCGCCGCGGCGTCCAGGGCGATGGCCACGGGCTGGCCGTGAAAGTTGCCGCCGCTGATCAACTCGCCGCCGAACGGCGCATCCTCGTCGGCGAACACCAGCGGGTTGTCCGTAGACGCGTTGGCCTCGCGCTCCAGCACTTCGCGGGTGTAGCCGAGCATGTCGGCGCTGGCGCCGTGCACCTGGGGCATGCAGCGCAGCGAGTACGGATCCTGCACCTTGCCGCAGTCCTTGTGGGAGCGGGCGATCTCGCTGTCGTCGAGCAGCTCGCGCAACAGGGCCGCCACTTTGGCCTGACCAGGTTGCGCCCGCGCCGCGACCACACGCTCGTCGAACGCGTGCACCGTGCCCTTGAGCGCTTCGAGGCTCATGGCGCCCGCAATGGCGGCGACGGTGCAGGTGGCTTCGGCGTCCAGCACGGTCAAAGCGCCAACCGCGGTCATGTGCTGGGTGCCGTTGAGCAACGTCAGACCTTCTTTGGCGGCCAGCTGCAGCGGCTGAACTCCCGCTTTGGCCAGGGCGTCGGCCGCGGGCATGACATTCCCCTCGTACTCGACGGTACCTTCGCCAATCAGCGCCAGGGCCAGATGCGCCAGCGGCGCCAGGTCGCCCGAAGCGCCCACCGAGCCGCGCTCCGGGATCACCGGGTGGACCCGCGCGGTCAAAAGCGAGCACAGCTTGTGGCACACCTCGGGGCGCGAGCCGCTGATGCCCCGCGCCAACACCGCCGCGCGCAGCAGCATCATCGCGCGCACCTCGGCGGTGGCCAGCGGATTGCCGACGCCGACCGCGTGGGACCGCACCAGGTTCTGCTGCAGCTGGACGATTTGCGCCGACGAAATCCGCACCTCGGCCAACGCGCCGAAGCCGGTGTTGACGCCGTAGACCGCCGGCGCCTCGTCACCACCGCTGACAATGGCTTCGATGACCGCGCGGGAGCGCTTCATGGCCTCGTCGGCGCGGCTGCTGACTTCCACCGGCGCAAACTTGCGCGCAACCGCGGCGATTTTTTCCAGATTGAGCAGCTCGCCCAGGATGACTGACTTGGTCACTGGTGACATGTAGATCGCCAGCTGCTGGTTTACAAGGTTTACAGCTGAATCACTTTCTTTTTTGTCAACGATTCCGGGCGTGACAAGCGGCTGCGCTTGCCGTTTGATGGATCTCATGGCGCGAGAGATACAGCGAGTAGTCGTCCTCGGGGCCAACGGCGCGATGGGCGCCGGCAGCGGTGAAGTGTTCGCCGCCGCCGGCATTCACACCACCTTTCTCGCCAGAACCCGGGACAAAGCAGAACAGGGCAGGGCGCGGGCCGAAAAACTGGCCAAAGCCACAGCCATCGCAAAGCTCATCGACGTGGGCACCTACGACGCGGACTTCGACGCCGCCGTAGGCGAAGCGGACCTGGTGTTCGAGGCGGTGGCCGAGGACATGGAGCTCAAAAAGCAGTACATGGCACGCATCGACAAGGTGCGCCAGCCCGGCTCGGTGGTCGCCACCGTGTCGTCGGGCCTGTCCATCGCGGGCATCGTCGCCGATTGCTCCGAGGATCTGCGCAAACACTTTTTGGGCCTGCACCTGTTCAACCCGCCGAACGTGATCGTCGGCTGTGAGCTGGTGCCCCACGCCGGCACCGACCCCGACGTGATCGCGGCCACAGACGAGCTTTTGCGCGCACGCCTGGGCCGCCAGGTGGTGCGCACGGCCGACACCCCGGCGTTCGCCGGCAACCGGGTCGGCTTCAAGCTGCTCAACGAGGTCGCTCAGCTCGCCGAAGAGTACGGCGTGGGCTACATCGACGCGTTGATCGGTCCGCACACCGGCCGGGCCATGTCGCCGCTGGTCACCATCGACTTCGTCGGCTGGGACGTGCACAAGGCGATCGTGGACAACCTGTACGCCAACACCGCCGACGAAGCCCATGATTGTTTGAAGCTGCCGGCGTACATGGACGAGCTGATCAGCGCCGGCCACCTGGGCAACAAGACGCCGGACAAAGGCGGCTTTTTCTGCGGCGGCTCGGTGCTCAACCCGAGCACACGGGGCTACGCGGTGGCCGAAACGCCCGTGCCCGAGCTGGCGCAAAAGATGAGAGCGGCCCACCGGATCGGCCGCTACAACGACGCCATCGAGCTGATGGTGGAGACCGCCTCGCCCGACGCCGCGCTCATGCGCAAGGTCGTGCTGGGCTACGTCAGCTACGCGCTCGGCCGCGTCGGCGAGGTGGTCGAACGCGCCGCCGATGTGGACCGGATCATGGCGTTTGGCTTCAACTGGGCGCCCGCCGGCCTGCTCGCCGACATGATCGGGCCGCGGCGCTGCGTTGCACTTTTGGACAAGACCAACCTGGCCGTGCCGCCGGTGCTCACCGAGGCGGCCGAAAAGGGCGAGCGCCTGTGGGACGAGCCCGACGTGGACGCGGGCCGGTTCTTTTTTGGCTCATAGGCGGCAAGGGGACAGCACATGACGAAACCGATCTACATCCTCGGCGGCTTTCAGACTGACTTTGCGCGCAACTGGAGCAAAGAGGGCAAACACATCACCGCGATGATGCGCGAAGCGGTGCGCGGCGCCATGCAGCGCACCCAGGTCGAACCTGCCGACATCGACGTCGGCCACGTCGGCAACTTCGCCGCCGAGCTGTACACCATGCAGGGGCACCTGGGCGCATTCTTGCTCGAGGCCGACCCGGGCCTGTCCGGGCTGCCGACGGCGCGTCACGAGGCCGCATGCGCCTCGGGCTCCATCGCGCTTTTGGCCGCGTCGGCCGAGATTGAGGCCGGCCGCTACGACTGCGCTCTGGTGCTGGGCGTGGAGCAAATGAAGACCGTGTCAGCGGCCATTGGCGGCGAGTATCTGGGCACAGCCGCCTGGTACGAACGCGAGGCCAAAGGCGTCGAGTTTCCGTTCCCCAAGCTGTTCGGCAAGCTCGGTGACGAATACGACCGGCGCTACGGCCTCAAAGACGAGCACCTGGCGCGGATCTCGGCGATCAACTACGCCAACGCCAAGCGCAACCAGCGCGCCCAGACCCGCACCTGGTACATGAGCGAAGACCACGCCAGTTGCGAGAGCAAGTACAACCAGGTCATCGGCGGTCGCATCAAGGTCACCGACTGCTCCCAGGTCACCGATGGCGCCGTCGCCGTGTTCCTGGCCTCCGAGACGTTCGCCAAAACCTGGGCCAAGCGCACGGGCAAGCGGCTGGAGGACGTGGCGCGGCTTCGAGGTTGGGGCCACCGCACCGCGCCGATCGCGTTCGCCGACAAGATCGCCGAGAGCGCCGACCAACCATATGTGCTGCCCCACACCCGGCGGGCCATCACCGACGCCCTGCAGCGCGCCGGCATTACTGACGTGTGGCAGCTCGACGGCATCGAGACCCACGACTGCTTCACCACGTCGGAGTACATGGCGATTGACCACTTCGGCTTGACCGAGCCGGGCGCGTCGTGGCGGGCCATCGAAGACGGGGTGATCGACTTCGGCGGGAAGCTGCCGATCAATCCCAGCGGGGGGCTGATCGGCGCGGGCCACCCGGTCGGCGCCACGGGGGTCCGCCAGTTGCTGGACGCAGCCCGGCAGGTGACCGATTCTGCTGGTTCCTACCAGGTCGAGGGGGCGCGCAAGTTCGCCACCCTGAACATCGGCGGCAGCGGCACGACCAGCTGCGTGTTCGTGGTCGGCCGAGACTGAGCCGAGATTGTTGTCTGGGCGAGGTCGACAACGGCCCGTCCACGTTGACACTGTCCGGGTAATGTGTTGTCGTTCTCATTGGTTAGACGATGCCTCCGGATACCAGCGACCTCGATCCGAAGCAGCCGTCGCCAGGGGAGAATCCTTTGGGGGACGTGTCTGGACAGCCGGCGCCAACGAGCGCGCCGGACGAGTCTGCCCAGTCCAGCGCAGCGGATGACACGGATGTCCTCGAGGTAGACGAGATCGAAGAGCTCGACGACGTCGAAGTCATCGACGACAGCGCAGCCGCCAGCGCAGCGCCGCCACCACCACCCGGGGGCACCGTGCGCACGGCGGCACCGCCACCACCCAGGCCCAACGTGGCCCCCGTTGCACCAGCCGCGACCGAGGCCGAGCCCGAACCGTCCCCATCCCTGGAGCAGCGCCTGCAGCGGCCGACCGTGCTCGACCAGGTGCTCGAGGACGTGAGCAAAGGCGACTGGGAGCGGCGGGCCAAAGAGCTTTTGCGTGACCTCGACGCGGCCAGCGATCGCCGCCAGGTCGGCGCCATCGCCTACGAGCTCGGCGATTTTTACGAGCGTCGGGTCGGCGACGAAGCACGCGCGGTCAAAGCCTACGGCCGCGCGCTGCAATCGGACCCGTCGTTGCGGCCCAACTTGTGGGCGATTCGGCGGGTGTTCTACCGGCGCCAGCTGTGGCCCAACCTGATCAAGCTGCTCGACGCCGAAATCCGGTTCGCGCGCAACGACGCCGAGCGGGCGGACCTTCATCTCGAAAAAGCGCAGATCCTCGAGGACAAGCTCGAAGACGTCGAGGCCGCCAAGCAAGCGTACCTGGCGGCCGCTGGGCTGGATCCCCTCTCGGTCACCGCGCTGGCCGGCATCGAGCGCATCGCCCTGGGCGACGGCGACAACATCGCGCTGGCCAAAGCATGGCGCGGCCTGGCGAGCGCCGTGGGTCACCCCAGTCGCAAGGTGGCCTACCTGCTCGACCTGTCGCGCCTGCAATCGGCCGAAGGCGACGCGAGCATCGATGCGGCCAGCGAGACCATGCGCGAGGCCGCCGAGGTGGGCGTCGACGTTCGCTATATCACGCGCGAGCGCTTGCGCCTGGCAGAGCTCAGCAACGATCCGCACGCGCTGCTCGAGGCACTCGAGGCGCAGACTACGGACCTGCTGGCTCAGTACGGACCGTCCGGTCCCGGCGAGGATCCGGCCCAGACCGCCGCCGCACGCGATCCCAGCGCGCCACTGGACCGCGGCACGATGTTGCGCCTGCAAATGGTCGCGTTGCGCCGCCGCCAGGCCCGGGTGGCGCTGGACCGGTTGGCCGACGCCGACCGCGCCTGGGAGTACTTGACCCGCGCGTTGCGCGTCGCTCCGGGTGAGCCGTTGGTCATGGCTGACCTGGCCGATGTTGCCGAGAAGCTGGGCAAGTTCGACGCGCTGGCCCAGTTGTGTCAGGGCTGGGAATCGCTCGAAGGCGACCCGACGCGGTCGCTGAGCTTGTCGTTGCGCCGCGCCGATGCGTTGCTGCGCAGCGGCGACCGCGACCAGGCCAACGAGCTGCTGGCCACGTTGAGCTCGGCGGCGCCCGGGTTTTTGCCGATCACGGCGCTGCGCGAGCGCGATGCCCTGGACCGGCGCGACTGGTCGGCGCTGGCGGCGGTATACGAATCGGCCGCCGAAGCCGCGCGGCTGGGTACCACGTTCGGGCCGGGCAGCGCGGCGACACCGGATGCGGCCGGCGCGGCGGCGTACTACGTGAGCGCCGGCGATTTGCACGCCACCCTGGCCGGCGATTTGGAGGCCGCGCGGGCGGCGTACGGTCTGGCGCTCGAGACCCGGGCCGCCTACGCACCGGCGGTCGAGGCGCTCACCACGCTGTACGAGCAGACCGGTCAGGTCGAAGAGGCCGTGGCGTTGCTCGAAGCCCAGGCCAAAGCGGCCGCGGCCGAAGACCACAACGTGTTGCGCGGCCAGTTACTCGAACGGCTCGCGGATTTGTACGACCGGCTGGGCAGGCTCGAGCCGCTGATCGAGAGCCTGTCCGAGCTGTTGGCCCTGCACCCGACCAGCAAGGCGTTGCGCTGGCGGCTGGACGCCGCGCTGCGCCAGACCGAGCGCCACGCCGACCGGGTCGATGTGCTCGGTCGCCTGGCCCGCGCCGAAGACGATCCCAACAAGCGTGCGGCGGTGCTGGTCGAAGCCGGGCGTCTGTGCGAGCACGCGCTTGACGACAAAGAACGCGCCGCGGCGCTGTACCGCGAAGTGCTCGAGGCCGTGCCCGGTGACCGCTACGCGCGCGCCGCGCTGGTGTCGCTGTTGCGCGCCGAGCAACGCTGGGACGAGCTCGTCGCCGAGCGCAAAGCCGAGGCCGACTACGTGGAAGACGGTCCGGGCGTGGCCCGCGCTTTGCGCGAGGCCGCGTGGGTGCTGCGCCAAAAGCTCGACAAGGCCGGGGCGGCGGCAGACCTGTACCGAGAGCTGCTCGACCGCGTGCCCGACGACGCATTTGCCCTGCGCGGGCTGGCCGACGCGCTCGGTGCCGCCGGCGACGTGGCCGGGTTGGCAGAAGTGCTCGAGCGCGACGCCGCGGCCCAGACCGAGCCGGCGGCGCAGGCCGCAGCATACCTGCGCCTGGGTGGTCTGCTCGAGCGCAACGATCGTTTGGCCGATGCGCTGGAGGCGTACCGCAGCGCCAACGATGCCGACCCCGAGCGGGTGCTTGCCGCCGTGGCCATGTACGAGCTGGCGGTGCGCAACGGCGATACGAACGCGCAGGTCGAGGCCTTGCGCGCCCTGGCGGTGCACCGGCCGGCGGCCGAAGTGCGGGCGGACCTGCTCGAGGAAATCGGCTGGCTCGGCGCGCTGCGGCTCGAGGACTACGACCGCGCGGCGGGCGCGTTTCAGGCGGCGATCTCTGCCGGCAGCCAGCGCGTGGATCCGCGTCTGGGCAACGCGCTGGTCCAGGCGCGCCGCGGCGAAATGGACGAGCTGGGCGATGCCCTGGGCGAGCTGGCCAAGACGGTCGAGCAACCCACGGCCAAAGCAGCGCTGCTTCTGCGCGCGGCCACGGTGGCCGAGGTCGCCGGCGATCGCGAACGCGCCAGCGCGCGCTTGGCCCGGGCCATGGCGGCGGCGCCAAAGCTCCCGGGCGTGCTGGTCACGGCGGCCGAGCACTTGCCGCTGGATCCGTTGCGCGACCAGCCCGCGATGGCCGACGCCAATTTCGAGGACGCGGCTATCGATGCCGCCGTGGTCTACCGCGGCCGGGCCAAGCTGGCCGGTGATGCGATGGCACGTCAGGATTGGTCGCTCGACGCCGCGGCGGTGCTGGAACGCCGCGGTCGCCTGGCCGAAGCCGGCAAGCTGATCGGCGAGGTGTTGCGCGCGCGCCCCGACGACGTGCGCGCCCTGGAGCTATTGCGCCGGGTGTGCCAGCGGGGCGGAGACCGCAAGAGCCTGGCGGCGGCGTCGCTGGCGCTGGCGCGCATCGTCGGCGACCCGGCGGGCAAGCTGGAGCTATTGCGCGAGGCGGCCAGCATTTACGACAGCGAGCTCAACCAGGTCGCGGTGGCGGTCAGCGTGTACCGGCGGATTCTCGGCGAGGATCCGGGCGCTGCGGAGTTCGACCGCCTGCGCGCGATCTACAGCGAGCACGACGACGTCGGCGGCCTGATCGAGCTGGTCGGCGACCGACTCAAGTGGCTCGATCAGCAACAGACCGGGCCCCAGCGCAAGGTGCCGCTGCTGCTCGAGCGCGGCCGGCTGCGCAACAAGATCGGCGATGTCCAGGGGGCAGCGCGCGATCTGGCCGCGCTGTACGACATCGACACGCGCAATGCCGAGGCGCTTCGGGAGCAGGCGGGCGTGATGTTGCAGCTGGGCGACCACGAGATTGCGATCAAACGGCTCGAGCGCTACCTGGAAGTCGAGCTCGATCCGGAAAAGCGCGGCTGGGCCGAGCTGACCCTGTCGCAAGTGTTGGCCGAAAACATGGACGACATCGCCGGCGCAATCGCCCAGCTCGAGCGGGTGATCAGCCAGTCGGCGGACGACGTGGACGTGCGCGAGCGGCTCATCGCGTTGGTCATGCGCGCCAAGGACTACCACCGGGCGATCCGCGAGGTGCGCGAGCTCAAACGTTTGCGCAAGAGCTCGGCCGAGCGCGCCCGCGACGAGCTGCGCGTGGCCACCCTGTGTCGCGACCAGCTCAAGGATGCCGGCAAAGCCAAGCAGGCCCTGGAGCGGGCGCGCCAGCTCGACCCACTCAACATCGACGCCATCCGTGATCTGGCGGCGCTGAGCAAAGACAGCGAAGAGAAAAAGCAGGTGTTGCGCCACGCCGCCAGCGACATCCGCAGCAAGATCGCCGAAAGCCCGGAGCGCGTCGCCCTGTACGACCGGCTGTCGGTGGTGGCCCAGTGGCAGAACACCAACTACGCGCGGTTTCTGGCACTGCAAGCCGTGGACGCCCTGGGCGCGCTGTCGGCCGAGCAGCGGCGCTTCGTCGAGACCCGGCGCAAGTCGTTGGACGAGCAGGTCGACGTGCCGACCACCGCGATCACCGCCGAGGACTGGCGCAATCTTTTGGCCCATCCCCAGGCGGGTGGGTTTGCCAGCGAGCTGTGGTCGGTGCTGGCCGACGCGGCGACCAAGCTAACGGGTGTGGACAGCAGCCGGCTGGGCTTTTCCCGCGCCGACCGCACCTCGCTCAAAGCGGCGTCGCGCCAGTACCCGAGCCTTGCCCACGGCATGGCGAGCTTCGGCGTGTCCAATGTAGAGCTCTACATTTCGGAGTCCAAGAAGGCCTACGCGCGCGTGGTCAGCGCGTCCAGGCCGATGGTGTATCTGGCGGCGGACGTGGCCAAAGCCCACACCGCCGCGGGCCGGTTCTTGCTGGGTCGCGCGCTCACCCATCTGCGCACGGGCACCGGCACGGTGGCGCACATGCGCAACGACGAGCTCGCGTTGCTGTTTGCCGCGGCGGCCAACGTCGCCGGGGTGTCGCCGTTGCCCGAGGTGCTCGCCGGCCTCGAGGCCAGCGCCGTGGCCGACCGGGCCAAGGCGCTGCACAAACACCTGGGCCGGCGTGAGCGCAAGAACCTGGCGCTGCTGGCGTCGCGGTTCTCCGAGCTCAGCGATCCGGTGCAGTGGCGCTCGGCGGTGATGAGCACGGCCGCCCGGGCCGGGCTGCTGCTGGCCGGCGATATCTCGGTGGCGCTGGACATCCTGGATGTGGGCCGCGGCGGTCGCTCGCTCAAAGACAACCCGGCGGCGCTGGCGCTGCTGGCGTGGGCCGTCGGCAACGACCACGCGGCGTTGCGCCGCAAACTGGCGGTGGTGAAGCGCACATGAGCGATCCCAAAAAACCGGGCGACGATCCGTTCGCCGCCACCGAAGGCGAGCTCAGCGCCGAGCTGGACGAATGGGATCAGACATTCGACGCCCTGACCCAGACCGGCGAATCGCATTTCGACGACCTGATCAAAAAAGACGGCGATGCGCCGAGCACCAAGTCAGAGCCCGCGGGGTTGCCCGGATTGCCCGCCCAAACACCCGCCGATGACGCCGACAAGCTGACTGCGTTGTTCGGCGAAGGCGGCCTCGACGATTTCGCGGAGCTGGACGACCTGGGCACCAGCCCGCAAGCGCTCGGCTCGCTGCTGGGCCAGCCGCCGCCTTTGATGCCGCCGCCGCCCGAAGACGGGGCTCCGAAACCGGAACCGGAACCAGCATCGGCCCAGCCCTCACGCCCGCGCACGGTCGATTCGGCGACCGGCTCGGCGGATGCGGCAGCTGGCGACGACGAAGACGATGGCCTGTTAACCTCGGCGCCCAAGCCCGTGCTGGCGCCGGCACCCACCGACGAGGAGCTGTTCGGCAGTCTGCCCGACAAAATTCCCGACGCGCCGGTGGCAAAGCGCGAGGCCACGGCAAAACCGACCGACGAAGCGACACGCATCGCCGATGTCGACCAGGCGCTGCTCGAAGCGGCCGGTGGTGGTGGCGACGGCGACTACGCGCCGGAAGCGACACGCATCGCCGACGTGGACATGGCGCTGCTGGCCGCGTCGGCCAAAGACGAGTCGGCGCCCAAGCACTCGCCGGCGATCGTGCGCCGCGACGAGCTGGAGCGGCTGCGCAAGGAGCGCGAACAGGCCAAGCAGCGCGCGGACGACTCCGGCGATGATTTCGGTGGCAGCACGCGCATCGCATCGGCGGAGCTGATCGAAAACATCGTGGATCAATCCGAGAGCGAAGCGGCGCGGGCGGCGGCCGCCGCCGCCGAGGCATTTTTCGCCGAAGATCCGCCCGAAGTGCAGCTCGAGCTCGACGACGACTTCTACGACGACATCCAGATCGGTGAGCACACCGAGGCAGCGCCGGCCGAGCGGGATCCCGAGGAACAACCGAAGCGGCGGCGCACCGCCCACATCGTGCGGCGGTCGGCACCGGAGATTCCGACCGAGACCCAGGCGGACGACGGCGGCGGCGTGGTGCTGGAAATCGAAGCCGAGCCGAGCGAGCCCTACGGCATGATCGACGCCGAGCGCCCCGGGCCCGTGGCTGGCGAGGTGGGCGGCGGCGCCGACGCCCGAGCGGTCGATGAACAACCGGCGGCCGAACAGGAAGCGGTGGAAATCGCCGACGAGCTGGTGCTCGGCGAGGAACCGGTGGCCGTTGAAGCTCAAACGCCGGATCGGGACATCCTCGACGAGATCGAGCTGGGCGGCCCCGGCGTGGAATCAATCGATTTGCCTCCGCCCAAGCTGCCCACGCCCAAGCTGCCCACGGCCGAGGCAGCTCCGGCCGAGCCCCCTCCGGCCGACGTGCCCCCGGCGACCAAGACGATCATCGGCATGCCCGCGCCGGCGGTGTTGCCCGTCGGGACCGCCGCGGACGCCGACGCCGCCATCAGTGAGCTCGACGCCGACGGTGCGTTCGAGCTGGGAGAGGTCCAGGACGTGTTCGAGCTCGGAGAGGACGACGCGTTCGACGAGCTGCCAACGGTCGCAATCGACCGCGACGACGTAGAAGGCGGCACGCTGGTGGGAACCGGACCGGGCGCGCCGCTGCCCGCGGCGGTCGACGCCGCGGCCGACGCCGCCAGCGACATTGCCGCCGAGGTTGCGGCGACGCCGGCCGAGGCCCCAGTCGAGGAAGCCGAGCCCGAACCCGAGCAAGACCTGGCCGAAGTGGACGTGGAGCCGGAGCTGCCGCCCCCGGTGTTCGCCGCCGCCGAGCCCAGCTTGGACCTGGATGCGCTGGAGCTGCCCGAGCAGGCCGAGCCGGTGACAGAAGACCAGTCCGAAACGTTGGCGCGCCAGCTTTTGGTGTACGAGCGCGAGCTCGAGCTGCTCGACGAGCCGGAGGCGTTGGCCCAACTGCAACTGTACGTGGGTCGTCTGGCCGAGGGCCTGGGCGATCTGGATCGGGCGCGTGGTCACTACGAAGAGGCGCTGGCCGCTGAGCCGCGCCTGATTCCCGCCATGCGCGCCCTGCGCCGGGTCGAGCAGGCCACGGGCCGCTGGGTCGAGGCGGTTTCGTACCTCGACGCCGAGTTGGCCGAAATGGATGCGGAGGCGGCCGGGGACGAGCGCCGGGCGGTGAACGCCTACCGTTCGGACCTGCTCATCGCCAGCGGCGAGCAAGATCTGGCGCGGGTCGCCGTCGGCGAGGTGCTCGATACCCGGGCCCAGGACATCCCGGCGCTGCTGGCAAATCTGGAGCTGGCGTTCGCCGACGGCCGCAGCGACGAGTTCGAGACCACCTTGCAGCGCTTGTCCGAAGCGCTGGAGCACAGCGCGCTGGGTGGGGCGGTGGACGCGGTGCGCGGCGCCATCGCCGAGGGCAAAGACGATCGCGACGCGGCCATGGCCGCTTACCGCCGGGCGATTCAGGGCACCGACGCCGGTCGGCCGGCGTTTTTGGGCCTGGCCCGAACGCTGTTGCGCGCCGAGAAATACGGCGAGGCCGCGACGGTGCTGCACCACATCGCCTCGGCCACGGGGCTGGCCGAAACCGACCCGGGCTATGCGGCCGCGCTGCAGTGGCGCCGCCATCGCGTGGCCGCGGCGGCCAAAGACGAGCAGGCGGCCTCCGATGGCCTGGCGCAGTCGGTGGCCCTGGTCAACGACGACCCCGTCGTGCTGTCGGCCCTGGCCGATGACGCCGCGCGGGCGGGCGACAACACCACGGCGGTGCGCGCGTGCCTGCGCGTCGCCGAGGTTGCGCCGTCGGCGGCAGACAAGGCCCAGGCCAACTGGCGCGCCGCCAGGTTGCTCGCCGGTGAGGACCTCGCTTCGCCGCGCAACGCCGCGGACGCCATGCGCCGGGTCGTCATGCTCGATCCGGCCGATGCTGCCGCGACTGCCGAGCTCGAAGCGGTGCTGCGGGCTGCCGGCGAGACCAGCGCGCTGATCGAAATCGACCGTCACGCCACAGCGGCCGACGTCCAGGGCACCCTTTACGAACGATTGCGCCTGGCCGACGCATTGGTCGCCGCGGGGCAGGTCGACGAAGCCATCGCGGCGCTGCGCACGGCGGTGGCTGCGGGCGTGGTCGCGCCCGTTGTTGCCAGCTCGCTGATCGAGCTTTACCGGCGCAGCGGTCGCTGGCGCGAGCTGGCCGAGTTCACCGCGCAAGTCGCCGAAGCCGAATGGATCGACCCGCAAGAGGGCGATCGCCGGGCGGCGCGTGCCGCCGAGCGCCGGGCTCACGAGGCCATGGCCGCGCAGCAAGGGGAGGGCGGCGAACTCGTCGGGCCCAACGCCGAGACCGCAGCGCTGATCAGCGGCGCCATCGAGCGCTGGCAGAAAGTCGCCGAGGTCGGCGACGAGCACGGCGGCCAGGCCGAAGCGCACGCCGCGTGTTTGCGTCTGGCCGTGATGCTGGGCGAACCGGCGCTGGCCGAGGAAATGCTCGCGGCCAGCCAGCTGGCCGAGCTTGGCCCGGACGGGTTCTCACCGCGCGGCATCGGCCTGGCGCTGCGCCGGGTGGCCTTGCGCCTGTCGGCCCAACCAGCCGACGGCGAGGGCGCCGACGACATTTTGCGCGAGGTCCGCGCCCAACAACCGGGCGAGCCGCGCACCGCGCTGCTGCTGTTGATCCGCGCCGTGAGCAGCGAGCGCTGGGACGACGCGGCCGCGTTGCTCGAGGAACGCGCCGCAGCGGTCGGCGTGGCCGAAGCCGCATCGCTGCGCTTCCGCGCCGCCGGGTTCATGCTCGAGTGCTGCGAGGATCCGGCGCGGACGGTCGAGATCATCGCGCCGCTCACCGAGGCCATGCCCGAGTTCGGCGCCGCCCAGGAGCTGTTGGAGACCGCCCACCGGCGCATGGACGATCCCAGCGCGCTGGCGGCGGACCTCGATCGCGCCACGCGACCGGCGACCGATCAAACCACCGAGCGCAAAGAGAGCTTTGCCACGATGGTGCGCGAAGCCGAGCTGTTCGAGTACCGCGTCGGCGACCCGGCCAAGGCGCTGGACCTGTACACCAAGGCCCTGGCGCTGCGGCCCAATCACCCGATCGCGCGGGACGGTTTGCGCCGCACGGCCATCGCCTCGCAAGAGGCCGCGCCCCTGGCCAACCTGGCCCTGGCTGACCTCAAGCACGCCGACGATGCCGACGACAACATCGCCAAAGCGGACGCCTACGAGCTTCTGGGCCGCATCGACGACGAAGTCCGCGGCGACCCGTCGGCGGCGTTGCTGGCGTGGGAGTCGGCGGCAAACGCGGATCCCCAGCGCCACCAGCTGGCGCGCATTCTCGAGCGCATCTACGCCCGCGACGCGCGCTGGCCGGATCTGTACGAGCTGTACCGGCGCATGGCGCAAAGCTTCGTCTCGGGGACCGAGGCCGAAGCCGACGACATCGACCTGTCGGCGGACCTTTTGTGGCTCGACACCGAGCAAGCGCGCCTGGCGACCCGGCTCGACCGCCCCCTCGCGGAAGTGCTGGCCCATTATCGCAGCGCGTACGCCCGCGATCCGAAGCAGCGCCGCGCGCTGTTCGCCATCGAGTCGGCCACCCGGGGCGAGGGCGCGTCGGCCAGTCTGGCCACGCTGCAGCACGCCATCGCCGAGTACTTCGAGGGCGACCCGCGCTCCGAAGCAGCGTTCTTGACCCGGGCCGGGGAAACGTACTCCATGCTCGAGCAGTGGGAGCCGGCCATCGGTTGCTTCCGCAGCGCCAACGAGCGGCTGGCCGGGTACGTGCCGGCGCTCAACGGTTGGCGCTTCGCGGCGCTCAAAGCGCAGCTGTGGACGGACGTGGCCGAGGTCGCCCAACGCGAGGCCGAAGCGGCGGGCAGCGATGCCCAGCGCGTCGCGCTCAATCACCTGGCCGGCGTCGCGCTGATGGATCGCGCCATGGACGGCGAGGCGGCCATCCCCGCGTTCAAGCACGTGCTGTCGGTCAAGCCGGACCACGAAGACGCGTTTGTTCGCCTGCGCATGCTCTACGACGAAAACGGTCACCACGACGAGCTCGCCACGCTGCTGGCCCAACGTTTGGCGGTCGAATCGAGCCGCGGTGCCAAGCTGGAGCTTCTGCACTCGTTGGCGGAGCTGCACCGCAACTTCTTGTCGGACCGCGACGCCGCCAAGCGCGACTTGCGCCGCGCCCTCGAGATCAATCCCAACGACCTCAAGGCCGTGGCAACCCTGTCGGACATCGCCTGGGAGCAGGGCGCGTGGGCCGAATCGGCCGAGGCACTGATCGCGCGGGCGCGATTGGAAAAACAGCCCGAGGTGCTCAAGCACATCTTCTACCGGCTGGGCGACATCTACGCCGATCGCCTGCCCAATCCCAAGTGGGCGCTGGCGTCGTTCCAAAAGGTGCTCAGCTTCGATCCAGACGACCAGGGCGCGCTCGAGCAGCTGTCGCGCCTGGGCATGACGACGGGTGACTGGCGCCTGGCGCTGGGCGCCTGTGAGCGCCTGATCAAGCTCAGCAGCGAGCCCGGGGGGCGCGTGGCGCACCTGCACCGGGCGGCGGAGATTTACCTGCAGGGGTTCAACGATCGCACCCGCGCAGAGCGCGTGCTGCGCGTGGCCCTCGATCTGGATCCGACCAGCGGCGCCGCCCTCGACGCACTGATCGGGTTTTATCGCCAGGCCGGGGACACCTCGAGCATGCGCGTGCACGTCGATCGCGTGGCCGCGGCCATGCGCGCCCGGCTCAACCAGAACATCATGGACGGCACCGCCTACGGCGTGCTCGGCCGTGCCCTCGAAGCCCGCCAGGAAGCGGGCGTCGTCGGCTCCATGGCCGTGGCGCAATGCGCCGGCGAGCTGGCCAAAATGCTCGGTGCCGAAGACGACTCGGCGGCGCGCTTGGCCGCGCTGGCGGCGCGCGCGCGACCGCGGGTGCTCGGGTTGGGCAAGCCCAACGTGGACGACCTGCTGTTCCCGGCGTCGGTGCCCAGCGGTCTGCGCCAGATCTGGAGCGTGCTGGGCGACCGCCTGGACAAGCACGTGGGCGTCGACGTGCGCCGCTACGGCGTCGGCCGCGGCGACCGTCTGGCCAAAGACCGCCACCCGGTGGCGCAGATCGTGAGCGAGGTCGCCAAGGACCTGGGCATCGCGGACGTGGAGATCTACGTGTCCAAGCGCGAGCCGTTGGTCGCGGTAGCCGAGCCAACCCATCCGGTGTCGCTGGTGCTGGGCGAGCAGCTGATTTCGGTGGACCGGCCGGCGACGATTCGGTTCGCCGCGGGACGGGCGCTCAAGCTCGCAGCGTCGTCGCTCGCCGTGCCGGCGCGGATGGAGCTCAAAGACTTTACCGTGCTGCTGGTGGCCCTGCTGCGCCAGTTCCACCCCGAAGTGGAGGCCAAGGTCAACGCTCAGGCGGTGGCCGCCGAACAACAACGCATGCGCCGGTTGATCCCGAGCCGGGCCCTGCAGGAGCTCAGCCCGTACGCGACCGCGGTCGCCGGGCGCGGCTTCGACCCGGCGCGCATCTGGGTGGGCATCGCCCAGGGCGGCAACCGGGCGGGCTTGCTCGCTGCGGGCAGCATTGCCGCGGCGCTCGAGGTGGCCAGCAAGATGCGCGGCAAGGCCGATTTGAGCGCCGCCGCCGCGGATCCAATCCTGTCCGACCTGTTGCGCTTTGCTGTGAGCGACGACCACGCGCGCCTGCGCGCCACGGTCGGCTCTGGGAAGTAACTGCTGGTGCGCGCCGCGCTGCTCGCAACGCTGCTGGTTTCGCTGGGGGCCTGTGCCGACTACCAGTCCCAGGCGGCGACCGGCGACACGTGCACCAGCGATGCCGACTGCCCCAACGGCCGCTGCGTGACCGCCACCGACGATCCGCGCGTGCGTTACTGCAGCGAAGTGTGCGCCGGCGCCGGGTATTGCCCCGAGGGCATGCAGTGCATCGACAGCGCGTGTCGCTACCCGCGACCGTCGCCCGGCAGCATGGGCGCCGCATGCACCGGCAACGCCGACTGCCTGGACGATATGTGCTACGTCGCCGACGGCACCAGCGGCGGCGTCTGCACTATCACGTGTCCCGCCGACGGTTGCCCCAACAGCTACGACTGCCAGGACACCGCCGCGGGCCAGGTATGTCT
>Ga0114931_10002015_pt1 | contig 25874 bp, 18 predicted proteins | sample 2SBtaG_FD_89579 | JGI IMG/M metagenome (GOLD analysis project Ga0114931, IMG submission 89579) | Deep subsurface microbial communities from Kolumbo volcano to uncover new lineages of life (NeLLi) - 2SBTROV14_V59a metaG | ecosystem: Environmental > Aquatic > Marine > Volcanic | place: Kolumbo... | reverse complement strand
GGGCAGGCAACTGCCGCCATTCAGGGCTTTGGCACATTGGCCAAGGCCACTATCGCAGTTCTCCAAGCTCATGGGGTGACAATTCGCGCGGTTGCCGAGGCAGAAAAATGTGTTTGCACCTCAAAAAAATGTAAGATATTACAGGACAATTCATTATTATGCTGTCCCAATAATCTAGTACCAATACCAGAGATTGACAATCAGAACGACATCGTGGTTCAGAGCAGAGAGGCCATATATAGTACAGATTGCGATATTCTGATTCTGGCAGCCATTGAAAATGTCATCACCACCGACAATGCTGATATAATTAAGGCCGGGGCTGTGGTGCCAGGCGCAAACCTTGCTGTAAGCGCAGATGCGGAAGAGTTACTTTATCAACGTCATGTCACCTGCCTGCCTTCTTTTATGGCGGGCTGTGGCGGGTCGTTAGCCATGAATGGCTTGTTTGCGCCAGCCAGCACACCATCGGCACAAAAGGTACTGGATTTTGAGGGACATGCCATGTCTGGAATGATTCGTGAAACTTTACGGATAAGTGCTGAAGAGGGTATTTCGCCCAGTAAGGCGGCGTTGTTATATTGTGATAGTTTGGAGCGATCCGGGAAGCCCTATAAGATTTAACCGGCGATTGAGGTTGATATTCGACAATGGGTGAACTATATGCATTCCCACGCAGGAGCGTGGGAACGAGGGGAACTTCTCCCCAAATGGTGGTAGTCGTGACATGGAACAAGTTTGGTATGCATTCCCACGCAGGAGCGTGGGAACGAGGAAATCGGGATCGGGATCGGTTTTTCGATTTCGATAGCAATTTCGATACCGATAGCGATAGCACTAGGTGAGCGCAAACTCCGATACCCCCTTGTGGGGGTGTTATAGATTAGATATAGCTTGGGAAGATGTGCAGCAGTTAAGCTTTAGCACAACCTCAAGCCCTTATTTACATGTATTTTCTCAGTTTAATTATTGATTTTATTATAAAAAAACGTTTTACCCTTTGTCCATGCCATCTCATCCTTTTGACTATAAATTCCAGACCGACGTATTCTCTACCCCAGAGTGCACGGCTATTTTTGCCGAGAAATGCAGGTTTCAGTACTGGCTTGATTTTGAAGCTGCCCTAGCCGAGAGCCAGGCCGAATTGGGGTTGATTCCTTTAGAGGCCGCCCAAATAATTAAGAGTAAGGCTAATGTCAAGCAGCTTGATTTAGCCATTACTAAAGACGAATACACCCGAAACCGGAATTCTCTTGTACCACTTTTGAAGGGTTTGCGTCAGGCTTGCGGTTCGGCCGGAGAATACGTGCATTATGGGGCGACGACTCAGGACACCATCGACACCGGACAAGTTCTGGCAATCAGGGACAGCTTGGACATTGTACAACGTGATGCCGGGAAAATTAAAGAGTTGCTATTGGCCCTGGCCCAAAAATATCGTTCTCAGGCCATGATTGGTCGTTCACATAGCCAACAGGCGACCCCAATTACCTTCGGCTTGAAGGTTGCGGTGTGGTTATCAGAAATCAACCGTCATCTCGCCCGACTGAAATCACTACGTGGCCGCATTCTGCTTGGCCAATTGAGCGGGGCTGTGGGGACAATGTCCGCCCTGGGAGTGCATGGGCGGGAAGTCGCCCATTTAACCATGAGCAAGCTTGGTCTTGCTGCCAGCACGGCACCTTGGCACACTTCAAGAGACAATATGGCCGAAGTCGGCAGTTGTTTTGCCATACTAAGTGCCACAGCCGCCAAAATTGCCAACGAGGTATTTCAACTGGGCAAGAGCGAGATTCTTGAATTACGAGAGTCGGCCCCAGCGGGGAAAGTATCGGGAAGCAGCACCATGCCACATAAACGCAATCCGGTAATTTGTGAACGTATAGCGGCAATTAACAGCCACATTCGACCATTGGCTGGAGTTTTAATGGAGGCCATGATCCATGAGAATGAACGTGACCCCCGAGCCTTGTGGTCTGAGTGGCTGGCAATACCACAAATTTGTATATATACCACGGCAGTGCTCAACTACCTGCTTGAGGTTATAGAAAACCTTGAAGTTTCCCCGCCACAAATGTTAAAGAATCTGAATCTTTACAAAAATCTGATATTATCAGAGTGGCTAATGTTCAAGCTGGGAAAGGTAATGGGTAAACTAAACGCCCAGGAAAAATTAGGTTTCCTGATAAAACAGGCGCATGACTCTGGGCAATCACTAAAAGTTTTATTGGCAGCCGATGAGGAGATTAGCCAGCATCTCAGCCCAAATGATTTTGAAGATCTGGATCATCCTGAAAAATTTACGGGCTTGGCTGTACAGATTGTTGATGATGTAATTAATGAAGTAACCTAGTTCCTTATAGATCAATTTTTGTATGCCGGGCTAATAATAACGTTCGTCACACAGATATGCATTCCCACGCAGGAGCTTGGGAATGCATATCAATAACGGTAAAACCACGATCGGATGCGAGTGTATAAGTATGCAGCAATGTAATTCACATAGTCATATTACCGATTCCCGTTTTTTCAGGGAAGGTTATGCCACCGACGAGGCACGCAAGGTTTTTTGTGACCTGCGTCGGATGCAGCGTTGGCTTGACGTGGAGGTTGCTCTGGTTCAGTGTCAGGCGGAGTTGGGCATCGTCCCTGCTACTGCGGCTCAACGTCTGACTGAGAGTGCCAGGCTGGAAAACTTTGATTTAGAGGCCATTCAAAATGACATTTCCACAACAGGTCATTCGCTGGTGCCACTTTTACGTGAATGGCAAAGAATTACCGGCGGCGAGGCCGGGGAATATATCCATTTTGGTGCCACCACCCAGGATATTCAAGATACCGCTCAATCTCTGGAACTAAAAGAAATTAGCAATATTATTCTGCGTGACCTGGCCAGCGTGATAGTCACCCTTGGCGAACTGACCCAGAAACACAAATCTCTGCTAATGATCGGCCGCACTCATGGTCAGGCCGCCCTGCCAACTACCCTTGGTCTAAAAATATCAACATGGCTGGATGAAAGTCTGCGCAATTTTGAGCGCTTGCAAAGATGTCTAAAATCTCTACTGGTCTGTCAACTTTCGGGTGGAGTTGGCACCATGGACTCGCTCTCTGAGCAGTCTCAAACACTGATAGAGAATTTTGCCATCAAACTCGGCCTGCATGTCCCCATGACCTCCTGGCATGCCAGTCGAGATCGCGGGGCAGAATTTTTGTCCGTCCTGGCACTACTTACCGGCGGGCTGGGCCGGATTGCCAATGAGATCTGTCAATTGGCCAAAAATGAAATTGGTGAACTGGCGGAGCCTTTTCATAATGGTCAAATCGGCAGTTCCACTATGCCGCATAAAAAAAACCCCGAACTTTGCGAACAGGTGGTGGTTCTGGCCAAATTATGTAAATCAAATGCGGCTACCGGTTTGGATACCCTGATTAACGAACATGAGCGTGATTATCGGGCCGTGCGACTGGAATGGATCGCCATTACCGATTCTGCGCTATTCTGTTCTGCGGCCCTCGGTATGATGAAAAAAATACTACCCGGTCTACAGATCAATCAAGACCGAATAAAAGATAACCTCAATAAGGCCGCAATTTTAGTCTCCACCGAAGCGCTGATGTTTATGCTTGGCGAGAAGATCGGCAAGCAATCAGCCCACAAACTAATCTACCGTACGTCACTAAATTGCAATGATAATATTTCAGATTTGTTGGAGAAATTAAGCCGTACTCCAGAACTAGATGACAAATTTTCTTTGCAAGAACTGCAACAGGCGGCAACTCCGACCGTTCCTGGTCAGGCAACAACTATAATTAAACGGCTGATAGCGAGTATCGATTATGAGAAACTTGGCCAAGCACAAAAGGCCATAATTTCGCCATGCTCTTTGACGGGCATCCTATGCCGATAATATTATAGCCAAATGTCCTGGCATATTTGCCCATTAATCATTATATTACGAGATACTAGGTACTAGGTAAACGAAGACTCCGATGTTCCCTTGTGGGGTGTTAGGGGTATTAATTCCCCTGGTTTATTAATTTTGCGCACGATTTTGCGGGAGAACATTATGCAAAAAAAATTCATCCATTTTATTATCATTGGCCTTATATGCTTCAGTGCAAGTTTAAGTCAGGCCTGCGTGGGACGCACTCTCTACATTGGCTCCCTTAATTCGGCAAAGGCTAACGTAATGTCTGAAATGTTGGCCCTGCTGATTAATGAAAGAACCGGCACCACTGTACAGATCAGATATTTTGATGACAAGGCCTCATTGTATAAGGCCTCCAAATCAGCCAAAGAAACGAAGCGAGTCGATATTATGGTTGAAAATACCATTGATGCCTTGCAAGTTCTTAAAAAAGTGCCAAGCGGCAATCCCGAAGATGATTATTTGACTGTCAAAAAAATGTACGAGAAGACCATGGACATCATCTGGCTTAATCCCTTTGGTTATGATAGCAGTCAAAACTCCGGGCAAAAATCAGTCAGTGCGCCACTAATAAGACGAGATGTCCTGATCAACTTCCCTCTTCTACCCAGGGTTTTGAACAAATTGTCCGGCGTGATTTCAACCAAGTCATATACCAGCCTCAACAAAAAGGTTGCCAGAGGTGACAAACCCAGAAATGTCGCCAAAAACTTCCTGAAAAGGAAAAAGTTAATTTAATTGCTAACACCACACAAGAAAACTTCTCTAAAAATGGTGGTAGTAGTGACATGGAACAAGTCTGGTATGCATTCCCAAGCAGGAGCTTGGGAACGAGATTGAGCACCCCACAAGGGGGTAAGCACAGACTCCGAGAAAACAATCTGTAAGGTAATAATCACTGGAATTAATTTATGAAAAAATTAACAGCTCTCTTTTTAACCATTCTGCTTTTAAGTGCCTGCAATCAATCTTCGCCAGATAAAGCTAAAACGCCAAATATTAAAAAGGCCGATTTACCAACATATAAAATTGGCTATATGATTTGTAATAGCAGGAAAGAAACTAATGCCAGGTTTAAGCCATTTACCGCCTACCTGAGCAAAAAGCTTGGCGTTAATTTTGAGATGGAGGCCATTGACACCACTGATTTCACCAAAAAAGTCGATTCGCTGGACTTCACTCACACCAACTCGCTTCTCTATATCATGATGAATAGATATAACGGCATTCAGGTTCTAGCTACAGAGATGAAGGACTCCCTTGGTTCCAAATCCCAAGGGGTCATTATTACTTTGAAGAAAAGCCCCATAAAAACTATCGAAGATCTACGGGGTAAAACCATGATTTTCGGCCCGACTCTGGCCCCTACTGGCTTTATGAGTGAAGTTGACATTCTATTGAAACACGGTATTAATCCAGACAAAGATCTGGCTTTTTACACCGTCCCCAAAGGCTCCGACAAACATGAAAAAGTAGCTTATGGGGTACTTTTTGAAAGATATGATGCCGGAGCGTTGCCCATTGCCGATCTTGAGAATATGGCCGCCGATAATAAAATCTCAATGGATGACTTTAGAATCCTGGATAAAGGCGTAATCATTCCTTACTGCAATTTTGCGGTATCCCAAAGAGTGGATCCGGCATTTGCCCAGAAGTTTAAAGAGGCCGTTATCAGTATTGATAAAAACGCCACGGTTGCATACGATGGTGAGGTTGTCAGAGTTTTGAAGCAGGCCTTGGATGATGGCTACGAGTCGGCTAAGGACTCAGATTTTGATATAGTACGGGAGATGGCCAAAAGGACAAATATGCCCCCTTATCAAAAGTATTAAGGATATGTGGGCGGCACAATGGTTCTATTCACAAAACTCTATCCAGCATTATACCAGCTTCTCGTTGCAGACTGTTAAGCAGCTCGCTCAATTCATCAAGATCAAGAGCCGCCTCATGGATTATAAGACATTGTTGCTTATCCGAGCAATCATAAATGTCCAGGCCCCACTCATCACCAATTACGGAGATGGCGAGATGAATCAATATTCCGCAGTCAGTTAAGTGGGTATTCACCTGCTCCACCAACATACGTATTTTGCGAATTGTTGCCTTGTCCTTAACTTCTTGTTTACGGCGTTTTTCGCTACCCTTTCCCCGATCCTGTCTTGCGAATAGCCTATCAACCGCCCGAATACCAGTAATAGGTATCACAGAGACCACTTCCCTCTTCCGGGGCTTGATGGCAGGGGGCGTCACGCCCAGGGGTTCTTTTATTTCCCAGACTGGCATATTTTTTTTACCTCCTCATGCCTACCTCATCGGCTAACGGGTGTATAAACGTAAATATGCGGCAACGGCTCCCACGGGAAAAGGGGACAGATCTATAGGACTATCTCCATTCCCTCTCTGGCAAAAAATATTTCCGGTGCTCCATTCAGGCCTGAACGACAATAGGTCTGGACAAGATCGTCCATTTGTTGATCGGTTCGCATAGGTTCGTGATGGAACATAGCCATCTTCCCAATCTGGCAGCGGGAAGCAACCTCAACGGCATACTCCATAGAAGAATGCCCCCAGCCAATTTTGGACTCTTCGTACTCGGCCTGGGTATATTGCGTATCATAGACCACTAGATCGGCCCCCTCCAAAAAATTTTCCATAAGCTGATTCTGCTCTTGAGATACTGCCTCGCCCTCAATTGCCATGCCCTCATCATAAGACGGATCATCGGGGTCAGTACAGAAAATATTCGAATAAGGCTCCGTGTCATAAGACGTACAAAAGACCTTTCCCTTATACTCAAAGCGATACCCCAAACAAAGAATCGGATGATTAAGATATTTGGTGATCAAGGTAATGCCGTCACCAAGATCAAAGTGTCCTTCCTTTAGGTGATCATATTCGATCTGGGCTGCCAGTTCGACGTCACGGACGGGGAAATACCTATAGGTCATTTGGCCGCCGACGATGGTTTCCAGGGTATCCGCCTCGTGAGTCACCGGCCCGTGTACCCGTATTTGCGTGCTCGGCAGATACAGTGGCACAAAAAATGGAAAGCCCATGATATGATCCCAATGCGTATGTGATAAAAATAAATCCGTCTGAATAGCGCCTTTGGGAAGATCGTTGGCCATCATATAATTTCCCAACTCACGAATTCCAGAGCCAGCATCAATAATTATCAACCGATCAATATCATCAAAACGTAATTCAATACAGGCAGTATTGCCACCATATTTCACGGTCTGTGGGCCAGGACATGGAATCGACCCTCTTACTCCCCAAAATTTAATTCGCATTTTGTTCTTTCTCCGCCACCTGCAGGAAGACCTGCGCTTTGTCTATTTCGCTACGGACTATTTTATACAGAGGAGCAAGATCGTTCCAGGACATACCCATCAGATCCAGGACATCCATCAAAAAAGAAGCCCGCGGGAAGTGATCACCAGCCGAGCCAATGTCATATATGTTCGCATACAAATTGGCCAAAGCCACAGTAGCCACTATGGTTCTATTTTCAGCGGTAGCACTGGCCGGATCGTGGTGCAAGCTAAGAGATTGGATAAGGGTTTCACTAAGTTGCCATTTTTCCGCAATCAGGCGGCCAGTGTAACCGTGATCAATACCAACCAGTAACTTCTCGGAACGAATCAACGGCCCCTGCTCCAGGTCAGCTAATTGAAGAGCCTGCGTGTACTCAGTAGCAAAACAATTATTAAGTGGAATTTTACCCAGGTCATGGAGCATACCCGCCACAAAATATTCCTCACGTTCGGCAATAGGAACTTTTTGCTGTGCTGCCAGTGCCTTGGCAGTTACCCCAACGCAAATCGAATGAGACCAATAATCATCCATTGGCAAGGTTTTAAAGGATGCGTGTTTACCGATTGTAGCAATAACGGCTGTGCTCAGGGCTAAATTTTTAACTGTGTTCAAGCCCAGCATAATAATCGCCCGAGCTAACGACGAGATCTGATTTGGAAGTGAATAATAGGCCGAGTTAATCAGCTTTAGAACCTGACCGGTAAGTACCGGATCAAGGGAGATGACTCTGTTTAAATCATTCGGTGAAGCATTGGGGGCATTACACACCTCAAGAACCTTAGTTACCGTCGTGGAAAGACTCGGCATCCGGTCGATATACTTCTGAATTTTTGTAACTTGCGAATCTGTAGAATCCATAAATTCAGTATATCATATCATTGAGTTAGAGTGTAACTTCTCAAAAACTGCTGCTAATAAAATGTTCGTCACACAGATATGCATTCCCACGCAGGAGCGTGGGAACGAGAAATATCATATCGTTGAGTTAGAGTAATATAAGGTTCTGCGGACGAACAAACATTTTTAGCCACAGACACATTCAATTCAATACCCCCTTGAGGGGTACACGGAAAGTTAACGGCAACACAGGTAGGCCGAGTTTACTTGTCAAGGTTGTCTGAGAATAGATGAGACATCTTTAGCCTTACGTCGACCAATAGACGAGATACAAAAGGATAGCATCATTGGGGAAAATGTGCAAAATTTCTTTTTTAGTGACGCTGATTAAATTCAACCGCCTCTTTATATTTTACTCCACTACCGCCAAAAATATCCAAGGCACTGCCAATGGTTACATCAAGACGATTTTGGCCAATATCTGCCAAGCGATCGAGATCAGCCATACTTTTTACGCCACCGGCGTAGGTGGTTGGGATTGGAGAATTTCCGGCTATAATTACAGCCAGTTCCTCCTCAATACCATTGCATTTACCTTCGACATCAACGGCATGAATCAGGAACTCATGACAAAAATGGCTAAAAAACGCCAAGCTTTCTCTGCTTATGGATATATCGGTGAATTTTTGCCAGCGGTCAGTGACGACAAAATAGTCATCACCCCTTTTGCGGCAACTGAGATCAATAACCAGTCGCTCCTTAGTGACCAGAGCAGCCAGATCTTTGAGACGATCTTCAAAGATTTTACCATCTTTAAAGACATAGGAAGTAACAATTACAGCAGATGCTCCATTTTCAAGCCAAAATGAAGCATTAGAAGCAGTAATGCCGCCGCCAACCTGCATTCCACCTGGATAGGTGGACAGAGCCAACAAAGCGGCATCATCACAACCAGGGCCAAGTTTAATAATATGGCCACCGGTTAAATTATCATCCCGGTACAAGCCGGCATAATATGAAGAAGGTTTTTCTGATAAAAAATTAGTGGCAGGATTTCCAGCCCCATCGGACAATGTAGAACCTATAATCTGTTTTACCTGCCCATCATGCAAGTCTATACAGGGCCGAAATTTCATAGCACTGCCACTATTTATTTTTTGCCGCGTGTTTTCTTGATCTCGGCAATAATATCATCAACAATGCCCTTAGGAACCGGATTATAGCGGGCAAATTCCATGGTGAATTCTGCCTTTCCCTGAGTAAGAGAACGCAAAACTGTAGAATATCCAAACATCTCAGAAAGGGGAACCTCTGACTCTACCACGGTATAATCGCTCTCTTCCAAAGTACCAATAATCATACCACGACGCTGGTTTATACTACCCATGATTCCGCCCTGGAACTCGGTGGGGCCTTCAACAACAACCTTCATAATCGGCTCCATTAAGACGGGACCAGCTTTGAGATACCCTTGCTTAAATGCGCCTTTAGCCGCCAATTGGAAAGCCACATCAGATGAATCCACGGAATGAAAGGCACCATCGTTAATCACACAACGAACACCAGTCACCGGGAAGCCTGCCAAGGCACCCTTCTCCAAGCTGGCAGTAAAGCCTTTGTCACAGGAAGAAATGAATTCCCGTGGAATTACACCACCGACAATTTTATCAACAAATTCATAATCGCCCTCTTCAAGGGGCTCCATAAAACCGCCGACCCGACCAAACTGCCCAGAGCCACCAGTCTGTTTTTTGTGGGTATAATTAAATTCAGCTTTTTTGGTTATAGTTTCACGATAGGCAACCTGAGGAGCACCAGCCACGACCTCGGCGTTATACTCACGCTTCATGCGCTCAATATAAACTTCAAGGTGCAACTCTCCCATACCGGAAATAATTGTATCACCAGTTTCATGATCCACAAAAGTTCTGAATGTAGGATCTTCCTTGGTAAATCTATTAAGAGCCTTTGACATACTGTCCTGAGCCTTGTTATCAACTGGCTTAATGGCCAATGAAATAACCGGGTCCGGTACATGCATGGAGCTCATGGACATACAAATGTCGGAAGAGGTAAAGGTATCGCCCGAGGCACAGTCAACGCCAAAGAGGGCAACAATATCGCCAGGGCCAGCCGATTCAATTTCTTCCATCTCATTAGAGTGCATTCTCACCAATCGCCCGACTTTAACTTTTCTGCCAGTACGATTATTGATAATGGTATCGCCCTTATGCAGAGTTCCCTGATAGGTTCTCACATAGGTCAACTGGCCATAGCGGCCATCTTCCAGCTTAAACGCCAGGCAGACCAAAGGGGCCTCCGGATCATTGCCAAGAACCTCTTCTTTCTCATCATTATTCAGGTCAAGAGCGATATTCTCAATTTCACTGGGGGCAGGCAAATAAGAAACTACCCCATCAAGCAGAGACTGAACTCCCTTATTTTTATAGGCAGAGCCAATAAATACCGGCACCAGTTCCAAGGCAAGTGTACCCTTACGAACGGCATCCATAACCAGTGTTTCAGAGACATCTTCCCCTTCCAGGATAGCCTCCATCAATTCATCAGAAAACATAGAGGCCGCATCAAGCAACTCCTCACGTTTTTCATCCGCCTGCTCCTGGAGCTCGGCGGGGATATCGGTAATCCGGATTTTTTCGCCATTATCGCCTTCAAAATAAACAGCCTTCATTTTTACCAAATCAACAACACCGGCAAGGTCACCTTCCAGACCGATGGGCAACTGCAAAGGCACCGCATTCAGCTTCAATTTTTCACGGATCTGAGCAGTAACACGAACAGGATTGGCACCGGTTCGATCACACTTATTAATAAAAACAATCCGGGGCACCTTATATCTGGTCATCTGACGATTGACCGTAATACTTTGGGATTGCACGCCACCAACCGAGCATAAAATAAGCACCGCACCATCCAATACCCGCAGGGCTCTCTCTACCTCAATGGTGAAATCAACATGACCAGGAGTATCGATAATATTGACATCGTAATCATCCCAATTACAATATGTAGCGGCAGACTGAATGGTAATACCGCGTTCTTTTTCCAGCTCCATGGAATCCATGGTGGCCCCAACACCATCTTTACCGCGTACTTCATGAATGGCGTGAATTTTATCGGTATAAAATAAAATTCGCTCCGTCAGAGTTGTTTTACCTGAATCGATATGAGCGCTAATTCCAATATTACGAACTTTTTTCAGATCACTTTTCATTGCAGCTTCCTTAAAATTAATGTAACAATCACAATCTAACCACTAGCACCCCACGAGGGGTATCGAAGTCTTCGCTTACTTAGTGCCTTATAGCAACGACCTTCCTATTAATTAAAAAAAGTCCTTAAGAGCAAAACCGTAAATACCTAACCCAGATAAACTGGAAAAGGTCAAAACTTTGATAACAATCCCTGGATAAGTATCTTAACGGTAGGCCACAACTTGGTGAAACTAATATAGTACAAAGTCTTGCCACTCAGTTCAGTCCCCCCTTGAGGGGATAAAAAACACAAAAATTACTGATAAGATACTAAACAAAGAACGTGATCTAATACATTATTTCTTAAATTACGTCAATGACAAATATTGTCTAGGTTTTTTGTTTGAGGCGCTTCGACAGGGAGTAATAGTGTGTAGAGGAGGTTACAATTAATTGTTTATAGAATCAAATCGCAACTTTAAAACGTCTACCTTCATGACTGAGAACAACACCGACAGGCGTAATTTTTTCCAGTTTAATTCCGTCTGAGATGTCGTCACCCTCTCTAAAAATCCTGCCGTTAATACTGACCAGGCACTTGGCTGGCTTATAAGAGTAGGAATGGAAGGAAATATGGATTTCAGGGATATCCTTTCTAAAATCCGGGGGCATCTGGCTTAAATTGGGGATTTTTTTCAACTCTTGTGCTTCAATCTTACGTTGCTGTTCCGCCAACAAATCACTTTCAGTGTAATCAGTATCGGGCAAGGACTTGCCGCCAATCCGCTCAACAATTTGTTGCGGTTGTTGCGGTTGTTGCGGTTGTTGCGGCTGTTCGGTGCCCGCATCCCCCCCCCCATCGAGATTATCATGATGAGGTTCACCACCTTCAGCGTCAGGGCCGCGGTCATCGACTACAGATTTACCTGAAGTGGCAGGTTCATAAACGGGCTTTGCGCCTTTCTCCGCGTCAGATAATTCGTCATTTACTGCTGCTGTCTCAGCTCTTGGAGATGGGGGCTGCTCGTCAACCGCAATTACTGGTTTACTAACCGCCTCTCCCGCCTTTATCGTTGTCTCCGCTGGCAGAACAGGAGCAGCCTCTTTTGTAATTGTGACTTTTGGTTCAGTAATTTCCTGGCTTACAGAAGCCTTCGACAGAGGTTTGTCACTTGCCCTTGTCTGCTCAGCTATCGCCTGAACCTTTGTACGAGTAACAGCAGGAACTTTTGAGGCCCATGGTTGTAACCACAACACGATAAGAACAGCATTAAGAAAAAGACCTGCGGCTAACACATAAGGCCAGATCAGGCGTTTCGCCACTGGCGATGGCCCTTCGTGGACAGTATGCACGTCAGGCACGCTGCCAAGTTTGCGCTTTTGATCGGCCTTTTGGATGGCCTCCAGAATATACGACATACAGCGTTTACGCCCCTATTTTACGCAGATAAGGTACTTTAGCACCGGTCAACGTATTAAGCAAAATAATGGTTTCCTTACCAACGATGCCATCAGGAATAAAATCATGGTCGAATTGTATTTTTTTGATTTTCCGCACCATGCTATCATTAAAAGTTGCCGGCTCACTTCGCGCATTGTACTCTTCCCCAGCCACGAGAGCAAGTTGTTCAGCAAGCCAATCAACGTCGCGCCCCTTATGCCCTGGCCGAATTGACTCAGAGTAAGCAATGGGCGGACGCCAAAACAAGACATAAGAGCCTGACCAATGCGTTGCCAAATCGGCGGATACCACATTAATAACCTTATCACCATGCCTCAGCTTAAGCCTGCCGCCGGACTCGGCCACCAACACCACGGAAAAGTTCTGCCCATCCTTATTACGCATCTTTAAAATAGCAGGTCTGTTTAAGCGCAACAGAGCGGCCAAACCGCTTTGTCCGACCAGACACCGCAGACCATTGTTCTCCGCATACTGACAGCCCCACTCTTTATCGGATGCAAAGCCTTCCAGCCCCCAAATCCCCAAAAGCGTTTGCATGGCAAGATTGTCACTCTTAGCTGCTTCTACGCCAGCAGGCCATTTTACTGGCATCTTGCTTGTTGCAGCCGCATTTCCAGCACCCTTTTCCATGGTGGACACAGGACTTGACACAGCAGGCATTTTTTTAACTGTTCCGGCAGGCTTAACCACTGGAGATGACCAATTAAGTAAGGCCACGACTATGCCACAGACCAGGATTGTCACTCCAGCAACCAGCCAGGGCGAGATATAACGCAAAGACTCCCGGCGCAACTTTCCGCCAAAGACCTCACCCCCTGCCACAGCCATAACAGCATTACTGACGGTATGCAGCCCCTTGGCATAAGCTCCCAACAAGGCCCGGTCACAGATTATATTAATCAGCCTGGGGATACCACCGCTAAAATAATACAATTTTTTCAAACTTCCCTGTGAAAAAATCTGCGGGGCCATCCCGGCAATTGCAAGTCGATGATGCACATAGGCCGTTGTTTCCCTGGCACTCAATGGCCCCAAATGGAAACGAGCCGAGATTCGCTGCGCCAATTGTTTTAGCTCATTGCCCGCCAGTTTTTCCTGTAACTCCGGTTGTCCCAGCATGATAATTTGCAACAATTTTTGCTCACTGGTCTCCAGATTGGTCAACAAGCGAATTTGTTCAAGCACCTCTACACTGAGGTTTTGAGCCTCATCAATAATCAAAACAGTATGCCGTCCTTCACTATGAGCGGCCAGCAAATAACCATTTATGGCGTCAATCAGTTCCTTGATGCGGGCAAAATCAGGAGTTGCAATAGCTAACTCATCACATATAGTTGCCAATAATTCAATCGGTGACAGCTTGGGATTCAAGATAAAGGCAACATTGGTATCCTCAGGAATCTGCTCCAGCAGACAACGGCAGACGGTCGTTTTACCGGCGCCCACCTCACCTGTCAACAGGACAAAACCACCGTCATTCTCCAGACCATAACGTAGATGAGCCAGAGCCTCCCGGTGCCCATCGCTCATGTATAAAAATGTGGGATCAGGGGCAATTGAGAATGGTTTTTTATGAATGCCAAAGAATTTTTGATACACAGGCAGGGAAAAAGTTAAATGTAGTGTTCATGGGGTGCTTACTAGTTAACTGCCAAAGCCGCTCTATAGGAACCGAACAATTCATCATAGTCCCTTAATCCTTTTCTAAGAATCGTATCAAAATATTTGGCCTCAGCCTCATTGACCACAATATTGGCGCTGGACGCCAGAGCCTCAAGGTCATAAAGCGTATGAAGTTCGGGGCCTATCAGAACGTAATAAATTTCCCGCCTGCTCGACATGGGCATTTGAGACATATAAGCATGGAATTCCGACTCTGCAAAATTTCCGTCAAAATTGGTATGAAAGACCACTGCCGAAAACTTAACAAACCGCATCTGCTCCACAGCGTCACCTGCTGATTCGGGAAAAGTTATTTGATACGCCAAATCCACAAAAGCCCGAGCCACATTGTCACGAGCCTCCCCCTCAGGCATCAGAATCAGAGCCTTCGCAACATCTTCGATGACCTCATTTTCGTCACAAATTTCATTGGCCATCCAACTAATATCAGGATAGTCCGGCGGCTTAATTCTGACGGAATTTTCTTTCTTCACCAAGGCGGCAGAGCCATCAGCCCGAAGGTGAATATGTTGCTTACAGTAAGGGCATCCTAGTTTAAGGGTACCGGAGCTCAGGCCATTTAAAGCCGTCTGTATTTTTTGTTTCTGCCCCTCATTGAAATTCAAATTTCTTTGGCAGTGTGGACATTGCGATAACATAATTTCCTCGATACGCTTAAACGTATTTACCTCTACCTGAAATTGGCAAAGGGATCGTCCTCTTCACTATCCATAGCCAACCCGGTAATACCAGTGGTTGCTTCTCCTTTTTCAGCCTTAATCTGGTCAAGTCCGCGGGACACAGCACTCCGTCTTGAGCAATACCCCAGAGCTGTTTTCTCATCGACAAGTCCCTCCTGGTAAAGTTGCAAAATATGTTGGTCAAAGGTTTGCATGCCCAAGGCGTGACCATCAGCTATAATATCATAAAAAGTTTTCCCGTCAGATTCACCATTCAAAATAGTATCACTTACTCTGAGATTTTTTCGCATCACCTCTAATGCCGCTACCCGGCCACCTCCAACTTTAGGCAACAGACGCTGTCCTACGACCCAGCGAATCGTATCAACCAGACGGTTGCGAATCTGTTCCTGGGCCTCTGTGTCAAACATTCCCAGGCAGCGGTTAATTGCCTGGCCGGCATCCACAGTATGCAAGGTGCTCATAACCAAGTGCCCGGTTTCAGCTGCGGTAAGGGCGATCTCCATGGTTTCCTTGTCTCGAATCTCACCCACCAAAATCACCTTGGGCGCCTGGCGGAGTGCTGCTCGCAATCCGTTGGGAAAACTATCAAAATCGTTACCCAACTCCCTCTGGTTAAAAGTTGCCTTAATTTGGGGATGGACAAACTCGATTGGATCCTCTAGAGTGACTACATGCGCCTGACGTTCCTGATTAATCTGATTAAGCAAGGCGGCCAGTGTAGTTGATTTACCAGAACCAGTAGAACCGGTGACTAGAATAAAGCCATTCAGTTCTTTGGGCATTTCCTTAAAGATCGGCGGCAGATTCAGTGAATCAATCGTCGGTATTTCAGTTGGCAATATCCTGAGTACTGTTGACAAATGTCCCTTCTGGGAAAATATATTGACTCTGAAATGGGCCTTTGAACCAAGGGAATATGCCAGGTCGCAGGAACCATTATGGACCAAATCATAGAGCAGGCGTTTGTTACCGCCAATTATATTTAAGGCGAAAACTTCTGCTTGAAACGGGGTTAGTTTTTTAACCGCAGGCTCAACGGCAACCGGAGTCAACACACCAGACATCTCTACCTGCAAGGGTTTACCAACCGTGACATTCAAATCAGAAACATTGCCGGGGCTCTCCAACATATTAGCTATCCAATAATCTATTTCAGAGTGTTTCATGTTTTATCTCCTTCAAGGGCGGAGTTGTTGGTTAGGGTGCCGCACTTCGGCAATGAGCGAACAATTAGATTCGAGATCATCCTAGTACCTCATTTATTTTGTCTTTTTAATCAGGATATACAATTTCCCCGGCTGCTTCATGACACCAGCCAGAAGACGCGCCTCGGCACCATGCCCCCAGAACATGTCCAGTCGGCCCGAGCCCTTAATAGCTGCGCCACTATCCTGCGGCAGCACAAACCTCCGCATAGCCCGCCAACCGACCGCCCGTCCTCCAGAAATACCAGGGATTTCCGTCTCCAGATAAGCCAATCCACCCAGGGGGAAGCAATTTACATCTAACGCTGCCGAACGTCCCGGAGTCAACTCATGGCCCATAGCACCAACTGGATTTTCTCCTGAAGCGGCAGGAGCCAGGCGAAAAAAAATATACCTGTCGTTATAATGTAAAATATGGCGCCGTTCGTCAAGATGTGAAAATAAATATTGTCGAATTTTGGGCATACTTACTGTGGATAAATCTATCTTTCCTTCATCAACCAGCAGTCGACCAATACTTTTATAGGGCCAGCCATTAGATCCGGCATAAATAACCCGCCTCTTTGTGCCATCTGGAAACAAAACTATCCCAGAGCCTTGCACATGAAGGACAAAGGCATCAACCGGGTCACGCAGATAAAGCAGTTCCTGGCCTGCCAATTTTTTTTTGTCCTCAATTTCACTTCGCCGCCAATATGGCCGCAAACGGCCATTTACGACATGGCCAATTAACGGCGTTGATATTCCAGAGGAGTCATACTGCCTGGCATTAATTAAGTCGGGCGGCAGACCATAAAGGGGATAGATATAAGGCGGTTTCCGAATAAGACTGCCCCGCAGTACGGGCTGAAAATAACCTGTTACCAAAATATTGTCACCACCACCACTATTTTGTGCCTGAAATATCTTAAAGTTTTGAGCAATAGATGCCGCTAATTCTTCGGTCGGTACAGTGTGCAATAATTTCCGGAATTCAAGTAGTGAATCCAGAATTACACCTGCCTGATAGGCTTGACCACAGATTTCCACCTGACGTTCCTTATTCTGGCCCCGCCAAAACGAGAGGCTCTCGGCAAGAGCGTGATCCAGGGACGCAGTAGAGGCATCATCATAAAATAGAGGCAACTTACCAGAGCCCTCCGGCAGAGATACCATATTACAGACAGGCGGCGATTTTACAGGCAGATGGGCGCAACCGTTAAGTTGAATAGCCATGCAAATTACGACCAACCTTATGCATTCCCACGCAGGAGCGTGGGAACGAGGAAAGCTTATGAGTGCCAATAAGTAAGATCGCATCTTTATCATTTAAGGTAACTTCTCCAAAAATGCTGCTAATAAAATGTTCGTCACACAGATATGCATTCCCAAGCAGGATCGTGGGAACGCATACCATACTTGTTCCATGTAACGACTACCACCATTTTTAGAGAAGTTACAAACAGCCGAGTAGAATAAAAATTTAAGATTCACCTGCTTCGTCATCATACCCTGAGAACGACAAATACACAAAAATAGTATTTATACCTATATTTTTCTTGACCTATATCAGTCCAAGCTGTTTATATGGGTAATTATCCGTACAGTAATACATATTTTTATTTGCCCATTTTTTATATTTAGCTGTATGACTTAATCATATACAAAGGAGGAAACATGAGCGTAGAAAAGAAAATTGAGAGTTTATCAACGGAAAAAAGAGTCTTCAATCCCCCAACTGAAGGGCAGGATAAAGCCTTTGTGAAGAGCATGAGCGAATACGAAGCTCAGTACAAGCGTTCTATGGAAGATCCAGATGGATACTGGGGAGAGCGTGCAGAAGAGCTACTCACCTGGGACAAGAAATGGGATACTGTTCTGGATGCCGACATGTACAAACCAGAGATAAAATGGTTTGATGGCGGTAAACTCAACGTGTCTTACAATTGCCTTGACCGACACCTTACCGATGGCCGCCGTAACAAGGCTGCCATTATCTGGCAGGGAGAGCCGGAAGAAGACGTAAAAGTCTATACCTATCAGATGCTGCACACCCAGGTCTGTCGTTGCGCCAACGCCTTGAAAAAACTGGGCATAAAAAGGGGTGACCGGGTTGCCGTTTATCTGCCCATGATTCCTGAGCTGGCCATCACCTTATTGGCATGCACCCGTATAGGTGCCATTCATTCCGTAGTCTTTGCAGGATTCTCCGCCCCCAGTCTAAAAAGCAGAATTAATGACTGCCAGGCCAAGGTGCTTATCACCGCTGATGCTGTATTAAGGGCCGGTAAAACCATTCCGCTCAAAAGTAACGCCGATGCCGCATTAGAAGGATGCGACAGCGTTAAGCATACTATCGTAGTTAAACGAGGTGGCAATGAGGTTAATTTTGAGGATGGCCGAGATCATTGGTGGCATGAGCTGTTGGCCAGCGATGATATAAGTGATCAATGTCCACCGGAATCAATGGGTGCCGAAGACCCGCTTTTCATTCTCTACACATCGGGCAGTACCGGTAAGCCCAAGGGTGTTGTCCATACTACTGGCGGTTACCTGACATACGCCGCCCATACCTGCCAGACTGTTTTCGACATGAAGGATGACGATGTTTACTGGTGTACTGCCGATATCGGCTGGATTACCGGCCACAGTTACATACTCTACGGGCCACTGGCCCTTGGCGCAACCTCATTCATGTTTGAGGGTGTACCTACATATCCGGCCCCGAACCGTTTTTGGCACATTGTTGAGAAATTCAAGATCAATATTTTCTACACTGCCCCAACTGCGATCAGAGCTTTGATGCGTTTTGGCGATGAAGCCGCCCAGAAGAACGATCTTTCCTCTCTGCGCCTCCTGGGAACAGTTGGTGAACCTATAAATCCCGAGGCCTGGATGTGGTATCACGAGATGATTGGCAAGAGTAAATTGCCTATTGTCGATACATGGTGGCAAACAGAAACCGGCGGCATCATGATTTCCGCCCTGCCCTACGCCACACCGCTGAAACCCGGCTCCGCCACCCGTCCCCTGCCAGGTATTGACGCCGCTATTTATAATGAAGAGGGCCAGGAGGCTGCGGCCAATGAAGGTGGCCGTCTGGTCATCAAAAAGCCATGGCCCGGTATGCTGCGAGGGGTTTACGGAGATCCGGCCAGGTTCAAAAAAACCTATTTTAGTCGTTTCCCCGGCATCTATGACCCCGAAGACAGCGCCCGTAAGGACGAAGACGGATATTTTTGGATCATGGGCCGCCTGGATGACGTTATAAATGTATCCGGACACCGTCTGGGTACCGCAGAGATCGAATCAGCTCTGGTGGCAAATAAAAATGTGGCCGAGGCCGCTGTGGTAGGCGCACCTCACCAAATTAAGGGAGAGACTATCTACGCTTATGTAACCCTGAAGGCGGGCATTGAGCCAACTGACGAGATAACAGCTGAATTACGGAAATGGGTTAGAACTGAAATTGGCCCAATTGCCACGCCGGAATTTATCCAATTTTCCGATGGACTTCCAAAGACCAGATCGGGTAAAATCATGCGAAGAATCCTGCGTAAGATCGCCGCAGGTATGCACGAGGAACATGACTTTGGCGACACCTCAACCCTGGCTGACCCTGATGTGGTGGATTTGCTGGTAAAGGGAAATCTTAAGTTAATTTCATAAACCCTATTAAGCGTAAAATTAGTGCTGAGTGTCATTACACTCAGCACTAAACCACCAAAACTGCTTTTTTTTAGCCACAGGTAAGCGAGCCTACGAGACTCCGGACACTCAGTTCAATACCCCTTGAGGGGTACACAGAATAACTGCAAAAAAAAACAGGAGGGCGTATGTGGACAAAACTCTTTAGCAGTCTTTTGATGTTGTTGCTCTGGACAACTCCTCTTTGGGCAGGAGAATTCGCCGGTGATCCCCTAACACGTTTTAGCTCTGAGTTATTTGTCGGATCAGGAAAATGTGCAGTATGCCACCATCTGCTTTATGATAAGCAGGGCAAAAGCCTGTCGATAAAAGACGACTGGCGCTCTACCATGATGGCCAACGCCGCCACCGATCCTTTTTGGCAGGCCAAGGTCAGTTCCGAGATTTCACGCAACCCAGCCCTAAAAAAGATTATCGAGCAAAAATGTCTGGCCTGTCATATGCCCATGGCAGAGATTGAAGCGGAGCGTACTGGCCTGGCAGTGGCTTTTAAGCCCGGTTTTTATGACATCAACAACGAGCTACACGCCGCAGCTATGGATGGCGTATCATGTAGTTTGTGCCATCAAATCCAACCCGACAATTTAGGCCGCCCTGAGAGTTTTAGCGGCCAATATGTCCTTGACAGAAGCACAGCAAAACCTGCCAGAACAATCTTTGGGCCATTTCAAGAGACTGACAAGCAGACAATGCGCACTAGTGTCGGCTATGACACCACATATGGCAGCCATCTGCTCCAGTCCTCATTTTGCGCCACCTGTCACACGCTTTATACACCTTTTATTGACGCAAGCGGCAAGATAGGCGGCAAATTCCCCGAGCAAACCCCATATCTTGAATGGCTGGCAAGTAATTACAGTCACGACCCAGATCCCCGTTCCTGCCAACAATGTCACATGCCAACAGTAGATGAAAAGGTTAAAATTGCCAATTTTGCCCCCAGGCATGTAAAAGCTAAAGAAAATTTCGCCAAGCATCATTTTGTCGGCGGTAACAGTCTAATGCTTGGTCTCCTCCAAAATAATGTTTCTAACCTGCAACTCACGGCCTCAAGTTCTAACCTTGCCAGAACCAAACAAAGAACCAAGCGGCAATTGCAGGAAAATACTGCCCATATAAATATCAATAATGTCAAACTTGCTGCCAAAATTTTAACTGCGACAGTGCAGATAAAATCTATGACTGGTCATAAATTCCCCACAGGAATTCCCGGCAGGCGGGCCTGGTTGCACTTTACGGTTAAGGATGCCAGGGGGAAGATAGTTTTTGAATCAGGTAAGGTAGATAAAGATGGTCATATTTCAGGCAACGACAATGACACTGATATAGGTAAATACGAGAGGCATTACGACACTATCACCCGGCCAGACCAGGTGCAAATTTATGAGGCGATTATGGCCAATACTGATGGCCAGGTTACCTATACCCTGCTCCGAGCCGCCCGCTATTTAAAGGATAACAGGATTCTGCCAATCGGCTTCAGGAAAGAAACAGTAAAAGATGACATAAAGGTCTATGGCAAGGCGGCAACTGACGGTAATTTTATAGGTGGCTCTGATATGGTCACATATGAGGTGCCAGTATCAGGGCAGGCCCCCTATTCCATCCAGGCAGACTTACTCTACACGTCAGTTTCATCGGCCTGGATCAGCGATTTAAACACAGACGACACAGAACTAGTCCATACCTTTGCGCAGGCTTGGCAAACAACTAATAAATCACCCGTTACCATAGCCGAGGCAAAATCAGTTATAAAGTAAGCGTCCCATGAACACTCTTATATTCCGAGATGTTCATCACACAGATATGCGTTCCCACACGGAGCGTGGGAACGAGGAAAATTTCTGGAGTTCACGCTTACCTGTTTTTTTGCTGTTATTCTGTGTACCCCTCAGGGGGGTTATTGAACTGAATGTGTCCGGAGTCTCGCAGGCTCACTTACCTGTGGCTAAAAAAAGCAGTTATTCCTTCAGCTTTTCCGCAAGTTCCGTAACCGCCATGGAGTAGCGATTAGAATTGTTCCATTTGGTAATGGCCTGAAAGTTGGGATAGCCAACCACGTAGCGCATTTTCTTATCTGAGAGCTCCAAGCCCACTACCGTTAGTTTTTTCCCATCGGGTGGTTCCGGGATATTTACCTTCTGCAGATCACGAATCTGCTGCCAGGGCACAAGTCCCTTGCGGCCCTTCTTATAGGCCGCTCGCAAAGGCTCAGCCTTTAACTCATTACCAAGTTCAACATAAACAGGGGTGTTAAATACCCAATGGAAGTTGTGCAGATAATTGGCAATACTGGCCAGAACATCGGGTACCGAGTTCCAAACATCTCGTCTGCCGTCATTATCAAAGTCCACGGCGTATTCTCTAAAACTTGAGGGAATAAATTGGGTCTGACCGAAGGCCGCTCCGTAGGATCCCTTGGAGGTAAGTGGATTCACCTTGTTTTCCCGGCAAAGGACCATATAACTGATCAACTGCCCCCGATAAAAGCTCCGGCGGCGGGGATAGGCATCAAACATTGTATTCAGGGTACGGAACATATTAAAAATACCCTGATGCTTACCATAACGTGATTCCATCCCCCAAATTGCGACAACGATCTGTCGCTCAACGCCGAATTTCTTTTCCACCCGGTCAAGGACGTCCTTATATTGCGCCAACATTTCCTGCCCTTTGGCAACGACACGATCATTAATAAAGATAGGATAATATTTATAATAAGGCAGGGCCTCATATTGTTTATCCATCAATTCCAGCACCCTTTTGCGAATCTTTACCCCGGCAAAGGCTCGCAAAATTTCTTCATGAGTAAAGCCGTGCTTCTCATGCAATTCTTTAAATAAAGCCGTATATCGAGGGCTGGAGATATCAATGATTTGGCCGTCTTTTACCAAATCAGCCGCCAGCGGTTTTTTTGTCTTAGCCAGCGAATACCCACTGGAGAATATAAGCAACAGCACGGTAATACTTGCCAAACAACATAATTTTTTCATAATTTTTTTTGGTTTTGTGAGTGTCGATCTCGTTGGGAGATTAAAATATCTCAAAAAATTTTTCGATAAACGACTCGATGCTCAGCACGGGCAAGGCGTTTATTCCGGCGGCGGCCTGTCGGCCTCCGCCAGTGGGAAAGGCCAGACAGAGTTTATCCGCCCCGTGTTTATTTTCCAGGGGAGCTCGCACACTGACCATAAAAGTGTCATCACCGTTATCTACTAAAAGGGCATGGGCCTTCCCAGGCAATTCCCTGGCTCGTTCGTTGATAAAAACTCCGGCGGCCCGTTTACCCCATGCCTGGGCCGGGAAACGATAAATGCGGCCGATTTTATTATCCTCAACAGTTTTTTGGGCCCGGGCATTTTCCATATCTGCCAGAAAGCCTTCTCGCAATTGAACCAACTGGGGGGCTTCCCTGCAAAAGGCAAAAGGGTCTGCAAATGGTTGCACGGCAGCAAATAAATCCCGGGGATGAAAATGCAGGTCGCTGACTGTTGCTCCGTAGCCATTATAATTCAGTAATTCGCCAAGTTCACGCAAGATGCCCAAGGAATCAGCCGATAATTGCAAATCCTTTGCCGCCGCTCGAGCCGCATCATGCAAATTATCACCGAAGGCAGCGACTACCGCCCAAGCCCGATAGCGACCCAAAAGCAAGCGATCAATAATTAGGGAAGTACAAATATCCGGTGCCGGATCAATATGGGCGGTAAGGGCGGGATTGGCGGGAATTTCACCACTGAAATGATGATCCGCATAAAATATCCGGCAGCCTCTGGCCAAAAGCTCTTTTAACTCAGCCATATTGCTGGACATGGAGATATCCAGTACGCTTATGTCATCACCACTTACGGCAAGCTCCCGCAGACGTGCCAAAAGTTTAATATCTCGCTTTACCCCGGTAATTATTTGGGCTTCCGGACATGGATCGGCCAGGCGTAATTGATGCAAGGCACAGATACCATCGGCATCACCGTTGAATATATCGTAAATAGGCATAATTTATATTATTTTGCTCGTTCCCACGCTCCGGCGTGGGAATGCATATCTGTGTGACGAAATAAGGGCGGCCACAAGGGTCGCCCCTGCACGACAATGCACCATATAGGGTGACATGGAGCGCTTACCTAGTTCTTATTGGCGGGCAATGGCCCGATTTACCCCCACAATATTTCCGACTCCTTCCAGACTAAAAAGGATGGTAAAGCGGTAATCCTCATTAGTTGCGGCACTGGCCAGCATCTCCATAGACCAGCAAGCCGGATCATAGAATAAGCGCAGTGAGGCCTGGGAGGTCTCATCCGTTGCCAGCGAATGGTCAAAAATAGCCTGGGCCAGGAGATCGGTGGTAATTTTTTTTGTGACATTAACATTCACCTGGTTAACAGCCGAAGCGGGGTAATAGCGGTATTCAAGGCCAAGGGCATCGCCATTTTCATTACTATAGGCAGAGGTCAATTCGTAATTCAGAATGCCACGACCATAGACATTCCATTGGGTTTTATAAATGAGACTTAACGAGCTGACAGGATATGCCCCCGCCTCGATGGCAATATCAGAGAAGGGGCGCCGGTGATCCAGGGGCCCGTTTAAATCTCGTTGCGCCTCCCGAATATCATAAGACTGGCTGAACTTGGTATAGACCAGCTTGCGGCCTGCTGCACCGCTATTTTTACCCATGCCCGAGAGATCAAAGTCATTATCCAGGCCATAACTTATGATATTTTGAGCAGCAATTCGGTCAACCCCATCCATACTGGGCAGATATGTCTGCCGTTTATAGGGTACATAGGTATAACTCAGATTGGGCCGAATCATGTGGGTCATACGCCATAGCTTTTGAGGCAAGATGAAATCACGCATAAAAATGGTAGAGGTAGCAATATTAAAGTCATAAAGATAGCGAGTCAAAATACCGCTGCCGTAACCAGCCGAGATGGCACTATTATCGTCCACATCATAGAGGGTTTCCCGCACACCTGCCGTCGCAGTTGTTTCCAGATAAGGACTAATATGGAGTGGCGCCTTAAGTTGTGGATGCAAATCAAGACGTCGCCCCCCTACCCCGGCTTCACGCCAATAATCCACAAATTCGGTTCCCCAGACAAAATCGGTATTTTCAGCAAAGGCCCGCAGGCCGGTAGAATCAAGCTGAGGTGGCAATAAAGAATGACTACCGGCAAAGGTAATCCTGGGCAGAGTCCAAAGATGGTGTGTTGAACGAGTATCCGTTAGATCATCAACAACCCGCAGTTCACCGTTCAGGCTCATATTTGTCCATGACTTGGAGATTTGGGCGGTATTGGAACGAATATAGGTTGTTTCCGATTCGAAACCACGATTAAATTGCTGATTAAATTTTTGGTCACTTTTAATGAAGCCCAACATGCCGCCATCATATTCTTCCAGATAATCACGGTCTGAAACCAGATCCAGATCCAATTTCCCCTGCCAAGCGTTCCCAAAATCCTGATCAGCCTTACCTCTGAACCAATAACGATTCTCTCGTGACTGCAGGAAACCATCCAATTTAAAATTATCCTCGATGGTATCATCATGACGATCACGAAAGTAATTTAAGGCAAAAATCCCCTTGGAATTTTCGTCACGAACATATCTATACTCAGCACCACCCAAGGCTCCTCGCTTCGTATATCCCCCGCCATAGAGGGTTACATCCTGACTGGGAGAGAGGTTTATAAACAGTGGAAGTAAAATACCAGTACCGTCAGCACCGCCCTGTGATAATTCGGGCAGAAGAATACCAGTTTTTCGGTGTTGGTTAGTTGAGAAGGCGAAATAAGGTGAATACATAACCGGCATGTTCTTTACCCGCAAAGTTGTATTCATAAAAT
>Ga0114931_10002014_pt1 | contig 25875 bp, 24 predicted proteins | sample 2SBtaG_FD_89579 | JGI IMG/M metagenome (GOLD analysis project Ga0114931, IMG submission 89579) | Deep subsurface microbial communities from Kolumbo volcano to uncover new lineages of life (NeLLi) - 2SBTROV14_V59a metaG | ecosystem: Environmental > Aquatic > Marine > Volcanic | place: Kolumbo... | reverse complement strand
TGAATTATCAGAGCACGAAAAAGATAAAATGCGATTTTACCTTTTTCTTCATTTTCAATGGCTTACCAGCCAATGAAAATGGCAGCACATCCTTGTGCTGCGGAAACTCTGAATTAATCAGAGCTTCCTTAGCATTTGCCCACCTGTGATGTCCCAGGGACTGGAAGAGACAAAGACTTACAGGCTCGACAAAACTGTCTACGACCTGGTAAGAGTCAGAGACAACCAGCCCGGCTTTATTGCAGGGCAAAATTCCAAATTCGTCGTGGTTGATAGCCAGTCCATCAACGATGCCTATATCATTCGATTTATAAAGATCTACGATGCCGACAAGCTCAAATCGACGATCAGAGATGATGAAGAATATAAATTAGCCCGCGCCAGCAAAGCCGGAATACCTATTATCAAATCAGTACGACCTTCCCATGTCGGCCCGGTTAGCGACCCACTTATCGTGCCATTTAAATATCGAACCGATGATGATTCATTATCAGGTGAAGCGACCATCGGCTATTACGCCGGCTTCCGCACCGAATTCAAGATACCCGGATCAAACACCAGGCTACCCATGTCACCGTTTATAGCCGGCGGCCTGTCCCAGATTAACGTTGCCACTAATGGTGAAACCGATAACAAGACCGGTGTCACACTGGCTGTTGGTACTGGCTGTTGGTATCCTGGTACATAACTGGGCAGATGTGAATATCGGCCTGGTTTATGGCCAGGACAGAATTGGCGATAAAACCTGGCAACACGAAGGCAACGACTGGATCAGTTTTATGATCGACTGGGATATATAGCATACAGCTAGAGGAGACAACCTTTTGCTGTAATAGCCGATGTGTACAGAAGATAAATACCTGCAACAACAAAAGCGAATAACAAAACAAGGAGCCGTATATAATGATATTCATCACCAATCGCTTTCCCAAACAAAGCATCCGCACCCGGGTTGGACGGAAATTCGATTTCGACCTGGACAATAACGCCGCCAGTAACTCGGTATACTTTTGCGAGAGAACCGCCAAAAAATCCTATACCGAAATAGGCAGCATTGATTTTTTAACCCGGCTGAAAGATTCTCCGGTACGCCAGATCCTGATCTATGTGCATGGCTTCTCCAACCTGCCCGAAGACGTGTTTGATGGCGCACAGGAATTCCAGGCATTGTGTGACAATAAGAAAAAGGATGAGGTGCTGGTGATTCCACTGATCTGGACCTGCGACAATGATTTCGGTATTGTGAAAGACTACTGGGATGACCAGAAAGCGGCCGACGCAAGCGCCTATTCATTCTCACGTGTATTACAGAAATTTATCTCGTGGCGGAATTCTGAAAAATACAATCCCCAGGCTGATCCCTGTCTTAAACGTATCAATATGCTCTCCCATTCCATGGGAAACCGAGTATTACGCGAGACCATGGCCGCCTGGAACAAATATGACCTGGCCAGCGGTGTACCGCTGATTTTCAGAAACACGTTTCTGGTTGCTGCGGATATTGTCAATGAGTCGCTTCACCATGGTGAACGCGGCGAATTAATCTGCCACGCTTCCCGTAACGTGATTGTCTACCACGCCTCGGATGACCTGGCACTCCGTGCCAGCAAGGCATCCAACCTGAAAAACAGAATCGCTTCACGCCGGCTGGGGCATACCGGACTAGAGAATATGAAACTGACTCCCGCGAATGTGTATTCCGTGGACTGTGATGATGTCAACAACGAGTACGACATGCCCAAAGGACATTCCTATTTCCGATCCGGAAAACACAAGGGAGAACCGGGACTGGTATTTGAACACATATTTGCGACCCTCGTATCTGGCAGAGTCTTCCCTGATGATGAGTTCCGCCGTACCACAATCATCAAGAAAGCTTAGTCGTTAACATCGCTTTCTGTCAGTTCGTACCAGAGCATAAGAGGCTTTTAAAGCTTGCAGGCAACGGATACACCGCCACCCTTCCGAGACAACCGACACGGTCGCATCATAAGGTATGAATATGGATAAATTTTTACAGGCAGCCATTGAAGAAGCTCGAAAGGGCCTGGACGAAGGTGGCATCCCTATCGGTTCAGTACTTGTCATTGACGGGGAAATCGTAGCCCGCGGTCATAACCAGCGTGTACAGCAGGGCAGCGCGGTGTTGCATGCTGAAATGGACTGCCTGGAAAATGCCGGACGCATAAAAGCATCAGACTATAGACGCGCCACCCTTTACTCGACATTATCGCCCTGCGATATGTGTAGCGGCGCGGTACTGCTGTACGGTATTCCCAGGATCGTGGTTGGTGAGAACCGGACATTCCAGGGACCGGAGGAATATGCAAGGTCTCGTGGTGTTGATGTCCAGGTTGTCGACAACCATGATTGCTATGAATTAATGCAAACCTTTATCCAGAACAATCCCGAACTATGGAATGAAGATATTGGTGAATAGCGACTTACCATTACATCGCTGACATCTATCTTTAAGCGGCCGATACAGTCATACAACCTGAATCGAAAATTAAGCGATAGACGCTATTGCTTATCCCACTCCTGAGGGTCATTATCGGGAGCATCCAATTACATAAAGGAATGTATTCAAGGTATATAATGCAAGCAAACCTACACCCAGAAAAAATGCACTTTTTCTAATATTCGAATGTACTGCTAACCGGCAGGTAAATACATTTCATCAAACAGGAGTTGAGTCCCATGGTAATCGACAAGCTTAAACCGGGCGTAACCATCAAGTTTCCCCTTAGCCTTAAATTCAGCACAGTTAAAAAGAACGTTGAAGAATGCAGTCTCGATGCAGGACCACTGGCCCTGACTTTGGTCAATGGAAAAACCACTTCTGCCGTCAGTATAGACTTTATGCCCCACACCCCTGGCGGGGTGAATTACTGCGAATCGAATAAAGACGTCATGAGTGGCATTTTTACCGGTTGCATCATGTCCACCTACAAATTCAAAGGCAGGCGTCGCGTCGCCCATGTACATACCGGCCTCGACGCAGGACCGAATACCGATTGCAAGGATTTTATGAAAGGACTCATGAAGAGCGCTGATTATATGGAAACCATTCATTTTAAACCTTTCGATGGTAAGCGGGACGCGGCCAAAGCGATTGCCATCGCAAGCAAGACGAAATTTGGCGCTTCCGGCTGTTGTGTATTTGGCCTGGTAACTGCCAACAACAAATGCTATTCCATCTTTACGCAAAAGATTGGCTCCCATGAATATCTTATTGAAGATTGCGTTGATGTAACCGCGAAGCCTTATCGCTTCGCTTAATGACTACTGACGATGCGTTACGAACTCTTCTACTGGCCTTCGATTCAGGGACGCGGCGAATACATTCGTCTGGCTCTGGAACAGGCCGGTGCTGAGTATATTGATGTTGCACGGCAAGGTGGGCGTGGCTTCGGTGTCGATGCGTTGTTGCGCCTGATGGATGGCCAGAACCTGCAGCGTCCACCATTCGCCCCACCCTTCCTGCGTGCCGGCAAACAGGTGATTGCCCAGACAGCCAACATACTCCACTTCCTGGGCCCGCGCCTGGGACTGGCCCCGAGTGCAGAAGCATCCCGCCTATGGCTACACCAGTTACAGCTAACCGTGGAAGACCTGGTGATCGATATCCACGATACCCACCATCCCATTGCCATGAGCCTGTACTACGAAGATCAGAAACCCGAGTCCAGACGCCGGGCAAAATATTTTACCGAAGAACGTGCCCCGGAATTGCTGGGCTATTTCGAGAAAGTACTCCAGCATAATCCAGGCAAACGCGGTTATATGGCAGGACCTCGTCTCACTTATATCGACCTGTCCCTGTTCCAGGTCATCGACGGCCTGCGCTATGCGTTCCCGAAAATGATGGCACAACTGGAAGCCGATATTCCCGGCCTGGTTCGCTTGCATGCGCGGGTAGCCGAAAGGCCCAATATCGCCGCTTATCTCGCTTCGGACCGCCGCCTGGCGTATAACGAAGATGGGATATTTCGCTATTATCCAGAACTGGATGCATAGCTCTACACGAGTGATGGAGACAGACCTTCATCCAACCTCAATCTGAAGGGCAATTACATGCACAGGATACTTGCAATCAATGGCTCCTATCGGGACGACGGCATTACCGACCAGGCGGTCGATGCCCTGGTGCAGGCACTGGAATCTGGCGGTGCGGAAGTTGAGGTGGTTAGACTACGTGATTACCCGATTGAATTCTGCCTCAATTGCCGTGAGTGTACACAACACCCGGGAGATTCACCCGGCCAGTGCGTACAACATGACGGTATGGAAACCCTGGTGCACAAAATCGAGCAGGCAGATGGCTACATTCTCGCCGCTCCTACCAACTTCGGCTCAGTCACCGCCATCTTTAAACGTTTCATGGAACGCCTGATAGTGTATGCCTACTGGCCATGGCAAGCGCATGCGCCGAAATTTCGAAAAACCCACGTTGCCAGAAAGAAAGCCGTGCTGGTCTCCTCCTGTGCAGCACCAGGCGTATTAGGCCGTTTGATCTATGGCAGCCATAAACAACTCAAAATGACAGCCCAGACCATTGGTGCCGATCCGGTTGGTAGCCTGTTTACCGGCCTGATAGCCCAGAACCCTCAGCAGGCACTACCCAAATCGGCGCACAAAAAAATCCATCGCCTGGCGAGCAAACTGCTGTAAAAACCTGGTAGATGCTATTTTCGGCCGAATACCCCAAGCTAAATTCACAATTCACTGGCATCTTAGTCTGTAGCATTAGCGCAACTGCTCTCACACATAACGCCGTCAAAATTTACAGTATAATGCAGGCCTGCATTCCACTTTGCGTTAGCTGAAACCAATCCGTATCCGAATATCATTTTCAAACCGAGACAATAATGACCGACGCTGTATCCCAGATGGAACCCACTGATGATGTTTATAAAACCCTGCTGGAATCCACCAAAGCCATACCCTGGAAAAATCGACTGGAGCAGCATGACCTTCGCCTATATCGGGCCACAGATCGAGGAGCTGCTGGGCTGGGAACCGTCCAGCTGGGTCAGCGCCGAGGATTGGGCGGTACGTATGCACCCGGACGACCGGGAACGGGTACAGCCTGATCCAGGAGCAACAGATTCCCCACGGCATCTCCGAGGTCGGTCCCTACCTGAGCATCAGTCTCGGCGTCGGCACCATCATTCCACCCAGGGAAGATGAACACATCGAGTTTATCGAAGCCGTCAACAGGCTGCTGTACAAAGCCAAGCAAAACGGCAGGGATAGAATCGAATACGAAATAAAGTGCTAGCCTGATTTCAACCAGGTAACGGTTATAGAAAGTTCGACCAGCCTGGATTAAGTCATAAAACCATGGCATTCATTTCGGTCGATCTGTAATCAGTAAAAAGGCGGACTACCTGCATCGTTTTACGCCACAGATAATCCACCCTTGTTTATTGCTTGAGACTCGCTTAGACCTTACCAGCCCCAGGCATTATTTCCATCAGCCTTATCACCCACACGACCGGACAGGAACTTGGGTCCAGCACCCTGGGGTGGCTGTACGAAAGTTGGATCTGGCGCTGCCACAGGCGGTGCAACCGGCGGATTGCCCGCCTGGGTGGAATCCACTGTCTGGATACGACCAACCGCATAATCGGCGCCATGTACCACGTGGCCAGGCAAGGTATCGATGTAACGACGTAGCGCATGCACCGGGTGCAGATAGGCATCTGGCGCAACCTGTTTCACTGCCATACCATCAATGACATCGGAATTATTCTTCGGTGGCATCAGGTTGATGGTACTGTTGTAATCATCCAGATCGCTCAACGCGAAGAACATGTGATTGGCACCGCCGCCGGTACGACACACTTCATCCAGTGCGTTACCATGACCATAGCAGGAAGCAAAGATGTAGCGCTTGCTGGGATCCAGTTTCTGGCCACCAATGTCGGTTTCAACGATACGACCGCTGGAGCTGCTGAAGGGGCGATGATCCAGGTCAATCTTCTGGGTCATGTTGGACAGCCCCACGTACCAGCCTCCCCGTTGCAGGAAAGGATTCCGATTAAACACAGCCGCCAGGATCTCGTTAAGACTTTTTTCGATACTCTGGCCGGAGAAGTCCGCCACGTTCACAGCCGGTGCAATCGGGAACCAGGTGTACAGATTACGCAGGGTAATATTGCTGTCCGGTAATACCGCATCACCAAACCGGAAACCATTGGCCATAGAGAGATCCACGGGTGTTACCTTGCTGGTAACATTGAGAATAGCGTCGGCAATAAAGTTGTTCAGCGTATCTTCCAGTACATGATGACGCAACAACAGGGTATCGGTTGAACCCACCACGGTATCCAGGTCTTCAGTCAGCTGCAGACCGGTTTTGGCAGTCACCGCAGGATCGGTACAATCAATGCCATTACAATAACCACCCGGCATGAAGGTATGCCGTTCGACCTTGCCATCCTTACCCATAATGAAAGGTTCTTCCACTTCAGCAACGATATCGGCCATGTCCTTGTCTGGCACCACAGAATCATCAACGGGAATAGCGGTCCACTTGAAGTTAACCACTTTGCCGTATCTGATTTTGAGATCCAGCCGACCGACATACATGTCGCGATTGGTTTCCACCACGATGGCCGCACCCCGGTTCAGACGCGCCAGTTCACCCCAGCTCAATGGCGCATCCGGTGTGGTAGTGGTAACACTCCTTTGGTCTGCCAGCAGCGCACCCATAGTTACTTCATGGGTATGGGCCGAATAGACCACATCCACGTCCCTGAAGCGGCGCGCGATTTCCATGTTCTGGGAAATACCCAGTTCAGACTGGACCACAATAATGTCTGCACCCAGACCCTTCACTTCCTTGATCAAACCGGGCAGCTCCTCCACCCCCTGGGTGAAGCGCAGGCCGATGTTAAACGTATCCGCCTGTTGCGGCACAATTGCAGCAGTAAAACCAATCACCGCAATATTGACGCCATCCACATTAATGATCTTGTAGGGATCCAGGATGCGTTGATTATGAAACTGCGGCGGCATCGGTAAACCGGTCGTATCGTTATACAGGTTGGCTGAAACCACCGGGAACTGCGCCTTGGTCACACCCGGACCATCAAAGGCATTCGCCATCACCTGGATATTGGCGGGCAATGGTGGGAATGGTGGTTTGGTGGCAAAGCGGTTACGGAACACGGCAGCACCATAACCGTAATCCCAGTTACCCGGCGTAAACACATCGATATCGAAGTGATTAATGGCATACATCATGGCATCACCGACGGTGAACATACCTTCAGCACTGCCGTGTGTAAGATCACCACAGGACAGCAGCAGGTTATTGGGATTATCAGCACGAATCCCATCAACCACAGTTTTGAGTTTTGCCAGACCACCAGCTTGCATGGCATATCGTTCACTGCCATCATTATTTTTAAGTACTGCTTCATGTGACACAATAGTGCCATGTAAATCGCCCATTTCGATCAGGGTTATGGTTTTTGTATCTGAGTGGGCATAAGCTGCGCTACAAAGCATCGATAGCGACACAGCGACGGGTGTAACAAGTTTTCGACCGAATAACGATCGTTTGGATTTACTCATTTTCATTCCTCCAGTTGAATACGATTACATTACCTCTCGTAATCATTGAGTTTTTCTACGGTATAACCGCGTTTGTGGATGGCTCCACCAGAACTAGAGAGCATAAAAACCGGTTTTATTCCCGATAATTGGGCGTTAATTGAAAATTCCAGATAAACCGTCGCTATATGCAACTCATGTCACATAAGCCGATAAAAATAAATAGCTTATGCAACATAAGTTACATACAAATACCGAAAGTTTTGCGCCACAGGTTGCAGAGTATTTACGAGAAAATGATATTAGAATGAACAATATGTTTCAGGAGGCCAGTCGAATAGCATCATCGGTTTGAAATACTTCCCCTTAATCGTCATTGACCACATCAACTATTCATATCGCAGCAGGACAGGCACCTACTCTGGCTTGATAAAAAACAGACCTGCCAAAATCAACAAGTCCCGATTTCTGCATCGATCGACGAATAGTTCCATTATGATGCAGCATCTCTTCGACCCTGCGCACTAATAGCGTGCGCCAGTACACTTGAACAGTGTCGCTCCACACCATATGATACGTATTAACAATTACCTGAATCCGTGACTTCACTACGGCACAGAGCACAAGCTCTTGATTCCACAGCGGTTTAGAAAATACCCGCTTAACCTAAGGGTGAAGCTAAGATTTTTTAAAATCCACTGTGAAACCAATATCTTGCACTCTTGTTATCCGCATTGAAGTCACGGATTCAGGGATTACTTAGCTAATCCGGCACCATTCCTGCTTTGTATATGACAATGTGTAATAAATAGTGCGATTCGAGTTGAAACCGGCCTGTAACAGGCTGACCATGCACTGCTATTGAACGTTTGAGATCATGTCGCCGTCTGATTGGAATCATTGTATGGCAAACTATCTGCGAGCAGATTGTTACGTGCATCAAACACAAACAAAGAATTGAATATGCAGAAATATCTGGTATTTACCGACCTGGATGGCAGCTTGCTAAGTCACCAGGATTATTCGTGGGAGAAAGCGGCCCCGGCTCTGCATATGCTGGAGAAACGGGGATTCCCGGTTATCTTCAACTCCAGCAAAACCTCTGCCGAAATCCTGAAACTGAAACACGAGATGAATAATCACCATCCGTTCGTGAGCGAGAATGGTGGCGTGATCGAAATACCAGAAAATTATTTTTCTCCCGGGTATCAGCCTTCAGACACCAGCGGCTACGAAATATACAAGCCCGGGCTCCCGTATGAAGAAATCATTCAGTTGCTGGAACGTTTTCGACAGACCTTCCATTATGAATTTATCGGTTTTCACGATATGAGCGTGGCGGATATCATGGCTGAAACGAATCTTTCGGAACAACAGGCCAGAGATGCAAAACGGCGTCAGGCAACCGAACCGATTATCTGGCAGGATTACCATGTAGCGTTTACCAGCTCAAACAATACCTGGAAGATAATAATCTGATCATTACTTCCGGTGGCCGCTTCTCCCATGTCATGAGTCAGTTTAGCAAGGGCGGAGCAATCAGGTTTCTAACGCGCAAACACCAGCAGGCCGAACCAGACACCGAGTGGTTTAGCATCGGCCTGGGCGACAGCGATAACGACCTTGAAATGCTGGAAGCTGTCGATTACCCGGTACTCATCCCCAACCCAGGTTCGAAACATCCCGTTAAGGCGTCGATTCCCAATCTGATACGCCCTGTTAATGCCGGACCGGCAGGATGGAATCAGGCCATTTCAGGCCTGCTCGAGAAACTTCAGTGAGGAGCTATTTTTCATGAGCGATTTTTATCAAAACGGCATCATCACCAACTTTCACAACCTCACACGCAGGCCGGTGGAAGATCTGGAAAAAGACCTGGTTTCCTTTTCCAGGCAACGCCCTATGTCGTTGCTATTACCTTCACTTTTCTCCGAACTCGAAGGCCCGGCACTGGACAATATCATTAATGAACTAACCCAGGTACCGTACTTATCCGAAATCGTCATCGGCCTGGACCGTGCACAGGAAGACCAGTTTCATCATGCACAAACCTTTTTCAGTCGCCTGCCGCAACATCACCGGATTTTATGGAACGACGGCCCGCGATTGACAGCCATCGACAAGATGCTCAAGGAAATCGGCCTGGCCCCGACCGAAATGGGCAAAGGTCGTAATGTCTGGTACTGCTACGGTTATATCCTCGCGTCAGGCAAAGCGGAAGTGGTATCACTGCATGACTGCGACATTCTCACTTATAAACGCGATCTGCTTGCACGCTTGATGTACCCGGTCGCCAATCCCAATTTCAATTACGAGTTCTGTAAGGGTTATTACGCCCGTTCAACCGATACCCAGCTGAACGGCCGCGTCAGTCGCTTACTGGTCACCCCCCTGCTGCGAACCCTGAAGAAAATTTTTGGTAACATGGAATACCTTGAATACCTGGACAGTTATCGTTATCCGCTGGCCGGCGAATTCTCCATGCGCGCTGATGTATTCAATGATATTCGCATTCCCAGCGACTGGGGCCTGGAGATAGGCGTGCTCTCGGAAGTGAAACGCAACTACGCCACCAACCGCCTGTGCCAGGTAGACATCGCCGACCAGTACGACCACAAACACCAGCCCATGTCCTTCGAAAGCGCCGAAGCCGGCCTGTCAAAAATGTGCCTGGACATCTGCAAGGCGCTGTTCCGCAAACTTGCCACCAACGGTATTGTATTCCACCAGGAAACCTTCCGTACTATCAAGGCCACCTATTACCGCATCGCACTGGATTTTATCGAAACTTATTACAACGATGCGGTCATGAATGGACTGCATGTAGATCGCCACAGTGAGGAACAGGCAGTGGAATTATTCTCCCGCAATATTATGCTGGCCGGGGAACAGTTCCTCAATAATCCTATGGAAACACCGTTTATTCCCAGCTGGAACCGGGTGGTGAGTGCCATACCCGACATTCTGGAACGCCTGTACGAAGCGGTGGAAGAAGACAACTGCTGAAGAGAATTAAGAATTCACTATTCTTCATTCGTTTCCACCAGCCACATAAATTGATAAGGATGCAAAGTCACCGATGGTAGTATCATGTTCAGCGGGCTTTCTGAGATGAGGTCGAACCAGCAGGGTTTATCACTCAGGTCGGGGCGGCTTTTCATGGTCACTTTTTGTGGCGCACAGGTCAGGTTATACAGGGCCAGCAACTTGCGTCCGGAGGCTTTATCCTTACGCAGGAAAGCAAACACGCCCGTACTCACGTCAATGACTTCCTGGTCGCACTCGGGATGGAAACAGGCTTCAGCGGTTCTAATACCGATGATGCGCTTGAGTTTATAAAACACTTCGTGGTTAGGTGTATTGTGACTATCCAGTAAAGCCTGCAATTCATCAGAATCCCATTTTTTACGATTAATGGATCGGGTGCGCCCGGTGAGCTCAACCCCACGCAGGTCATTGTTAGTAGCCAGCATACTGTGAATATACAGTGCAGGAATACCCTGCATGGCCAGCATAATAGCCTGGGAACAGATAAAGCGATCCACCTGCCATTGATCCGGACCGCGACGTGTACCCTGCATGGCATCAAATAATGAAATGTTAATTTCATAGGGACTGTCTTCACCATTGGGATTGGCTTTCATGCTGACGAAGCCACCGAAACGGCGCATGCTGTCGATCAGGCCGTCAACTTCATGCCCGGGCAAAATACCTTCCAGGGCACGTAGCCCAATACCGTCATGAGACGCGGTGAAATTAAAATAGGTACATTTATCCGGTAAAGCGGGAAGCCCCGATGCCCACCTTGTCAGATACTTTGCCGTGCCACGGTTCAGCGCATGCAACACCAGGGGTGGCAGGCTGAACTGGTAAATCATATGAGTTTCATCGCCATCGCCAAAATAACTCAAGTTCTCATGGTGAGGCACATTGGTTTCTGTTAACAGGATGCAGTCCGGTGCAATGTAGTTCAGGATCTCTCGCAGCAATTTCACTACTTCATGGGTCTGGGGAAGATGCACACAACTCGTCCCCAGTTGCTTCCATAAAAATGCAATGGCATCCAGCCGAATCATACGGGCGCCATTGGCAATGTAGAGCAGTACGATATCGACATACTCGATCAGTACATCCGGGTTAGCGAAGTTCAGGTCGATCTGGTCTTCACTGAAAGTGGCCCATACATAGCGTGTACCTCGATACGTGTTAACCGGCACCAGCAAAGGGCTGTTACGCGGCCGGGTCACCATACTGGTATCGGTATCAGGATCCAGTTCAATGAAATAATCACGTCCCGGTGCCTGGTCGGTGACGAAATCAGAAAACCACAGGCTTTCCCGAGAAATGTGATTGATAACCAGATCGACCGTCAAACGAGCTCGCCCGGCAATACGTTTGATATCTTCCCAGTCACCCAGATCCGGATTCACCACCCGGTAATCGATTACCGAGAAACCGTCATCAGAACTGTAAGGAAAGAACGGCAGGATATGTACACCGTTGAAAGTATCGTATAAATATGCATCCAGAAACCGGTGCAGAACCTGTAACGGCACACAATCTTTCTGCACAATGCTGTCACCGTATGTGATCAGCAGGACATCTTTTTCATCCCACAAACTACCCTGCCGCGGTGAAATATACGCCCCATACTGATCCACGAGCGAACAGATTTGACGGGCTACCTGGGCATAAACATCCGGATAGATTTGCCGCAAATGGATTTCAATATCTGAGATAAATGACTGTTCTTCGAGTTTTCTCATGGGTTTTTGGGGTCGCTTTTATTCGTCGTTGTCCAGTTAATACTGGTGTTGATGAAATGGCTCTCACAGTCGTGGTCATTCATGGTTCCTGTCGCCGTTATCTCGGTCGCTCTCTATAACATGTCATACATTGGTCGAACTAAACAAGGCCAGTTTTTTCTCAGACGTTGCATTTCTTATACCAGATTGCGCAACACACCCTGTCTCGACAATAACCGCAGCAAGACGACTGCAAGCACGCACAATTAATGTGCACACCTGGCGTCAACATACAGCATTAACCCGCATGATGAACAGGCTCTCCGGCTCGCCGTCGCCTAAACAGGTATATAAGATATTGATTTTACGCTGTTTAAATCCCCACGCATTGCATGGCATAGCTTTTGCAAAACCACTGGCGATACAAACACATAGGTGCAACACAATGCCGCAACGTGCCCTTCTGATCAGTGACTATCAGGAACACATTAGCCTGTTTGAAACGGCACTGGCCCAGGAAAGTTACCCTGTTGATACGATTGTCGGATCAAACTGCGATGTGTTTGCGCTGGCCAGTCATCGCACTATCGACCTGGTGATATTCGACATACACAGCCCGGATGATGCCATCCTCGCGAAGCTGCAAAAGTTGAGCATCGAACATCCATTACCCGTGGTGATGTTTGTTATTTCGGGCACTAGCGACCATGCGGTCGCAGCAACCCAGGCGGGTGTCTGTGCCTTCATTGTAGATGGCTTACAGCAACAACGTATTGGTCCCATTATCGCCGCAGCCCTGGCCCGGTTTGCGTTGCGCAATCAACTGCAACAGGAATTGCACAAAACCCGAACCAGCCTGCGAGAACGCAAGTTAATCGAACGCGCCAAGGGACTGGTAATAAAACAGCACCAGTGTAGCGAAGATGAAGCTTACCAGGCACTACGCAAACTGGCGATGGATCGTAATCGGCGCCTGGCAGATATAGCCGAAGCGATTATCGATACCGCCACACTGATGGACTGATTATTCACCTGCACACTGTTGCGTGCAGTTAATGATACCCATGCCAAAGGCGACATGAACCGGACAATGCTGTCTAGTCAAGCAAGTCAGTAAACCAATGGTGAACTGACTTCATAACAACAAAGAGACACATCCGGAGTAATAGAAATGAAAGTTAACACAACACAAAAAACACAACGACTGGCATATGGCCTGATAGTCATCACCCTGGCAGGTAGTCCCGCTTATGCTGCGGACAGCCTGGACCAGGCGCTGACGGAAGGCAAACCCAACCTGGACATGCGATTACGTTATGAATCCGTCGACGACAGCACCAATATGAAAGCCTCGGCCGCCACCTTGCGCACTCGCCTGGGTTACAAAACTGCAGACCTGAGCGGATTCTACGCATTCGGTGAATTCGAGGACGTGCGCATTGCCGGTGGTGTCGGTGACTATGCGCCGGAAAAAACCGGTTATGCCACCATTGCCGATCCGGAAGTCACCCAACTGAACCAGGCACTGCTGGGTTTTAAAAACGACAACACCGAAATCAAACTTGGACGCCAGCGATTGATACTGGATAACGCCCGCTTTATCGGCAATGTCGGCTGGCGCCAGAATGAACAGACCTTCGATGCCTTCTCCGTAGTGAACCAATCCCTGCCAGACATCACCCTGACCTATGCTTTCCTGGACCAGGTCAATGGCATCCTCACCAAGTTCGATGCCGATGTCAGTGACCACCTGTTGAATGCTTCTTACACGGGCTTCAAACCGGCAAAAATTACTGCCTATGCCTACCTGCTGAAAGATGACACCAGCGATGCCAAAAATGACACCTACGGCCTGCGTGTAAAGGGTAAAGCCGACAGCTTCCTGTACACCGCCGAGTTCGCCAGCCAGAGCACCGACAACAACGATGCCTCATATATGTTTGCCGAAGCCGGTATGAAATTGAGCGGTGTTACCGCGAAGCTGGGTTATGAAGTCCTCGGTAGCGACAATGGTGCTTACGGTTTCCAGACACCGCTGGCCACCAAACATGCCTTTAACGGCTGGGCGGATGAGTTCCTGGCAACTCCCGCCACCGGCCTCAAGGATTTTATCCTGCTGGTGACGGGTAAAGTATCCGGCGTGAAATTACTCGCTGCCTATCACGATTTTTCCGCTGACGAAGGCAGTGCCGATTACGGTTCCGAAGTCGATCTGCTCGCGGCGAAAAAATTCGGCAAACGTTACACCCTGGGTGTCAAGTATGCGGCTTACAGTGCGGACACGTTCAAAACCGATACCGACAAACTCTGGGTATGGGGCCAGGTGAAAATTTGAAACCACAGCGGCTAAGCACACAATACGGATGCGGGCACGACATGGAAGTCGTTGCCTTTCAGAGCATGGGCCATAGGCAAATGCATCCACATAGCTTTTCTCTGTTGCCAGGTTTGTTACTTGTGATCCAACCCGGCACCAGACAAAAGCCATGCGGCCGATCAATACCGAACACCCAGTATGACTGATACAGGAGCAACCATGTCGCAACCACTGGCCATTGTGGAAGCCCAGCTTCCGGATACGACACATGCAACCGATGCATTACCTGTTGTGATTGTCGGCAATGGTCCCGTGGGTATGCATACGGCCCGGGAATTACTGCGGCGCAAACCGGATACTTACATCGTTATCTACGGTGATGAACAGTACCAGCCCTATAACCGGGTGCGGTTGTCATCCCTGTTGATTGGTGACACTGACTGGGAAGAATTGCTTGAACGCATCGACACCGATGCCGACAGTCACATCGAAGAACGTTTCGGCATCGAAGTCACCGGTATTGATCCGCGACAGAACTGTCTCGAAGACAGCAGTGGCCGGGTACAGCCATACCAGACCCTGGTGCTGGCTACCGGCTCCCGCCCCCATATTCCCAACATCCCCGGCATTTACCTGCCGGGCGTGTTCACTTTCCGTAACCTGAATGACACCAGTCACCTGGTGGCACGTCGCGCACGCAGCCATCACACCGTGGTACTGGGAGGCGGCCTGCTGGGTATGGAAGCCGCCCGCGGCATGCAACGGGGCAACACCCGCGTCACCCTGGTGGAACACGCCGACCGGCTACTGGGAATGCAACTGGATGATCGCGGTTCACGCATGCTGGAAAAACGCATCGAAGCCCTGGGCATCCATATCATTATTGGTGACGGTGTTAAACGGGTGCGGGGTGAATCCCGCGTCGAAAGCCTGCAACTGGCATCCGGCGAAACCCTGAAATGCGACACCCTCATCGTCGCCACCGGCATTCGCCCGCGTATCGAGCTGGCCCAGCAGGCCGGCCTGTCGATCGGTAAAGGCATTCGCGTCGGCGACACCATGCAAACTTCGACGGCAAACATTTATGCTGTCGGCGAATGCGCCGATCACCGCGACCGGGTATATGGCCTGGTGGCACCGGGACTGGAGCAGGCTGGCGTGGCCGCCAGTCACATCACCGGCCAGGGCGCAACCAGTTACACCGGCTCTATCACTTCCAGCCGATTGAAAGTCGTGGACTGCCCGGTGTTCAGTGCCGGTCCCATGGGTGCCGGGGAAGACCCACTGTATGGCCATGACCACCTGTATTCCGAACCCCGACAAGGCATTTACCGCAAGCTCAAGATTCGCGGATTCCGCCTGGTGGGCGCGATTGGTATCGGCGCCTGGAACGAAGACAACCGCTTGCAACAGGCCATTGCCCGACAACAGATTATCTGGCCCTGGCAGTTATTGCGTTTCAAACGCACCGGGTTGATCTGGCCCGAAGGGGAACAACAGGGCGTCAGCAGCTGGCCGGCTGCCACCACCGTGTGCGTGTGCACTGGCGCCACCCGCGGCGTCATCGGCGAAGCCATTCGAGAAGGCGCCGACTGTCCTGAGGCAGTGGCCGCCTGTACCGGCGCCGGCAGTGTATGCGGTTCCTGCCGGCCGCTGGTGATGCAACTACTGGGGGATGCGGAAATTCAACCCGCACCCTGGCATCGCACCCTGCTGGCTTCCGCCATCCTCAGTCTCCTCGCCATGCTCGCCATCCTGTTATTGCCCGCGATTCCCTACGCCCATACGGTACAGCTGGAGTGGCACTGGGACCAGTTGTGGCGTGATGGTGTCATCAAGCAAATCAGCGGCTTCACCGTGCTGGGATTATTCCTGCTGGGACTGACACTATCGCCGCGCAAACGCCTGAAAAAATTCCACTCACTGGGCAAGTTCGATAGCTGGCGTTTGCTGCATATCCTGCTGGGCCTGCTGGTGATTGGCGTGTTGATTGGCCACACCGGCGGGCGCCTGGGCAGTGGCCTGAACCTGCTACTGATGTTGAGTTTTTCCGTCACCCTGCTGCTGGGATCCCTGGCCACGGGCATCATCAGCCTGGAACACAAACTGGGTAGCGCCGTGGCAACCCGCTTGCGGCGTAAATCGGTGTGGTGGCACATCCTGGCCTTCTGGCCGGTGCCGGTACTGCTGGGCTTCCATATTCTCAAGGGCTACTGGTACTGATGGCCGGCAGCAACTCAAACCTCATCTGGGCCGTCTGGTTTATCGCCAGCCTGGCACTCATCGGCTGGTTCAGCTGGGACCTGCTGAAGAGTGACGACAAAACCGTATTCATGCCCGGCCCCTTGACCGATGGCCATCACCAGCTGGCGGACGACTGTGGTGCCTGCCATACCGATCCCCTGGGGGGTGGCGAAGTGTTACAGAAAGCCTGCGTCAAATGCCATGGCTGGGAACGGGTCAAACCACTGGACTCCCATCCACGGGCTAAATTCACCGACCCGCGCAATGCCGACCAGCTGGGGGATATCGATGCCCTGCACTGCGTCACCTGCCACACCGAACACCAGCCGGAGATCACCCTGGCGGACGGCCTCACCCAGCCCCGCGACCTGTGTTTCCACTGCCACAAGGATGTCGCCAAAGATCGGCCTTCCCATGCCGGTATGGATTTCATGAGCTGTAAGAATGCCGGCTGCCACAATTTCCACGACAATCGCGCGCTGTACACTGACTTCCTTATCAAGCACCTGGATGAACCGGCCACCCGCAAAGATGCCGTGTTACCCCAACGCCAGTTTGCCGAGATGCTGTCCCAGCTGGAGGACTATCCACATGATCGTTACCCGGTGATGATCCTGGGCGCCGATGCAGCCGATGCCCCGGCTGCACACCAGGGTGATGCCGCCTTACATAAAGACTGGCTGGAAACCGCCCATGCGAAATCCGGCGTGAACTGCAGCGCCTGCCACCAGCCACTGGACGATAAAGGCTAGCAACAGGCCTGGACCGATCACCCGGACCAGACAGCCTGTGCCCAGTGTCACGGTACCGAAGTGAAAGCCTTTGGTCGGGGCCGTCACGGCATGCGCCTGGCGGCAGGACTGTCTCCCATGAACACCGACGACGCCCGCTTGCCGATGCAGACAGACGCCCACGGCAAACGCCTGACCTGCACCAGTTGCCACAGCGCCCACCGTTTCGACACACTGAAAGCCTCGGCCCAGGCCTGCCTTGGCTGCCATGCCGACCAGCACAGCCTGGCGTGGAAAGATTCGCCCCACGGCAAACTGTGGCAGAAACAGCTGAGCGGTGAAGTTCCCGCCGGCAGCGGCGTGTCCTGCGCCAGTTGTCACATGCCGCGCGTCGATCAGGACGTTAACGACTGGATGAGTCGCATCGTGGTACAGCACAACCAGAGCGCGGTGCAGTCTCCCAACAGCAAAATGATCCGTCCCGCCTGCCTGCATTGTCACGGCCTCGAGTTCAGTCTCGATGCCATGGCAGACCCGGAACTGATCCGAAAGAATTTTTCCGCACAGCCATCCGGCCATGTAGAAACCATGGCGCTGGCGAGAAAAGAGAAACAACGGCGTGACAAGGAACGCAAGAAAGCCGGTGAAGGAGACACCAGCATGTTTGGTTTTTAAACTGGTTTTTGAAACTGCCACAACGAGGTGGCGAAATTTTAGTTGTACGTATTATTTCACTCACTGGAGATACTTATGAAAAAATATAACTCGCAAATAACTGGCGCACTCACCTTAATTGGCGCCAGCCTGCTCACCCCCGCCATGGCCGTTGCCGATGATACGGTTTCGGTTAAAGCCATGGCTGACGCCCTGCACCTGGTGATGGATTCGGATCGTACGGTTTACACCCGCATGATCGTGAATCGCCTGGCTGCAAAAGAAAAAGTCATCAAGGCCAGTGAACACTTCAAGGATGACAAGGCCCTGGTATTACCGGCGCAGATGTTCCGCTTCGGTGCCGAAATGGTGGCCAAGCGTTCCGAGAAAATGCCCGACGTTAATTTCAGTTATTCATTACAGTCCATGTGGCCGGTGAATAAACAGAATGCGCCCAAGACCAAGGCCGAGAAAGAAGGCCTGAAGTATGTTGCGGACAACAAGGGTAAAAACTACTACACCACGGAAACCCTTGGCGGCCAGAAATATTTTACCGCCGTGTATGCCGATACCGGTGTCGCCCCCGTGTGTGTTGCCTGCCACAACGCCCATCCTGATAGCCCACGCAGAGACTTCAAGATTGGTGATGTCATGGGTGGTGTCGTGATTCGTATTCCGGTCAAGGGTTAAGCCCTTTCCGGTACGCCAATCGCTTTCTTAACAACCTTATACCAATGTAACTAACATCAAGAGGAATTCACAATGTCTTTATCTGAAACTACTGTTGCCACTGTCAAAGCCACCATTCCGGTACTCAAGGAACATGGCCAGGACATTACCACGCGCATGTACGATGTGCTGTTCGAAAAATACCCGGAAACCAAAGCCCTGTTCAGCAGTGCGCCGGGTGACCAGCTCAAAATCCTGGCTGCCGCCGTGGCCGCCTATGCCATGAACATCGATAACCTGGAAGTGCTAGGGGATGCGGTTGGCAGAATGACTGCCGCCCACGTACGTACCAATGTGAAACCGGAACATTACCCCATGGTGGCCGATGCCCTGCTCACTGCCATGACCGATGTCCTGGGAGATGCTGCCACACCGGAAGTACTGGAGGCATGGACTGAAGCCTACACCTTCCTCGCTGATCTGCTGATTGCCGCAGAAAAAGAACTTTATGCCGAACAGCTATCGGCTTAATTTCGCTTTACTTTCATAGTTGACTCCATGGCCAGGGACGGCCGCTTTTAATTCACTGAATTTCTGAGTATCAGTCTATCGTAATCTCGCATATTTTTTATCCCCGCATAAAAAACACCTCGCAACCTGCATTATTTCTTAATAAACCCTGGCCTCAATCGGCGCTTTCTATACCTGCATAAACAGATTGATTCATGAGCCTTGCCTGGCAGCCGCATATCCGGGCACTAAAGCTGTGCGTTATCAGCAAGCCTGCATTCCATCCTGACCGTTCCGGGTGCAAGTCCGGACCACTCCAGTCCATCAGCAAGCGCTAATTTTGACATGAATCCCGCTTAAACCCTGTTCCAGCACGGTTTATTAGCCTGTGGCACACGCCTTGCTAAAGAGGTAGATAAATTACCGGTATAGAAAAAACCGCCGGACATTGCATGTTTCGATGAGGTAATGAGGCTTCATCCAGACCCTGGCAAAAAAGCGTCCATGTAGGCAAGGCCCCTTAGCCCAACTGTCCTGGTGGCCACTTTTTTACCGACGCAAATATAAAAATTGAGTGATACAACATAATCAGGAGACGAAGAAATGAGTAATCACATGCAAGGTGATGACACGACAATAACCCGACCACGCCGCGGTTTTATTAAAAATTCCCTGCTGGTCATCGCAACCTGTGCCGGCCTGGTGTCCGCATCAGCCTATGCGGTCGGCGACCCGGAAAAAGAAGACCTGAAGTTCGGTTTCATCAAACTTACCGACATGGCACCACTGGCCATCGCTTATGAAAAAGGTTACTTCGAAGACGAAGACCTGTACGTTACCCTGGAAGCCCAGGCCAACTGGAAAGTATTACTCGACGGCGTCATTGATGGCCGCCTCGACGGCGCCCACATGCTGGCCGGCCAACCACTGGCTGCTACCATTGGTTTCGGCACCAAGGCTCACATCATCACGCCCTTCAGCATGGATTTAAACGGTAACGGCATTACCGTTTCCAACGAAGTATGGAAACTGATGAAGCCGTATATTCCCAAACAGGCGGATGGCAAACCCCAACATCCCATCAGTGCCACGGCCCTGAAAAAAGTCGTGGACAAATACAAGGCCGAAGGTAAACCGTTCAAGATGGGCATGGTATTCCCGGTATCCACCCATAACTACGAACTGCGCTACTGGCTGGCCGCCGGTGGTTTGAATCCCGGTTATTATGCACCGGCCAAAGGTGACATCGCCGGCACCTTAAAAGCCGACGTACAGTTATCCGTTACCCCGCCGCCACAGATGCCATCGACACTGGAAGCTGGCACCATTTACGGTTACTGCGTGGGTGAGCCCTGGAACCAGCAAGCGGTATTCAAGGGCATCGGTGTATCGGTGATTACCGATTATGAAATCTGGAAGAACAATCCCGAAAAAGTCTTCGGCATGACCAAAGCCTTTACCGAAAAGTATCCCAACACCAGCGTCCGTATCGTCAAAGCCCTGATCCGTGCTGCCAAATGGCTGGACGAGGATAACAACAAGAACCGTCCGGAAGCGGTGAAATACCTGTCCCAGCCGAACTATGTCGGTGCTGACTACAAGGTTATCGCCAACTCCATGACTGGCACTTTTGAATACGAAAAAGGCGACAAGCGCGAAGTGCCCGACTTCAACGTGTTCTTCCGTTATAACGCCACCTACCCCTACTACTCCGATGCCGTGTGGTATCTCACCCAGATGCGTCGCTGGGGACAGATCAGCGAATACAAACCGGATAGCTGGTACATGGACATAGCGAAAAAAGTGTATCGCCCGGACATCTATGCCACTGCCGCCAAGGAACTGATTGCCGAAGGCAAGTTAAAAGCCTCCGAGTTTCCGGATTTCAAAACCGAAACCGGTTTCAGAAAACCGCAAACCGAATTCATCGACGGCATTACTTATGACGGCACCAAGCCCAATGATTACCTCAACAAGTTACCCATTGGCCTGAAAGGTAAAGACAAGATCTAAACCATGCTGATCTCGTCACCCGGTTAATGATGACCGGGTGGCGGGCATAAGGAGTTTAACCATGAGTCAAAGCATCACTTCCACACTGAGCCCGTCACTGGAACGCTTCACTGCGTTGTTTACAATTACTCAGCCGAAAAAACTGGCCGCCAGCATCGTCATCCCGTTCATTGCCCTGCTGGTATTCCTGCTGCTATGGTCCGCCGGTGCCAGCCATATACAAACCTCTCTGGGGGTTTTCCCCGGCCCGGCAAAAGTATGGGAACAGACTCTTGCCCTCTGGGATGAACACCAGGCTGCCCGGGCCAAGGAACATGCATTTAACGAACGCATGCAAAAGCGCGTTGAAAAAGCCATTGCCGCCGGTAAACCACAGGAAAAAATCGATCGCATCAGGGAACGCAGTTACACCGGACCGGCCACGTTTATCGACCAGATTTTTACCAGTCTCGGTACCGTAGCCACTGGCTTTATTCTTGCTTCCTTAATTGCTATTCCCCTGGGAATTTTGATCGGCATGAACCAGACCCTGTATCAGGCTTTCAATCCCATTATCCAGTTACTCAAACCGGTGTCGCCGCTGGCGTGGTTGCCGCTGGTGACCATGGTGGTGTCCGCCGTGTATGTTTCCAAGGACCCGATGTTTTCCAAGTCCTATATCACCTCAGCCATTACCGTAACCCTGTGCTGTGTCTGGCCCACCATCATCAATACTGCCGTGGGAGTTTCCGGTGTCAGCAAGGACCTGCTCAACGTCAGCCGTGTATTACGCCTGGGCTGGTTCACCAAAACCATGAAGATTATGTTGCCGTCATCTATCCCGATGATGTTCACTGGCCTGCGCCTGTCCCTGAGTATCGGCTGGATGGTACTCATCGCCGCCGAGATGCTGGCGCAAAATCCCGGCCTGGGTAAATTCGTGTGGGACGAATTCCAGAACGGCAGTTCCAATTCCCTGGCTCGTATCATGGTGGCAGTCATCGCGATCGGATTCATCGGCTTCCTGCTGGACCGTGGCATGTTGCTGTTACAGAAACAGTTTAGCTGGGATAAGAGTGCAGTCCTGCGCTAGTGGCTATCAGGCTAATAAGAAGGAAATCATTATGAACACCTATCTCGATATCGATCATGTCGGCATCACCTTCCCTACCGACAATGGGCCACTGACTGTCCTGGACGGGGTTAACATCCATATGCGCAAGGGTGAGTTCGTGTCCCTCATCGGTCATTCAGGCTGCGGTAAATCCACAGTGCTCAACATCGTCGCCGGTCTGTTACAGGCCACCGAAGGCGGCATCATCCTGGAAGGCCGGGAAGTCAACGACCCGGGCCCGGACCGCGCCGTGGTTTTCCAGAATCATTCCCTGTTACCGTGGTTAACGGTTTACGACAATGTACGCCTGGCGATTGACCAGGTGTTCAAGAAAACCAAAACCAGAGAAGAACGTCACGAATGGACCCTGCACAACCTGGAACTGGTACACATGAGCCACGCCATGGACCGCAAACCGGATGAGATTTCCGGCGGCATGAAACAACGTGTCGGCATCGCCCGCGCCCTGGCCATGGAACCGCGGGTACTGTTGATGGATGAGCCGTTTGGCGCACTGGATTCCCTCACCCGCACCCACATGCAGGATTCTCTCATGGAAATCCAGGCAGATCTCAACAACACCGTCATCATGATCACTCACGACGTGGATGAAGCGGTACTCCTGTCCGACCGCATCATCATGATGACCAATGGTCCGTCCGCCCGCGTCGGTGAAATCCTCGATATTGATTTACCACGCCCTCGCGATCGTCTGGAGCTGGCAGAAAACCCCACCTACAACCATTATCGCGCCGAAGTCGTCCGCTTCCTGCACGAACGTCACCTGGACAAGGACAAGGACAAGGGTAACGAGGCCCCCCCATCTGTTGCAAAAAAGCAGCAGGCTGAAAAGGAAGCCCAAAGTGAAAAGGAAGAAATCGATCAATTGCGCATGATTGGATGAGGGGAAATCGAATTCAGAATTATGAATTATGAATTGAAAGCGTAAAGAATGTCACAGAGACTCAGGGATGCAGAGTTTGATAAGGCTGTTTTGTCGCGAACACGCAATGGCACTAAATGGCGAATAACGTAGGGTGGGCCCTGCCCAACAACCCGCCTGAATTAGCGATGGATGGTGGACGATGCCCACCCTACGCCACCCGATCCTGCCTGTTACATCGAGATAATTCCATATTACCTCTCCGACGCCGACCCAACTTCGCAGCATAAACGCACTCAAGAAAGCGACATCCATATCCTCCTGGCTTTATGCTGTAATTGCCAATTCACACAAATAAGCATTATGATCATTGCACAATGAGAATGGCAAAAGAGACAGGCTGCATTCTGCCTGTTTCACTGCTTTCGACTTTCTGTCTAATACCACTGCTGTCCCGTTAACTTACACAGCAAAACCATCTGTTTACTGATTGCGGAGACCCCTACTCATTTTCCCTGGGTATTGGCAGCCAGGAGTTCGGGTTTGGCTGCTGCTGACCTTATCCATCTCCGGTATACACGCCGCAAGGCTTTCTAATTGAAATATACCCTTCTGGAGAATAAGTCGTACCGAAAAATCCATCAACAAGGAATTATTTCTGCCTTTTGTGATCTCATAGCTATCGCCAAATACCTTATCAGGTGTATTGTTCATAAACTGGCCATACGACAATAACGAACTGATCTCTATTAACAGGCCTAAACACCCATTAACACAAGTTATCATCAGGATAACGGAACCGGAGTCTGGATTAAACTGTGCTTGCAAATTTTATTAAGTCACCACGGACCATTGGCTCCATTGCCCCCAGCGGCGCCCCCCCTTGCTCGAGCCCTGGCTGAAAAAATCAATGAAAATTGTACATCAAGTGTGCTGGAGCTCGGCGCAGGAACCGGGCCCATAACCGCCCAGATATTGATGCGACTTCCTTCACCGGACCTTCTCACCTGCCTGGAAGTTAATCCGAGAATGTGTTCGAAATTCAGGGCGTCGTTCCCCGATATCCGGTTACTGGAAACCGATTGCAGGGAGATTGAATCGCTATTTTCAGGACATCGGGTCTCGAATATCGTGTCCTCCTTACCTTATCGCTCCTTGCCCAAATCCACGACCGATACCATCTTTGAGCAGAAAATATCACTATCGAATAGCCAGACGGTTATTTCCCTGTTTACCTATGACTTTGTGTTTGCGAATTATCACAGGCGCTACCCGATCAAACTGATCGAGAGTCGTTCCGTGTTCCTGAACATTCCTCCAGCAAGGGTTTATCACTATACGCTGTGAAACTTGTTATCGCGTAAGCATTCAAACCTTGCTTTTACGCAAGGACACGTAGGGTGGGCACTGCCCACCTTTACCACTGATTCCAGACCAACCGGTGGGCTGTGCCCACCCTGCCTGACTGCAAATTCTCTTGCCACAGAGACACAGAGAGCGCAGAGATTTGGTAGCTATTTTGACGCAAAGACGCGAAGGCGCAAAGTAGTTAAAGAAAATTGAGTTCAAAAGTTTGAGCCAGCAACATAGGGTGGACATTTCCCACCCTACGTTACTGGATTAAATAATATCACCTTATATTTTAATAATATTACTCTTCCTTTTTATTACTCAGGCTTTGAGAAATATATAGTTATACCATCATCAGATATAGTTAAATATTGTTCTTTTGAGCCTAACTTTTTAATGAAGTGGATTTTCGACTTCAATCCCGCACCAAGTTTCTCATTATTTATACTAGACGTTGTTACAGGATAGCAGTCCAGGATCGGACCATTTACTATAGATTCAAGATATTTTTTCGGATTCTCCCTATTTTGATTTTTCAATTTTATTATTATATAACCTATCAAATTAGGAAATTGCTCACTTGCAAAAGCATAATTAAAGTCTTTATATTCATACCCCACCAGCTCTTTAAACATGTCACTGTTTACAGTTTTCATCAAATCAGACTTGCATTCCTTTATTACAGGAATTCTTATCTCGGCTGAATATCTGTTTTTTTCAACACATGAACCGAGAATCAACATACAGAAAACAGCAAGCAAGACAGCTTTTAAAAGATTAAACTGATATCTCATCTCAATCCCTCATTATTCATTCAATAAAATTTATTCCTTGTAAAAACAACCTTAAAACCTGGATATTAGAACATGGAAAACTTCTATTCTGGCACCATACACGACGAGACTTAAAATTCGTAACCCTCTTAAAACTTGGCGCCTTAGCGTCTTCGCGTCAAGAAACCCTGCATTTATATACACCTAGGGAAGCTCTGATTAATTCATCCGTGAATCATTCGCCTGGAGCGAATGATCGCGTCAGCCCCGAAGGGGTGAGCCTCATGGATGAGACGAACAATGATCAGAGCACGAAAAAGGTAAAAT
>Ga0114931_10002013_pt1 | contig 25881 bp, 19 predicted proteins | sample 2SBtaG_FD_89579 | JGI IMG/M metagenome (GOLD analysis project Ga0114931, IMG submission 89579) | Deep subsurface microbial communities from Kolumbo volcano to uncover new lineages of life (NeLLi) - 2SBTROV14_V59a metaG | ecosystem: Environmental > Aquatic > Marine > Volcanic | place: Kolumbo... | reverse complement strand
GTGCCCCTGTCGAAGCGTTGCCCAGCGGCGAAATCGGTGACGACGCCACCCCATTGACCGAGATGGATTTCCCCACAGCGGCAGAACCGCAACCCACCGCCGTGCCTCCGGCAGAAAAGCCTGCCGAAGACCCCTTCGACTTGTCGGCATTACTTGATTCAGCGCTGGCAGAAACACCTGCGCCCGCAAAACCGACGCCACCCGCAGAAGCCGCGCCTGCCGCCGCCGATGTTCCCGCAGCCGCCGCGCCACCGCCCGCGTGGACAAACAGCGCCGTCAGCCCGCCAACGTCTTCGAGCATTTCGCGCTCATCGGCGATGTCGCTGGGGAGTGCCGCTGAATTGAATGACCTTTTCGATTTTACACACACCGCCGAGGAAGCCCCCACCCTAACTTTTGAACTTCCCACCGATGCGGAAGATTTGACCCCGGAAGAACTGAAAGAACGGCGGCGGTTACTGCAAGACCCGCGTATCCGCGAGCAATTCATTCAAGTTTATAACGCCATCGATGCGCTGTATGAGCAAATTTTGGACGAAAATATCAGCGTCAGCAAAGAAATTACCGACTGGGCACACAAGTTATTGGCTGAAACACGCTATATTGTGATGAATTACCAGATAAAATATCTTGCAAAAGCCGAATGGAATATCGAGCAGGTGAAAGCCCGTTTTGACCGCGCCGAAGAATCGGCACGGCAGGCGGAAAAGTGGAGCCGCTGGCTGGTAGTTTGGGGCATGGTGTGGTTTGTGCTATTTGTGTACCTCATCTTCAATCCCGATTATCTTTTAAAAATCCTCACCAGCAATCAGGCATTATCAGATTTACTGGTTCCCGATGTATTTTTGCGCTCACTCTTTTTCGGCGGCATTGGCGGCGTGGCGGCTGTTTTTCACAGTCTGCTGAAATATATCACCAAACGTCAGTTCGATGTCGAATTTGTCCTTTCGTATTTCGTCAAACCTTTTATGGGGATGATTGTTGGCACGCTGATATATCTGATGGTTTTTGTGGTGATGCGCCCCTTCGGATTGACCCCCAATATTTTGCAGCAAAATACCGGTACGACCAGCCGCCTGATTTTTGAAGTGCTATCTTATTTTTTGGCAACAGCCGCAGGATTTAAAGAAAATCTGGCATTCGATTTGCTGGGACGGGTGTTAAAAGTGATATTCCGCGATACAGAAGTGGAGGAAGAAGTTGTGCCACCGCCACCACCGGGACCATATACAGAGGAAATCACCAGTGCCAGATAGACAAATCCGGCGCACAGAACCACGGCCATCAAAGGGAAGACAATGCGCAAAATTGCGGTAGTCGGGTTTAAAGGCGGAATCGGTAAAACAACCATCTGCGTCAATTTGGGCGCAGCTTTGGCATTGCGCGGCAAACGTGTTTTGCTGGTAGACACCGATACACAATCGAACGTGTCATTGGCGCTGGGCATCAACAATTACACCTACTCACTGGCCGATGTGTTGAGCCGTGATGTACCGGCAACCGCGGCTATCGTCACTGCGCGAAACAACCTCGATATTTTGCCGGGAAGTCTATCGCTGTTCAAAGCCCAACAGCGGATGGTGATGGAAATTGCCCGCGAAGAGATATTCGAGAAACTTTTTGCAGATGTGCCGGAATACGATTTTCAAATTTTTGATTGTGCGCCGTCGCTATCGTTGCTGACCATCAACGCGATGTACTATGTTGATGAAGTTTTTGTCCCCGTATCGATGGAGATGCTGGCCATGGCAGGGGCGCGCCAATTTATGACGTATCTGCGCCAAGTGAGCCGAATGCTGGGGCGCAGTGCTTCCATCCGGCTGATTATCCCCTCTTTTTTTGACCCGCGCCGAAAGGTAAGCAGTGTCATCATGCAAATGCTCAAAGAGGACTTTGGTCAGCGGGTCACACCGCCCATTTGGGTTGATACCAAATTATCGGAAGCACCGGGCGAAGGAAAGACAATTTTTGAATATGCACCACGCAGCCGCGGCGCACAAAACTATGCACAACTGGCTGAACTGGTGCTGAATATGCGACCATTGCGGCGTGACAACCATTCACGTTGATGATGCTTTCCACATTTCACAGGAGGATTTTGTGACACGCATAATCGCAATTGCCAACCAAAAAGGGGGCGTGGGAAAAACAACCACGGTTGCCAATCTTGGGGTGGCATTCGCCGATAGAAAGAAAAAAACACTGGTGGTAGATTTAGACCCACAAGGCGCACTCACTGCCGGCTTTGGGTTGTCCACCGACGAACTGAGTGCCGGCGAAACAACATACACCGCTCTCACCAATCCAAATGTCAAAATTAAAAATGTGATCCACCCGGTCAAAACATATCTGGATTTGATTCCCGCCAATCGAGAATTGGCAATGGCAGAAATTGAACTTCTGCCGGAAATCCGACGGGAACTACGATTGAAAACCGCGCTGGCACCGATGGAAGATTGGTACGACTTCATTTTGATTGACTGCCCGCCCAGCCTGGGCATTTTAACCACCAATGCGCTTTGTGCCGCCACTGAGGTACTCATTCCCCTGCAAACCGAATATTTTGCTATGCGCGGACTGCAATCGCTGCTTGAAACTGTGGAGCAGGTTAAAACACGCCTCAACCCCGGTTTGGATTTGGCGGGCATTGTGGCTACCATGTATACGACCGGCACAGTTCATGCCCGCGAAGTGCTGGAAGAAATTCAGGATGTTTTTGGTGAAAAAGTCCTCGATGTCATCATTTACAAAAGCATCCGATTTGCAGAGGCAACGGTTGCCAATCAGGCCATTATCGAGTATGCTCCCGACCATAAAGGTGCAGAAGCATACCAGCAACTGGCAAATATATTGATAAAACAGCAGAAAGGATAATTATAAAAGCAATGGCAGATTATATTGAAACTAGCGTTGGCAAAAAGAAAATCTTGATTGAAGTATCTGACAACAAAGGCCACGTCGGGTTTGGTGTTTCTCAAACCCACGAAGAAAAAAAGAAAAAGGCAGACAAAGCATACGGTCAAGCGATGGATACCATCCGCTTGGCGGCTGAAGGTGTGTTGAACACCCTAAGCAGCATGGAGGAAAAGCCGGACCACGTCAAAATTGACTTTGCAATTAAAATTGACGCAAACGACGGCGCAATGCTGGCGCGAGCCGACAGTCGCGATGCCCAACTGCGAGTCTCGTTGGGGTGGAACCACTCCGGCGCTGGATCTTCTGAGGAAGCAGCACCCGATACCACAGAAGATGAAAAACCCCCAGAAGAATAAATCTTCCGCATACCCCAAAACGATACCCCAAAAACGCCGCATATACGCGGCGTTTTTTGATAAACTCGATAAACTGTTTGCGAACATCCGGAAAACTACTCAAATCATATCTTTCAAATTCATCCGCAAAATTGATGCACCAAATAATGCTACTTGATTTTGACGGACACGGAAAATCAGTACAATTAAGATTATTATAATAATTTTAACTCCCGTGTGTTCTGTCAAAGTACGACTCCGGTTTTGAAATGGTGGTAAAAACCGCTGATGCATGGGCGGTTTGGAATAATTCGCAAAAACCCATTTCACTGATAATTGCTTTCCCATCCTCCGGGGCACATACTCGGTCATCCTCCCCCGTATTCATTCTCGAATTTCAACAACCATCCTTTTTTATGTGTAATCTTCTTGCACATCACACGCTAATTGCGTGAGCCGCCAATTACGACCCACGAATTTTTGTAATGGAGGTAGTTCGCCTATTGAAAAAATGTTGTTCAAAATTGCTTGTAAATTTTATGGAGCATGGAGGCTATAACCGTATGATTCAAAAAATTGACATCAACAGCGCGAGTGTCGGCGAACTCACGCAACTACCCGGCATTGGCAAAGAACTGGCACAACGAATGATTGCCTACCGTGAAAAGGTGGGACGTTTCCGCACGGTGGAAGAATTGGCCGCCGTATCAGGAATTTCGGAAAGGATGGTGGAACGCCTGAAAGGGAGACTCAGCACCAACCCACCAAAAGGTTCCGGCGAAACCGACGGCGAAACCCGTGTGGAAGTATTTTTGAGCGGTGGCGGCAAAGACAATTATCGCGGACACCGCCTCACCGCCGATTTTACCCGCCGCGACACGACAACCAAAGACGATTTTTTCATAGCGGCGCAGGTTTCCACGGAATTGCCGCCGGATGGGGATGTGACCCTCACTTTCCCCGCACGAAACGACATGAGGGGCGAAGTGACATTCCGCGTGCATGCCCCCGACGGCGAAATTCTGCACACCAAAGCGTTCGAGGCGGCAAAACTGCCGGAAAAAATTGAAATGCGGGTGAAACCGAAGCAATTCGCCAGCGTGCAGCCCAATACCGACCCCGCGTTTGGCAAGCCAAAACGCTTGCGAGGGCAAGTCATCGACCGTGCCGGAAAAACGAACATCGCGCGGCGGCAAGTGGTTATTTGGGGTGCAACGGTACAAAATCCGCAAACAGCCGATTTCCGCGCGCTGGTGGTGATGGAAACCGATGGGCGCGGCTATTTTTCGGGCGTTTATCCGCTGGGAGAATTTACTGCCGCGTTTGGCGATGTTTCGGTAAAAGATGATGCTCAATCGGTGCCGATACATTTGCAGGAAGATGGCACATTCCCCGAATCGGTGATTTTGGTGGTGGATGTGGACGAATGCGACTGTGGCGAAGATGAATGCCGTTGTGGCGCAGACCCCAACGATGTCCCCCGCGACCCCGACAGCACCGATTTGGCGCGTGGCGATGGGGTATTCAGCAGTGACCCCGGCGCGGGCAAATGTGTCGATTTCACCAAACCCGACCGCACACTGGAGGAATTCAGTTACACTTACGTGGTGCGCACTACCGAGCCGGATATTAAAGGGTTAACACTGGAAGAACCGGAAAAAATTGACATTGGCAGTTTGGTGGGGTTGTTCCCCGCCGGACGCATCAATTTTGCCACTGCGGATGTTAGTGAAACAGGGCGCGAAAATTTGGTTGCTGCCCGTGAGTTCTCCGGACAGCAGGTAGCAGGTGTACAGCAAATACAGAAAACCTCCGCGCAGATGGTTGACGCGCGGGCACTCCGCACATTGGCGCGCGACCCCGACCGTTTTTCGCTGACCAATGTGACCGCTGCGGCAAAACTTACCCTCCATGGCGATTTGCTGCGATTGCTGGGTAAACATCTGAAGATAAAACCGGGGCGCGGGCGAATGACATGCAACAATCCGGTGGATTGGGATGATGAACCGACCATTTATCAGGCCTGCACCATTGCTCACGGACATGTTCTGCGTTTTAAGCAGGAATGGGTGGCAGATGGCTATTCGATGGGAGCATTGTTGAACAGTCTGCCGCTTGCACCGGGGCAGAAAAAGCAAATCGCGGTGGTGGATTGGGAACGACGCGAAGAAAATGTCCGGCGCGAAGCCGCCATCTCGACCGAGGCGCTGGAATCAGAATTATCGCGCGACCGCGATATCAACGAAGTGGTGCGTGGTGCGCTGCGCGAGAGTGTGCGCGGCGGTTCATCGTCCAGCAGTAGTTCATTCGGCGGCGGGCTGGGCATTGGCGCGGCAGGTATTATCGGCAGTTTTGGCGTGGGCGGGCTGTTGGGCATTGGTGGGGGCACATCTTCCGCCAGCAGCAGTGCTTTCCAAAATTCCTCGCGCAACACATCAGCCAGCGCATTGAACCAACTGCGCGACCGCACCATCCAGAGCGCGTCTGCTGTGCGCAGTCAGCGTTCCAGTGTGGTGCAATCGGTGCGGCAGGGCGAGCGGGTGACCGCCACCACCGAAACCGTGGCAAATTACAACCACTGCCATGCTATCACCATTCAATATTTTGAAGTGCTGCGCCATCTGCTGGTGCGGCAACGGCTGGTAGATGTTCAGGAATGTCTTTTTGTTCCCCTGCTGATGAGCCGCTTCACCCGCGACAAAGTGCTGCGGTGGCGAAATACCCTCTATCCAACGGTACGCAATCTGCGACTGAGAAAAGGCTTTGACGCGCTGGAGCGCATCGAAAATAACTACGAGGGCAGTGACCTGCCTGTTGGCACATATGCCGACCAATCGCTGGATTATCTCGACGGCGATTTGACCATCCGTTTTGAGTTGGCACGCCCGCGCGATGACGGCGACGATTTCAACGCTTCGGCTTGGACGTTTTTGGGGCGTATTCTGCCTTTCATCAATCCGCAAGAATTTTACGAGCAACACCTGAGAAACCAACGGTTCAAAGACCGAGTTTTTCTGCAGCAACTCGGCCCACAAATTGCCGAGCGGTTTGTGCAATATATCGGTGTGGAAGCGGTGCTGAATGATAACAGCGTGGTTGACTTGCCGATTGATGCCACACTGCTGGGGCGGTTTGCCAACAATCGTCCGTTGCATGTGTCACTGCGGCTGGCAGAGGATTTGCCCCCGCTCCGCCGAACTGACATAAAATATATTCGCTTTACAGGGCAGATAAATATAGCAGGCATCTTTTTGATTGACTTGTTGCCCGCCAATTCAAAAGTCATCATCGAAGGGGGAAATATGCGTTACCGCACCAAATATTCATCCGGATATCTGTTCCGCAGCGGACGGATTCAAGATGATATTGTCGGCAGCGATGATGTGATGATATTCACACCCCTTTCGCGGCAGGAATTGCGCAATCCGCGCGAAGAAGACAAAGAGCTGGCGCGAAACTTGATGGATCATCTGAATGAAAATATTGAACGCTATCATCACGCCATTTGGTGGCGAATGAGTCCCGACCGGCGTTACATGCTGCTGGATGGATTCACCGCACCAAACAGCGACGGGCGTTCGGTGGCATCGGTGGTAGAAAACGAGCTCATCGGCATTGCGGGTAATAGCCTGATTTTGCCGGTAGCACGCGGTTTTCATCTCGACCCCACATTCAATCAAGATGTGGAGAACCCGGTAGATTTACTGGAACATTATGAGCCGAATACCCCTCTCGACCCCACCCGCATTGCGCTGCCGACGCGCGGGGTGTATGCCGAAGCGGTGATGGGCGCGTGCAACTCGTGTGAATTCAAAGAGGAAGAACGATTCTGGCGCTGGGAGGAATCTCCCATCCCCGACCAGCCGCCTGCGATTCTGCCGGTCAGCACCGACAGCCGCCGGGCAGACACGCCAGACCTCACAGCGAAGGACTTCCCGTCACCCATCATCAACCTGCAAAATGCCCCCGCTGCGCCCGACCCGACCGGGCTCTCCGGTGCGCTGCAATTGCTCGGCACGCCGAATCTCTTCAAGGATATCACCGGGCTGGAAGGCACGCAGAAAAATGCTGCGGCCGCGCTGGAAGGCGCACTCAACACGGCGCAATTCTTCGGTGGGAAAGCCGCCGATTTGGCGCTCCAAGCGCGGATGGGCAAGGATATTGACAAAGCGATGCGCACCATCCAAAAAGCCAAAGAAAGTGGCTTGATTTCTGACCAGCAAGCGGAGGAACTGACCAATAACGCTATCAGCGGAATGATTGGCGGCGGCTCCAACGCAGATACCAAACCGATAAGCACAAAAGAAGTGAAGGATATTGTGGATAAAGCCGGGCAAAATGAGGCGGCTGTGTCCGTTTCGCGCCCCGGTGGCGATAAAGTGGAGGTTGATGCCCGTCCCGATGCTGCGGCGCAGGACAACGGCAGGCGCACCATCATCGTGTTCCCAGAGGCGACCAATTCGCCGGAAAACCGGGCTTTCAATCCATCAACGCACGACACGACCGGTGTGATTGACATAGAAGCCACCGTCCGCAATGCCCCCGACGGCGCAAGTTTGCGCTGGTCTGCCCCCGACCCCACCACCATCACCATCGACACGCCACACAGCAACCGCACGCGGGTGCGCGGGTTGAAACCGGGCAAAACCGCCATTGACGTCGGTGTGTTCGATTCAACCGGCAACCGGCTTGCCAGCCAAAAAGTTCAGCTTTCCGTGCCGCAATTTGTGTTAGTCAATGAAGATGCGGCTGCCTTTGACGGGGTTTTGCAGGCGATTCATCTCGACACAGTGAAAGACGCGGTGGTTGCCAAAGCAAACGAAGTGTGTAAATTCCTCCTCCGCACCGCGAATGTCCGCACCGTGTGGCAAATTGGCGGGTTAAACGAATCTTTGCCGGCGCATCTGCCGGCGGGGCACGTGACCACCGCCACCTTCCGTGGCGAGCCGCCCGCCGGACGCCCGAATCTGTTGGGGCGAACAAACTCGGTTGGCGGAACCGGCGGCGCGGGCGTGTTCAACGAAACCATCGACATCTTTCCCGGCGCATACGACAATCCCATCGCCGGTGGTTCTGACATTGACACAGATATTGAAACGCAAGCGCTCATCGTTCAACTGGAAAGCCAAACCTTCACCGACCCCGCGCTGGAACAATTCGCTATCGAAGTATATGGCCGTCTGCTGGGCGAGACGCTGGCGCACGAAATTGTGCATAGCCTGCTTTGGCAAGAAATTGACCCCAGTTTTCACAACACCCCGCCCGTTGCCAACGATTTGATGAATCCGGGTTCTGTGCGGACATTCCGCCAGCGCACCGGTTTTGAAGACACGGCGCACACCAGCCCCGTTGAGCCGGATAATTTCATCGATCACGGGTTGGCAGGCATCGGTGGATTGCAAGCAACCAATCAAGCACTTGTTAACAACCACTTCCCCGTTCCACCCGCCTTCGCCTAAACTTTAAGCCTCCATCGGCTTCGCGCCGGTGGAGGATTTTTTTTACAGACGGTTTTTTTCAAAGAATCATCGGATGTCATTCCCGCGAAAGTGGGAATCTATTTTTGGTTGTGGATTCCGGATAAATTCCTGCGAAAAATTCGGCAGAGGACAACTTGCTGTAATTTTCGCTACCGTGCCGTGGGGGCTAAATAAAACAAAATTGCAAAATAGTGGCAAATGCTGCCGCCCAGCACAAATAAATGCCAGATAGTATGGGTATAGCGATATTTGTTCAGCGCGTAAAAAATTACGCCCAGGGTGTAAATCATACCACCGGCTGCCAGCCAGATTAACCCGCCAACCGGAATATTGGCAATCATTTCTTTTGCGGCCACCACACTGAGCCAGCCCATCAAAATGTAAGCCAGCACCGATAGTTTTTGGAAGCGGTTGAAAAACAACACTTTGAAACTCACCCCCAATAGCGCCAGCCCCCAAACTATCACCAGCAATGTCCATCCCAATTTTCCGCGGACACCGACCAACAGAAATGGCGTATATGTTCCGGCTATCAACAAGAAAATGGCGGCATGGTCAAAAACCCGAAATATCTTTTTTACCCGGGGTTGCTGAAAACTATGATACAAAGTTGAAGCCAGATACAGAATGACCAGCGTTGCCCCGTAAATGCTAAAACTGATAATTTGGGTGATATTGCCATTCATCACTGCCAATGCGACCAGCAATGTTAAGCCGGCAATGCTCAACCCTGCGCCAATGCCATGCGTGACACTGTTGGCAATTTCTTCGCCGATTGAATAAATGTGCATGGATGTTTTGTTTTTGATATTTTCTAATTTGGTTGACATTTTGAACCTCCGATTCCGCCAATGGGGGCACCACAAGAGATTGTACTTGCAGAAATGCATTCCACCAAAAAACACAAGTGTTGAATCTGGACGGTGAGGCGGCATTTTTCTGAATGATTTGGCTTTTAGCCACGCAATCAAAAGTCTGTATTCATATGTGTTTTCTAACCTTCTGTTGACACGCTCATGATGCTTATGTTATACTGAATTTACTCTTTGTAAATATGAACAAGCTTAGTTGGCCTCAGGCATCGTCTGTCACAGTACTGTACATCGCAAGTACACTTTTCTCGGGTCAAAGTTTTTGTGTGTAGCGAAACAGTGAAAGCATGATGGCTTTGTTTAAGAGGCCAACTGATTTTTTGGAAGGAGGTGACAGGTAGGTTAGGAAGAATAAATTTTTCCGGATTGAATCAACAATTTTTGAAAAGAGAGGATATCAATGTATCGAAAACTTTTTAACTTAATGTTGGTAGTGGTTATGACCCTATCGATTTCGTCTGCAGTATTTGCGCAAACTGGCGATGAACCCCCACCCCAAGCGCCGGTGAAATCGTACATTGTGGTTATGAAACATGCTCCAATTGCAACCTATGACGGTGATGTTGATGGTTTTGACGCCACCAAACCTGCAATGGGGAACAAAGTTGATGTAAAAAGTAAAAAAGCAAAAGCATATGAAAAATTCTTAAAAGAGCAGCACGATGCTTCGCTTAAAGATGTGCAAGCAGATCCCAGCGCAAAGGTACACGATTACACCGTGGCACTGAATGGCTATTCTGCAATGTTGACCGATGAGCAGGCTGAACTGCTACGCTCTCAAAAAGGTGTGGTAAAAGTTATCGAAGACAAGATGCGATACATCCAAACGGACAGTAGTGCAGACTTTATGCGACTGACCGTAAGAGGTGGTGCATATGATAGCGGCTTTACCGGCGAAGACGTTGTTGTGGGTGTTATTGATACCGGTATTTGGCCGGAACACCCGTCGTTTGCCGATGATGGTAGTTATTCCCACTTGTCCGAGTATGACGGCATACCCTGTGACTTCGGCAACACAGCCCAAAACCCCAACGATGCGCCATTTACCTGTAATAACAAACTTCTTGGCGCGCGCCAAATGTTAAATACCTACCGGGCATTGATTGGCGCTGACCCCGATGAATTCGACTCAGCGCGAGATGACAATGGCCACGGCACGCACACTGCCTCTACCGCCGCCGGAAATGCCGGCGTAGAAGCCAGTATTTTAGGTATGCCGATGGGAACAATTTCCGGTATCGCGCCGCGTGCCCGCATTATTGCTTATAAGGCACTTGGAAATTTAGGCGGCTTCTCTTCTGACCTTGCCGAAGCGATTGACCAAGCAGTTGCCGATGGCGTGGATGTCATCAATTACTCTGTAGGTGGTGGCCCCAGTTTGGCCGGCCCTGATGATATTGCCTTTATGTTTGCCGCCGATGCAGGTGTGTTTGTTGCCACATCAGCCGGTAACAGCGGACCGGGACCGGCCACCATTGGCGGCCCTGCAACCGTTCCGTGGGTAACCTCGGTTGGCGCCAGTACCCAAAAACGCTTCTTTGAAGGAATTGTCAAACTTGGTAATCATCAAACATTTAGCGGTGCATCCGTAACACCCGGTATTGATTTTGCGCCGTTAGTTGATGCAGAATTTGCCGGTGGTGACTTATGTATTCCCGGCACGCTTGACCCGGCTGTCGTAAGCGGCAAAGTTGTTTTGTGCCGTCGTGGCGCGATTGCCCGTGTAGCGAAAAGTTTGGCTGTGGCGCAAGCCGGCGGCGTTGGAATGATTATGTACAACAATTCCGATGACGATAACCTGATGACCGACAGCCACTGGGTGCCTTCTGTCCATATGGATAACACACCCGGTTTGGCAATCAAAGCTTATATTGCCTCCGACCCCAACCCGACTGCAAAAATCTTGACCGGCATGACCAGTTCGTGGAAACATGCGCCCACTATGGCAATCTTCTCATCGCGCGGCCCGAACCCTGTTGCACCGGATATCATCAAACCCGACATCACCGCCCCCGGCGTGCAAATTTTGGCCGGCAACTCACCCTTCCCCGATCCGGGCGAATCTCCTCCCGGCGAATTATTCATGGCAATCGCTGGTACTTCAATGTCCAGTCCGCACGTTGCCGGTATCTTCGCCCTGCTGAAACAAGCCCATCCCGAATGGACACCGGCTATGGCAAAATCAGCGCTGATGACCACCGCTTATCAGAAAAACGTTCTCGATAACGACCGTATGACTCCGGCCGGCCCCTTCGAAATGGGTGCAGGCCACGCCGACCCCGGTGGCAATTGGAGCAAAAACGGCTCAATCAACCGTCCCGGTTTGGTGTACGATGCCGGATTGTTTGAATATGCGGCATTCACCTGTGGGATGGATCTTGGGGTCTTTACCCCCGGAAGTTGTGATTTTCTGGAAAGCGTCGGTGTTCCGACCGAACCATACAACTTGAACCTCCCGTCGATTGGCGTTGCAGAAGTTCCGGGAACGCAAACAGTATACCGTACCGTCACCAATGTTGCCGACAAACAGCTGAAAATGAATGTGAAAGTCAATGCCCCCGATGGCTTCTCGGTTAAAGTTCAACCGAGCAGATTAATACTTGGGCCGGGCGAATCAGCCACTTTTGCGGTAACATTTACTAACGAAGATGCCCCGATTGGCGAATGGCGCTTTGGTTCGTTAACGTGGCGAGGCAGCGGCTATCAAGTCTACAGCCCGATTGCTGTAAAAGCATCACTCTTCAAAACACCCGCCGAAGTAACCGGTAGCGGCGAAAGCGGCTCTACCAGCTTCGATATCAACTTTGGCTACACCGGCGAGTACAGTGCAGCAGCCCATGGCTTAGAAGCACCAACCTTCCTCTCCGGTGAAATTGGGCAAGACCCCGACCAAACCTACCCCAGCGCTGATGATAGCGATGTTGGCGTGCAAAAATGGGATATACCTGTCAGCAATGCCGCGTTTATGCGAATAAAACTCGCTATTCCCGGTGATGATGATATCGACCTGTTCTTGGAAGATTCATCCGGAAACATCGTTGCTTCGAGCACTAATGGTGGCACCGATGAGCTGATCGAACTTACCACACCGCCGGATGACACCTACACGCTGGTAGTCCACGGTTGGTCAGTACCCAGTGCCCCGTTGCCGTACTCCGTTTCGACGTGGATTGTGTCTCTGGCTTCGGGTGGCAGCTTGACCATTGACAGCGCCCCCACCTCAGCCACAAATGGAACCGTCGGGACAGTGCAAATCAGCTGGTCAGGGCTCAGTGCCGGCACCGAATATCTCGGCGCTGTGTCTCACTCTGATGCTTCGGGTGTGATTGGCTTGACCCTGGTTGACGTGACCGTTCCATAACCATCTTAATTTAAGGTCGGGCATCGCACGTAAATTATTGTGCCCGTTTAACACAAACGACCGTCTGCGGACTTTTGCAGACGGTCGTCTTTTTGTCGGCCTATTGATCTTCACCCGGAGGAATACTGTTATCCGGCATTGGCGGGGTTGCAATTTTTCCGGCGGGGCTTTGGGGGGTCAATTTAGTGATGTCAATTTGCGGGGGCTTTTCGGTTTTGGCGGGGGGTGGCGTTTCACACAAAAACACCTTGCTGCTCCCGCCGGTGTGGTACTCATAAGTTGTTCCTTCCGCTTCCAGAATGATTAGCGCACCATCTTGCGGAACTTGTTTGTACAGCATCCCCGGCTGCGGGCATCCCAAACTGGCATCGGGCCAAACTACCTCGCTTGTTTCAACAACCTTTATTTGAGAATCAGAAATTGATAACCGTTGTGCCAAATCCTTCACTGCCGTTTCGACCAGATTCTGCATTCCACTTGCTGGTGTTAGCGTCATTATCGCTTCTTCTCCTTTAAGCTCATTTAATGCCGGCGATGGTGACGGAATTGTTGTTGGGGAGACTTGTTGTGGAGGTTTCGCCGTCGCCGTTGATTTTGCTGCTGGTGCTTGTGTTGTGGGTTGAATGGAACCACAGCCCGCCAGCATGCTTATAGCCAAAATTACTATCATAAACTTGTAAATGTTCATATATCTACTCCTCGCGGTGAATTACATAGGTCAAAATTCATCGGTTGCTATTATAGTGACGACTTCCGTACTGTAAAAGTTCCGCAATTTCTTGCAGAGAAATGTTAGAAATCCACAAATCTTTGGCGTGGAGCCCTGACATTTCGCAAAATATGGGACAAGTCAGCTGACCACAGATACAAATATCCGAAACAATCTTTCATCTTTATCAAATCTTTAGCTTTTGGGGCTTTAAGGCTCGATAATGTGTGGTATACTGTATTGAGAGAGAAATAAACATCGTCAATTCTATGACCACAGATTTTAATATTCTACTAATTGAAGACGACCCCCAAACTGCGCAGATGGTGCGTTTTTATCTGGAACGGGAAAATTTCGCGGTTATTATCGCCAACGATGGGCTATCGGGTGAAAAAGCCTTTCGGCAACACTTGCCACAACTGGTTTTGCTGGATATTATGCTGCCCGGTATTGATGGGTTGGAACTGTGCCGACGCATTCGGCGAAAATCGGCCACACCCATTCTGATGCTCACTGCTCGCGCCGAAGATACCGACAAAGCTATTGGGCTGGATATTGGCGCTGACGACTATCTCACAAAACCGTTCAGCCCCATCGAACTCATCGCTCGCGTTAAGGCGCTGTTACGCCGCGCCTATCAATATAATGACACCCCACAACCGGCATTTTTGGGTGGCCCGCGTTTGCGGCTTGACCCTGCTCGCCGTATCGTCACTTTGGATAAAAAACCGATAGACCTTACCCCTATAGAATTTGACCTTTTGCACATCTTGATGGCTAATCCCGGATGGGCTTTTGCGCGTAGCCATCTATTGGAGAAGGTGTGGGGATACAACGATGAAGCCGGAGAAGAAACCGTCACCGTCCATATCAGCAACTTACGCCGCAAACTTGGCCCCGACGGCTCGGTGTTGATTCGCACTGTGCGCGGCATAGGCTACGCTTATCAAGAGGCGACATAATGGCACGTCGATTGTTGCTTAGCTATATGGTCATAATTGGGCTAACGGTGGCGTTGATGGGGTTGATTATCAACCGGGTTACAGCGCAAACGTTCTCTCTTTACCTCGCTAATCAAGCAGCCGCACACAGCGAGATGCTACCCGTAATGCTAACCGGCTATTATGCCAGAAATGATTCGTGGGAGGGTGTTCAATCGGATATCGAAGAAGCGGGTTTAATGATTGGTGCACCGGTAACATTGGTTGACCAACAGGGACGCATTATCGCCACCACCCAACCTGACCTGATGGGGCAAACTGCTTCGAATATCCCGCACATTAATGTAGCCATTCCGGTGCTTGATGGAAACAACAAGACCATCGGCACAGTTTATGTTCAACGCAATATATCCCATCAACGCGCCGATGAAACATTTTTAGCCGACGTAACCCGCGCTTTGATTGTTGGCGGGGTGATTGTGGCTTTACTGGCAGCCGGATTAGGAGTGCTGCTAACCCGCTCCATCAGCCGCCCATTGGCGGAAATGGAGCAAGCCGCCATCAAATTTGCGCAGGGCGACTATACCGTGCGAGTATCGCCACATGGGCAAGATGAAGTTGCCACGTTGGGACGAACTTTTAACCAAATGGCGGAAAGCGTGGGCAGTGTCGAACGCCTGCGGCGAGAATTGGTGGCAAATGTCTCTCACGACCTTCGCACCCCACTGACGGTCATTCGCGGGTATTTGGAAGGCTTGCGTTCCGGTCAAATCGCCGACCGACGTTCGGCAGAAATGGCGTTCGATGCGATGCACGCCGAGGTGGCTCGTTTACTGCACCTGGTGGGCGACTTGCGTCAGGTGGCCGCTCTGGATAGTGGCCCTCTACCGCTCAACCGCCGCCCAACCATACTCTCAACATTGGTTTCGGAAGCTATTGACCGCATCACACCGTTAGCCGCGACAAAGGGCGTCCACCTGCGTTCTGAAATATCGGCTGATTTGCCGTCGTTAAACCTTGATATAGACAGGATGGGGCAAGCATTGTTCAATTTGCTGGAAAACGCCGTGTGGCACACACCGGCAGGCGGCACAATTTTATTGGCGGCTCGATATCAGGATGAACAATTACAACTCGTCATCAAAGACACGGGCACAGGCATTTCTGCCGAGGATTTGCCCCATATTTTTGAACGCTTCTATCGTGCCGACCGCACTCGTAATCCGGCGGAAGGTCGTGCCGGATTGGGATTGCCAATTGTCAAAGCCATCGTTGAGGCGCACGGTGGCACGGTAAAAGCAGAAAGCGAAGGCTTGTTGGGCAAAGGGAGCGTTTTCACCATAAACCTGCCCCTGCCCGCCCCCCCGAAGCAATAGCTGCACCGGAGTATATCCCCATTTCTTCTAGCCATCTGACAGTTTAGAGAAGAAGGAAAAATAGAATACAGATAGCACAAATTGCACTGATTTTCAGAAATTTTTAAATTTTATCTGTGAGGATCCATAACATTCGCATCATCTGTATTTCGGTTTTCAAAACTGTCGAGTAATTAACATTTCTTTAGAAAACCTTTAGCTTTTCTTTAGCAAACCCCAAGTAAACACTGGTACACTTCTAAAAAATTAGGAGTTGTACTCAAATGAACCCAGCATATCTATTTACCGAACTGTTGCGCCGTCCGGGGCGAACTTTGGCAGCGGCATTGAGCGTAGCGGTGGGCGTAGCATTGTTTGTCAGCCTTCAAGCATATGCTACCGGCTATCGTCAAGCCGCGCGTGCGCCATTGGCACAAATTGGAGCCGATATCGCTGTCCAACGGCAGGGAGATGTACCGGAAGCATTTGAAGGACCGGTTTTTCCACACTCCACTGCGCCCATCCATCCCGATGAAATCACCGCAATTCAACACCTGCCGGGTGTCGAATCTATCGGCGAGGCAGTCCTTTTTTGGGATTTCGAACTCGACCGGTTTTTGGTGGTTTTAGGGTTTAAACCGACCACTTCTGCCAACCAGGCAGTCGGGCCGGCACGATTGCAAACCGCATTACAAGCGGGCCGTTTCTTAAACCCCGATGAGCGGGGTGCAGCAGTCGCCGATATCAGCTTCGCGCAGGAAAACAATTTGGGGGTGGGCGATATCGTACCCATCGCCGGACGTTCTTTCGCCATTGTGGGACTGGTCGATACCAGTCGTGTCGGGCAAGTGGCCAATGCGAACCTCTACATCCCACTGGCTGATGCCCGCGAAATTGCCAGTACTGCCCCCAATGTATTGGCCGTGCATGATTTCGGCCCTGCCGATGCCAATATTCTTTTCGTCAAAGCCAATCAATCGCAAGCTGAAACGGTGGTTTCCGCTGTGACCGATTTGCTCGGAAAACAAGCACTGGTCTCTTCGGCTCGCTCTTTCAATGAAGTGTTGGGCGCCAGTTTTCGTTTGATAGACCAGTTTGGTTGGCTGGTCGGTTTAGCTGGGTTGTTGGTCGCCATATCGGGATTGTTGCGTTCGGTCGCTGTTAATTTGACCGAGCGCCGCCGCGACATTGCGTTGATGCGGGCTGTCGGTTGGCGACGTGCTGACATCGTGCGTCAACTTACCGCCGAAGCAGTGGCACTGGCGTTTGCCGGTGGGGTAGCCGGTTTGGGATTGGCGGCGGTGGTCTCGTTGATATTAAGCCGCACAAAAGTAACCATTCCTGTTCCGTGGGAGTTAAGCCCCACCCCTCATTTTTTACCCGGCGGCGCACTAGAAATGGGGCTCACTATCCCCCTACCGGCGCACATCGAAATATCAACCGCCCTGATTGCGCTGATGCTGGCACTGCTTTGCGGTGCAATGGTGGGTATTGTTTTGGCAAGCCGGGCGGCAAATAAAAAACCAGCAGAGGTGTTGCAGAATGAATAATCTATTGCAAGCGAAAAACTTACATAAAACGTTCAATCAGACCACAGCAGTGCGCGATATTTCACTGAATGTTACCCCCACCGATTTTTTAGCTATCGTTGGACGTTCTGGATCTGGCAAAACAACCACTTTACATTTGCTGGCCGGATTGGAGACACCGACTTCAGGGCAAATATTGTTTCAGGGGGAAGATATTGCACAACTCAATGAAGATGCGTTGGCTTTGTGGCGGCGGGAACATGTGGGGTTGGTTTTTCAATCCTTCTATCTCATTGCTACCCTGTCGGCTTTGGAAAACGTCGCATTTCCTTTGTATCCAACCGCCATGCCGACGAAAGAACGGCATCGAATGGCGAAAGACCGTTTGGAGCAAGTTGGGTTGGGACACCGGCTCAGTCACCGCCCCGGCCAACTTAGCGGCGGCGAGCAGCAACGGGTTGCCATTGCACGTGCATTGGTTAATCGCCCAAATTTGATTTTGGCAGATGAACCGACCGGCAATTTAGATAGCGAAACGGGTGCAGATGTGATGCGTTTGTTCCGGAAACTCAATCGAGAAGAAAATGTAGCCATTGTCATCATTACGCATGACCCGGAAGTAGCCGCCGCGGCTGACCGGGTGGTAACAATGAAAGACGGCAAAATTATAAAAAACGGAGACAGCCATGCATAAATACACCATTTTGGTAGGGTTAATCGTTGGTTTTTTGTTGACTGCTTGCGGTGCCAAGACTGCCTCATCTCAGCCTGTACCCACAGCTCCACCGGGTGTAACAACCGTGGATATTATCTACCTTAACCACGGGCCGGTACGGAGTGTCTTGACCGATATAGATGCGTTGCTGGAAGGGTATGGCGAACAGATTAAAGTTACTCGTTACGATTTTGGCACCCCCGAAGGCGCAACATTTGCCCAATCGCACGGCTTAAACGGTCATATTCCCCTAGCAATCTTTGTCAATGGTTCGATAGACTTTACGTTGGGCGAGCGCGCCGTTAAATTTTATAGTTTCCCCCAAGGGCAGGGAACCGGCGTTGTGCCAGATGGCGCGTGGCGTATCGGTGATTTGCAGCAAGTGTTAGACCAAGCCGTGGGGAAAAGTTGATGACAGCTTACATTTTTTCTCAATTTCTGCACCGTCCGGCGCGAGCGCTGGGGGTGGTGGGGGGCGTGGCGTTGGGCGCGGCACTCTTTGTCGCTTTAACTGCGCTGGGCGCCGGCTTTCGACAGGCGTCGCAAGCACCATTGGCGGGTGTCGCCGCCGATTTACTGATTACTCGTCCGGCCGATGGCACTCCGGCCACCGCACAGCGCACTCGTGGCCCTCGCCTGCCTTTTGGCTCCGCGCCCTTTCAACGGAGTGAAGTTAATCAAATCAACACGGTGGCAAACATCACCGAAATTGCCACCGCTCTCGAAATTTGGGATTTTGGTGCTAGTCAATATCAAATTGTTTTGGGAGTAGACCCCGACCAAAAACAAGTGGGACCGGGGCGAGTATTGCAAGATGGGCTGGTGTCCGGGCGCGTATTTAAGTCGGGCGAGACGAACGTGACGGTGGTTGATCGGCACTATGCCGCCATCTTCAGTCTAAAACCGGGCGATACTGTTACCATTGGCGACCGTAATTTTCAGGTGGTGGGTATTGTTGACCAACAAGGTGGTAGTCAAGCCGGTGCCGCAAATTTGTACATCCCATTGATTGACGCACAGCAGTTGGTCAATATGAGCGACGGACAGGTCAACCAAATTTATGCTCGGGTTGATGATGCCAGCCAAGTGGATGCGATTGTTGGTGATTTAACCACACAATTGGGCACAATTAGCGCGATGAGCCAAGAAAGTATTTTGCAGGTGATGGGGGGCGTAGCCCGCATTTCGACAAAATTTTCGGCGATTGCCGGACTGGTCGGTATGGTCGGTGGTATGGCTTTAGCTTGGGTGGCACTGACCGGATTGGTGGCTGAGCGGCGGCGGGAAATTGGGGTGATGAAGGCTGTTGGCTGGCGAAGCCAAGATGTGACTCGTGTTTTCATAGGTGAAATTTTTCTCTTGGGTGTGTTTGGCGGGATGCTCGGTATCGCGCTGGGTTCAGGTTTGGCAGTGATGATGGGATATTTGCCTGTCCCCACCGTACCCATCAGCGAGACACTGCCGGGTTTAGCGGCTGTAGACCTTCCCGCAGAAACAAATCGGCTATCGGCAACCGTGAGTTTCAACACGTTGGCATCAGCATTATTCACCGCTGTTGGCGGTGCGTTACTTGCCGGATGGCGTAGCGTTTGGCAAGCCGCCAAGCTCAAACCCACACAAACATTGCACGACGTTTAATTTCAAACGCATACAATTACACGCTGCGTGATATCTTCAATAAGCGACACGCCCGCCGCTTGCTCAGCCCTTGTTTGATGGCGACAGCAACTAACTTCCGTTTGGCGGCAGTATCTTGATGATTTGTGCTTCGTTGTACCGTGTACCTTTCATTTGAAAAATCCTTTTGCCTCTATTCAACCAGATTTATCTATCTCGCACCGGTACTATTTTAGGGGTGCAGCACTCATTTCATACCCACACAACTTGCGCAATCAAGATACTGATGTGCGGCACGTTTTCGATCAATTATTTGCCCAAGCAAGCTTACACGATGTCTTCTTGACCACCGCTTCTCAAATCACAACTGTCAAGTTATTTAGTATATCATTGTCTGAATACAATGACTTATTTTGGCGAGTACTCAAATTGGACCATCCGTATTTTGCGGGAAAGAACAGAGACAATATGGGGTCATCTGTACCAGAAAAGATGGGTCAAACTTCCCTTGTTGGTGAGTTTGTTACCAATTATACTAAGTGTGTTGGTTATGGTCAGATGTGCATCATCGCAGACAAGGGTGTTTTTGATTGTGCCGTTGTCAAAAGAATTAGGCCGTAGCAAAATTCGTCAGCTGTCCGTCATAACTGAAGTTCTATAACATCAAAAAATTTATTTTTTCTAAACTAAGGAGTGAGGATTATGCAGCAAAAAGGTTTAATGTATTCAATTGGCGCATCCGTTGTTTTGGCAATTATTGCAATAGTTGTTGCCGTTGTTATTTCAAATGGGCAAACAACCAGTAAGTTGAACAATGCTGACCGCAGTTTGACTTTGTGGAACATCCAACCCGGGTTGGGCACAATCATGATTGAATATGCAACCCGAATGAACAATGCCTGGTGGGCAGTTGATGCCGATAACTGGGATATGGCAAAATATCAAGTCAAAGAAATGACTGAAATTCAGGAAGTTGGCGAAGTTACGCGCCCCAGCCATGCTGACGCGCTGAAAAAATTCGAAAAAAACGATCTTGACCCGCTGTTGCAAGCTGTCAGTGCCAAAGACAAAGATGCGTTTACTGCCGCGTATGATAAAGCGATTACCGGCTGTAACCAATGCCACGGTGACACCAAAGGCAAAGATGGCAGCTCATATCGTTTCGTGAAAATCATTCGCCCGACCGGCAACTACCCCTTCGCCAATGTTGATTGGGCAGGGCAGTAAAAAATAGAGTGAGGTGACGAATATGGCTGACGAAAAATGTACGTCTGTGACTGAGGTTGAAGACAATGCAATACGCCTCAGTCGCAGGCAATTTTCAAAATGGTTGGTTGGGGGAATCGGTGCGTTTATGGCATCTGCTGTGGGCATTCCCATTATCGGAACGATATTTTCGGCGGCATTGGGTAAACGCGAATCTGCTGAAATTACCTTGGGGAAACTGGAAGATTATCCTATCGGCGAACCGACGGTGGCTCAGTTCACGGTAATGCAAACGGATGGCTGGCAGCGTACCATTGCGAGCCGCAGTGTGTGGGTGGTGCGCAACAGCGATAGCGACGTGACGGTGTTCAACGGGCACTGCACGCACTTGGGCTGTGCTTACAACTGGAAGGATGACGCGAATCAGTTTGTGTGCCCGTGTCATAATGGCATCTTCACTGAGGATGGCGTGGTCAAGTCCGGTCCTCCACCGCGCCCGCTGGATACCTTACCTGTGCAAATAAAAGACGGACATGTGGTGATTAGTTATGAAGATTTTCGTTCGGGAGTACCCGAAAAAACGCCGGTGTAGTATAGGGGAGAATGACAATGACAAAATTGTCTGAGTGGCTTGAAGAACGAGCCGGCATTAATCAAATATACAACGTACTGTTTCTGCGAAAAATTCCGCGTGGCGCAGGATGGTTATACACGCTTGGCTTTGCCACACTATTTGTATTCATTTTGCAAGCAGTTACAGGCACAATACTGGCATTATTTTATGTTCCCAGTCCTGACCATGCCTACGAAAGTGTGCAGTTCATTCAATATGTTTTACCGTTCGGCAGCTTAATCCGAGGTATCCATCACTGGGGTTCCAGTGCGATGATTGTGTTGGTTGGGCTGCATTTGGTCACGGTTTTTGTGATGGGCGCATACAAACATCCCCGTGAGGCCACGTGGGTGGCAGGCGTGATACTGCTGTTGCTGGTGATCGGCTCCGGATTTACCGGCTATCTTCTGCCGTGGGACCAAAAAGCATATTGGGCAACCACTGTGGGAACCAGTATGGCGGGAACTGTGCCTGTTATTGGCGATGCCATCTTGAAAATCATACGGGGCGGTAGTACGGTTGGCGCGTTGACCCTAACCCGGTTCTATGGTTCGCACATGCTTATTTTACCGGCATTGTTTTTGCTGACCATTGGGGTACATTTGTATTTGGTGGTCTATTTGGGCGTATCTGTGCCGCCGTGGCTTTGGGAATCCAAAAAAGAAAAATTACCGGATGATGAATCGGAACGGTACAACCTCTTCAAGAAACAGGGGCATCCCTTCTGGCCCGATATTATTGTGGAAGATGCCATTATCAGCTTGATTGTCTTTCTGATTTTGGTGGCACTGGCGGTTTTTGTGGGTGCCTCGTTGGATGCACGGGCAGACCCCGTCGCTTCAGATTATGTGCCGCGCCCCGAATGGTATTTCCTGTTCCTCTTCCAATTGTTGAAACTGTTCCCGGGGTCGCTGGAATGGGTGGGGGTCATTGTCATTCCATCCATCATCATCTTGGCAATTCTTTTACTACCTTTTTACAGCCGTGAAAAGTCCCGTCGCCCTGAACGACGTCCGGCAGCAATGGCTGTGGGGACGCTGTTCATCGTCGGAGTCGTTGTGTTGACATACATGGGCTGGGCATCAACCCCGGCAACTACCGTAACCGAGCGCGGCATCGCCTTGAATGCGACACAAGTAGTGGGACGCAATCTTTACAAGGGTAACTGTGCGGTCTGCCACGGTGAAAGTGGTGAAGGGACACCAGATGGACCTTCATTGGCCGATGTGGGGACGTTGCGTGACCCGGCGTTTATTCACAGCTATATTGAAAACTCGCTGGCAATGAACCCGGATGCGGAAATGCCGGTATTTATCCCGCCCCCCGGTAAAGGACAACAGGTCTTAACGCACCAACAGGTTGAAGCCATTACACAGTATTTGATGACATTCCGTGCGGAAGAAGGGGGAGATTGAGATGAGCAAAGTCGCTTGGACCGGTATCTTCTTGATTGTCATAGGGCTGGCGCTGGGTAGCGTGGTAGCGTTCGGGGCATATCAAGCCGAAGCCGCTACGCGGGCGCAAAGAACCCCCGAAGCATTATCTCCGTTATCGCCACCGGCGCCAATTAAATTGCAAGCAGAAGCGGGCGATCCAACCAGAGGTGCGCCATTATATGACCATACATGCGCCGGTTGTCATGGGACATTGGGCAATAGCGACAGACCCTTACACGGTCCATTGTTAAACGTTTATTATCCCGATGATGGGGTTTTGGCTGCCATTGTACGGCAAGGGTATGGCACAATGCCCCCCACGGACCAGCATGATTTGTCAGACCAAGATGTGATGGATGTCATTGCGTTTATTCGAACGTTTCCATAAATGTGGTGTGGCGTATCACTTGGTGATATAACGTTTTCTTTGAGATACCCCCGGCGTTCACCGGGGGTATCTTAATTTATGGCGTGTAGCGTTCGATATGATTGCGCACGGCATAGGTCGCCGCTTCGATGCGGTTGGAAAGCCCCAGTTTGTTGAGAATGGCACTGACATGATTGCGCACTGTGGTGGCACTCAAGGTGAGTTCTTGGGCAATGTCGGCATTGCTCTTTCCCTCTGCTACCAGGCGTAACACTTGCATCTCTCGCGGTGATAAATCACGGAATGCAGCGCTGGATGATTCATGTTGTGTTCGCTTTACGTAGTTCAAAATCTGTTTAGCCACTTTAGGATCTAATACGGAGCCGCCTTGTCCCACCGTCCGCACTGCCTGTAATAAATCATCGGTACTCAATTGTTTCAGCACATAACCGGTTGCACCGGCAGCAATGGCTTCAGTGACCATATCGTCATCGGCATAAGAAGTGAGCATCAAAATGTGAATGTGTGGATGAGTGCGTTTGATTTCCCGACATGCTTCGATGCCGCTTTTGTCCGGCAACCGGATATCCATAAGAATGACATCCGGTTGTAATTGTCGGGCAAGTTGAATTGCCGTGTTTGCGCTGTCTGCCTCGGCGATGACATCCAAATCAGGTTCGTCATTGAGCAATGAGCGCAGACCCAACCGTACAACGTGATGGTCATCCACTAACAAGATACGCAGTTGTTTCATAGCTATCTCCTACAGGAACTTTTACGGCAATGGTTGTTCCTTGATTTGGGGTGCTAGATATTTTAATGATGCCCCCCAGCAGTCTGGCGCGGTCTTGCATATTGTTCAACCCGTACCCCCGAACAACATCTGCCGGCAATCCCCTGCCGTTATCTTTGATGGTCAAAAATAGCCACCCGCCGTCCACCACGGTGGATAATAGCACTTTGGTAGCATGGGCGTGCCGGGTGACATTGCTCATCGCCTCGTTGGTGATTGCCAGCAATCGGCTGACTTGGACGGGGGATAGCATTAACTCTGGGGGCATATCCAAATTGAGGTCAATAGCTAACATAAAGTTATTGTGAAATGTCTGGGCAATCTCGGTCAACCCGGCGGCAAGGCTTTTTGTGGTCGGTTGGGGTTTGAGCGTGCCAATATAGTTGCGAATATCGGTGACAGCCTCATCCAGCATAGCGATGCCTTGCCGTAACCGAGTTATGCCGTCGGCGACATTGTTTCGCTGAAGCTGGCGCTCGGTGGTACGGAGCATCAGCCCGGCGGCGTACACCGCTTGTAGCGTCCCGTCGTGCAATTCCCGCCCGACACGTTCACGTTCAGCCAGTAATATTTGCGCCTCTTCAATGTTTGCTAGCCGATGGTCGAGTTCTGTATGGAAAACTTCCAGCGTTCTGATGGTGGCATACATCAAGATTAACCCTAAAAGACTGCGATATACCTGAATGGGCAGAGATGTGAGCTGCTGAATCAATTCCTGATTCAGCACATTTGCGGGGAAAAAATTTCCGGCGGGCACAATAAGACCGCCCATAATACTATATCCCACCAGCCCCACTTGCATCAGCCGAATCATAGGCACAACATATTGGGTGCTGGGAACCAAATCCTTTTGCATTTGGCGCTGCAAACCGTAAGCTGCCAGCAACCCGCCGGGGAAACCCAGACTGTACCGCGCCAGAATGTCCCCTGTCTGTTCCCACCGGGTGATGTTTGCGGTCAGCGCCAAGTCCGGCAATAGGTTTAGCACCCAGACGAAAAAAATAGCGAGCGGCAGGTACCGCATAACGAGCCAATGTTTGGGCAAAGGACGCAGACTCTCGATGCCGTATTGAAGTAAACTGACGAAGGAAATTGCCAGTAAAAAGAGTTGCAGGGTTATCAGAGCATTGATGGCACTATCGGGTAAATATGTGGTTTGAATGGGGATGAAGACATCTCCCCATTCGTGCAACCCGTGGGTGAAGCCGAATATCGCCAGCCAGTGCAGGTTTCGCGCCAGTGACAAGCGGCTGTGCCGCCACGATTGCAGTGCAATTGCCAGTCCCAACACAAAAAAGACTTGCCCGTAAACGAACAATATGATTATGTGGTTATAAATAAAAAACTGCTGAACTACTTTGAACATATTAGAATACCACTACGAAGGATTTATTTCAAATTGCCACCCAAGGTGAGGGTGCAACTGCACGCGCATAACTACTTGAAGTCAAAAAGCACCGTGGCATTTATTATATAACCCGTAATATGGAGTGTCAATCAGGCGTGTCCACAGGGGTGCGTTTCAGTTTTCAGGCAAATTTTAACCCGGAAATGAATTTCCGGGCTAAAAGCCCAAGCCGACTTAAGTCGGCTTAAGTTTTGAGCCTTGAATTTTAATTCGAGGCGAAATTCCGGT
>Ga0114931_10002012_pt1 | contig 25891 bp, 18 predicted proteins | sample 2SBtaG_FD_89579 | JGI IMG/M metagenome (GOLD analysis project Ga0114931, IMG submission 89579) | Deep subsurface microbial communities from Kolumbo volcano to uncover new lineages of life (NeLLi) - 2SBTROV14_V59a metaG | ecosystem: Environmental > Aquatic > Marine > Volcanic | place: Kolumbo... | reverse complement strand
GCCTAAGCGACCGAAGAATCTATATATCAGGAGATCCTTCAGTCGTCGACCAAAACAAGTTTCGGTGCCCGCTCCCTCCGGATGACATGCTAGCTATTTTTTCCCCTTAAGTACGTGCCATTCAACCCTGAACCCTATTTCTCTTCCCATACCGCAACGGCCGCGACCGCCGCGCCGATGGCTGGGGCGGCACGGAGTGTCGAGCCCAGGAGAAATCCAAGTTTGAGGTTCTCGTGGTCCAATGTGCGAGCGATCAGTTCGCCGTCCCCGCTCGCCCGGATCATCGCGGCCAGGCACGCCCGGAGCGGATCGGCGAAGACGGCCTGGTAGCGCTGGTCGGCAAAGACGGCTCCAAGCCGCTGGCCCAGAATCAGCCGTTCGAGCATCGTGCCGGAATAGGGGTGTTTTTCTTTCAGGGCCAGGTAGGCCGCGCCCCGGTGGGCCAGCGTCGCCCTGCCCCGGGCGATCGTCCAAAGCCGCTCGAACAACAGTTCTGACAGCACGCCTGCAGCCATCTGCAGTGTTGCCAGCGCGAGTGGATGTCCCGCGGCCGCATCCGATTCAGGGAAAGCCTCTGTGCGGTTCGGGGCCAGGCCATGATAAAGGGTGTTGAGCGAACTGGCCGAGATCAATTTTTCGAAAGTCGGACCAACGGCGGAGGGAAACTGCCACGCTTTCTGAATCCACGGTTTGGCCGCATCGAACGGTACCAGCCGGCCGGCCAAAACCATCGCGTCGGCCACCCCTGTGCCCGCGCCGGCGTAGTAGGCATTCTCGATGTCACGGAGCAGGCCAGACTCGGCGTGCATTTCACCCAAGCCGCAATAATCGGCGTCGCTGCCCAGCGCCGCGACCGGAGCGGCCAGCTCGATCCCGCAGTTTGCGAGCCGCGTCTCGAAATGGGGCAGGAAATCGGGGATGCGAGGGCCGTTGTTGATGACCTCGATGCCCCGGCCATCGGCCGTCTTCAGCCCGGGCATCCCCATGCCGATCAACGTCCGTCGCCGAGCTGTCTGGGTGCAGACTTCATCGACCGCGTCGACCGCCGCGTCGATCCATTGGCAGCCCTGGCGACGCTCACAGTCGGTCAGGCAGATGCGGCCCGTTTCGCGCTGGGCAAACTGGTCGGAGACTGGAACGGGCATGAAATCAGGCAGCGAGTCGTATTTGCGGCTCGCAGCCCCCCTGCCCAGATGAAATGTGCCCAGGCATACATCGCCAGGCGGGCCGCCGGCAGCCTCGACACGACCGGCTTCTTTAGGGCCAGTCCAGTCGACCTGGTGCGCCTTGACCTCGGTGGCGCCCCCGTCGATGCCGATCAAAAGAATGTCGTCGAGTGATTGGGACATTGCAATAGGGTGGTAGTTGTCAGTTGTCAGTTGTCAGTTGTCAGTTGTTAGTTGTTGGGTGTTAGTTGTTGGGTGTCAGGGTGTGGTGATAGCCGCATAACGGCGACAGCAGCTAGGATTAAGTACACCCCATTCGGGTTGCGAGTCTTTGGGCTGTCAATGGTTTGAGGTTATGGACCGCAACAACCCTCAACCCACTATCATCTAGCCGTGGGCGTGAGCCCACGGAACGGGTCTCCCCTAAATATCGTACGGGTGGCAGCGACACTTGTCCGAAAGTTGCGTTGCCTGAGATTTTGCATTGCCGGACACGTGTCGGTGTGTGCAGCACAAGAGGCATTCAGAGTTTCCAGCCAATACCTCCTGTCCATTACAATTTCTTCCGTCTGCGCAGCGCTTGCAGACGCATGTGATCTTTGGCGTTGTCGTTCCGGTCGATGACGGCCTGATTGATGCTATGGTCGGTGCCGCCCGCGTGGCGGATGACTTCGTAGATCGGCTCCCAGACCCGGCCGATTCGGTACTGCTCCGAGATCCTCAAGACCAGGTCGTAATCTTCCCCATAGTTGCGGCAATCCGGGTCGTCGTTCACGCCGAACCAGCCCACCTTGGCAATCGCTCCGATACGAGCTGAACGGGGCGCTCCGGCCCCGTTGACGCGCAGCAGATTGTTTCTGCCATTCTCGTCGGTCCACTCGTCGTGCGTGACCGCCGGGATGTCCTGGTTCCGAGTGAGCTGGCCCGACTCGGCGGCCAGATCCCAGACCTCATAAGAACCGATCACCATGCCGATGGCCGGGTCGGCATCGAACACCTCGCACAGCTTCTCCACTGCGTCCGGCTTGAGCCGGTCGTCTGAGTCGAGCTGCACGTAATACTTGCCCCGAGCGGCGGCGATGCCGGTGTTCAAGCAGAGTCCCAGGTTGTTGATGTCGACGACGATCAAACGCACTGGCGGGGCGCGCCGGTCGTATTTAGCGCCACCTTCCAGGTACTGCTCCACGGCTGATACCGTTGGGTCTTCGGGGCCGCCGTTGACCACGACAATCGTCTCGACGGCCCGGACCGTCTGCTGTCGGACCGATTCAATGGCCCGGCCAATGAATTCGGGCCGGTTGTTCACCGGGATGACAACCGAAGCAAGGCATTCGGCAAAGGAAGTTTCTTCCTTCAGGCCCTTTTCCCAAGAAGTCGTGGCCACCGGTTTGCAATGGGCACCCGGCTCCAAGTAAGCGCCGATCCGCTTGAGGTGTTCGACGAGCGCCTTTTCCATCTCAAGCTGTCTCGCCTTGTCGGACAGCAGGTAGTCGAAGACGTTGTGCTTCGAACCTCCCGTGTGGACCGTGTAGAGGGAGCCCGCGTACCGGTTGGCGATGTGGACCAGCGGCCCCGCTGCGCCGAGCCGAAGCCGCAGGTCGTAGAGATCGGCTGCCTGGTACGAAACGTTGATTCCGCCGACCTGTTTCAGGGTTTCGGCCGACAGGAACCAGACCCTGCCGAAATCGGTGTTGTCGCGCAGACGGCCTTCGTGCCAGTCAAGCAGGTGGCGCTCGGTGGTTGCGTCCCCTGCCCCTGGGCCCGCATCCGGGCCGCTGCCTTCTCCCCCCTCGACCAGGCTGTAGTCGGTGTAAAACATGCCAGCATTCGGGTGGCGGACCGCCGCGATGACCAGCGCGCTGACGGCCGATCGCCGCAGGAGGACCGGAGCCGCATCGTTCAGCGCTAGCAGCAGGTATTGGCCCGACGCTTGCTGGCTGCCAGCGCGGAGCATCGCCGCCCGGTTGGCAAACGAGCCAGAGACCAGTTTTACCCCGGCACAGTCCGCGGGCAACGAGGCCGCTTCGCCCCGGCCATCCACGAGAATCACTTCGCAATTCGGATGGTCTTGTTCGAGCGCGCTGCGGAGCGCCGCGGAGAGCGCGCGGGTTTCGTAGGGGAGTTCCTTGGGGTGGAGCAGGATGATCGAAACGGTGATCTGGTGAAACGGTTGGGACATGGCGAAAGGTCTCGTGAAAATAGACTTTTAGGTTCCGCGATTATAGGTTTAGCAGGCATGGCTGGCTATGTCTGGCGGCAGGCATTTGCAAAGATCCTTGGGGGCGAATTGTGCCACTTGCGCATGCGGTTCTCGCTATTGCGAACCGGCTACCGATTGGGCGGCTCTAGCCGTGTGAAACGGTTGTGAAACGGTGTGGATTAGCCGGCCCAAACATTGTCCATTCTGTTGAGGCAGTCTATGCTCAATATAGTAAGTTCAAAGAATGGCCGATGAAGCCGACCCGGACAATTCGCTGACTGCCTAAAATGTTAGCTGCCGGGCGGCTTATCGCCCTGGGCCCCCGTGGGGCTGAGGGACAATTCGGAAGTACAGAGATAGATTGTGGGAGAAATCCTCCCTACCGAGCGATATTGGCGGCAGGACGGGGGTGGGACCTTCCGTGTTGCTTTAGTGAATCGGATGGAAGAAAAGGTGAATATGTTGGTGCGACGAAGGCCGAATGTTCGTGAGATGTTGAGTAGCCAGCTGAAATTCGTCCTGATGACGCTCTTTAGCTGCGGAGCACTGCTGAGAATGGGGGGATCTATCGCGGCCCAGCAGCGCGTGCTGGGACTCGATGTCTCCGCGTGGCAGGGTAACCTTTCCCAGACAACCTGGAACAATATCCACAATGTCAACGACCGTGACTTTGTCTTTATCCGTTCCAGCCGTGGCGGCACCAGCGGATTTTACGACCAGAGCGATCCGCAGAACAACAACGGCCAAAACACCCTTTCGCAGCGATACGACGATCCGTACTTCGCCCAAAACATTACCCGCGCGACAAACGCCGGAATGTTCGCCGGGCCGTACCATTTCTCCCGGCCCGATATCATTGCCAGCACACAAAACTCCGGCGGCATTGCCAATACGGGTGCCGACGAAGCGGACCACTTTATCGAGATGGCCGGTGCCTGGATGCGACCCGGCTACTTGCTGCCGGTGCACGACCTGGAAGCTGGCGACGGAGTGCGAACAGACAATCAGATGGCACAGTTCACCATTGACTTCTCGGACCGAATCTACGAGGTGATGGGGATCCGACCCGCCATTTACACCAACGGCAATTACGCCAACTACGTTCTGGGTGGCGCTTCATCTTCACTGCGCTCTCAAGTGGTGGAAACCAATCCGACGTTGTGGAGCGCCCGCTGGCCCAACCAGAGCGATCCAGATTCGATTCCCATTCAGACCGGTCATCCGGGCGATTCGATCTCCTGGGTCTACGGCCCGTGGGACGATCCGCCCAATCCGACCCATCCCTGGATCTTTTGGCAATATACGAGCAAAGGCCGTTTGAGCAGCTACAACAACGGCAACAGCAACCTGGATCTCGACGTCGCCCAGGGTGGGATGGAGTTTCTCAAGGACCATCTGGTCCCCGCGCTTTGGACATCAGGCAACGACGGCCAGTGGACCACACTCTCCAATTGGAACAGCGGTCAGACGCCAATCTCGCCGGGAGGGCGAGTGACATTGCCGGCGGTGCGTCTGCCGGGCATCGACGATACGGTCATTCTCGACCGTGCCGATGCGGACATCACGGTCACTCTCGCCTCCGGCGCACACGATATTCGCAAGCTCGAAGTCCGCGAAGGGCTGAACATTACCGGCGGATCACTCACGGTCCATTATGTTCCCACGGCCGGTTCCACACCGATTTCAGCTCGATTTTCAGCTCCCGTTTCGCTGGCCGGTGGCAGCCTGAGCGTGCACACGTTGCAGGTGGACGCCAGGCAGACCTTTTCGCTCGGTGGCACGCTTGCCTTCGACACCATCCAGTTGCTGCCGGACAGTTCCGCGCCGGCGGAAATCAGCCTGATCGGCGACGTAATTATCAACCCGCTGGACAATGCGGCCGCCACCATTGAGACTGGCACCGGAGCGGGCAGTTCCGGCCGGATCGACTTGGGTGGCGCCAATCGGACCTGGCAAGTTGGAGACGGCACGGCGGCAGTGGACCTGTCGGTTCAAGTTCCGATCACAAGCGGCGCATTGACCAAGAGCGGCGCCGGCACGCTTGCACTGGGTGGGGCGAATTCCTATGCAGGCGACACCACGGTCCTGGAGGGGATTTTGAGCCTGGACCAGGCATTCCTGTCGGATACCGCGGATGTCTACCTGACGACTGGCAGCGCGCTCGATTTGAATTTCAGTGGCAATCCGGACGTTATCGATTCGCTACTGTTTGACGGCGTTTCGCAAGCGGCCGGCATCTGGGGTGCGCCCGGTTCCAGTGCCCAGTTCACCAGCCCTTTAATCACCGGCACCGGGCTGCTACAGGTTTCGACGTTAGATGCTCCGATACCGGGTGATTTCGATCAGAACGGCACTGTGGATGGTGCCGACCTGGCCCAGTGGCAAATCGACTTTAATGCGGGTAGCGGCGGCGATGCCGATGGGGATGGCGACAGTGACGGCGCCGATTTCCTGGCATGGCAGCAAAATTTTGGCAGCGGCTCGGGGTCGATAGCGTTTTCACAAGAGGTCCCCGAACCGGCCACGATGATATTGCTCTTGGGGCTGGCTGCCCTCCGCATACTCTCCCATCGAGAGTGACAGGTCGTTGGCATGCGTTCGAGTCTTACCCGGTAACATGCGCGCATGATTCTAAAGTCATTGGCCACAAAAAACGCGAAAATCGCCAAAAACGAAGACGGATATTGTCGGGTCGCGTATTTCATCCTTTTTGTGTCTTTTTGTGTTTTTCGTGGCTATTATTTTTTCCGGCTAGAGGCAGCATGAGGCCGTGGTGCTTGATTGACATTTCCTGGCAGACGGACTAGAGTTCTACTGGTAGGGACAATTGGCCGATAACGTATGAAGTTCGCCATCCAGAGATGGCCATGTTGACTCGCAATGATATCCTCGTGGGTATCGACATGACCGAAGATGAGGTTCCCGCCGAATTCAGGATCTGTTCGCTGCTGCATGTCGCAACCACCGAGCCATTAAGCAATGGTTCGGTTGATTCGAGCGAGAATCAGCGCTAGCTCGGATGTTTCTCCATTTTGTGATGCGCATGAAAAAAGCCGCTCGGGATGAATCCCGGAGCGGCTCTGAATTGACGGATTACAACGAATTGTGTCGAACCAAACTCTCAGTCCTGACGCCAACGACCGGCCAGCAGCATACCGAGTCCACCAAGACCGAGCAAGGCAAGGGTGGTCGGTTCGGGGACTGCTTCCCACATCACTCCGGCCAGCCGTTGCGAAACGAATGAGTTGGCGGTTGCTTCCTGCGTTACGGTATAAGTTGTTCCAGCCGTCAGATTGACCGAACCCAATAAGAACCAGGCATCGTTGGCTCCACCAACAAATGCCGGACCTGGATCCAAGTCAGCTCCGGTCCCGCCATTGTTCAGGTTCACATTATTCAGCACCACTGGCGCGCCATCGCCCGTCACAGTGAAGTTGCTAAAAGCAGAAATGTTGGTCGTTTGAGGAACGGTGATGTAAACCTTGTAGATTCCCGAACCACCTCCGGTTACACCGCTAGCCAGCTCTGTCCCAAAGCCGGTCGTGGAACCGAGGATATCCCCTGGGGAGGGAAAGAAATTGTCGGCATCAGCAGCCGCTCCCGGTGTGTACGACATGATGTAGGTGTCGGCAAAGTTTACGCCATTACCTCCAAAGAGACTTTGATGCGGAGGAAGGCCAACAGCGCCACTAGCGATACTATCGCTTGCGGAAGTCGTGTCCCCGCCAAAACTAAAATTCGGATTCAGGGATTGTGGACCATCCACCGGATCCAGGTCGACGGCAGCCACAAAAGCTGCTTGGGACTGCGCCGCACAGAGCATCATCACGCTCAACGCGGCTAGTAACAGATGTTGTTTCTTCATGAGTCATACCTCCTGGAAGTCGAAACGAAACAATGCCGTGAGATACGTGTATTCAAACGGCGACAATAGAAGACGAAATTATCCTCTCCAACGTGGGTGCAGGTTCTCTTGTTATTGCTATAAAACGGCTTGTCTCTAGGATAATAGCATGCTTGAGCCAATACAACGATATCCGCGCAAAAATTTGTCTTTTCTGCGCAGCCGAGTCCAGCCAGACACGCCAAATTTCGTCGCAAGGCTTGTAACCGCTCACCCACACAGCCCCTTCCCTTCACCAGATGAGGGAATTTTTGAGCAGCGACGTAGCCAAGCCTCGCATTTTTGAGCAAAATCCAATCTGCTTGGACAGTCATTTCAGCTCGAAGTTGATAGTAAGAGTATCATTCTGGGGTTCAACGGTCGCGGTCAGTCCAGAGGTTTGGAAGTGGCCATATTTTTACGGTACCTGCCTGGGACCCATCTTGGGTGGTGGATCGCCCTCTTTCCACCCTGCTGGGATAGCCGGAGGGGTGTCAATTCGAACCTTGTATTCACCTGGTGGGAGCTGATACTGGTAGGTACCGTCCGCTTGAATGCCGCCACCCAAGGGGCGACCGCTTGCCGGCAAAAAATTGATGAGCCCACTTGTCACCGGCTTATCTTGGAAAGTGATCTTGCCAGAAACATGGACTGTTGCACCACCACTGCCGCAACCGGTGCTTAACGTCAGCAAACAGGCCACCACGGCCGCCAGCAGATAGGGTTGGGCCACCGACAGGTAGGAGCGGATGGTGTGAAACAACAGATTGTCTTCTCCTGCAAAAGCCGGACACCCAATAGTCAAACGAATTTTTTTGGGTTGTCGCGCAAATACTAGTTGCCTTATCAACACCCGTTGCTACGACAAACCAAAAAGTAAGGCTTGTCCAGACATAGCTGGCTACTGCTGAATGACCTCTTCGCCATTTCGCGATCCAAGAGCCAGGTAAGTATTCATGTCGATGCTGTCATCAAGGAAATGCACACTCCCATCCGCGTAGACAAAATTGGCTCCCCCGGGGTGGAAGCTGCCGTAGGGAAAATTGTTGAACAACATACCAGAGGGAGCCCCCGGAGGTTTTGTAGGCCGGTCCGTACTGTTGTCATGTGAAATGTAGTATCCTACCACGTTGAGATTGGCGTTGAGCGGATACTGTTCATCCAGATTCTTGGCGGAACTGCTGCAGGATTTCTGAGGCGTGAATCCTGTGGGTGGATACTTGGCCGCAGTGCCTCGCGGTGGTGAAGAATTATGAAATACGCCAGCGGTCCAGATCCGCAATTGATACCATCGTTCCCCCAAGAGCATCGTGTTGCTCGTGCCATCGACGACCTGGCCCAGTGAGACTTCACTGCCTGGGTACATCATACCGTCGATGTTGATGGCATCGCACTGCCCCCCTCGAGGGCCAACACAATCTTCTCCCGGATTACAGTTCGACTGATTGCCTGTTCCAACGCGAACTCGAGCGACATAGGAGCCGGCCACCCCCGCGTAGCTAGAGGAACTGCCGCCCTCCCTGAACTTGGCTTTCACGTCCGTATCGCTAGGGCAGAGAAACAGGTCCATCCGCAAATCATTGATATCGCCTAGCGCATAGCCACCGGCCTGGCCGCCGTTTTGCTCGATTTGTTTGATTTTTTGGGCAATATTTTGATCCAGGGACCCTTGCTCAACATAGGGCAGGACCAGGACATTCCAGCTCATTCCATTGAACCCCGCTTTGGACATGATTAGCCCGCTAGGGGGCATGACCCCCCGGGACGACTCATAATTGAGACAAGCCAACCCCAGGTTTTTGAGGTTGTTCTGACAACTCATCCGGCGGGCTGCCTCACGGGCGGCTTGGATGGCGGGTAGCAGCAGGGCCACCAGAATGCCAATAATTGCGATTACAACAAGCAGCTCAACCAGCGTAAAACCCCGCATGGCAGACTTCGCCTGTCTGTTCCTGCGATTCGGTATCATCATCACGAAACCCTCCGAAGAGAAGCGAATTACCCGACATTTCAGACACACAACTTGCCTCACACATATCCAGTACTTGCATTTTAGGGGAATGCCTAATTGAAACAAGTGAATTATGCGTAGTTATTTCTCGATATTGCGCAGACATCGAAATGGCTCTTTCGCCAACGAGGCCATGTCATTCGATCGCGACCCGAATAAGGGATTGGACGACCCTATTTCAACAGAATAGGACCGGGGCATCATGCGGCAGTCTGTCTTTGACATCCTGCAATCATCGTCAGGGCAAACAGAAACAGCCACACCGTTGCGGGTTCTGGCACACTTGTCGCCGCGGCATTCAAGGAGGTGTTGAAGTTGCGCTGCCAAACTAAAAAATCGTTCCCATCGACATCCGCATCGTTGTCGGTGTCGCCATTCGGGATACCAGCGCCGGCGATGGTGCCAAATCCTTGCCGCCAAATCGCCAGGTCGTCCGAATCGACGATTTGGTTGCCGTCGAAATCACCAGGAATCGCAGGCACGAATGTTGCCTGCGGATCCCAGAAAACGTCGTCCAGATAGATCTGAGCATCGCCGGAGCCTGTGAATTGGATCGAGTCGATGGTTACGTTTTCTCCATCGATTTGCCCGTTTCCAGCGGCAATCCAGGCCTCCCAGTCACTGTTTTCCTCCAGAAACCACTGATACTGGTGCCACTGGTTGTCGGCAATCACATTTTTCATCGTGCCGCGATCTCCGGTGACCGTATCGTCGATTGCCATGGAAACCTGCAAGCCCACGTTGTCCGTCTTGAGCCAGAAGCCGACCGAACCGACCGATTCAAACTGCAGGTTGGCCACCCGGGCGGCCGCATTCGAGCTACCGCCAAAATCGCTGTACCGGGCGCCCGACACATGCCTGAGCAGAAAATCGCTACCCGACTGTTCATCGTAGGTGATATCCAGCAATTGCGAGTGATTTCCACTGTGGGCCTCGGCCGTGGAACGCTCAGCCGTGGAACCGGCCACATTCGCGGTCGTGCTACCCGAGAAGGTTGGCGACCGGTAAAAGGTCCCTTCGTGCCCGGCGAACGCATGCCCGACCAGGTCGCCGTAGTCATCGAAGTCGACCAGCGTTTTGGTTCCGTACTGCACGCCCGTGCCGGCCGTCTTTGCCGTGCGAATCTGGATATCGGCACCGTAGTAATATTTCAGGATATCAAGGTACGACACGCTGTTATCGGACAGGAAGTCGGCTCCATTCTGGCTTTTCGCACCCCGGTTGGGCCAGTTGGGGTTGGCAAGCGTGCCCTGAAAACCGAGCGGTGAGCCCGTGTTCAAACCGCCGAACAGATCGTTGGCATATGGGTACGTTACCCATTTCTCGGTATTGGTCGGATCGGGATCGCCCGCATCGACGATAACGCCCGGATTGTCGATATCAAACGGTCCGCTAGGGATAGCCCCTGCCACGTAGAATGACGCGATGAGCACATCGCGTTGCACGCCGATGTTATCCCGGACCCAAAGTATTTCGCCCTCGGTTGCCAGAGCGGCTTGCTCGTGAATGGGCTTTGCGGTACCCCGACTGGGGCAACTGTAGACCTGGTCGCCCGTGCCGTCATTGATGAAGCCCTGCAGGTCCATTTTGTAGTAGGCAAAGGTCCGGGCGGCGACTGCTTGCGCCTTGAGCGCTTCGAAACTGGCGTTGCCATTTTCACAATGGACCACGTTGGGCACATAATCGGTTTCGGTCGGTACCTGGCCCGCGCCGGTGACGCTGATGTTCGGCAGGGCATCGAATTGGGCATGGACTGTTGGTGGTTGAAGCAACAGGCCGAGTGCGACCAAGATGGGGCGGGGCCAGGTTGGCAGTGAACCATCAATGGACATTGTATATATCTATCTGTTCGATACGGGTGTAAAAAACCCGTGCCCCGATCTCGCTTTGAGTCATGACACGGGTTTGGATGGTATCGGAATGGAACCGATGCGAATGAATAACGAATGTCAGTAGTTTCCAATTGGTGGATGAAGCCGACCTGGCCAGCATCTTTCAAATGGCACGGTATTTTTATATGAAAGGGCGCTAGCAGGCGGCTTATCCACCTGCCGCCCGTGGTGTGCCATTGGGTGAATTTGAAAGTACTGAATGTGATGGCTTGCGCGCCATGGCCAGCCCCATCAGTACGAGCAGTGACAATCCGAGCGACGAGGGTTCAGGCACAGACGCGAGGGCAGGCGGTGTTACATCGATCAACGCCAGCTTGATGTTGTCGACGACCGACTCGATATTGCCACTGACTCCGGATGGGCCACCAAATCGCAGGCTGGTGAATGGATCGAATGGGTTCGGCTCGTTAGGGTCATCCGCCGGAGTGATTTCCCAAGTAACTGTAGAATCGACTCCCGGTTCACCAACGCCAACTTCGATATCGCCATTAGTATCCCGTGTCAGATTGACAACACCATCCCGGAACAGGTCGAGTGTCAGGGTTACCGTGGTGGGAGTGATCGTGGCGCTGAATCGGTGCCAGCCCTCACCGATGTCCACCTGGCTCACCAATCCATCCCCCTCTTCCCCTGCGGCCTTGCCGAACTGGCCCTTCCAGATAAAAAGATCGACGTCATCGACGACCGTGTCGGCATTCGCGTCCCCATTGCTGTTATCAGTCTGATTGTCGAGGCCGTTGCCACGTTGCCAGGTGAGAAAATCGTTCCCGTCCCGGTCTCCGTCGGTGTCAAAATCGGCATCGCCACTTGGAACCCCCGCGACATCGAGAGACGGATCAAGCGGAAAATACTGCCAGTTTGGATGCCGTACCAGGTTTCCACCCACTGCGCCGAACAGGGCCAGGCGATAGCCGTACCCGGTGGAAGGCAAATCGCCGGTAACCGAGTCGGGATCGGTCGGATCGAAGGTGGTGGCGTTGTAAAAACCGATTTCGACGAAGTTGGTGCCAAAGACTCCAAAACCGCGCTGCACCGTGTCGTTTCGCAGTCCAATGGTCGCCCGTTTGCCGAAGGGAGTGGTACTCGCATCATCGAAAATGTCGCCGATTACTTGGATCGACTGGGTGTCGGTCGGCACCAGATTGGCCATCTGCCCGGCATTCAAGCCATTGTATTCGTTGATGTTATCCAGCGTGTTGACCCCCTTTCCTTCAAGGCCGGGAGGATCGTCGTAAGGTGGCGTAAGGCCCATCCCAAGCTCAGGCACTAGAATGCCCTTTGGGCCCGCGGTCGGTTGATCTCCTTGCCCCAGGTCGGGGGTCCAGACAGCCTCCATCGCGGCTGTGTCGACATACGTATCAAAATTCTCATCCACAATCGTCACGTCGGCCCATGCGGCACTGGCCATGGCCATCGCAACAATCGACGCTGATAAAAGATTTAACTTCATGATCTGCTTCCCTCCGACAAATGAACGGTGAAAAATGGTGACTGCGCGGACCCTAAAAACATCCACCTTAATACCATGATATCAATAAGGACCAGAAAGAAGAAACGAAAATTGCGCAATTCTTTATCGTTGTCGCGCAATTCAGTCTTCTTATCGCCCTGGTCAAGTTGCCTATTGCAGTTTGAAGCTTGCAGACTAGAAAAAAGAACCCGTGTTGCGATCCTGTCGCAAACCAAAATGCCTGAGAATTTCCGAGTACTATCCTCTGTTGAATAGACGTCCTTTTACCTGCTAACACAGATCCCAAGCGTCTTGAACCGAGTAACACGAGATGGAGAGAAAAATCCACGAGTGCGCGAATGCAATATATTCCTGCGCTATCGTTTGTTGCCTACACCCAGACCGTCAAATAGTCTAATAGTTAGCTGGGCGGCGAGTTCGCGATTGCCGGACTCCGCGATTCATTTTTATGGCCATGGCAGGTCTTGCTTGCATGCTTGCCTTTGCATGCAAGCATGGAGGCAGCACCTGCCGTGGCTATTTATTACCCCTGAACCACCTGCTTCCGATAGGCCAGTGGGGTCTGGTCGAACCGTTTGCGAAAGGCGACGCCGAAGCGGGTTGCATTGGAGAAGCCGCAGGCGGTGGCGATCTCGCTTATCGACATGACCGTTTGGGCCAACAGGTCGCGGCCTTTTTCCAACCGCACCCGGCGAATCTCTTCGGCCGGGGAGCGGCCCAGGTAGTGCCGGAACTGGATTTCAAGACTGCGGCGCGAGACAGGTATTTCGCGCAGAATGTCTTTGACCACGATGTCTTGAAAGGCATGGGATTGAATGAAACGCAGCGCGCGGACCACCATGTCGTCGTCAATCGCCAGGATGTCGGTCGACTGCCGACTGATGACACTTTGCGGCGGAATCTTAACCGGCTCGGTGGGCAGCGGCTGGCCACTGAAGGCCCGGTCCAGCAGGGCAGCCGCTTCGTACCCGATCCGTCGGCCTGCCACCGCAACGCTTGACAGGGGGGGCATGGAGACGTCGCAAAGCAACTCGTCCGTGTCGCCAGCCAGGATCGCGACTTCGTCGGGGACACGGATCTCACTGAGATAACAAATTTCGGCCAGTTGCCGGCCCCGGTGGGCGTTGACCGCCAGCACGGCCACGGGGCGAGGAAGTGAAGTCAGCCAGCGGTTGACCCGTTTTTGCTGCTCTTCCCAGCCGATTTTTCGGCCCGCCCGATAGCCCGGCTTATAGACCCGACAAGGAAAGCCTAACTTTTCCACCGCGGTAACGAATTCGACTTCCAGGGCGGACGAGTATTCGCGGCTGGGTGGAGCAAAATAGCCAAACTGTTCGAACCCTCGATCGCGCAGATGGGCCAGTGCCAGTTGGGCCCGCTGCTCATCGTCGGTTACCACGTCGCAAATGCCAGGCTGCCCTTCGAAATTGGTATCGACATTGATGGTTGGCAGCGCACGGCTGCGGATCTGCTCCAACTGCATCCGGCTGCCAATCCGGGCAATGACCCCATCGCCATTCCACAAGTCGGGCAGGGCCGAACGGTGCTGGTGATCGCGCGGGTCGATCAGCAGATTCCAGTGGCCGCGGTTCTGAGAGTAATCGGCAATGCCACGAATGACACTGCAGCCCCAGCTATCCTCGGTTTCCACCAGCACGGCGACTTCGCGAATGCGCTTATTGGAATCCATGGCAGTGATTGGTAGGTGCGTTAGGATTGGGTTGGATTGGATTGGATTGGATTGAGAGCCTGGCTGCTGCTACCATTCTAGTCCACAATAACAGCTATTGTGCGCGTTTTCGAGAAATAAAATGCGCATTATCCTTGTTGGTATCTTGTCATCGGCCATCCAGGAGTGTTGAATAGGTGTGGGCAAGTGGTACGAATGCGAGCGTAAGAAGGAAGCGGTGGGAGAACGAAGAAAGAAGGTAAAACCGCATCTGCTTACTCTCCTTTCTACTTTATCCTCTCTCCTGCTCTCGACCGAAAGTTGTTGGGGCTGGGCCAATTTTCGCTCAACCCCATGACCACAACCCCATGACCAGGCGAATATGAACGCCCAAGCCGAAAGCTTAGACCGGAACTCTTCATACAGGCTCGATCCGATGGCAACGATAGTAGCGGGTTTGATGAGCGGCACCTCGGGGGATGGGGTCGATGTGGCGGCCCTGAGTACCGATGGCCACAATCAGATTGAGCTGCTCGGAGGCTTAACGCACCCTTACCCTGAGGAGTTAAGGCTACGCGTCTTGGAGGCTTCGCAGCACGATGTGCCGATCCTGGAGATGCTGCGGTTGGAAAAGGAGGTTACCCAGCACCATGTTGAAGCCGTGGAACGGCTCTTCGGGCAACTCGGCAAAAAGGCCAGGCAGGTGGAGTTGATCGGGTTTCATGGCCATACGGTCCGGCATGTGCCCAGCGAAGGGTTGACCATGCAAATTGGCAATCCCTGGTTGCTGGCCCATGCGTTGGACTTGCCGGTGGTCTCGGACTTCCGCCGTTCGGATATGGCGGACCATGGCCAGGGTGCTCCGCTGGTTTCACTGTTTCACCAGGCCCTGTTCGCGAAGGAGCGACGCCCCACGTTGGTGCTCAATTTGGGTGGGGTCGCCAATGTAACCTGGTTGGGCAGCCAAAATGAAATCATTGGCGGAGACACGGGGCCCGGCTGCGGGTTGATCGACGAATGGGCCCAGACGATGGCCGATTTGCCCCATGATCGGGACGGCCAACTTGCCTCGACGGGTACTGTGGATGAAAAAACGGTCACGGCTGTCCTGGAAGCGCCCTTCTTTTCGCTCCCCCTGCCCAAATCGGCGGACCGCTACGATTTCGACCATGTCGACGTGTCGGGGCTGAGTGTGGAAGACGGCGCGGCGACGCTCTGCGCGGTGACCGCCGAGGCCATTTACCAAGCCGTGCGGCGGCTTCCTGAAATGCCCGGCCACCTATGGGTTACCGGAGGAGGGGTTCATCATCCGGTCCTCATGAAGATGCTGGGCGACCGTTTTGGCGAGATCAAAGATGTGTGCGAATTGGGTTTGAACCCGGATACCTTGGAAGCGGAATGTTTCGCCTGGCTGGCTGTGCGGCATAAAATGATGCTGCCCTTGACGATCCCCGAAACTACTGGATGCCAGAGGCCTTTGAGCGGCGGCGTTCTTGTGCAAGAACGAAGCGGTGAATCGTAATGGGCGAGTACCGACGAAAACCTGCTTTCTAAATCAGAAGGACCGTTTTATGGGCACGTTTCATACAGCATGTCGAGTGGAAAATCACGTCCAGCGGAAAAAGTCCGTGCGATTGTCCAAGCTGCTCGTGGATACCGGTAGCGAATACACGTGGGTACCAAGCTCGAAACTGGAGTCCATCGGGGTCAAACGAGAAAAAAAAGACTTAAGATTCGTCATGGCGAATGAGCAGGTTGTCACACGGAGTATCGGCTTTGCAGTCCTCCACGTCGGTAAGAACTTCACCATTGACGAAGTCGTTTTTGCGGAACCAGGCGATCTGTTGCTCTTGGGGGCGCGCACGCTTGAAGGTTTGAATCTGATGGTCGATTCGGCCAGGAAGAAGCTCGTTGCAGCCGGCCCTCTTCCAGTGGCTTGATAAATGAAAAAAGGTTCCGGTTAGGGAAAACGGCCCGGTCCAGCCGAGTTGAAGCCGTTGTTGTTATGGCGTGCTGAATTTACGGGAGCGGTTAGTGCTTTGCGTAGATGTCCGTTTGCAGCTTCCAATTGCTTGCGCGCTTTTTCCGGGGACAGGCCCAACTGCTGAGCAACAATAGCCGTTTTGAGCTCACCCCGGCATTTTTTGAGTAGCTGCTCCGCTTCGTCGGCAGACAGGTCGGTCAGCGATTGGACAATGCGTTTGGCCCGCTCGGTCAATTTGCTGTTAGTGGCCTGTAAATCGACCATCAGATTGCCGTAGGTTTTTCCCATCCGCACCATCGCGCCGGTAGTCAGCATGTTTAAAACCATTTTGGTCGCCGTGCCGGCCTTCAGGCGAGTGGAACCACTGAGTACTTCGGGCCCTACAACCGGGGCAATGCTCAAATCGGCCCGCGCGCTGATTGCCGCATCTCGATTGCAGCTTACGCCAATCGCATACGCACCCTGGCTGCGGGCATAATCGAGCGCGCCAATCACATAGGGCGTACGGCCGCTGGTAGCAATGCCAACCACGACATCCTGGCTGCACAGATCGATTTTCCGCAGATCTTCAGCGGCCAGTTCGGGGGAATCCTCCGCCCCTTCGACCGCTTTGGCCATGGCCTTGGGGCCTCCGGCGATGATGCCTACAACCTGGGCCGGATCGGAGTTGAAAGTTGGCGGGCATTCGGCTGCGTCCAGCATTCCCAGGCGGCCCGAGGTTCCCGCTCCCACATAAATCAGCCGACCGCCATGGGAAAGGCGGTGCGCAATCACTTCGATCGCCTTGGCGATTGGCTCGGATTGCTCGGCGACAGCGCCGGCAATTTTGGCATCTTCGGCATTGATCAAATGCACAATCCCCCGCGGACTGAGGGCGTCGAGGCCTTCGGAGTCCGGGTTCCGTGCTTCGGTGGTCAGGTGTTCCAGCATAATGTTTGATTGTAATCGTCCGTCGGCAGGTGAATAGATTTCATGCGCGAAAAAGAGAAAGAAATGCGCTATACGGCCGGTTGATTGGAAAATGGGCTGCTGTAGGCTACGATCGCCACTTGCGAGACAGGAGTTTCTCGGCTGTTTCCAGATCCGGGAAGTTTGAGAACAGTGAACTTCCCCCCCCCTCGGTTGGCGTTGTACGCCAGTACGGACCATGGGCCCAACTTGCTTTTCCCGTGAGAATTCAGACTGGTGAACCTTTCCATCAACGCCATAGATAGTCTGATTGTCCTGGCCTACCTGCTCGCCGTGCTGGCGTTTGGATTGTGGATAGGCCGCGGCCAGCGCAATACGGCCGACTATTTTCTGGGCGGCAGATCCCTGCCTTGGTGGGCCCTGTTGCTGTCGATTGTGGCCACCGAAACCAGTACCGTGACGTTCCTGAGTGTGCCGAGCATGTCCTGGGCACCGGCGCATGGCGACCTGCGTTTTTTGCAGATTACGTTTGGTTATATCGTCGGCCGGCTGGTCGTGGCCCAAGTGCTGTTGCCACTTTATTTTCATGGCGCGCCATTTACTGCCTATGAAGTGCTACAGTCGCGTTTCGGCAATGCCACGCGGCGGATCGCTTCCTTGTTGTTTCTAGTCACGCGCAACCTGAGCGACGCGCTGCGACTCTATCTCACTGCCCTGGTTCTGCAGACCGTACTGGGGCTGGACATGATAACCTGTGTCGTGGTGTTGGGCATCATCACGATTATTTACACACTGGTGGGAGGGGTGAAATCGGTCATTTGGAACGATTGCGTGCAGTTTATCATCTACATGCTGGGGGCTGCTGCGGCTGGGGTGATCCTGGTTCGCAGCCTGCCGGGAGGCTGGGAGCAAGGGCTCCAGTTTGCCCGGGAAAACCACAAGCTGCATCTGCTTGACTTCGACTTCAGCCTGGTCAAACCGACGATGACCTTTTGGGCCGGCCTGATTGGCGGCATGTTTCTCACCATGGCTACCCATGGAACCGATCAGCTGATGGTGCAGCGTTATCTGTCAGCCAGAAGCCAACGCGACGCGGGCCTGGCCCTGGTCTGCAGTGGCCTGATTGTCTGTTTGCAATTTGTCATGTTCCTGCTCATTGGCGTGGGGTTGGCCTGTTACTACGCAATCTATCCTCCCCCGACACCTTTTACCCAGGGGGACAAGGTATTTGCTCATTTTATCGTTCACAACATGCCGACCGGATTGACAGGCCTGACCCTGGCCGCCGTGTTTGCCGCGGCCATGTCGACATTGTCCAGCTCGCTAAACTCTTCCGCCTCCGCCCTGGTCACTGATCTCTACCTGCCACTGCGACGGGTGGAATTGTCTCCGGCAGACCAGTTGCGGGTCAGTCGCCTGGCCACGGTGTTGTTTGGTGTTCTGCAGATGGCCATCGCGGTGGGTAGTGGAGAAATTGGCGCCACCGAAAGCACGGTCATGCGGGTGCTGGCGATCGCCGGTTTCGCGACCGGACCCGTGCTGGGACTCTACTGGCTGGCCGTTTTCACCCGCCGAGTCCAGCAAACTTCAGCCCTGAGCGGATTCGGGATTGGCCTGGCAATCTTGACCAGCGTTGCCTTTGGCACCCGACTGAGTTGGCCCTGGTATGCAGTGGTCGGTTCCCTCGCCACGCTGCTGGCGGGTTGGCTGGTCCAGAAGGTCGTGGACGCCAGGGCCAGCGTCTAGGAATGCCCTAGAATGGTTGTCGCTAAATATGTATCGGTCTCTTCCAGCGCAAACGATAGGATCCCGCCAACTGGCTAAGCAAAGGCAAGTGAACATCTACGCAGTGGCTCTACGTCCTGGTAATGCATTGGGGGGTTCCCCCCCAAACCCCCCGGTTTGGATGCGTTACCCTATTCAGGTCGCAGTGGCGGAGTCTGATGGATACTCGCCAGCAGAGCTGGTGGCTTCCAGGCAAGATTTTTGGTGGCTTCCAGGTTACAATTAATGAGACCAGCCCCCACCCTCCTACGCGCCACGTGTCGCACCCTGAATGACTGAACCTTGCCGGCCTCATAGTACCATTCCAATCGCAGCGTTCTATCCCCCACAAGTGAGAGGCTAGTCGTGTGCTTTTGTAATTCCACCCACTTGCCACTCTACCTTCAGGAGACCGTTTATCCATGATGCCACTCAATACAACCGGCCTTTACTGCCTGGCCGCCCGTTTGTTCGCCATTTTCAGTATCTCCAAATTCATCCAGTTGAGAGCCACCGTTGGCAGACGGATGAGCCGTCTGCGAAAGCCCATACCTATAAACAATACTGTGCCATTTGAAAGATGCTGGCCAGGTCGGCTTCATCCGCCAAATTTAGAAATACTAATTTTGCTCTGGTGCGCCAGCCACGCCTGGGCCGCAGCCCCCTGCCCCGCTCTGCCGCGGGTTGCACCGGCAACGGTCGGGCTTAGCGCTGGCCAACTGGATCGCATCGAGCCTTTAATTGGCCCGGAAATCGAATCAGGCCAGTTTCCCGGCTGCGTCGTGCTAGTGGGAAGGTTCGACCCGATGAAACAACAGGGCGCGATTGCCTACCTCAAGGCTTTTGGCCAGCGCCAACTGGAGCCATCGCTTGAACGGATGACCACCGACACGTTGTTCGATATGGCTTCGCTCACCAAGCCGCTGGCCACGGCCACCAGCATCATGATTCTGGTCGAGCGCGGTATCGTCCGGTTGCGCGACCCCGTGGCACAACACATACCCGAGTTTGCCCAGCACGGCAAAGCGGCAGTCACCATTGAACAGCTGCTCACCCATCAGGGAGGCCTGCTGCCGGACAACCGGCTGGCGGATTACCAGGATGGGCCCAGCAAGGCTTGGGAGCGGATTTGGGCCTTGGGCTTGCAGCAACCGGCGGGTGAAAAATTTGTCTATACCGATGTTGGCTACCTGGTGTTGGGCGAACTGATCCGCCGTAAGACGGGCCTGAATATCGGCCAATTTGCCCGGCAGAACATTTACCGTCCCCTGGAGATGCATGAAACGGGTTTTCTGCCAAATGAAAAACTGCGTGGCCGGGCCGCGCCGACTGAAAAACGGGACGGACACTGGCTGCGCGGCGAAGTCCACGATCCGCGGGCTGCCCTATTGGGCGGCGTGGCCGGGCATGCGGGTCTTTTCTCCACGGCCCCCGACCTGGCCCTTTATGCCACCGCAATGCTGCGTGGCTGCAACGGTGGAGAGCCGCGGATGATGAGCCCCCGGGCGGTGGTCGAAATGATCCGGCCGCGGACGATCGGCGCCCAGTTACGCGGCTTGGGTTGGGACATTCGCAGCAAGTATTCCAGCAATCGGGGAGATCTGTTCAGTCCGCGTGCGTTTGGGCATGGGGGGTTTACCGGCACGGTCCTGTGGATCGATCCGAAGTTGAATCTATTTGTGATCTTTCTGGCCAATCGGCTGCATCCAGACGGCCACGGGTCGGTCAATCAACTGGCCGGTCGGATCGGTTCGGTGGCCGCGGCAGCCCTGCTTCCGGTTCGCGCCACCAGCGCCACGCCTGCCCAACAGGATAGCGGCCCGGAAGGTGGCGGGGAGGATGTCCGGGAAGGCCCATCCCCGGATCGGCTTGGTCGGCAAGTCCTGACTGGCATCGATGTGCTGGTCCGCGACCATTTCGCCCCATTGGTCGGCCGCCGTGTGGGGCTGATCACCAACCACACGGGACTCGACCGTCACGGGGTGCGCACCGTGGATCGGCTGCACGCAGCTGCGGGAGTCGAACTGGTTGCCCTGTTCAGTCCCGAACATGGCCTGCAGGGGAAATTCGACCAGGCACGAATCCAGGATGCGCGCGACCCGCCGACCGGCTTGCCTATCTTCAGTCTTTATGGCAGCACGCGAAAGCCGTCCGCCGCCCAATTGGCGGGTATCGATACGCTTGTCTTTGATATCCAGGACATTGGCGCCCGCTTTTATACCTATATCTCGACGATGGGGCTGGCCATGGAAGCGGCCGCCCAGCACGGATTGCGATTTGTCGTACTTGACCGGCCCAATCCAATCGGCGGCAAGGTAGTCGCGGGCCCCGTGTTGGAAGCGGGGCAGGAATCGTTTGTTGGCTACCACCGGTTGCCGGTACGGCACGGCATGACCGTCGGCGAGCTGGCCAGAATGTTCCAGGCAGAACGAGGCTTGAAACTGGATCTGCAGGTGGTGCCGCTGGCTGGCTGGCGGCGGGCCGATTACTGGGACGCCACCGGGTTGCTTTGGGTCAACCCATCACCCAACATGCGCAGCCTCGCGCAAGCGGTGCTCTATCCGGGAATAGGCTTGTTGGAAACCACCAATCTGTCGGTGGGGCGCGGTACCGACGTACCATTTGAAGTGTTGGGCGCGCCTTGGCTCGACGGCCGGCGGTTGGCCCGCGAACTGAGCGCCTGTCGCCTGCCCGGGGTGGCCTTCGTGCCGGTCCGCTTCACCCCGGATTCCAGCAAATTTGCCGGCAAATCGTGTGGGGGAATCAACCTCGTGGTCACCGATCGGCGCCATTTCCAGTCGGTCCGCACCGGCTTGCAAATCGCTTGCGTGTTAAGGCGTCTTTACCCCCAAGCGTGGAAAATGGAACATTTCAACCGCCTGCTGGCCAGCCCAACGGCCTGGCAGGCGATCCGTGCGGGTTGCGACGAAGCAACCGTCTGCCGGTTGACCCAGCGGGGGTTGGACGACTTTCTGGCCCGGCGGCAGCATTTTTTGTTGTACCCCTGACTTTATTTCGGCGTCCCCGTGGGGCATAATGGCCTTTTCGGGACGGGCGGAAGGATGCGCGTCTGGAACAGACTTCCACCACTGCGGAAAGTAGCACACCGATGAAAGCACCCTATCTGACCTTGACCCTGGGAATCCTAGCCATGTCGCTCTCCACAGCGCCCGATGCCCATGCGGCAGGGCCATCCATCACCAAGGCTCCCTTTGGCAAAACGGCGGCTGGCACGGCCGTGGATCTGTACACGCTGGTCAATGCCCGGGGGATGAAAGTTACGATTACCAATTTTGGTGGCATCGTGGTCTCCTGCTGGGTGCCGGATAAGGATGGCAATCTGGCCGACGTGGTGTTGGGGTTTGACAACCTCAAGGGATATCTGGGCAAGCACCCTTATTTTGGCGCCCTGGTCGGCAGGGTTGGAAATCGAATCGCGGGTGGTCAGTTCGAGTTGGATGGGCAGCGTTACACGTTGGCCCAAAACGACCATGGAAACCATCTGCATGGTGGCCTGATAGGCTTCGACAAAAAAGTATGGCATGCCGAACCACGGATGACCGACGAAGGACCTCAACTGGTTTTGAGCATCACGAGCCCCGATGGCGAAGAAGGGTACCCTGGGAATTTATCGGTACAGGTCACTTACACGCTCACGGGTGAAAATGCCCTGAAGATCCATTACCACGCGACGACCGACAAACCGACACCGGTGAATTTAACCAATCATTCCTACTTCAACCTGAAGGGCCAGGGGGAAGGTGATATTCTCGATCACCAGGTACAGTTACTGGCCGATCGGTTTACTCCCGTGAACCAGGACCTGATTCCCACCAGTGAATTGCGGCCGGTGGCCGGCACGCCGATTGACTTTCGTCAGGGGACGGCCATCGGTGCGCGGGTGGATCAAGACGACCAACAACTGATATTTGGTAAAGGCTACGACCACAACTTTGTGTTGAACAAAACCAGGCCAGGCAAGCTCGAACTGGCGGCCCGGGTTTACGAACCAACCAGCGGCCGCGTGTTGGAAGTGCTGACGACCGAACCGGGCGTGCAGTTCTACACGGGTAATTTTCTGGATGGCACCAATATCGGCAAAGGCAACCGGCCGTACCAGCATCGTTACGGATTTTGCCTGGAGACGCAGCATTTTCCCGACTCACCCAATCAGCCGGCGTTTCCATCCATCATCGTCCGGCCGGGGAAAGCGTACGACTCGACCACAGTCTACCGGTTTACCACCAGGTAGGCGTACGGCATCCCAATGATCCGCATCCGAATCGCATGCCGCCGGTTTCGCCACACCCTATTGCAGGTGTTTTTGCTCTTGTTGGCCATGGTTGGGCCGCTGGCGGGCGGGGCCAGCCCCCATTTGCCAGCCGTGGACCGGTTGCCGCGGATGGATGGCCTGCCCGATCTCCTTCAGTTTCAGGATGGCACGCCGGTAACGAACCGGGCTGACTGGCGGCGGCGAAGGGCAGAAATCATCGAGCTGGTCCAATATTACGAGTATGGCCATCTGCCGCCCGCGCCGGGCAATGTCGTGGCCGAGACAATCTCTTCGGTACCGGCCTTGGCAGGGGCGGCGACCGAAAAACGTCTCCTGCTTTCCATGGGGCCGGGCCATCGGATCCGGGTCCACGTGCGCATGCTGGTCCCCCAGAGAGGGCGTCCATTCAATCGGAAGGAACATTCCCCTGTCCAGGGATTGTCCGTAGGCTCAAAACCGGACCGGTTTCCCTTGCCGGTCATCGTACTAAACGCCAATCACCAGGATGGCCACACGCCGATCGATCGGGAGCTGATCGAGCGGGGTTACGCGCTGGCTGTCTACAACCGCACCGACCTGGCTCCCGATCAGGAAAACGATCCCAATCGCCCTCCTGGCTCGGCCCGCCTGGCCTATCCTCAATACGACTGGGCCACGTTGGCTATTTGGGCCTGGGGTGGAATGCGACTGCTCGACTATTTGGAAACGGTCGATGGGATCGACTCGGCGAAGGTAGTCATCACGGGCCATTCCCGCGGCGGCAAAGTCGCCTTGCTGGCCGGCGCCCTGGACGAGCGGTTTGCCCTGGTGGTTCCCAACGGTTCGGGTTGCGGCGGTACGGGCAGTTTCCGGGTGCAAGGCAATGGCAGCGAGTCGCTAGAAGCCATCACCGACCCCAAGCGGTTTTCCTACTGGTTTCATCCTCGTTTGCGGAAGTTTGCGGGCCGGCTGGACCGCCTGCCGCTGGATCAGCACTTTTTAAGAGCCCTGGTGGCACCGCGCGGGCTGCTTTCGACCGATGCCTTGGGCGACGCGTGGGGCAATCCGCTGGGCACCGAGGTGACCTACGAGGCAGCCCAGAAAGTATTCGACCTGCTCGGAGTCCCGGATCACCAGGGACAGCATTTTCGGCCGGGCAAACACGATCAACTGGCCGAGGATTGGCACGCGCTCGTTGACTTTGCCGATCGACTCTTCTTTGGCCGTCCCACGCAGCGCGATTTCAAGCAGACGCCTTTTGAAAATCCGTAAATACTCTAATTTTCTGCCCACGGGAAACTCCTGCTCAGCGGCCCGTTTGCAGGAATTGTTCGGCCTTGACAACCAGTCGCATCAGCTCGGCAAACGATTGGGAACCTACTTTTTGCATTATCCTCCGACGGCGATCCTCCACGGTGCGCACTGAGACGCTCAATGCCAGGGCAACTTGCTTGTTGGGCTGGCCTTGAGCAATTCTCCGCAGCACTTCCAGCTCGCGGTCGGTTAGGGTAGCAAAAATTTTTTCGAGAGCCAATCGTTCTTCCCGTTGCGCCAGTAGTTGCCGATTTTGGCGTAGCGCGCCTTGGATGGTCTGCCACAGATCACGCTCCAGGCATGATTTTTCCAGAAAAGCATACGCACCTTCTTTCAGCGACTCCACGGCCACCGGAATGGATGCGTAGGCGGTAATCAAGATGACCGGTAACGTGCTTTGCAGTTCCACCATTTTCTTTTGCAAATCAAGGCCACTCATACCGAGCATTTTCAAATCGGTGACCAGGCAGCCCGGCAGGCCGGGCACAAACTTTTCAAGATATTCCTCCGCGGAAAGGTAGCATGCGTAAGCCAGGTTCTTTGAGGAGACCAGGGCCGCCACCGACAGGCAGGCCATTTTGTCGTCGTCGACGATGTAGACGGTGGGCGTGTTGCTCATGGCTGGTGGCTCCCAATGCGTGGCAACGTGAAGTGAAAAATGGTTCCTGGCCCGGTAGGCGACTCGAACCAGATTCTCCCATGGTGCGCCTCCACGATCGATTGGCTGATGGTCAGTCCCAATCCCAAGCCTTCTTCCTTGGAAGTATAGAACGGCTCAAACAGCTGTCTGGCAGCCACGCATGTCAAACCGGGTCCGTTGTCCCGGACAATCACTTCCAGTTCGTCGTCGTGCCGGGATGTACAAAGGGTGATGTGGCGATCCTGGGCTGGATTCGACTCCAAAGCCTCGCAGGCGTTGTAAATCAGGTTGACCAGAACCTGCTGGAGTTGAACCCGATTGGCGACCACCATCTGGTCCGCCTGAAGATTGCATGCCACGCGGATACGGCGTGTCTGAAATTCGAATTCCAACAGGGACAGCACCTCCTTCACGACATCGTTCGGGTCGAGCGTGGAGCGGGACTTGTCCTAGCGTCGTAGAAACCGATGCAACCGACTGATGATTTGCTGTGCGGAGGTAGTCGCCTTGCTGATCGAATCAAGCCACTTGCAAAGATCGGCTTGTTGCTGCCGAGAAGGGTCATTCCCTTCCGCGGTGAGTCGGTTTTTGCACGCCACGGCAAAATTGGCAATCGAATAAAGTGGCTGCCGAACCTCGTGGACGATTCCACCACACAGCTCTCCCATGGTTGCCAGGCGGCCTGCGTGGGCCAGTTCGAGCTGTTGGTGATGGAGCGCTTCCACGGCGTGCCGGC
>Ga0114931_10002011_pt1 | contig 25894 bp, 20 predicted proteins | sample 2SBtaG_FD_89579 | JGI IMG/M metagenome (GOLD analysis project Ga0114931, IMG submission 89579) | Deep subsurface microbial communities from Kolumbo volcano to uncover new lineages of life (NeLLi) - 2SBTROV14_V59a metaG | ecosystem: Environmental > Aquatic > Marine > Volcanic | place: Kolumbo... | reverse complement strand
TATTTAGCACCGACCAGTCAAGTGTATGTCATGTACGGAACTGGGCTTTATGCAATCATTCGTGCATTCATCAATTTTGTAGTCTCCCTTGTTCTTGCTGCTCTGATTTTCAGAGTTAATCCATTTGAAGATCCTCTAGCGATTATTCTTTCCTTACTCTATCTCTTGGTTGGAATGCTACCACTCTACGGACTTGCATTTGGGTTCGGAGCACTGGTAATAAAGTACAAAGATATGCAAAGCTTGCAAGGTGTGATTAGTAATCTCATAGGAGTTGCTATGGGTGTGTTCTTCCCTATCACCCTACTACCCTCATACATTCAATTTCTGTCATACCTGTTACCTCCCACTTGGCAGAATTCTGGAATCAAGTCTCTCCTGCTCGGAACTGCATGGCTGACGAACAATTGGTTTTCTGATCTAGGAGTAGTTGTACTTATGGCTCTATTCTATCCTGTATTAGGTGCGAAGATCTTCTCAGTAACTGACCGTTCAATTCGGAAAACCCAAGGACTGGGGGCATTTTGATGATCTCTGCAATGATAATTAAAGAAGGTATAATTTTCCTGAGATATCCCACTCGTATCTTGAGTGCTGTTGTCTTTCCCCTCTTTCTCACTCTTATCTTTGCATTTACACAAGAGTTATTTTCAGAGGGTGAAAGTATCTCCTCCTCAAATCTCTTTGTTGGAATGTCGATTTTTCTTATCATCTCCATAGCTTCTGAAGCACCAACGAGAATAGTCGAGGAGCAGCAACAAGGAACATTGGAAGCTATCTTTCTTACTCCAGCAGTTCGCTATTCTACTGTACTGGGTGTACTTTTCGTTCGTTTCCTCTTTATGATTGCCACAGTGCTTCTATACTATGTTGTAATCTTGTTCTCATTTGGAAAATCGAATATTATCCATCCTTTCATCGCGCTGTTCTATATCATCCTAGTTGTTCTCCAAGCATTTGGGTATGGGATATTTATGTCAGGAGTCACAATTACTGCAAAGGAAACAGGTCTTAGAGCATCTGTTTTTGTTCCCTACATAGTGATAATTTTTTCAGGTGTTTTCGTCTCGATCTCAGTACTTCCTACTCCTTGGATATGGATATCATTGCTGATCCCATTATCCTATACTGTAGATTCTATATACTCAGCAGTAGGCGATGCAGTTTATGGATCTTCGACACTTATTCCTGCTTTCTATGAATTTCTCATCTCAATTCTCTTTACCTCCTTTCTAATTCTCTTTGGAATCAGGTACTACATATCCAAGGTAAATGCAGCGAGTAAAAATGGATCACTTCTCGAATACTGAGTAATTTCACACTTTAGCTAAGTAACTTTATTATCCACCTTTTAGAAATTGACTAAGATGAGCCAACTTGATATTCTGAATATTTCCCCAGAGGAAGAAGATGTGTATCGTCTTCTTCTCGTAAGTGGACAGCTTAGTACCAGAGAGATTCAGTTTAGTCTAAAGAAGGATTACGATGCAGTAAAACTAATTTTGACTGGATTGGTCGAGAAAGGTCTCCTCCGATCAGTACCTGGATTGGAAGGTAGATATACCGCCCTCTTACCCGTAGGGACGGTCAAAGATGAACTTATAGCTTCTGCAAATAAAGTAAGTGAGCTTTCAAATTCCTTGACTAGTAAGGCAGAGAATGTGATAACCAACCTGTCAACTGAACTAGAGCAGAAGACTGAAGGCTTTCGGTCAGATCTTCAATGTAAAAAAGATCAATTTACCCAGTCATCAGTAGTTATAGGTGCATCAATTGAGACCAAATCTTCTGAGTTCTTGAGTGCAAATGACTCTAAAATTTCTGCTCTAACCTCCACCTTCAATGAGATGAAGGAGACCGTAAATTCCACAGTAGATCAACATATGAAGAACACTCTGGAGGACACTCAGGCTAGTATTATTAATTCTACATCTGAATTCAAAGCTTCGGTATCATCATTGGTGCAGAAGCAGAATGAAATTCGTGAATCAGATATAACCAAGCTACCTGCCTTTGATGATTCCATAATTCAGAACGTAAGCGATGGACTTGCATCTTTTGTTAATGAGGTCAGTTCATCCGCGCGGTCCCACCTTGAATCCACAGAGAGTAAATTTTCAAACACAGCTAGTGAGGTTACTTCATCTTTTAACAGCAATCTTGACCGTATAGTACAACTCAAGGATGAGTTCGAGCAAGAAGTTAATTCAACACTCGACGAGATCAATCAGCATGCAAAAAAGGTCTCTGAAGAACAGGGTAATCAACTTACTGGGCTATTTGGACAGGTTCAAGAGACTCTCGCTTCTGATCAGGAGACATTGAAACAGGGCAAATGGACAGTTCAAGATGGATTGAAAGGAATCGATACATTAGTTCAAGATGCAACTGAATCCATCTTGAATAGCAATAAGGAGCATGTAACAAAATTCGATCAACACATGGATTCCACAGTAGCCAGTGTCGAGACTAAACTTTTGGATTTTGGATCAAAGGTTAAAGAGGATACTAAGTCTTCTGTCAGCACTATAAAGACCTCAATTCAAGAGAAGACCTCCGCACTTCAGAGCACTTAGGAAGAGATGTTCAATACCTTCGTGAATTCTGCAAAAGAGCGGATTCAGGAGATTAGTACTCAGGTTGAAAGTTCGCTTGCAGAACAGCAGCAGACTGCAGAACAGGGTGTTGATTCTCTGATCACAGAGAATGTAACCGCTCTTAAAGGAAGTTTGGGTACTCTCAAAACTGAAGGTCAAGAAGGTCTCCAAGCTGCTTCTGATCTTCTGACACAGACTGTTACTAGCGTCAATGAATCCAATCAGAACCTACTGGAGAAGATTAATGCTGATATCGACAATCAGATTATCAAATCAGAGGATACTGTGAAGAATTTCGAAGAGAATATAGCTCGTATTAATCAGGAACTCAATGATCTCTACCTCAAAGAAGAGGGGGTATTCAACGATATGAGAGTTGCACAAGCAACGAGGATCAAAGAGGTTTTCACTGATGTAGTGGCATCAGTTCGAGAGGAAGTAACGAGTAAGATGAAAGACCTTCTACAAGAATCTGGTGAGTACAAGGCGATGATGGAGGCAAAGATAGCCGAGCTTCAGAAGACACACCAATCCAATGTAAACACGTCGAGGGACAAGTACACCCAAGAACTCAATCAGCTGAGAGAGGATATGCAGTCAAAACTCACAGAGTCTGTAAAGACAATACTGGAGAGATCCAACTCTGTTGCAAATCAGCTCGGTTCAATTGCAGATGGTCTGGATAGTAGTCTGAAATCCAAGATTGCACAGGTGAGTGACGAGATTAAACTCATCTTCCAGACGAGTCTTGAGAGCTTTGAAACAAGTTTTGCAGGATATACTGATCAGATCCGGACCTCTGGGGATTCACTGATATCTGGTCTACGCAATGAATTCAATGCATTCTTGGAGAATTCTATGACTGTCGTCAATAGCTCATATAAGTCCTTAAGTGATCTCAGTAATGTAGGCAACAAGATCCTCGTCGAGGCAACAGAAAATGCATTCACATCCTATCTCTCTGAATTTGATGAATCAGCAGGTGTGGTGAGCAATGACGCAGCAGCACTTGCAGGGGTACTTGATAGTATCTACAAAATCCAGCAACAGACAAAAACCAATGAAACAGGTACGACTCATATTATTGGAACCGAGGCAAATGTACAGTACATCTCAGAAATCATCTCTCGCATCAAGAGAGGAGTAACCATTCTTGTCCCCAATCCAAACATGGTTGATGATGAGGCAATCCTCAATCTTCCTATGACTGCCAATGTCACTATCATCTCATACATTGATGAATTTGAGCACCGTGATTGGATAGAAAAAATGCACGGTGCAAGTGCTAATATCACACTGAGATCAATAAGCAGTTCCGGTAATACTCTCCCAGACTTCATTGGATGTGAGAGAGAGGGAGAAGAGATCCTTCTCGCTATTCGCGATGAGAAAGCGAAAGCATATGTCGGAATTGCAAGCTTATCAGAAGATTTTGTGAAGATCCTTGGAAATATTGTAATTGCAGATTATGCCAGAGGACGTTCAAAACCCTTGAAGAAATAATTTATACGGTTGGGAATCTATTAACCAGCACCATCTTTGTCCCTATCAAATTCTTGTAACTATCTGGCAGTTCAATTTCCCTGTAATTTGCCCAATGTTCAATTTGAATCATGATTTCTTTAAAATATGGCTCTACTTGCATACCAATCTCCCTAATCCAACGATCGTTTCCAATGTCAAACCTGTCATTATTACATCGATTAGTATCTGGGATCGGAAGATCACCAATTCTGATGATGTTGCTTAAGGTGAACTCCAGATTACATGAGTGATTCTCTCCCTGTCCAGTTAGTCTAAAACTTGGCTTCAACTGCACTGATTTTACCCCAACCTTTATGGTGATTGGGATTGTCATGAAATTTCCACCCTCAATCTGGGACGTCACTACCCCTTGCCCAACCAAGTACTCGAATGTCTCACGATAGATCGGATCATTCACCTTGAAACTCATCTGCTTGACCGAAATAGAGAATTTCGTCTTGGTGTCTCCTATCAATCGAAGCCGTGACTCAAAATCTTTTACAAGAACTTGAAGCTTCCAAGCTAGTTCAAGAGGAAGGAGGATGAACCGCGCAACTGCCTTATTCTTTCCAATTTTCACTAGCTTGAAATTGATCCACGCGAGGTAGTTCATGAACTCATTATTTGCAGAAATATCATAAATCTCGTCAAATGCTCTCTCGGGCTCTGTCTTTTTGTTACTTACCCCCCTCTCTCTCGCATTCAACGCAGTTAGAAGAATCCCAATTTTCTCCTGAAGGGACAATCCTCTGGATGTGACCTCCACATCTATAATAGATTTGTAGCACTCCATCTCAAGAAGATCAGTCACAAATAATCTTCAATATTTTGACTTCTTAAAGATATTTAGGACGTTTAAGAACAATCGTAGACGAGTTTGTCATCAATGTAGGTCTTGATGACTTTCTTCCTTGAGTCAAGGGGATCTAATCCATTGAAAATGAGAAAATCAGCATCTTTTCCAGGAGTAAGGGATCCTATCCGATCATCTACACCAAGAATTTTGGCAGGGTTGAGAGTGATCAGTTTCAGTGAATCCTCCTCTGGAAGACCTTCCCTAATTGACCAGATGAGATTATCCCTTAGACCATGAATCGGATTGAAGGGGCTATCCGTCATCAGAGCAACAAAGCCACCCTTGCTGTGAAGAACACCGGGTGTTGCCATCGACAAGTTGTACACTTCCCTCTTTGATCTTCCTGCAAAAAGCGGTCCGACTAGGGCAGGGATCCCTTTCTCAACAAGAGCATCAGCTACCTTGATTCCCTCGGTCGTATGATCAATCACCAGATCATAGCCGAATTCCTCCTGTAGTCTTATTGCGGTCATGATGTCATCTGCTCTATGTGCATGACACCGAATTGGAATCTCCTTCTCAAGCACTTTGACCAGTATTTCCATCCCTAGATCTCTCTTCGGTTCACGGATATTTTCATCTGCTTCTGCCCTTTCCCAGCTCTTCTTGTACTCAATCGCATTGTAGAACGCTTCTCTGATAAGGTATGCAACACCCATACGGGTATATGGTGGTCTCTTCATATTCGTTCCAGCTCTTTTTGGATTCTCACCCAGAGCCATTTTGATTCCAGCTGGTTCTCGTATGACCATTTTATCCGCAATTGTCCCCACTGATTTCACAACACAGAGCTGTCCTCCAATCGCGTTTCCAGAACCGTGTGTTATCCCCAAAACAGTCACACCTCCTCTCCTCGCATCTTCGAAACCCGGATCTTCTGGATGTATGGCATCGAGAGCGCGGGTGTAGGGAGAAATCGCACTGCTCATTTCATTCCCATCATTATTCCCTGATCCTGGTCCAGCTCCTTCTTCCCAAATACCTGTATGGGTATGCGGATCGATAAATCCCGGAGTTATCGACAGTCCCTCGCAGTCCACAATCTCCATAGCAGTATCTCCATTGACGTTTCCGTCGGTTACTACATCAGCTCCCACTTCCACGATCTTACCGTCTTCAATGATCAGTGTCCCCCGTTCAATAGGTGGTTGATCCACGGGGAAGATTCTTGAATTTACGAATGCTGTTCTTACAGACATATTCATCGAGATCACATTCTTCCCTATTACTTAGAGTTTGCCTTTGGGTTACTAATTCTCTTAATATTCTATCTGAAAAATATACAGAGGTTTATACAATATCAAACCAACACATTTCGTGGTATCTGATACTTTCGGAGACTTTCAAACACCGATGGAGACGACTCAAGATATCATCAGATTCCTCAAAACAAAAGGGGTCTCCCCAGAAGTAATAATCGAACCTACGTTTGGAACAGGGAATTTTATCATCAGTGCACTCAAACAGTTCCCGAATGTCAAGGAAGTTATCGGTGTAGAAGTTCAGAAGAAATATGTCAATGTTCTACGGAACTCATTGAATGACGATCGGGTCAGATTAATCCATGGAAATATTTTTGACAAGGAGGAGGAGATCAGATATACACAGTTTGCTGGAGAAATACTTGTTATAGGTAATCCACCTTGGGTCACAACAACAAGATTATCCAAATTGAACTCAAGTAATACCCCAAATAAGTCTGTAGATAAATCTGAGGAGCGAGGTCTCTCTCTGATTACAGGATCCAGTAATTTTGATATTGCGGAATCCATCTTGAGCTTCATCCTTGAAACTTACAAGGAAAGAAGAACTACAATAACAATGCTCTGCAAGGCTACCGTAAACCTCAACCTCCTCAAGAAGGCAAAGAGGTACAACTGGAAAATTGAAAATTGGGAATTTCATCTAATATCAAGAAATGTATTCGGTATCCGTGCAGATGCGGGTCTCCTGTTTATCCAACCAATCCAAATGCAATAGGTGAACCCGAAAAATATCACTGTACTCTCCAAGGACTTAATCTAAGTCCAAAAGATAAGCAGCAGTACAGAAATGTGCTGGGAAGGGATCAAGGCTGGGTGAGAAACAACGGAAAATTCTACTTTGTCTTCGACAGAGACCTCTACAACAAATACAAGGAGATAGACTCTCGAAAGTCATATGAGTGGAGGCAAGGTGTCAAACATGACCTCAGTGATGTTGTGATTCTCCAACTACTAAAAGCAGGTGAGAAATTCTCTCTCTTCAGAAATAAAGAAGGTGAGGAGATTCTAATTGAGAACTCAGCTACTCTTCCATTCCTCAAAGGTTCTCACATCTTCAATGAAAATCTTCAACCTGACCTCTACATCATAACCACACAGAGAAGCCTCCGTGAAGATCCTGATGAATACCTATCCGATAAACCAAAAGCCTTGGAATATATCAACAGAAAGCGAGAGAGATTCAAACAGAGAAAATCAAAAGTCTATTTGGGAAGATCTGATCTATCTATGTTCGGAATAGGTGACTATAGTTTCGCTCCTTACAAAGTCGCAATCGCAAGCATGTACCCAGATCCAAAATTCGTCCTTGTACCCCCTATAAATGGCAAACCTGTCCTCCTCGATGATACATGTTATTTCATCGGATTCTCAAGTATTCAGAAGGCAAAAGAGGCAGTTACGTACTTGAACTCAAAAAAGGTTCGAGGGTTCCTTGAGTCAATTGTCTTTCCCCTAGATAAGAGGAAGTACAAGATAAAAGTACTGCAGAGGGTCAGAAGCCTAGATTCTAACGATAGATTCTAATTATTGCGCGTGCAGGGATTCGAACCCTGGAAGCAAGCTTGGGAAGCTTGAATGATACCCCTTCATCACACGCGCTGTACCATTCTTTTTCAGAATTCCTTCCTTATAAGTTTCCATATTTATCCTTGAATATATCGCGATTTTGTATTCTTCCTTTTCTATTCGATAGACTCTTATTGTGAATAAAATATACGAGCATATAGATGCAAGACAAGATAAAGGAATTTATGGAAAATCACAAGGTACTGAATTTGGGGTACATGCATCGAGGATTTCCAAACAGTTGTGCGCTGTGGTTTGCTAATGATTCAGATTTAAACTTGTACTATCTTAGTGCTCCTTCTACCCAGCATGGAACCCTTCATCGGGGAGCACCCGTCTCTTTCACGATTAATCGTGACGATCAAAATTGGAAGGAGATTCGTGGAATTCAAGGAAGGGGGTTGGTCTTTCCCGCTGATTCAGAGCAGGGATGGGAAGCGTACCGGAAGAAATTCCCCTTCATACAGGATGATTCTTCAGAAATTCAAGAGGTAATAGGTGAGATGCAACTCTGGCAAGTCAAACCCAATTGGCTGAGGCTTATTGACAATACGGTAAGTTTTGGATACAAAGAAGAGATGAAGCTATAATTGAGGATGTTCTTCATTCTGATTATTCACTGGTAATGAAAATTTCTCGTAGAATCTCATGTAATTGTTCTGTACTGTGAGATGAATATTTCATGAATGCCACTATTAGGTATGATAACTCCTTGTATAACTATCTCTCAGTTAATTCTACGATTTTCTGAGAAGATTATTTCTAATTATTCTTAGAATTAACTTTTAGATCTTCTTCCATCTGAGTCGGGAGGCTCCTTCCTTGTTTTCAGCAAATGTTGCCTCAAATTCCATACCTATCTCCAAATTATCTGGATCTTCCAACATAATACCTGTTAGTCTCTCACCATTTTCTAATTCCACAATTCCAAGTGTGTAGGGAGCCATGTCCATGAAGGTTGGTGGGCTTATGTGAATCACTGTCCATGTCACAAGCTTTCCTTTCCCTTCCACATCTACTTCTTTCAGATTTGTGGAGTAGCACGTTCTGCACACGGGGCGTGGGGGAACCATTACCCTCTGGCAATCACTGCACTGCACTCCAACAAGTCTTCCCTCGTCAATTGCTTTCTCGTACATCTCTACAGTTCTCAGGATATTATCCATCTCAGTCACCTCTCTCCAAAATGTGGCAGACAATCGTCGAACCACTTCCTCCTAGATTTTGTGTCATTCCTATATTCACATCTGAAAGCTGTCTTTCTCCAGCAGTTCCCCGTAATTGTTTGCTGACCTCCACGATCTGAGCAACACCAGTTGCGCCAATGGGATGCCCTTTGGCTTTTAGTCCTCCTGAGACATTGATAGGGAGAGCTCCATCAGCAGCTGTATCTCCGTTGAGTGCCGCCTTTCCACCTTCTCCTTTCTTGAAGAATCCCATGTCCTCAATCGCTACGATTTCTGCAATGGTGAAGCAGTCATGTACCTCTGCAAAGTCAATATCCTTCGGTTCCAGTCCTGCTCGCTTGTAAGCATTTCGTGAGGCTACTTTTGTCGTGGTGAAACTCGTTATGTCCGTCCTGTCATGGAGTGACATTGTCTCACTTGCCTGTGCAAATCCTCGAACTTTTACTGCTTGCCCTTCATATTTATGCCTGTCTTCCCAAGGGACAACGATGACTGCAGCTGCACCGTCTGTAATGGGGGAGCAGTCGAAGAGTCTGAGGGGATCTGCAATCATGATTGAGTTCATCGCTTTCTCAAAGCTGATTTCTTTATGGTATTGTGCCAGAGGATTCTTCATTGCATTCTTGTGATTTTTGACTGCTACTGCTGCTCGCTGTTCAGAATCTGTTCCAAATTTTGCTTCATGTGCTCTGGCAACCATAGCAAAAGCACCGGGGAATGTTATTCCCAAGCTCAGTTCATAAATGTCATCTGCACACATAGCAAGACCTTCTGTTACGTGATTTGTGGGAAGGTTTGTCATTTTCTCTGCACCAGTTGCAAGCACGGTATCATAGAAACCTCCTGCAACTGTCATAACAGCATTCATTACAGCCAGTCCACCCGAGGCACATGCAGCTTCTACTCTTGTAGAAGGCGTATTATGCATTCCAAGGTAATCAGGTATACCTGGTGCTGAATGCATCTGATGTTCAAAGAAATCACTCGAAAGAATCCCAACATAATTTGCATCTATATCTTTCTGGGTGACTCCTGCGTCATTCATCGCTTCGACGGCTGCAGAAGCTATAAGCTCCCTGCTGGTGACCCGTCCGAGCTGTCCGAATTTTGTCATTCCAACTCCAATAATCGCTACGTCTCTCAAAGTACCACCAAAATCATCGTATGAGATTAGACCTAATTAAGGTATCCTCCCTTTAAGTATATCTCTTTGTTATATACAAATAAAATAATTAATTTCAAGAATTCAAATCTCACAGTGAGATATCAAGTCGTATCAATTCATTTCTGAGATTCCTCATCCAATTGTCCATTTCCCCCTCAGTTCTTGGATCTAATTTTGTAATCGGATCATCTGTGAACTGGGGATTGTTCAGCATCTGCTTGTGAATATGTTGAAAACCTTCAAGGAAGGTCAGCAGATTGTCTAGAAAGAGGATCTTGATTTCCCTCGGTCCCATGGAAGCCATCACATTTACCATCATGAATCTTGGATTGAGTACCCTGAGATTCTTATCACTTGTCTTACCTTTAGAGATCAGAAGGTGACGGCTAATAGCCACCCATTCCTTTAAGTCTGGAAAGTTCTGAATTAGCCCCTCTGGCTCCTGTGAAGAATTATTGAAGTTAATGTACTCCAGTATTGAGTTGTAGAAATCTGAGGATAATCCTTGGGATACAAATACCACGTCACGCACGATTATATTGATATCTAGTATATTTTTGAAGGGTATGTAGATACCTTTCGTCAGCGAGCTAATTGAGTAGTTCACCAAGACATCTACAATCCAGCTCATCTTTTGTAGATTACTGGTATCTGCATAGAATCCATTATGCGAATCGGATTTAAAGAAGAGAATCTCATCCCTATTTATGCCTTCTACTCCTCTGTACCCCAGTTGTTTGAGGAGGATGATAAGACTCTGGTATCTTTCAATTTTTTGTTTGTCTGCCTTTGAGTAAGTTTGCTCCAAAAGTCGCTTTACATTCAATTTGTAATAAGACCCCGGTAGGTTGATCAGGGGTCTATTTGGAATTATTATTTTAGCATTACGGAGCAGTTGCTTGATGAAACTTGAGTACAATCTTTCTGCATTGATCATTTTGAGGGTAGATGTGGCTAAACTCGATGGTGAGCATTCAATTTGGAAGTACATCTACTCGATTTCCAAGATTAATCCTCTTTAATTTTCCAAGACGGGAGATCAATTTCAAACTTTTGCTTAGAAGGGAAGATTCTGATTATAAAATCCTCGATATTACTGAATGTCTCACTATCGTCCAATTTTATCCTTCTTAGAAGCTCTCTCTCGAAAAGATAGCTATCCCATACCCGTGTCGAATTCAGACTGATAGATCCTCTGAAATCATCAACCAATAGATTCGTCATTCTGGGATGATGAACAATTCTCTGAATAATAGATTCGTCATCCCCAAAATTGCAGTGCGCTTCAATCAAGGTGACTAGTTGACTATGTATTTTTGCTACTCCGAGCTCGTGTATGTCATGGATTGTACTCAGGTCTAGATGCTTCCATTCCCTTGCAGTCAAATGAGCTTCAATCATGTCTATCTTGATACCAACAAAGGTTTGGAAAAGAAAATCAAATCTCTGGTGGGTCTCATTCTCATACCCTTCAAAGTGATCTGCTGCATAATCCCTGCTATATGTATCCATGAGATAGTCATAGAGATTACTGTTGAATGCTTTGATTTCCTGCTCTAGATTGTTAAGTCGCTTCTGCATCAATTCTTCGGTTTTCTCTCGATTGAGTCTTCCTAATACTTTGTTTTGGACATCAGGTTTCCAGTCATCTGTACTGAACAGACGTGAGTGGCTATAATCCCTTAGCCTGTCTTCATATAAGCTCTCTGATTCAAATGATCCCTCTAGTTCATTGATAACCCTTCGGAGGAGGATAGGCACCAATTTGTCTTCAAGTAATTCTTGTGCAAATGGACTGAGGATATTCCTGAATTGCTGCCACTTCTGATGTATTTTCAAATCCAATTCAAACTTTCTCTCCTTACTTCTTTCTTTGCGGATGTACTGGAATGCCTGTTTCTTAATCAGTTTAGATGTTGGTGCAAATAGGTACTCCGGAATTTCAAGTGATTTGCTCTTGAAGATCCGGACAAGCTCGTCACGATCCTTGGCAAAGAATGAAATTGTTATCAGGTACTCATCATCCTCACAAGGTCTATAGGCAATTTTAACAAGTGAGCCACCGATACTAATTACCAATCCAATATCGGTGACCACCTTCTGGAAGGTCTCAATTGGTCCGGTCATTATCAGATTTAGCGGATTAACAAGGTACTCTATGATGGTTGTCAGCGACTTAGGAAATTGAGACTCATCCATGTTTGTGGCTATTTGTATCGAGGATTCAAGACTCTTTACTCTTACATAGTATATTGGGATAGACAGTTTCCGCGTAATTGGATGGCATGTGGTCATCTTGTGGATTTCATTAACTCCGACAATCGAGTAGAGGTTGACATATCCCCTAGCATCCAAATTTGAGTTCAGACTGTCAATTTGAAATTCAAGCTCTTTATTCTCAGAGAGGTGGTGAAGTGCATGCTGCATTTCGAGAGGAGTGTAGTCACCTAGCATAAAGATCTTGATTGAATCTGTTAACTGTTTGTAGACCAATGTACTCTCATCATCATTTATAGAGAGTGCTACAATTTCAGGATTTCTACCTAGTTTCTGAATACCTAGAAAATCAAAGTAACTCCGTTTACCCATACTTTCAATGTGCTGTTCTAGTATTGATGGGAATGGTTTGAAGAGTTCGAGCAAGACTTCCATGATATTGAAGGAAGCAACCAATGCAGAATCAATTTGTGAAGTTATGCTATCCAGTGTAGAGAAGAGCTGATAGACCTCCTGAAAATGTAAGATCGCATTCATCATCTCGATAGATTCATCCAAAGGATAGTCGTTCAGAAGAATTTTATTTCCCTCTGTAGAAATGTAGACATCATCACCATGTAATGAGCGGTTCAGTTTTGCTCTCTCTTTCTCTTCCGCAATTCCATCCTCGTCAAAAGTGACGACAGAAAGCTCTCCATCTTTCCTTCCGATTGGGGAAGCTAGGTAAACCGGTTCACCATAATCAGATAGGAGGAGAGTTGGTCCTAAAGAGAGCACATATATCCTCCGTTGATTTACCATTTCCCTGTATTTTGCCAACCTGAGAGAGTCATCGAGTTGGTCTAATGTCCTCTTAATGTAGCTGAGATACTCATCCACTGCTCGTTCTAGACTGACCGTATCCTCTGCTTCATTGATATGCCCGATCAGTGAGTGCATCTGCCCCGGGAGATAGTCACGCATTCTAATCGACTGGAAGTTAAATTGATGTACATCAGAGATGTTGGTAGAGTAGAGTGATACTATCAAGTTTTTATCCATGTGCTGTCTATAGAGGCAAAGGGGTAGGATACTATTAATTTTATGGCCGATGACTTCTCCAATACATAAATTGATTCTTTTTAAGGGTGTAAGCTCATGCAATCTTAGAGTGTCACCCTTAGACTTCGTACTAGAATTCTCAGCAAATCAATATGCAATTTTGATAATAGTGCTCAATATATTCTTTTTCGGACTAGTCGTGAAATTCTACTATATGATGAACGAGAATGATCCCGAGAAAATCTCTGATCTGATCCTTGCTATAGTAGTTGGTTTTTTGGCCTTCATTGCATCAGGTTTGATCAATCTTTTGTTCTATCTCACTTCTTCCAATGACATACAAGCTGCTTTCTATAGAACTATTGAACTCAGTCCAATTCAGATTGTTTTGACGATTCCACTAATTGAAGAGATAAGCAAGGATACCTTCCTCTACCTTTTTTTCAGATTGAAAAGAGGTAGATTCGATTCACTCTTTGATGGGTTAGTCTATGGTGCTCTTCTTGGGAGTGGTTTTGGTCTAGCAGAGAATTTCGTCTTTAGTATGCGAACAATTCATTCTTCCGGTTACACGACAGCAGTTCTTGTCACCATAATCCGAGGTGGTCTGATGATAGTGGGACACCCTCTTTTTTCAGGGCTTTTTGGATATGGGTTAGTATACAGTAAGATAGGACGAAAAAGTGCACTTTTCAGATATTTCTTTTATGCACTGATGTCACATTTCTTCTGGAATTTTGTTTCATCATCGCTTTTCCTCTTCCCTGGTGTGAATTTCTATATTATCCTAACGATCATACTAATCCTCGCTCTCTCACAGCTAATATACGTGGTCTACCTCGTAACCAAAGTTATGGAATTAGAAAAAGAGCTAATTAGACGAGGATACTACAACAACAAACGAAAGTACAAGATTCTGAATTAATTTTTTAGATTTCAGCACATCTCTTATAAGAGTCTTTAGTAGAATTAATTTATGGCAGTCTCAATTTCAACTGAATTCCGTGATCTTCACAAGTATGAGGTTTTTGACTCGAATAATGTAAAAATAGGCAATATTATTGATATTGTACTTAGGGCAGAAGACTGTTCAATGACGAAAATCATTCTCGGTGGCTCGATGTTGGAAGAACTCAAAGAAAAGTTTAAACTCAAAGCAGATGATGATCCTATTGTACCCGTAGATCTCATATCTAGACAGGATGGGAAAAAACTCTATCTCTCTGTCTCCTCCAATGAATTACCAAATAAACTGCAGGAAGGTGCAATCGCTTTAGGTGAGTCTCAGTTCAGCAAATTCAAGAAGACACCTGTAATCTCTAAAGATGGAGAGAAACTTGGACAGATAATCGATGGGATTCTCCACTCTGACAATAAAGTGAGCTTCATCCTTGGTGATTCTCCTCTCACAGAATTCGCAGAAAGAATTGGTCTGACTCCTGATGTTGACCTTCTAGTCCCCAATCAATACATCGCAGGATATAAAGGAGACAGTCTTCAACTGAGTGTCGAACGAGAGGATCTTATCACGACTCTTGGTACTCATAGTCTAGGTACTGATGGAGCTGCAGAGAGGATTCACTTCAATGAGATTGCCTCTAAGGATGCCGAAATTTCACAATACACTTACTGGTAACTCTACCTCAATGATTTAATAATTCAGTGCTTCTAACTATATTTGAGGACATGAGCTTTAGAAAACAAACAGATTTTTCGAAGATTGAATTCTACCTCAATCCTGATGACCATTATGCAATGGATCTCTCAGGATGTACCCTAATCACGGGATTTTATGGAATCGGGAAAATCGGTTTCATAGTAGTCAACCATATGATTAACAAGCTTGGTGCTAGACGAATTGGGTATATCATTACTGAAGTCATCCCTCCATTCATCTCCGTTAAGAATAATTCAATTGTACTTCCATTCGAAATCTACAGGGCAGGAGATATAGTTTTTATTGCTGCTTTCTTTGAACCGTACAAGAATGAGCACAGGTCGTTTGCACGGGCAGTTCTCAGTTGGATAATTCAGGAAAAATTCTCAAAAATGATCCTAATTGGCGGGCTTGATTCCAGACTTAGGCAGGATGAAAACGTCTTTGCTAAGGCAGTATTCACCAAGAGTTACCGTGATTCAGGATTTGAGACTAACCTCTCGGAGCTGGATGAGGGGCTCTATGTCACTGGACCACTCGCCTTACTTCTGATGTTCGCAGAAGTCTATAAGTTCCCTGCAGTAGCAGTTCTTTCCTATGCTGAAAGATCTCGACCTGATCCAATTGGTGCAAGCCATGCGGTTAGCATCATCAATGACCTTCTTAAGACAAATTGTGGTGTGGAGGAGCTGATAAAAGAGGCAGAAAATATCGAGAAGGAAATTAGTGAGATGATGGAAGCAACGGAGAACCCTGCTACAGAAGACTCCAATAATCGTGATAAAGGATTATTTATGTAAATGTGCAGTTTGTAAGTTTCAAGAGGAAAAACTAATAGGACTGCATCGGGGATTGTGCACTATGAGAATTATCTCATTGAGGATTACTATAGGAATGCTCGGTCCACTCGTCTTTCAAATACTACTGAGCATGCTCTATTCCTCAATCAGATATGAAGAGATAAACAGTAGATTACTACTTCTCTTCCTCCTAACTATATTCCCACTTGTCATTATGCATGTAATCTCACCCTTTCTCCTCTCTTACTATGGTCAATTTGAAGAGAGGTTAAGGTATCTGCTTGAGATGGGACTGGATCAAGTTCTCCTTCAAGATGATTCATTTATTGAAACTCGAACGAAAATGAAGAAGAGTGTGATGCTTGCTCAAGAGGATCGGATGAAAACAGCCGAAGAGATCAAGGAAGTTCTAGTACCGATCTTGGTAAAACCTGCATTAGATGGCTATAAGGATACTTTCTACACGAGGGATCACAATGTGCGAGCCATCAATACTCTTGACTACTACGAAAGTCTTGCCCTCTTCGCAATTTACACTATTGTATTCTTCTCAGTCAATCTGGTTATCACTTGGCTCCTGAAATATTCCACTGTTAATCTACTTGTGCTCCAACTAGATTACATTGAAAATTGGTCATATGTTACAGTCTTGAGTGTGTTCTTTCTCTCGGGTATTATTCTCTCCTACCTCCTCTTTGAATATTCCGCGAATAAAATTGAAGTCTACCTACCATACGCGGTTCCTAATCTCTTCTATGAGGATCCTGAGCAAAATCTGTTGAGAAAGTAGCAGATCAGATCGTTGCTGACATATGACATGGATTCCCTGCTTCCCAGAAACATCCAAAGAAATCATAAAGATATTCTCAATGATGCACTCAATCAAGTGGCAGTTCCTCTCCTGAAAGAAGAGTTTCTCATTAAGAGTAGGAAGCATCTTGCACTCAAGCTCGCATTTGATGAATACTCTCTAATTCTGGCAAAACGAATGAAAGTGAGAGAATCACGAGGTCAAGCTACAGCACTTGATCGACTCCTTATTGGAGAAAATATAGGTGGTAAGATAGAGTTTGACAATGACACTCTCCTTGGTCTTAATATGGATCTAAAGTATGTCCGATCTCAAATCGCTGACTGGAAGAATTTGAGTAAGGAGCAGAAGGAAATGACCTATATTCAACTTTATCGTCTCATAGAGCGGGTCATCAAGCAGATTTCATTCAAGCTCTCGGAAGATTATTTCGAGGTTGAAACCTCCTCGGAGGTCAACTTCTTTGATGGACTTCGGTGGCTTTCAGCTAATGGCTATCTCAACAAGGACGGCTACTCAACTCTCAATCACTTCAGGTACCTTCGAAATAAGGTGATACACGAACCAGGAACCGAGATCCAAGTCAGTAGCTCAACACTCATCGATGTTATTAGAGAAACCAACAATATACTGCAAATTGCACAAAGAAATTACATTGAAGAGCAGTCGAAACTAGAATAGAAAGATATTGACCATTTGAATAATGTACAATGTCCCAAGTACTACGAGCATACTTGTTTTCATATCTGAGTTGTACACATGGATACTCAATGCATATGTCACGACAAGAAATATCAGTTGATTCACAATAGTAAGAATCAGCCAGAGTGTATATGGTACAGGCAAACCAATCAAGGAGATTATAATGACTTCAATGTAGACTGGAATTACGGCAAGAAGGAATCCTGCAATTGTAAGGGGATATGCTATCCGAAGTGTTTTCCTAAAATCCAATGTGAGGAATACCTGTAAGGTTCCATAGATAGTAGCATGGAGCATGAGCATGATGAGATTTATCACGAGGATCGAGTTAGACCCATTGTAAAACATAGAACCTACTACGATAATATGTGAATACTGGGAGATAACTATTGAGAAGAGGGTAAGAAAAAGCAAGATAATCATGCTTGGAATTGCAAACCTACTTAATTTATCTATTATTTGGTGAGGTGTCGTTCCAAAGGCGTCTAATTGCTGTACTTTTGCTGCTCCTCCATCAGATTGAAGGAACCACCGACACAGATCATGACCTTCTTCGGTGAGGATATATTGACGATTCTCATTCTGAGTCATATAAGAATCAATAATCTTTAGATGATGATAGATGGATCCTATTGAATATCCCCATGATTTCATCTCACGTATTGAAACCAGAGAATTCTCAAATGCAGTCTGCAGAATCTTCCGTCGCACTGGATGTGACAAAATTGTAAAGATATCTTCTTCTTCACTTACTTCCACTACGACCACCTTAGTCCTTTCTCCGTCGGAGAATTGGAATTAAGACAAAAATCAAAGATGAGATGAAGAGAGTAGGTAGACTGGATTGGAATGAGGCTTTTGGTACAAGATTCTCTGTCACTGGGATGACCTCATTGCCATAAGGGATCGATATTATCGGATTTGAAGTAGTGCTTTGTGTTGCCAGTGAACTTGCAATTGTGGATGCATACACCAAGTCTGCATGGACTCCTAATTCAGGATCATGAATGATCTGCGATCCTTGTGGATAAATAAGATCGATATTCACTGAATTTCCTGATTGAAAGTCTATATTGGTCGTGACATTCCTATCCTGTTGATCAATTTTTGCAGTGTTCATCCAAGAGAAATATGTGGGATTATTCTGAGCCATCCCAACTCTGTTTGAATCTTCCTGCTTGATTTCAAAACTACTCTCTGCAGAGAAACGAATGGCTATCAGAGAAGTGGTAGAAATGAATGGGAATGATTGAAGTTCTAAATCAAATTTTATGGCGGTTGGTTTGAGACTAATGGCTCCCAGTGTTGCGAACTGACCGACGATATGAAACCGAATAAGAAATACCCCATCTGTGCTCTCAGCTACAATAATGTTGTCGATTGTACCATTTCCAATATCTACCTGACTGAAGACCAAATCCTTGAAACCAAGATCTTTCAGATTAATCTCTTGAAGAATAGAATCTGAAGTTCCTATCTTCCCATTACTATCTGTATCAGTGAATTCAACGAGTGAAGAAATTTTGAGTTTCATCTCAGATTCCAAGTCCTGAAAGCTACCTCCCGACTTATATCGAACCTCAATAACTGGCTGTGAGGAAAATTCAACCTGTGCCTCAAATTTCTCCTTTATTCCCGCACGTTCAACCTCTGATTGTATCTGCGCGGATTCTTTCTGGGCATTGACTTCAAGCTTGAATTTTGCATCTTGGTTCAAGGTTTTTGTATTCTCTGTTGAGGTTTCTGGCTCAGTAGTCTCTGGAGGCTCAGTAGTCTCTGGAGGCTCAGTAGTCTCTGTCGAGGTTTCAGAATCAGAAGTATTGCTCTCACTCGATTCACTAGTCTCACTCGTTTGAGTCTCATTTGAATCAGTAGTTGTGTCATTTCCATTTGTACTAATTTCTCTAGATGTTGAGTTTGAATGGTTATTTCCACCCTTCTCATAAAGTTCTTTCGTTTGTGATCTTTGACTATTGTCTATTGAAGCTGAATTCGGAACGAGAATTGACATGGTAATCACTAGAAAAATGAGAATGACGATGAATTTCCTAGCGAATGACCTCAACAGTACGAACCTCCTTAGCTATCTATACATCTTATGAATTAAAGTAATTAATGTTTTACTGTGCTAGAACTTTAATTTACAGACTTTAAATCATAAAACTTAGTATTTTGATGTCAACGATAATTCCTTTTTATTTGCATTTCCTCAGTCTATGGTCTTCTTATGGGAAATCGATTCTGATACGTCTACTCATTGCGGAAGATATTTGAAGGATAGTTTTACTCTTAAGATTATGCCATCGTCTGGTGTAACAGAATCTTTGTCTAAATCTGACTACAGAATCATTGAAAGTCTTTCAAAAGAAGGATGGGTCACATTGTCTGTTGATAACGAAGACGGAGATGTCGTCAAAATTAGCCTAAGCTACGGATCTGAAGACGATGGTCAAAGCCCTACTTCTTTTCCGACCAAATTAGTGAACAAATTCAGGAAGCTCAAGACTCTTGAAATCTCCGATACGTTTCTTCCCAAGCTTTCGAAATCATTTCTTGCTGGCGCTAAAATAGAGGAACTAGTAATTATGGACTCTGAAATTGAGGTAGTAGGTGAAGCTACTTTTGATGGACTTGAACTAACCTATCTCAATCTCACGGGTAATCTCATTCGAGAACTGAAAACAAAATCATTTTCTGGATGTTCTAAGATCACAGAACTGAATTTTGGAGAAAATCAGATTTCAGTTATTGAAGAGGATTTTTGGTCTCAATTCCCCAATCTTGAAACTCTACTCCTCAACAATAATCAACTTGAGTCACTAAGTAAGAATATGTTTAGCAAATTGGAGAAACTATTGTATCTTGATCTAGGTGAGAACTGGATAGGCGAGATTGAGGTAGGGTCATTTTCAGGCATTCCTTTAGAAGTTCTCAAACTGCATGGTAATAACCTCTCCGAGCTTCCGAAAGGACTATTTGCACATACTCCTTCCTTGATTGAACTTGTGATTGAGGACAATGAAATCATTTCTATTGATAGTGACATCCTTAAGTCCCTCCCGAATCTAGAGGTTTTGATACTCTCAAATAATTCATTTGAAGAGCTCCCCAATATGAGTTCCTACAAAAATCTACGGGCTTTAATTGCTGACGAGAATGTTCTTAGCATCTTGTCAAAAGACTCTTTTTCACAATTGAAATTACTTGAGCAGATTGATCTTTCAGCTAATGATATTAGCTCTCTCCCTCCCAAATTACTCTCTGGACTTAAGAATTTGACCTATTTCTATGTTTCTGATAACATGATCAGCGAGATTCCCAAGGATTTCTTCAAGGATACTGTGGAGATCGTTGAGATTGATCTATCAGACTGTGAGATTACCAGTGTTGATGTTGATACAATCAAGTATCTTACAAAGCTTAAAAAATTTTCAATTATCGAAGGGAATAAGCTGGCGATTAATAATTTGAAGAGTCTAACCACACTGGAAAAACTTGGTGTGTACGTAGACTAAATCTTCCTCATTCGGTGCTTATCACATACTGGGGTCTCAATTTCAACGAGTTGATTATATATCCGGTAATTCCAGATATTTACCAATTGAGTTGCTACTCCACAAAAATGACAATGATCCAGAGTTTCAATTCTCTTTGTAATGAAGTCTACACCATCGACCTTTCTCCTAAATCTTTTGATCTCTTGCTTCATTCTCTCCACCTGTTCTCGTCCTTGTGGTGAATACTTTGGTTTTGTTCCAGTCTGCTGTCTAATTTCATACCACATGAAGAGCTGTAGAAGCTTGAGAAGTGTAGAGGGTGGGATATAAAGCGCTCCAGAAATTGAGAGACCTACTGATTTTTCCGTGCTAAGGATTTCCAGATGGAAGAAGGGGTATCTCCTGCTGATATGGGGTGGAAGATACTTTTTTTGAATACCTAAGAATGCATGTGCCAATTTCTCTGATAACCAGGTTATTACTCGCATGTCCTCTCCCCATCCCTTCCTTGGAAGCTCAAAGAGCAATTTCATCCCAGCAAGCTTCATAGAGTCCACTTGGGATACTAGATTGTATATCCTGACTATGGATTCTAGTAATTCACGGGGATATACCCGTGATTCAGTCTGTGACATTGCCTTCAATCTAGTTATATAGCCGAAGAAGTATATAAAATATGACTCTTGAACCTTGCAATGAATAAATGCACCTACTGGATTAGACAAACTTAAGAATAAAGTTACTTCCTGTCTTATTATGAGCAATTTTATCAAGAAAGCAGCAAAGGGAGCAGGATCAGTCACAGCCAACGCAATTAAGACCACCCTTGGTTCACTCCTTGGAGAGGTTGTTGCTGAGATCATTAAGGAAACTGGTTTAGCAGAAAGTATGAAAAGTTCGCTCATTGACATAGGTGTCAATTCAGTCAAAGCATCAGGGATTGGTCTGAAAGACGTCAAAAAAGACTTTCTCAAAGATATCATCATGTCCGAAGCTAAGAAGATGAAGTGATTGCTATCAGAAGATCTGACTGGACAAAACTGAGTTGGCAAGATGCTCAGGAAACTGTTGTCAAGATGCTACAAGAGTATGGGTTCATGGTGTTTAATGAGAAACAGGTGTACAATGGTAGGGCCGATGGAGTTGTCATCAAAAGGCACTCCTCGAAAATTCTCATTGGTATAATTGAAGCCAAGCATTACAAGAAGGTTTCAAACTCTGTGAGAGAAAAAGCAATGTTCCAGAGTCTAAAATATCTACGCTCTGTATTTGATGACATGAGCAGGCGATATCCTCAACGAATGCAACACTACTTCCTCGCTACTGTATTCACAAACGACTACCCCACTTCTGGGAATACTCTTTTCGTCAAAAAATTCATGGATCAGATACCCCAATTTATCAAAGATAGAGCAGAAATTACCGTACTAAGCAGTACCCCAGATCAATTTCTCTCTGTTTTAAAGAAAAAGGGGATCATAGAAGCCAAGCAGCAAAATCTCGATGAGTTTTTCAAATAAGATCATTCAACTACACTCGGAATATGTTCTAGGATGGCTCTCTCCATAACAAGTGGTTGAGCAGTCCGCATAATTCCTATTGCTTGGTCAATTTTATTCTCACTATTTGTATGAATTGTGACAAGTGGATCTCCCGCTTTTACTACTGTTCCCCTATCTACATGGAGGACAACTCCTGCCAAATGATCACTAGGGGCGCCAGCTGCTCTCGCCATCAGACCGATGTTGAACGAATTTACTGCATAGACCTTGTCCCCTCCTTCTGATTTAATTGTATGCGTGTAACTAGCCTCAGGGATCTCCTTCCATGAAATGTTGTCCATAGTGGAACCCTGAGCTACTGCAATCTCCTTGAATTTGTCATATGCTTTACCAGAGTTCAGAATCGATTTTGCAAGGTCGTAGCCATTTCCCCTTTCCGTCTTACCTGCCATCTCTAGAATAAGTCCAGATAGGGACAGCGCTTTTCTTCTGAGTGAGTGGGCGCCTCCGTCCTGCTGGAGGATTTGGAGAGCCTCTGTGATCTCAAGAGAAGGTCCAATCATAGTACCAATAGGTTGGTCTCCTGGTGAAATCACACTTTCAATCTTTAGCCCAAGTTTATTTCCAATGGATGCAAATCTAAATGCGAGTTTTCTCGCATCCTCTCGGGTGGGAAGCTTTGATCCAGGACCTGTTGGAAGATCAATCAAGACGTGCTGGCTACCTGCTGCCTTCTTCTTCGCTAGAATAGATGCAATCATCATTTCCTGAGGGTCTATCTTAATTTGTTTTACGACTCTGAGGAATTTATCGGCAGTTGATCCAAGTCCGATCCGAAGTCCATCAATCATACAGGCACCCGTTTTTGCTATTACTTCTTGAGCCTCGGAAAGAGTAAGCTCTACTGGCATAACAACCTCGAGTGCATCTGCAGTTCCAGCAGGTGAAGTGATTGCTCTAGTGGAGACTTTTGGGATGGTGAGGTCTGCTACTGCTATTATCGGGATCATCAATGGTGTGATCCTGTTTCCTGCAATTCCTCCTATTGAATGCTTGTCGACAACTGTTGTCGAAGAATCATGTACCAGCTTCTTACTGAACTCAAGGATTGACTCTGCAACATAGGTCGTCTCATCACTCGACATGCCATTAATCTCTATAGCAGTGCCAAATGCCGCGATATGTCCATCCGTTAAATGTCCTCTCTCAATAGCTTCCATGAAAATTCTGACTTCTTCCTTTTCAAGGCTATTTTTTTTCATCTTCTTACGAATAATTCTTGTAACTCCTTCTACTCCTGTGGGTTTGAAATTAATATTCGTCCCGACTTCTATATTCAAGTTCTGGATAATCTCAGGAGAGATTCCTGCCATATCTTGCTCAATAAAATTTGAAGTGATGATTTGAAAACCCTGATGTTTCTGCTCTATCTGTACCAAGGAACCCGGATCTAAATCCAACTGTGTAGCAGTATATGGGTGAATCACCATGTAATTGTTCACAGATCCACTCATTGCATATGGTTTAACAGTTAATTTCATAGTGCTACTTCCTGTAGGTGTTTACTAAAAATCTTTACTGGACAATAAAATCTTTCTATCTATATTAAGAGAAAATGGTGGCTGATCAATCAGCCACTAAGTAGAATTTACTTCTTCGACTTTCTTCTCAGACCACCCAATGCGAGTGGGATAGCCATTAGAATGAAGGTGTACTGAAGCTCGAAACCAGCGAATGCGGGTGGTGGATTGCTGACAGTATCAGTGCTTGATGCTCCAGCACCAACTCCTGCTGCTGCTCCAACTGCTGCACTACCTGAATATGCGGTATATTCACCAGATTCTGTAGCTGAAGCTTGCGACTGCTCTTGAGCAGATGCAGATGCAGAAAGTGAGAAGAGGCTTGAACCACCTGCTCCACCATCTGGTTCTGTTCCAGTCCTTGCGTGGTCTCCGAGTGAAGACTCACCTGCAATCTCAAAGCTTGCAGCAGATGGTGGAATGAAGAATCCAGTCTCGCTGAGAATGTTGAATTCCATTGTGATGACAACTGAATCTCCTGGTGCGAGGTGTACTCCACTGACTGTCACAACTCCTACATTAGTACCTGCTGTTGCGGTGGTAACATCTCCTGCTGTTGCAGTTGCGCTGGTGAGCTGCAGATCACTTGTGTCATATGTCTGGATGACAACGACTGTGGTTTCAGCATCTCCCACATTCTTTGCAGTGAGATCATATGTGAATGTACCAGTTCCGAATGTGAATGCGGATGAGAATTCAATCCTTGGTTCAGGAACTGCTGGTTTTGCTGCTTGTACTGCAGGGAGAAGCAGTCCTCCTATGAGAGTGGAGGTAGAGAGATGCTTTGTCTCTCCAGCCCATCTCCAAGTATTTACACCAAGATCGAAGAAGTCTTTGACGGGTGCTCCAGTCTGACCTGCCTCTGAAGTGAATTCGGCAACTGCAAAGACTGGGTGATATCCAACAAAGGAATTACCCTTAACAGTGACTGAGAAGGTCTCCGTAGCACCTGCTGCAATTGTTCCAACATCTTCTGTGTAGAATCTATCAACTCTATTGAATTGCCAATTCCTACCGAGTGATGCATGCATGAGATGGATTTTCACATCAGTTGCTGCAGCATCTCCACTGTTCACGACAGTAACATCAATAGTGATGTTGTCACCAACTGTGAAGACCTGTTGATTGTCTCTGAATCTGACTGTGGTTGAAAGCACTGCTTCGTCATCAGCAACCTGTAGGTTCTGACCATTGGAGAGACCAAAGAATTTGAAGCCATTTGCGTCTTCCCATGTGAATCCCATACCGATTGAGACAAATGCCTTGACATTAAAATCAAGTGCAGCAAGGGGTGAACTTGCATCAATTTGGTGTGAGAGTGGTCTTGCGTGGTAATCTGCAACTGCAAGGATGTACCTCATGACATCTGCATAACTCTCAACACGTGAGTGAAGGGTCACATTTGTATATCCTTCTGTGGTTTGTCCCTTGCTGAAGCTCAGTGTCTGGAAGGTATCTGTATTCTTAGGTACATTTGCAACCCACCACTTCAGTGTCTGTGAGTCTCCCTTGGGGAGGGATGAAACATTAGTCTCAAGGAACCACTCCTCATGAGCGCTAACATCATATTGACCAACCAATCTCTTAACTGCTGTGAAGTCTCCCTCATTGAAATCGAAGAGTCTGACTGCATCATATGCAATTCTTTGAGTCTCATTGAAAGTTTTCTTCAGAACTTGAGGCATATTGCTTTTGACGGTTGCGCCAATGTCTGAGAGTGCAGAAACACCCTGTGACAGATCAATACCACTCAGTGCAGGAAGGATAATATCATTGATCGCAGCCTCTGCCATGGTAGGAATACCGTTACTAGAAGTGACTGCTACCTGAACTCCCACGCTGTAAGCTTGTCCCAAGATACTTCCTGAAACTGTACCATCAACGAGAACAAGATTTGTAGATGAACCGTTGAGGTACAATGGGTTTG